>Ga0247768_1000311_pt1 | contig 17906 bp, 19 predicted proteins | sample UWRJL016104C6_FD_179944 | JGI IMG/M metagenome (GOLD analysis project Ga0247768, IMG submission 179944) | Plant litter microbial communities from Arlington Agricultural Research Station in Wisconsin, United States - UWRJ-L016-104C-6 | ecosystem: Environmental > Terrestrial > Plant litter >... | reverse complement strand
CGCGAGCGCGGTCGGCATGGGACCGTCCAGCGGCAGGAGACGCGCGCCGGCGGAGGACAGCATGACGATCCTCGGCGCGCCGACGTCCTGCGCGGCGGCGATCATCGTCTTGGTCTGCTCGTTCCCGCCTGCACCGTGCATCAGAAAAATGGCATCGACGCCCTGAACCGCTTTCGACACGCTGTCGCGGTCGTCGAGATTGCCGACGGCGAGTTCGACGCCCGCCGGCAGGTCGGCTTTGGCGGGATCTCGCACGAATGCCCGCACGTCGGCGCCCTGTTGGAACAGCTGTCGGGCGACTGCGCCGCCGACGTTGCCTGTCGCTCCTGTGACGAGGTACATCTGAAGTCCTTTCAAGTTGGCACCGGCAAGTCTTTTCCGGTCCGGCGGCCACGGCGAGGAACTGGCCACTTCCTGCCGCATGGCCTCCTCGGCAGCGGCTGTCACACTGGAGACGTGACCGATACACAGACCAGCACGGTGCGTGGCGACGCGGAACTCGTGGCCAGGGCGGGGGATCTGTTCGACGCGGTGCGGGAGGAGTTCGTGCTCGTGGCCAGCGACCTGGATGCCTGGTCACAGCCAGAGCTGCGATCGGCACTCGCCCGCAGGGTCCTGGCGCCCGGCAAGCGAAACGCCACGGTGCGCAAGTTGCTGAGCCCGTTGGCGCTCGCTGCCGAGGCGCAGCGTGCCCTGATGCGGCGGCTCGGCACTGGAGGCACACGGATGCGGATCAGTTCCGCGCCGTTCCCGCACGAGACGATCATCCTGGACCGGCGGGTGGCCATCGTGGCCGGAGCGCCGTCACCGCTCGGCCGTGAATACACGGTGACAGCCTCCCCGATCCTGGTGAGCGGGATTCATTCGCTGGTTACCGCGGCCTGGGACACAGCCACCGAACTCGACGTTTACCTGCGCGGCGACATACCCGAACTCGCTCCCGAGGCAAGAGCGGTCCTGAGGGCGCTCTGCGCGGGCAATACCGACGAGGCAGCCGCACGGAGCCTCGGCACCTCGCTGCGCACGTATCGGCGGCGGGTCGCCGACCTGATGGCCGTGCTCGAAGCCAGCTCGCGGTTCCAGGGCGGGGTGCGGGCAGGCCAACTCGGACTGGCTGGGATGTCAGGGAAGCTTAGGGCGTGTCCCGTGGATCTTGATGTTCGGTTGCGGTAGATCGTTGTGGTGCTTGATCGACACGATCTGACTGATGAGGAGTGGGCTCGGTTGGAGCCGTTGCTGCCGGATCAGACTCCACAGCGGGGTGGGCGGTGGGCTGATCACCGGATGGTGCAGGACGGACGCTTATTGCGGCAAATGCAACTTCGCCCACTGTAACTGACCACGCTATATGTCACCTGAACTGAGCCCGAACAGGGAAATTTGGGACCACCCGACCGGGGCAACTGTCACTTACCGGCCAATATTGTTGTCACCACGACGTGAAACTCGCGCGTTACGGTCGCGGCGACCGGGACCGTCCAACAGTGAGCGCCGCTTCCTCATGATCCGCCCGATTCCGATCCGGAGCCGGCCCCGACCGTTGCCGGGTCAGTCGCGTCGAGCATGCCCGCCAGCAGCTGAAGTCGTTGATCGTCCAGGCCGCCGGGCTCAGCGGTGTAGACGATGAGCACGGGCCCGGGCGCACCCGGCATCGGGTAGGCATCCCAGTCCAGGTTGATCTCCCCGACCAGCGGGTGATCAACGCGCATCCGGCCGTGTGTCGTCTCCTCCACGTCATGACGGGCCCAGAGCGTCGCGAACTCGGGGCTGCGCACCGCCAGCTCACCCACCAGCTCCACCGCACGCGGGTTCCCCGGCTCGGCGGCGACCTGGGCCCGCAGCATCGCAGTCAGCTCGGCGACCGTCGCCGCCCGATCCGGGCACGCCGGGTCGGCCCCCGGATTCAGCAACAAAGCCAGCAGGTTCCGCTCCGTCCACGGCAACTCGGTGAACGCGCCCAGCAGCGCACCAGCCAGCGGATTCCAGGCGAGCACGTCCAGGAAACGACCCACCACCACCGCGGGCGACGTCGTCGAGCGCAGCAGCCGCACCGTAGTCGGCGGCACCTTCTCCGGCGGGTAGCCTCGCGCGGGCCGGACCGGCTCCCGCGCGGCGGCGGCCAGGCTGTGCAGGTGCCGGGACTCCTCGGCGGTGAAGTTCAGCGCACGGGCGATGGCGTCGAGAACCTGATCGGACGGCCGGACGTCACGGCCCTGCTCCATACGCTGGTAATAATCCGAACTCACCCCGGCCAGCAGCGCCAACTCCTCCCGGCGCAACCCCGCGACGCGCCGACGCGGTCCCGGTTCCAAGCCGACGTCCTGCGGCCGGACCCGGGTCCGCCGAGTCCGCAGGAACTCGGCCAGCGCACGGCGAGGATCGTTAATCATCAGCCCAGTATGACCGGGGCGCGACCAGCGAAGGTGGGTCTGGCGGACCCAGGACAAGGCGAACGACCGTGATCGCACGAGCAGGACCCAGGATCGGTGTCACACCAGCCCATCACGGAAGGAACACCCCATGAAGGCCGCACAAATCACCAGCTTCGGAGCGCCGGACGTCCTGCGGGTCACCGACATCGACCGCCCCTCCCCCGGCACCGGCGAAGTCCTGGTATCAGTCGAGGCGTCCAGCGTGAACGGCCACGACACGATCCTGCGTGGCGGTGGACTGAAGATGATGTCGGGCCGCACGTTCCCGATCGGTGTCGGCCTGGACTTCGCCGGTGTCATCGTCAGCGCCGGTTCCGGCGTCGAGGACTACCACGCCGGAGACCGGGTGTGGGGCATGGTGCACCCCCGCCGGCGGCACACCATCGCCGGGGCAGCCGAGTACCTCGTGGTCCCCGCCCACCGCATCAGCCCCGCTCCGGTAGGAGTTTCGGCGATCGAGGCGGCGTCACTGGTCGTCGCGGGCAGCACCGCCCTAATCGCGCTACGCGACAGTGTCACACTGACCGAGGGTGACCGGGTACTGGTCCGGGGCGCGGCCGGAGGCGTGGGCACCGCGGCCGTGCAACTGGCCCATGCGATGGGTGGTCACGTCACCGCGCTGGCCCGCGAACGCCACGCCGAGACCCTTCGTGACCTGGGCGCGGACACGGTCCTCGACTACAGCACCACCACCTCCGACCAGATCGGGCCATTCGACGTCATCGTCGACACCGTCGGCGCCGAACTGCTCCGATACCGCCGCAGACTGGCCAAAGGCGGCCGGATGGTCACCGTCGGCCTATCAGCCCCCGCCCTGGGCGCGATCGCGGCATCGAGCATCCACACCTCCCACCGCATCCGCACATTCAGCGCCAATCCCGGCTCCGCTTTGCTCGACGACCTGGCCGACCACGTCACCTCCGGCGCGCTTCGCCCGGTGGTGCACAGCGTGTACCCGCTGACCGACATCGCCACCGCACACGCCGCGTTCGAACGCGGCGGCGTCCTCGGCAAACACGTGCTCGCCATCTCCAACTAAAAAACCGACCAGAACAAGCCGACCCCCAAATCCATCGACGACCTCCTCCGACTTCACCCCCCTCATCCGCCGGAAGGCAGATGAGGAACCCCGATCAACTCGAGAGGAATCCCGAAGCGCCCTCCACCGCCATCTTCCAGACATCACTGACGATCTGCGCGCAGATAGGGAAGTACAGCTGAATTATCAGCAATGCCAGGTCTGCTCGAACCACACCACCGGTGACAATTGTCGCGGTCATGTGACAGACAGCGAGACCAAGCACAGCTCGGTTCACCGGCGGAGTGCACCTATTCGAGTCCTGCAATATTCGTTCACAGCCCACGCACGACGGCGTCATCACCCACCCGCCCGGCATCGACGCCAGCCTCGCTCACGTGATCCTCGAGCCCGATGCCGCCAGCACCGGCAGCGTCGCGATCCGGCTTCAGCCTGGCCGGTGTCTGCGCGCTCGGCGGTGACCCGCACGGTCGCGATCTTTTCGTGGGTCGGTCGCCGAGTGGCGCGCCGACTTCTCCCTGGTCCGACCTGAACCGCCCTGGTCGGCCACGAACGACTGCCGACCCGCAACATCGACCGGGACGACGCCGACGGCGTTCACGGCAGCGGGGTGAGTGCGTCCTCCAGTGCCGCCCGCGCCCCGCGCAGGGCGAGCCGAAGCTGGTCCGGGGACCGTCGGATCTGGGCCAGCAGGAGGCCGCCCTGGATGGCGGCCATGGTGAGGTCGGCCAGCTCCGTCACATCCACGTCCGGGCGCAGCTCGCCTGCTTCCTGCATCCGCCCCAGGCCGGCGATGACGGGAGCCTCCCACCGCGCGAACGCGTCCACAAACGCCTGCCGGGCGAGGTCGTCCTGGCCGGCGAGCTGAGCGGCCAGCGAGCCGATCGCGCAGCCGCCGACCGCGTCCTGCCGTGTCCCGTTGGCCACGATCGCGGCGAACCAGCGGTCGATCCCGGCCAGTGAGCCGACATCCAGCAGCAGCGGTTCCTGCGCGGCCAACACGGTGTCCACCGTGGAATGCACCACAGAGCGGACGAGGTCGTCCCGGTCGTCGAAGTAGTGGTAGAGCTGGCTGCGGCCGACTCCCGCGGCTCGTTCGACGTCGTCCAGCGTCACCGCCGAGACGCCGCGCTGCTGGATCAGGTCCGCCGCCGCGTCGAGGATGCGCTCCCGAGTCGCGCGGCCTCGCCTGGTGGTAGGCGTGTGCCCCATAGGGCCTCCTCGTGTTCCGCGTCACAGTGCGCTGTTTCTGTACTGCTTGATACATTCTGACACACGGGCACTTTGTACTGAGCGATACAGTCCGCGTGAATGCCCTGGTCAGCTGGCCAACCGCCTGCCTCGCTGTGCCGAACCCCACGATCGCGGGGCCTGTCCCGCACGACCGAACGGACAACCATGCACCCCCACCGGCTCACCGGGTTGCGGCGCGGCGCCGCCGCGCTCGGCCTCACCACGCTTCTCGTCACCGGCCTCATGGCACCGGCGGCCACGGCGCAGCCCGGCCGCTCCACCGGCACCCAGCTACGCGACGTGCGAGTCCTCGTCCACTTCGACCGAGCCGCCGGCCAGGTCGCCGAGAGCATCGCCCCGCTGCCTGACGGCGGCGTGGTCATCGGCATGATTCCCGCCCGCCAGGTGGTGCGGGTCGCGCCTGCCGGCGCCGTGCGAGTGCTCGCCACCATGCCGCTGCCTCCCGGCGGCGGTGGCACCACTCCGGTTGTCGGGACACCCGTGGTCACCGGGGTCGCGCGGACGGGCACCGGCGCGATCTACTTCAACTACTCCGCCGGGCAGGGCGGGCTGACCGGGATCTGGCAGCTGCGTCCCACCGGGGGGCCCCGGCTCGTCGTGCCGCTGCCCGCCGACTCCATGCCGAACGCCCTGGTCATCGACAGTGATCGGAACCGCTTCTTGGTCACCGATTCCGCGGGCGGACGGATCTGGCAGGCCCCGCTACGCGGCGGCAAGGCCTCGGTCTGGTCGGCAGATCCGGCACTGGCGCCCGCCGGTTTCTTCGGCGCCAACGGCCTGAAGGTCCACGACGGCGCCGTGTGGGCGAGCAACTCCGACCGTGGCACCATCGTCCGCATCCCGGAGACCCGGGCCGGTGGCTCCGGCCGTGCCGAAGTCCGGGCCACGGGGTTGGCGGGCATCGACGACTTCGACTTCACCGGCCGGGGAACCGAGATCCTCGCCGCGATCAACCAGGGCAACGAGCTCGTGCGGGTGAATCCGGATGGCACACACAAGATCCTGCTGGACGCCGCAAACGGCATGGAGGGGACCACGGCCGTCGCCGTCCAGGGAAGCCGGGTCTACGTGACCAACGGCGCCAACCTGGCTGGGAACGACCCGACCCTGATGGTCGCGGAGCTGCGGCCCTGAGGTGCGGTAACGGAGTGTTGTCGGTGGCTCTCACGGTCTTCCGCGTTGCGACCGATCCCGTCGGAATGAGCCCCGTTTCCTCGGCGATTTCGCGCCGGGCGGTGTCCTCGAGCTTCTCGCCGGGATCGTGGCCCCGCCGGGGGGAGTTCCCACCAGTGGTGGCCGGGGTCGTCGGGGTGGCGGGCGTGGATGAGCAGGACGTCGTCGTTGCTGTTGAAAAGCAGGATGCGGGCGCCGACCCGGAGGGCCGCCGCGAGGGGCAACGGAGTGGCCGGTGACGGCATACGTGTCCCCGCCTCGGCGAGCGCCGTCGGTGCGGGGCTACTGAGTACGGTGCACGGTCAGGCAAACAGCTGGGGTTCGGTGCTACCGGCAACGTGGAGCTTCATGCTGGCTGCACGCGAACGCGGCCTCGGCACCTGCTGGACCATCGGCCACCTTGCCTACGAGCGCGAGATGGCCGAACTACTCGGCATACCGTTCGACACCACCGTCCAGGTCGCGCTGACGCCGGTCGCGTACACGATCGGCACCGACTTCAAGCCGGCTCCGCGAGCCACTGACCGGAACTTCACTCACTGGAACAACTGGTAGATCCCGCGTGGACGCCGCCGTCGAGCGGCTTCGTCGGCGGCGTCCGCGTCACGAACACAGCACAAAACGACGCACAACTGGACGTTGAGCTGCACTTGGCCTACGCGCGGCGGTACCTCACGGGCGGCTGGAACGGCACCTGGACTCAGACAAACCACCGTGACGGTCACGTCGGCCACGGCTGTCGTGACGACCGGTTCCGGGCGGCGACCCCGCCCGGCACATCGCGTCAGCTCACCGCGAAGTCGAGCACCGCGCGGTAGCGGGCTTTGCCCTGCCGGACGTGCTCGAGAGCCCGGTCGATCTCGGCGACCGGAAAGACCTCCACCTCCGCGCGAATGCCGTGCAGTGCCGCGAACTCCAGCAGCCTCCGCGTCACGCGCGGCGGCCCGACCACCGCCGAGACGAGCGACTTTTCGGCCGGCAGCAAACTGAGCGGGCTGACCGTCAGCGGACTGGCCGGTACGCCCACGACGCACAGCTTGCCGCGCGGACGCAGGGTGGCGAAGTAGTCGTCCCAGGGCAGGTCGGCCCCGACGGTGTCGAGGATGAAGTCGAACCGGTCGCGGGCCCCGGACAGGTCGTGGGAGTCGAGGAAGTCGTGGGCGCCGAAGCGGCGAGCATCCTCGGCCTTGTCCGCGCTGGTCGAGATGGCGGTAACGTGACAGCCCCAGGCGGCGAGCACCTGCAGGGCGATGTGCCCCAGGCCGCCGACGCCGACCACCGCGACCCGATCCGTGGGACGCACGTCGTGGCCGACGATCGCGTTGAACACCGTGGTGCCCGCGCACAGCAGCGGAGCGGTTTCCGCGGACGTCAGCGCGTCGGGGATCGGCGGGACGTGCCGCCAGTCGCTCGCGCGGACCTGGCCGGCGAAGGTGCCGCCGGTGCCGCGCAGCACGACGTCGTCCCGCTGCGGGCAGAGGTGCTGCTGCCCGGCGACGCACCATTCGCAATGGAAGCAGGAACCGGCGATCGCGCCGACCCCCACGCGCTGCCCGATCGCCAGTTCGTCCGGGTCGACGGCGGCGCCGACCGCTTTGACCACGCCGACCCCTTCGTGACCCACCACGACAGGGAAGCCGGTGATGCCGTAGTGGTCGTCGATCAGGCTGAGGTCGGTCTGGCAGACCCCGCTGTGGGTCAGGGTGACGTCGACTTCGAGCGGGCCGAGGGGCGGCGGCTCGTACTCGAGGATCTCGGTGGGCCCGGCGGGCCGGGTGACGGCAAAGGCTCGTACGGTCATGTCGGCACTCCTCTTCGCGTTGTGGTCGTTCGGTTTCCGCCGCTCAACCGGGGTGGCCGCGGGTGATGACGCGGGCCGCGGTGTACAGGGCCCGCCGCTGCTCCGCGGCGTCCTGACCGGCCAGCGCGACGGCCGGCGGGAGCAGGTAGAGGTGCTCGGCCAGCTCGCCGGCGGTGAGCCCGGCGTCCTGCCACCGCTCAGCGATCCCGGTGCGGCGCAGCAGATCCGCGATGGCGGCGGTGACGTCGCCGCGGAGCCGGTCCAGCAGCGGCCCGCTCACGCCGGCCGTCTCCTGCAGGAGCTCGCGGATGACGACTCCGCTCGCGCCCGTCGCGTCACCGTTCAACGCCGTCAACGCGTCGGCCAACCGGTCCGCCGGAGCACGCCCTTCATGATCGAGGGCGGCCAGCGCCGCGGCGCGGACCTGGCCGATCATCCGCTCGACGGTCGCCTGGAACAGCTCCCGTTTGCCGGCGAAGCGGAGGTACAGCGCCTGGCGTGACAGCCCGGCGGCCCGGGCGACCTCGTCCATCGAGGTCTTGCGGAACCCGTAGCGCAGGAAGACCTGGGTCGCCGCGTCCAGGATCTCCGCCTCACGGCTCGGTTTCGGCGTCTCGGCCATACGACAACCTTGACAACTTATGTCCAAGCTGTCAATCAACGGTTGCGGCGGGTGCTCAACCGCGCGGTCACACTGTCCATGGTGGATGGCCCGGCGGCCGCGCTCGGGGACGGCCGCCCGGCTGGAGGGTGAGGGCAGGCTGCCGCTACCTGTCCGCCACCAAGGCCGACCTGCTGCACCGCCTGCCGAGAGGCCAAGTGCAGTGTCGCGCGGATCGCTGCCGGCGGGCTCAACGACACGGCCCGCCAAGACCGCCCGGTCGGACTCGAGTCGTTGCCCGGTGACTTCGAGCCCGAGCTCATCCGGACGGCAGAACGCCGTCAGATTGGCGTGGCGTGGGAACCGTCATCCTCGGGAGAACGCGATATAGCGGCCACGAATTGCCGGTCGAGGTCCAGGTCGAACGTTTCCCGGCCGACGAGTCGTCATGAAATGAACCGGTGGATGGCCTCGTTGGCGTGGTCCTGAAACGACGGGTTGGCCAGGTTGGGGAGGAAGTCTGCCTGGTTGACCATGGGCCCGTTCAGCTTGTCAGCCGCGCTGGCGTAGAACGCGCCGCTCGACAGGGCCGGCTCGGTGACGCCGTCGACCAGTCGCTTCGCGCCCACGTCAAGCTTGTGCGCGAGACCCAGGGCGGGCATGACGTATTTGGCCGCTATACGCATCGGCAACGGGAGGTCACTGGCTGCTTGGGTGCCGGTGGTGTTGCCAGGGCTCACGGTGACGAAGCGGTGGTCGGGGTGCCGGCGGGCCAGGTAACCCATCCAGAGCGCCCCGATGTACTTGGCCTGCCCGAAGGCGAGGTTGAAGTCAGGCTTCCTGCCGGCGAAGTAGCTGCCGTCGATGACGGTGGCGAGTTCGTCGGTTGAGGTCGAGACGAACGAGGGCCCCTTCATCCGCAACTTGGGGACTCCCCTGACTGCTTCACTTCCCGCGAAGACCGCAACCTCACCAAGCCGACCCTCGGCCAAAAGACCTTCGAGGAGGACGACATGGCCAAGGACGTTCGTCGCGAACACCGTGGTGACCCCGTCGGCGGTCAGTTCCATCGACTGCGGGCCAATGACACCAGCGTTCATGACCAGCGCGTCGATGGATCCGTCGATGGCCGCGAGGCCTGCGCGGGCCGAGCCCGGATCGGCGACGTCCATGATGACGACGTCGAAGATGCGCCGACCGGTCGCGACTTCAAGCTCGGCCTTTGCCGCTGTTGCCCGATCCTTGTTCCGGCACGCCAAGTAGATCCGCGCAGTCTCGGGACGTAAGGCCAGTTGCCGGGCCACCTCTTTGCCGAGCCCGGCGTTGGCGCCCGTGATGAGCACCGTCTTTCCTTGGAGCGCGCTCATTCAGATTCCTTCTTCTCGTCTGTGGGTGTGGGTGCAGGGAGGCCATCCAGCAAGCTGAAACGGACATCCATCGCGAGACTCCGCACGTCCATCAACTGCTGATATTCCGGCGAGTTGTACCACCCAAGGGCCGTGTCACGGTCGGAAAACCGCACGAGCACCCCTGAACTGAGCGAGCCATCGCCGTGCAGGACTTCCCACTTACCGGCGGCGATCACCTCACCTCCATGCTCGTGGGCCGTCCGACCAGCAATAGGGGCGTATTTCTCGCGGTATATCCCTGGATCCTTGACCGTGAATTCGACAATGACGTATGCGCTCATCGAAACCCTCCTTCGTTGTTGGTTGTGTCATGTGCTGTAGGCCGTCACGCCCACGCGGCACCGTCGACGGGTGCTTCGTCGCCACGCGAGTCTGACGCCCGCGGACGGCACCGGGCGTTATCACTGGCGAGGAAGACCACCTCCGCAACGCGTTCCTCAAGCTCAGCTGCGCCACCTAGTGGCGCGAGCGTTGCGCGCTGCTTTCCGTCTCGTCGGAGACGGTTTCCACCATCCGGGCGCGCGTCGGGACCGGCGGCAACGGTGTTGCCCCAGACACCTCGTCGAGCCCGCGACCAGAGCAGATTGCCGCCTGTGTCCGTCACTCGTTGCCCTGCCGTCTCCTCATAGAAACTGGGTTACGCGACTCACTATGTCAACCCAGGACTGGGTTGTCAAACTCAGAATCTGTTAGTGTGGGTGCATGAACGACGAGACGATCGACCGGCCGAGGCTGACCCCCAAAGGGGCACGCACCCGGGCGCGGATAGTGGAGGCAGCTGCGGCGCTGATCCATGCGCGCGGGGTGGCGAACACCACCTTGGAAGACGTCAAGGTGGCGGCCGAAGTCAGCGGCTCTCAGATGTACCACTACTTCCCCGACAAGAACGAGCTCCTCCAGGCGGTCATCGTCTATCAGGCCGACTCCATCGTCAGTCGCAACAGGATCGCGCTCAGCGGCGCGCGCGGAGTCGAGGCCTGGCGGAACATGGTGATCAGCGCCGCGAGGAGGACCAAGGCAAAGGGGGGCTGCCAACTTGGCTCGCTCGTCGGTCAACTCGCCGAGACCGACCCCGAGGCCCGAGCGCTCATCGCGGCAGGGTTCGATCAGTGGTCGGCCACGATCGCCGAAGGACTCAGATCCCTTCATGCCGATGGGGAGCTGCAGTCCGACATCGACCCAGACGACCTCGCCATCACTCTGCTCGCCACGCTCGAAGGTGGACTTCTGCTCGCCCAGGTACTCGGGAATAGCGGCCCCTTCGAAACTGCGATCGATACCCTCCTCGCCCTTGCCATCCACACTTGAGCCCGTACTCGGCTGGCGCCTCGCTTCGAGTCCGGCGAGTAGCCCCGAGTACTACCGTGACCCACGCACCTTGCGAGATCCATGCCAGTACGACTCGCGACCGAACAGACCCGTCCTTCGGCATCGGGCAGGGATGACTTCGCGAGTGTGAAGCTCCAGCGAGGTGTGGCTGTCGCCCGGCACTTGGCGGCACGGCCGGGCGACCTCAAGTTTTCGTGCACTGGCGAGGTCCTTTGGATCGGCAGCGTGAGCCACTTCCGACCTCGGAGGACCTCGACCGCCACCGATGCCCCCACCAGCCCCACACCCTCAACTGCGAAGAGCCCTCAACGCCCTGCTGGGTACGAACTGGACACTGCACGACCTGCGGCACACCGCAGCGATCCGGATGTCGCGCGACCCCGGCCTCTCAATGTGGGACGTGCAAACGATTCTCGGCCACTCCCACCTGAGCACGACCGCCGAGGTCTACCTCGTGGAGGACGAGGCACAGGTGATCCGCCGCGTCGCCGACCACCTCGCTGCCCGGCCCAACAGCCGCAGAGACCGCCGACGGTGCCGGCATATCGGTGCACTACGTCGTCCCACTCGAACAGAGCCGCAGCAGCCAACCCTCGACTCAGGTGCGCAACGCCCCTGGCCAGGGCGTTACGCCTCTCCGAGGACGAGCGCGCCCACCGGTCCCACCTGGCAGGCCACCGCCCGGCGACGTGGTGGCGCGGCTGGCCCGCGAGCGGATGGACCTGCTGCGAGTGCTGGGCACCGAGGTCTTCTCCACGGGAGCCGACTCGGAAACCAGTGACGGTGACGGGAAATCCCGATTGGACTCGACGCGCACGTGATGGGAGGTTCCACAAGATGACTCGGTCGGAAGTGGGCTGCGGCCCCGCTCAGGAGACCAGCGAGTCGAGTAGCCGGAGCCGGTCGGCCGAGTCCGAACCCGGCTCCGCACCGAGGAAGATCACGCGCTGACCGGTGCCGTCGCCGAGCTTCAGACACACCTCGTTGAGCGTCAGCCGCCCGACGAGCGGGTGGTCGAGCTCGCGGAGGACGTGCGAGCACTCGGCCACCGGGTGGGTCGCCCAGATGGCCGCGAACTCGGCGCTCTTGATGCTGAGCTCTCCCACCAGTTCCGCCATCTCGGGATCGTCCGGCTGGGCGCCGGTGGCCATCCGCAGGTGCGACGCCATCTCCTCGGCCTGCTGCCACCAGTCGACCAGCAGGTCGCGCATCGCGGGCTCCAGGAAGATCCGGCGTGCCATGTTGGGCCGTTGGTCGCGGTGCAGCCCGTACAGGGCGAACGCCAGCCGGTTGCCGCCGAGCAGGTCCGCGCGTCGACTGACGATGAACACCGCCTGCTCGGTGTTGCTCTCCGCCAGCGCGAGCGTGGTTGCCCGGACCGTCTCTGGGCGGGCGCGCTCCCGCCGGGCGACCTGCGCCGGCCAGGCCAGCCGCAGCAGGTGCAACCGCTCGCTGTCGTCCAGGCGCAGCGCGGTGGCGATGCCCTCCACCACAGACTCCGACATCTGGTGGCTCTCGCCCTGTTCGATGCGGGTGTAGTAGTTCACGCTGATCCCAACCAGCATCGCCACCTCCTCACGGCGCAGACCGGGCACCCGACGCGGGGTGCCGAACGTCGCTACGCCGGTCTCCTCCGGGGTCAAGGCCGCCCGGCGGGACCGCAGGAACTCACCCAACTCGCTCACAGTCCCATGATCCCCTCAGCGGCCGGGCCGCTGCCACCCCGTGCCGTGGGCACCCACGACAGGGGATGGCAGCGAGCCTGGATCCCACCGCAACCTGGTGGCATGACGGACAAGAAGATCATCGCTGTGGTGGGCGCGACCGGTCAGCAGGGCGGTGCCCTGGCCAGAGCGATCATGGACGACCCCGAGGGCGGGTTCACCGTCCGCGCGCTGACCCGTGACCCCGGTTCGACACCGGCGGGTGCCTTCCCCGACGTCGTCGCGGCCGACCTCGATGACGAGGCGAGCATGCTGAAGGCCTTCGCAGGTGCCTACGGAGCCTTCGTCGTGACCGACCACTGGGCCCCGCAGGCACCGGAGGACGCGGCCGTTCGCAGCCGGGCGAAGCGGGAGATGGACCAGGTCGCCATCGCCGCGCGCGCCGCCCACGAGGCGGGACTCAAGCACGTCGTGTCGTCGACCCTGGAGGACACCCGGCCGCACTTCGCCCACCTCGGCATCGAGCTACCGACCCTGGAGGACGGCTTCAAGGTGCCGCACTTCGACGCCAAGGCGCTGGCCAACAACCACTTCACCGACCTCAGCGTACCGACCACCTTCCTCGACACGACGTCGTTCTACGACAACTTCCTCGTCCCTGGGCACGGGCCCACCCGTGACGAGAACGGCGAGCTCGTCCTCAAACGGGCCTACGCCGACAGCACTGTGGCACTGGTCAGTGCGAAGGACATCGGGCTCACCGCGTACGCGATCCTGCGAGCCGGTCCCCGCTTCATCGGGCGCACCATCGGCCTGGCGGGCGACCACGTCACCGGGGCGGAGATCGCCCGGATGTTCACCGACGTCCTCGGGGAGGAAGTCACCTACCAGCCCGTCCCGTTCGACGTGTTGGCCGCCTCCGGGCGCCCGGAGGCGGCCAACATGTTCCAGTACTACGCCCAAGCCTCCGAGGCGTTCCTCGCCCACCGCGACCTCGACCGGATCAAGCAGCTCAACCCAGCTCTGCAGTCCCTGCCGGACTGGATCGCCGAGCACAAGGCAGCTTTCGAGGCGATCTGACTCCGCGGACCCGTTCTCCGGTGCCGCGTGAAGCCGATCGCGATCACGGCACAGTACCCGCGTTGACAGGAACGACCGGACGTCCGCTCGGCGCTGACACTCCGCGGCGGACAGGACGTGATTTTTGAGCCGCTCTTGCCTCGATCGACGGGGTTCGGGCCGGTCATGGACCCCCTTTTTTGGGCTCTGACCGAGGCTCCGTCGCAGACGGCCCGGGACCAGTCGATCATGCCCTGGGCACCGAGTTCATCGAGAACCGCGCGGTGCAGCCGGGGCCGTGGACCGACTTTGGTCCATTCGGTGAACCGGCGACGTGCGGTCGGGGCCGGTGACCCCGAACGACGGCGGCAGACACCGCCATGCGCAGCCGCTGGTCAGCACGAACACGATCGCCGTGAACACCGGTCGTCTACCCGCGCGAGTCCGCCAGCCTGGTGACATATCCCGTGCTCAGGAATCAGCGGCCCCGCCAGCACTCACAACTCATCCGGGACCAGTCGCCGGGACAGGTCATCCACGACCCGAAATCATGCCCGATGACCAGCCAAGCCCTACTGAGACTTCCAAGGACGGTTTTCGGTCCCGTTGTCCAGAGTGGTTCCATTCCCGGCGGCCCGCACTTCCACCTGGACGGTGACTTCCACCCGGCGCCCCGCCAACTTCTGCCAGTGCCGGCATGTCCGGGTCACGAGGGAGACGGGTCAGGACACGTGCCCTCCTCGGAGTGGGCGGAAGAACTCGCGGATCTCCTCGGCGAGAGGTTCCGGCGCCTCCATGGCACCGAGGTGCCCGCCCCGGGGCATGGTCGTCCACCGCGTCACGTCGAAGACACGGTGGACCCAGCTGCGGGGCGGCATCGTGTCCTGCGGAAACAAGGCCACCCCCATGGGCGGGAGGACGCGAGCGCCGGGCTCGAAACGATTCGGGCGCAGCCTGTTCTCGCGGTAGAACCGCATGGAGGAACCGATGGTACCGGTGAACCAGTAGATCGAAATGTTGGTCAGGATGGCATCCATCGTGAAGGCGCGTTCCACGTCGCCAGCGCAGTCGCTCCAGCCGCGCATCTTTTCGACGATCCACGCCGCCAGACCTGCCGGTGAGTCGGTCAGCGCGTAAGCGGGTGTCTGCGGCTTCGTCGACTGGAGGCGGTGGTACGCGCCCTCCGCGTCAAACCACGCCGCGGCAGTCTCGTGGAACGCCTTCTCTTCCGCCGACAGGGGAGGCTGTCCGTCGCCCAGCGGGGGCCGGTAGAAGCCGGGGATGAAGTTCACGTGCAGCCCGGACACCCGTTCGGGGAAGCGGGACGCGAGCCACATGGAGACAGCCGCGCCCCAGTCGGAGGACTGCGTGCCGAAGCGCTCGTAGCCAAGCCCTGTCATCAGCTGCGTCCACAGCTCGGACACGCGCTCGAGGCCGAACCCCGGCCGGGTCGGCCGCTGTGAGAATCCGTAGCCCGGCAGCGAGGGGACGACGACGTCGAACGCGTCAGCCGGGTCCCCGCCGTGGCTGCCGGGATCGGCGAGGAGGGGGATGAGCTGCTCCATGTCGAAACCGGTGCCCGGCCAGCCGTGCGTGATTACCAGCGGGTAGGGATCGGGGCCTGTTCCGCGCTGGTGGATGAAGTGGATTCCGACCCCGTCCAGTTCCGCGACGAACTGTGGAAAGGCGTTCAGCCTGGCTTCCTGTGCCCGCCAGTCGAATTCGGTCCGCCAGTACTCCGTCAGGCGCCGGAGGAAGGTGAGGTCGGTTCCGTCCTCCCAGTCCATGTCCGGCATGGAGTCGGGCCAGCGGGTGTGCCGCAGTCGGCGGTCCAGGTCTTTCAGCTGGTCGTCGGCGATGGAAATCGTGAATGGCTTCTTCTGCATGTGAGGCTGACTCCGATTCGTGGTGTTCCCGGCCACACCCGGCTGACAGCTCCGGAGACCGGCTACGACCGGACCGGTATCCCCGCACGGTGGGGCCCCGGCGCAGTCATGGAGGTTGGACGGTGGTGGGCGGACGGTCCGGCGGTGAGTGCCCGCGTCGCTTCAGCGAACTGCTCGGTAACAGCACCGCCGGGGTGTCGCTGTCCTCCGCTAGACTTTCGGACTATGAGTCCAGAACAACGTAACACAGTTTCGGACCGACAGTCCAAAAATATCGGTCGACGTCAGGGACGTCCTCGGGCGCCCCTCGAAGGCGTGCTCGCCGCCGCGGACGCGCTGTTCGCGGACGCCCAAGCTCCACAGTCGGTGTCGATGGACGCCATCGCCGCAGCGGCCGGTGTCGGCAAGGGAACGTTGTTCCGGGCGTTCGGAGACCGCGACGGGCTCCTCGACGCACTGGCCGCTACGAAGTTCCAGCCGCTTCGAACAGCCGTGGAGTCGGGCCCGAAGCCTCTCGGATCGGACACTCCTGCGTCCGAGCGGATCCTCGCGTTCCTGGACGCGGTGCTCACCTTCAAGTTGGAGAACCGCAACCTCATGCGCGCCCGCGAGGTGACCGCCACCGGGAACCTGCAGTCGGAGCGCTACCGCTGGATGCACGGCCTCCTGCAGCGGCTGATCCAGGATGCCACGCCCACATGCACCACGGGCGACGCCGGATACGCTGCGCACGCACTGCTTGCGGTTTTGCACATCGACCTCGTCGACGAGCTGCTCGACACCGGACATTCCGTCGAGGACATCCGCCGCACGCAAGCAGCCCAAGCACTTGCCGTTATCGGCCAAGCGCCCGAGTAGTTCTGGTTTCGCCTGATGCCGCGGGCACCATGGAATCTGCTGGTTCGCGGGCAGTGGTCTGCCGCCGGAGCGATACGCCGATTATTCAGCGCCCTCCTTGCACCACTTCACGTCCGTGGCCGGTCGATCTACCGGCGATAATGGCCGGTAGATCGACGCACACCTGCTGAGCGGGGATCTGGCGCCTCGATCGCTAATCCGGTGAAGGATGCAGCTCTACGCCGCGATCGACATCGCCGATCCCGCCGCCCCGTCTGTCTACGCCAAGCAGCTCGCGCAACGGCTCGCCCGCGAAACACCCGAGCAGGTGACTGCGGTGATGGCGAGGAACCAGCGCACCAACCGGATGTTCATCGACTGGTCTCAGAACAACCCCGCCAAGACCACCATCGCGCCCTACTCGCTGCGCGGGCGCGACCACCCGACCGTGTCCACTCCCCTCACGTGGGACGAGGTCACCTCCTGCCGGCATGTCAACCAGCTGGCCTTCACCGCAGACGACGTCCTCGATCGCATCGATGAACACGGCGACCTACTGCTGAGAATGCCCGAGAAGCGTTCGCCCCACCCTCGCCCTGATCTGTGAAGACACGTTGCGATGGCGCTGCAGGTGTTTGCGCCCGGGCTACGCGACCACGGGCTTGCCTTCTCGACGGTACCGACGCAGTTACAGGCACTTCCCACGGCCAAGCACGCAACGTCCACACCAGACAAGCTGGAACCCGCTGCGCACCAACACTTCCTCACCGCACTACGACGTGCCGGCGGTCAACCTTTGCGGTGCACGACGCACAGGTCGACGCCTGCACTGCAGAACCCTGGTGAAGCGGCCCACCCGCGCGATTCCACCATGGCTCGGCTTCTCGGCAGCGTCTGCTGTGGACCGGGCACCGCGGGAGAGAACTTCTCAGCCACAGGGGCAGGACGCGGTGCCGGTGGGCAGGCACACCTGCACCCACACCGTGCTATCGCAGCGAGCAGTCGACGAACGAACCTGGTCGACGATCCGCGGCCCTCTCGGGCAGCAGACCCCCGTCCGCTGCCCTGCCCGCCGGGATTACCGCGCTACACACGCGCCGACCTGCTGCCGCCGCTACCGCGATCGGCGATCCCGCCGATCAGCACTGACTCACGATCCTGTGCCGCAGGGCACCACGCGATGTGGCCGCGTACGCATCGGCGCGCACTGACCGGCGGACCCCCACGCCCGCTCCGGAACGCGAACCACGCGCTGGAGAGCCGAAAAACGTACTGTATCCCGCATGTGGGGATACCATCCGCAAAACGTACCAGGCACGCTTGTGGGTCAACATCCCCCTTCTGCGGGTTCTTTCGATACTCCATGAAGACCGGCCGGATCCGCTAACCGCCTCCAGTGCTGCGGCTCCGGATCTTCTGAGT
>Ga0247768_1000307_pt1 | contig 18061 bp, 22 predicted proteins | sample UWRJL016104C6_FD_179944 | JGI IMG/M metagenome (GOLD analysis project Ga0247768, IMG submission 179944) | Plant litter microbial communities from Arlington Agricultural Research Station in Wisconsin, United States - UWRJ-L016-104C-6 | ecosystem: Environmental > Terrestrial > Plant litter >... | reverse complement strand
GGTCTGCTTCGCCGGGTCGTTCGTCGACGGGAAGGAGGCGACTTCCAGGATTACGTCGCGGTTCTCGGGCTCGGCGAGCAGGCCCTCCTTGAGGACACGGCCGAACTCGGTCCAGAACTTCTCGTAGGCCTCGGCGTTGTTGGCCGACAGATCCTTGATCGTCGACAGCACCTTCTTGACCAGGCGGCGCCGGATCAGCTGGATGTGCCTGTCCTGCTGGAGGATCTCGCGCGAGACGTTGAGCGAGAGGTCCTGCGCGTCGACCACGCCCTTGATGAAGCGCAGGTACTCCGGCATGAGCGCTTCGCAGTCGTCCATGATGAACACGCGCTTGACGTACAGCTGGATGCCGCGCTTGTGCTCGCGCGCGTAGAGGTCGAACGGCGCCTGCGAGGGGATGAACAGCAACGCCTGGTACTCGAAAGTGCCCTCGGCGCGGATGTGGATAGTCTCGAGCGGCTCGTCCCAGGCGTGGCTGACGTGCCGGTAGAACTGCTTGTACTCCTCGGCGTCGACGTCGTCCTTCGAACGCGCCCAGAGCGCCTTCATGGAGTTGACCGTCTCGACCTCACGCGTGGTCGCGCCGTCTTCGCCGGGCTTCTCGGTCTCCATCCGGATGGGCCAGGCGATGAAGTCGGAGTACAGCTTGACGATCTCGCGGATCTTCGCTTCCGAGGTGTAGTCGAACAGCTGGTCTTCCACGTCGGCGGGCTTGAGGTGCAGCGTCACGGCCGTGCCCTGCGGCGCCTCGTCGACCTGCTCGATCGTGTAAGAACCCTCGCCGTCGGACTCCCAGCGCGTGCCCTCGGCCTGCCCGGCGTGCCGCGTCAGCAGCGTGACCTTGTCCGCCACCATGAAGCTCGAATAGAACCCGACACCGAACTGGCCGATGAGATCCTGCGACGTGGTGTCGTTCGCCTTCTTCATCTTTTCGAGCAATTCGGCCGTGCCCGACTTCGCGATGGTGCCGATGAGGCTCACCACGTCGTCACGGGACATGCCGATGCCGTTGTCGCTGACGGTCAGGGTGCGCTCGGCCTTGTCGACCTCGATGTCGATGTGCAGGTCGGAGGTGTCGACCTCCAGTTCCTTGTCGAGGTAAGCCTCCAGCCGCAGCTTGTCCAGGGCGTCGGAGGCATTGGAGATCAGCTCACGCAGAAAGGTGTCCTTGTTCGAATAAATCGAATGGACCATCAACTGCAGAAGCTGGCGCGCCTCGGCCTGGAATTCGAGCGTTTCGACCCGCGTGTTCACCGCATTCCCCTCGGAAGACATTTTTCCCGGATGTGACGGCCGCTACCGGCTCGATGTGCCGGGGCAGCCGACCGAGGAGCATACCGGGGGCCTCCGACACCCGGCATCGCCGCTGGTCACCGGCGAGAAAAGCCGACATCGTGAGCCTTTGTCCCGAACGACGCGTTCGAGACGTTCAACGTCCTCAACGCGCCGTTCAGGACATCCCAGCAGCCACGACACCTTTGCCCTATCGGGGCGAACCGGCCGTCACCATCAGACCGCGGTTTGGCCGTTCTCGGCGATTTCGGCCACGATCGCGTCGGCCTCTTCTTCCACCAAGTCTTCCCGCGTCCGCGCATGCCGCAGCAGCCGGTCGCGTTCGACACCGTCAGATTCACGCCGCGCGGCGTCGCGCTGCTCGGCGACCTCCCGCCGGATTCCGGCGATCACCTGCTCGCGGGTCATCGGCTCGGTCATCGCGCTTCGAGCGATCAGCTTTCTTCGGCGGCCAGCTGGCCACAGGCGGCGGCGATTTCCTGGCCACGGGTGTCGCGGACGGTGCAAGCCACGCCACCGGCGTTCACCAGCCGCACGAACTCACGCTCGACCGGCTTCGGGGCCGCGTCCCACTTCGAACCCGGTGTCGGGTTCAGCGGGATCACGTTCACGTGCACGAGGTGGCCCAGGTGCTTCCGCAGCACCTTCGCCAGCAGTTCCGCACGCCACGGCTGGTCGTTCACGTCGCGGATCAGCGCGTACTCGATCGACACCCGCCGACCACTCACGTCCGCGTAGTACCGCGCGGCCGACAACACTTCGTCCACCGACCAGCGCTCGTTGACCGGGACCAGCGTGTCGCGCAGCTCGTCGTCGGGAGTGTGCAGCGACACGGCGAGCCGGACCTGCATCTTCTCGTCGGCCAGTTTCCGGATCGCCGGAGCCAGGCCCACCGTCGACACCGTCACCGAACGCTGCGAGATCCCCAGCCCGTCCGGCGCGGGCTCGGTGATCCGGCGCACCGCGGCCACCACCCGCTTGTAGTTCGCCAGCGGCTCGCCCATGCCCATGAACACGATGTTCGACAAGCGTCCCGGGGTCAGGTTGCCGTCGGAGTCCGCCATCAGGCCGTCGCGCATGACGGCGGCGGCCGAGCGGACCTGGTCGACGATCTCCGCGGTCGACAGGTTGCGGTCGAGGCCGCCCTGGCCGGTCGCGCAGAACGGGCAGGCCATGCCACAGCCCGCCTGGCTGGAGATGCACAGCGTCGCGCGGTCGGGGTAGCGCATGAGCACGCTCTCGATCAGCGTCCGGTCGTGCGCGCGCCAGAGCGTCTTGCGCGTGGTGCCGTCGTCGCAGGCCATGGCCCTGACCTCGGTGAACAGCGTCGGCATCAGCGAGTCGACGAGCCGCTTACGCGAGGCGGCCGGGATATCGGTCATCTCGTCCGGGTCGACGGTCAGGCGCGAGAAGTAGTGGTTGGAGAGTTGCTTGGCGCGGAAGGGCTTCTCGCCGAGCTCGACAACGGCGGCGGCACGCTCGGCAGGCGAGAGGTCGGCGAGGTGGCGCGGCGGGAGCCCGCGGCGAGGCGCTTCGAAAACAAGGGGGAGGGCAGTCATAGCACCTCAAGTGTCCCATGCCGCCCTCAGGGATCCCCCACAGACCGGCTCTCCTTGCCAAACGATAGTTAGCGATATATCGTGAGTGAGTCGGAACATTACGTTGGAAGGAAAAATCATGAGAAGGCCATTCCCACCCCCACATGTACGAGAAGCATTCGGTCCTTGGGCCCGCGGCGGCTTCGGCGAGTTCCCCCCTGGCTGGGGACCCGGCGGCCCTGGCGGACGAGGAGGTCCCGGTGGCCGCGGTCGCGGCCCGGGCGGACGTGGACCGGGCGGTCACCGGGGCAGGCGCGGTGACATCCGCGCGGCGATCCTGGCGCTGCTGGCCGAGCAGCCGCGGCACGGCTACGAAATCATCGGCGAGATCGCCGAGCGCAGCCGCGGCCTGTGGACCCCGAGCCCCGGTTCCATCTACCCCACGCTCCAGCTGCTCGCCGACGAAGGCCTGGTGACCAGCAAGGAAGAGGGCGGCAAGCGTCTCTTCGAGCTCACCGAGGCGGGTCGCGAGGCCGCCGAAGGGCAGCCCAGCACGCCGCCTTGGGAGCACATGGCGCACGAGGCCGACCCCAACGACGTCAACCTGCGCAAGGCGGGCGGCACGCTGATCGCCGCGGCGATCCAGGTTTCGCAGGCGGGCAGCGCCGGTCAGAAGGCCCGGGCGGTCGAGGTGCTCAACGAGGCACGCCGGCTGATCTACGGGATTCTCGGCGAGGCGGAGCCGGAATCGACCGAAGACGCCGAATGAGGCAGGACGAGACCGGTGGGCTTGACTCGGGTCAGCACCCGATAGCCCACCGGTAGCGTCACTTCGCCGCCGACACCGAACCGTGACAGCGTTTTGTTGTCACGCAACACTTCCGCGACAGCTCGCTCGGCGACCTTCGCGCTGAATTCGATCTTCAGCACGGCCTCCAGGGCGGCGGCGTCGGCGAATTCCCACCGGGTGCCGACGCGGATGCGCGCGAATCCCGCGTCGGCGAAGAACTTGTCCACCCCGGCCGGGTCGTAGTGCGGCAGATCGGCGCGCATCCAGCCGCCATAGGGCTCGCTGAGGACGTCGAGATCCACGATCACGAGCGTGCCGCCCGGCCTGAGCACACGATCCGCTTCCCGGAGGCCGGGTTCACAACCCGGCCCGAAGAAGTACGCGGTGCGCGCGTGCACCAGGTCGACGCTCGCGTCGGCGAGCGGGAGCCGCTGCGCCGAGCCTTGGCTGACACTCACCGTCGGCAGGTCCTCGACGCGGCGCCTTGCCCGTACGGCCAACGGCTCGTGGGGCTCGACCCCGACGACCGAACGCGCGGTTTCGGCGAAGCGCGGCAAGTGGAATCCGTCACCACAGCCGACGTCGAGCACATCGCGCCCGGCCCAGTCGCACTCCCGGCGCAGCACGTCCCAGATCGCGCCGCCGACGTCCTGCGCGCGGTTCTCGACCTCGTAAACCTCGGCGTGGTACCAAATATTCGGGCTCGGCAAAACGTCCGCCTTACGCGGAGAGGTCGGGTCCGACCGGGAAAACCAGCGCACAGGAGCTCCAACGTCACGCCAAGCCCGCGGGTTCCGGCCGCACTTGGGTTGCAAAGGCGAAATGACCGGCCGAGATCTTCCCACGTACCCGTAGAATCCCACGCAGATCTGCGAGGGAGATCAGCATGTCACTCGGCTCATCGGCCATAGAACCCGCCATACCGTCCGGAATCCCGTGCTGGGTCGAGCTGGCCTGCAGCGACGAAGCTGTGACGCAGAACTTCTACAGCAGCCTGTTCGGCTGGGAGTACGAACTCCGCCGCGACCCGGCGACACCGACAGGCCGCTACTCGATCGCTTCGCTCGCCGGGGTCCCGGTGGGCGGTATGTACCGCTCCGCGGCGGGTGCGCTGCCCGGCTGGAACGTCCATCTCGCCGTCGTGCACACGGACAGCACCGCGGAGTGGGTCGAAAGCCTGGGCGGGCAGCTGACGCTCGGGCCGATCGAAATCCCCGGCCGCGGCAGCATCCTGCACGCGATGGACCCGTCAGGGGCGCAGGTCGTCTTCTGGGAACCGCCCGTCGACTGGGAATTCGCCGCCGGGGTGCCGAACACGTTCAGCGGCGCCGACCTGAACACCCACGACGGCGAGGCCGCCGACAACTTCTACTGCCGGCTCTTCAACTACACGAGCCAGCAGATAGGCGACGGCGTCACGGTCGACTACACGGCCTGGCACGTCGACCAGATTCCCGTGCTCTACCGGTACGTGATGGGCCCGGAGTACACCGCGGACACACCCCCGCACTGGATGGTCTACTTCGAGGTCGACCCGGCCCGCGGCGCCGACGCGGCCGCCGGGCAGGCACTCATGCTGGGCGGCAGTGTCGTGATCCAGCCGTACGACACCGCTTTCGGGCGGGTGGCCATCCTCGCCGACCCCGACGGCGCGGTGTTCGCCGTGATCGACCACTCCGTCGTCCTCGAAGAGGTCGGCCGCGCCGAGGTCGACGACCCCTACGACGACTGAACTCCCGGGATCAGGTCGGGACGAAGGCCGAGAGCAGCAGCCAGGAAACGACGGCGGAGGGCAGGAGCGAGTCGAGCCTGTCCATGATGCCGCCGTGGCCGGGCAGCAGGTCGCCCATGTCCTTGATGCCGAGGTCGCGCTTGATCTGCGACTCGACCAGGTCGCCCAGCGTCGCCACCAGCACGATGGCCGCGCCGAAGAGCATGCCCTGCCAGGCCTGGCCGTGGAGCATCAGCGTCAAGGTCAGTGCCCCGGCGGCGATGCCGCCGACCATCGACCCGGCGAAGCCCTCCCAGGACTTCTTCGGGCTGATGCTCGGCGCCATCGGGTGCTTGCCTTTGAGGACACCGGCGATGTAGCCGCCGGTGTCCGACGCGACCACGGCGATCATGAACGTCAGCACCCGCCCGGCACCGTCGGGCGGGGTCACCAGCATCGAGGCGAACGCGCCGAACAGCGGCAGGTACGCGGCGGCGAAGATCGACGCGCTCAGGTCGCGCAGGTAGCCGTCCGCGCCGCCGGGCAGCCGCCACAGCAGGCAGGCCAGCACGGTGAGGATGAACGCGATGAGCACGCCCTTCATCCCGAACGGCCAGGCCAGCCAGATCATCGCCTGGCCACCGGCGAGCACCGGGATCATCGCGACCCGGATGTTCGCGGCCCGCCGGAACGCCCCGGCCAGCTCGATCGTGCCGACCGCGATCGCGGCGGCGATGATCACGATGAACAGGTACCGCACGGTGAGCAAGGAGGCCACGACGGCCGCGCCCAGCACCACCCCGACCGCGATCGCGGCAGGCAGATTCCGGCCCGCCTTCGAAGCCTTCTTGGCCGGTTCCGCCGGTCCGGGTGCCGCCGACGGCTCGGCCGGGATCGATTCGGGCTGGACTGACTCGGGCTGGATGGAATCGGACAAGGGCCCGGCCCCGCGTTCTTCGCGCTCCTCGCTCACCTGTGCCATCAGACCTCGAGCAACTCGGCTTCCTTGTGTTTCACCAGTTCGTCGACCTGGTGCGAGTAGCTGTCGGTCAGGTTCTGCAGTTCCTTCTCGGCGTGGACGACCTCGTCCTCGCCCGCCTCGCCGTCCTTCTTGATGCGGTCCAGCTCTTCCTTGGCCTTGCGCCGGATGCTGCGGATGGTCACGCGGGCGTCCTCGCCCTTGCCCTTGGCGACCTTGACCATCTCCTTGCGCCGCTCCTCGGTGAGCTGCGGCACCACGATCCGGATGATGTTGCCGTCGTTGCTCGGGTTGAGGCCGAGATCGGAGATGCGGATGGCGTTCTCGATCGCGCTCAGCTGGCTGGCGTCGTACGGCTTGATGATCACCATGCGCGCCTCGGGGATGTTCACGCCGGCGATCTGGTTCAACGGCGTCATCGCGCCGTAGGCGTCGACGACGATGCGCGAAAACATCGACGGGGTGGCCCGTCCGGTACGGATGGACGACAGATCGTCCTTCGCGACGGACACCGCTTTTTCCATCTTCTCTTCGGCTTCGAGAAGGGTATCGTCGATCACGGCTGCTCCCGTTTGTCTGTGATGTTGGCGGGGGTGTGCAGATACCGGCTGGTCTAGACCGGTACCCCGTCAGTGGGGGTACTGACCAAGGTGCCGATCCTCTCACCGCTCACCGCACGGGCGATGTTCCCCTCGGTGAGCATGTTGAACACGATGATCGGCATATTGTTGTCCATGCAGAGGCTGAACGCCGTGGCGTCGGCGACCTTGAGGTCCCGCTCGAGCACCTCGCGGTGGGTGATCTCGTGGAACATCTCGGCCGTCGGGTCGGCCTTCGGGTCGGCGGTGTAGACCCCGTCGACGGCCTTGGCCATGAGCACCGCGTCGCAGCTGAGCTCCAGCGCGCGCTGCGCGGCGGCGGTGTCCGTCGAGAAGTACGGCATGCCGACCCCGGCGGCGAAGATGACCACCCGGCCCTTTTCGAGGTGCCGCTCGGCGCGCCGCGGGATGTACGGCTCGGCGACCTGGCCCATCGTGATCGCGCTCTGCACGCGGGTCGGCAGGCCCTCCTTCTCCAGGAAGTCCTGCAGCGCCAGGCAGTTCATCACGGTGCCGAGCATCGCCATGTAGTCCGCGCGGTCGCGGTCCATGCCACGAAGGGACAGTTCGGCGCCGCGGAAGTAGTTGCCACCGCCGATGACCACGGCGATCTGGATGCCGGTGCGCGCCACGTCCGCGATCTGCCGCGCGACGGAGTGCACGACGTCGGGGTCGACACCCACCGCGCCGCCACCGAACATCTCGCCACCCAGCTTGAGCAGCACCCGGCGGTATCCGCCTTCTACCCGGTCACCCATGTCGCCTCCCTAAGACCTGTGGACCTGCGTTTGTCTGTGCTGCTGTTCAAAGTCTGCTGAAGCCTGTGCTGTTCAAAACTGTGCCCCGTCCCCGGCGCGCGGAGACGGGGCACAGTATTTGCTGCTGTCGGACTGCCGGCCTGGCTCAGGCCTGGCCGACCTCGAAGCGGGCGAACCGGGTGACGGTCACGCCTGCCTCGTCGAGCAGGGACTTCACGGTCTTCTTGTTGTCCTTGACCGACGGCTGCTCGAGCAGCACGTTGTCCTTGTAGTAAGCGGTGACCTTGCCCTCGATGATCTTCGGCATGGCCTGCTCGGGCTTGCCCTCTTCGCGGGCCGTCGACTCGGCGATGCGGCGCTCGTTCTCGATGATCTCGGCCGGGACCTCTTCACGCGTGAGGTACTTCGCCTTGAGCGCGGCGACCTGCATGGCGGCGCTGCGGGCGGCCTCGGCGTTGTCGCCGGTGTACTCGACGAGCACGCCGACGGCCGGCGGCAGGTCCGCACCACGACGGTGCAGGTAGGTCTCGGTCTGGCCCTCGAACGACACGACGCGGCGGAGTTCGAGCTTCTCGCCGATCCGGGCGGCCAGCTCGAGCACGGCGTCGTTGACGGACTTGCCGTCGAGGTCGGCGGCCTTCAGCTTCTCGACGTCGTCGGTCTTGGCGGCCTTGGCCGCGCCGACGATCTGGGCCGCGAGCGCCTGGAAGTCCGCGTTCTTCGCGACGAAGTCGGTCTCCGAGTCGAGCTCGATGAGCACGCCGCCTTCACCGGCGACCAGGCCCTCGGCCGTGGCGCGCTCGGCGCGCTTGCCGACGTCCTTGGCACCCTTGATGCGCAGGAACTCGACGGCTTTGTCGAAGTCGCCGTCGTTCTCCTCCAGCGCCTTCTTGCAGTTCATCATGCCGGCGCCGGTCAGCTCGCGGAGGCGCTTCACATCTGCGGCGGTGTAATTCGCCATCGTGCTTTTTCCGTCCTTCTTCGGTACGGCGGAATCGTTTCGGGGTGTTACACAGACCCGCGCGGCCGGTGCGGCGGAACCGACCGGCCGCGCGGATGTGGTGTGTCAGCTGGAAGCGGTGGCCTGCTCGGCCGGGGCTTCCTCGGTGACCGGGGTTTCGGTGGCGGCCTCGACGGCCTTGTTCGCCTCGGTGGCGTCCGCGGCGGCGGTCTCGGAACCGACGAGCAGTTCCTTCTCCCACTCGGCCAGCGGCTCGTCGGCGGCGACGGCGGCGTCGGGCTTGTCGCTGCCGTCCGAAGCGGCGGCACCGTTGCGGCTGGAGCGCTGCATGAGACCGGCGGCGGCGGCCTCGGCCACCACCTTGGTCAGCAGGGCGGCCGAACGGATGGCGTCGTCGTTACCCGGGATCGGGTAGTCGACCTCGTCCGGGTCACAGTTGGTGTCGAGGATCGCGACGACCGGGATGTTCAGCTTGCGAGCCTCGCCGACGGCGATGTGCTCCTTCTTCGTGTCGACGATCCACACGATCGAGGGCACCTTGGCCATGTCCCGGATACCGCCGAGGGTCTTCTCGAGCTTGTCCTTCTCACGGGTGAGCGTGAGGATTTCGCGCTTGGTCAGGCCGACGAAGCCGCCGGTCTGCTCCTGCGACTCGAGCTCCTTGAGGCGCAGCAACCGCTTGTGCACGGTCTGGAAGTTGGTCAGCATGCCGCCGAGCCAGCGCTGGTTGACGTAGGGCATGCCCACGCGCAGGGCCTCGCTGGCGATGGCTTCCTGAGCCTGCTTCTTGGTGCCGACGAACATGATCGTGCCGCCGTGCGCGACGGTCTCCTTGATGAACTCGTACGCACGGTCGATGTAGGTCAGCGTCTGCTGCAGGTCGATGATGTAGATGCCGTTGCGCTCGGTGAAGATGTAGCGCTTCATCTTGGGGTTCCAACGTCGGGTCTGGTGCCCGAAGTGCACGCCGCTGTCGAGCAGCTGCTTCATGGTTACGACGGCCATAGCCGGATCGCACCTCTCGTCTGGTGCCCGCCGGGAGTCTGCTCCAGCGGGCGAATGCGGTTTGTCGCGACCGGCCGGTGGCCGGAAGCCCTGGTGCGGTGCCGATGCCCGGACCCGCCGGTGGGTTCACCGCCGAGACCGCCGAGCACCGTTCGAACCCGCCCGCCGACCACCCAAAGTGACGGTCGGAGGCGGAAACGTGCACTGCACGCGAAGTCAGTCCGCTATTACACGGACCGCGGAAAAGAGTCTACTCCCCGGTGCCAGGACCTTCCTCACCGGCAACGGCCAACCAGGCAAGTTGTCCACAACGGGTCGAGTTGTCCACAGATTCCGTGGGCGTCCCCCACCGGCCGGTCCGGTCCGCGACCCTGGAGTACATGCCCAAGATCACGTTCCGTGCCCTGCTGGTCGTCTGTGTCCTGACCCTGTGCGCGACCACGATGTCAGCTCCCGCGCGGGCCCAGCCGGGTGCCCCTCGGTTCATCTGGCCACTTTCGCCAACGCCTGTGGTGACCAAAAGCTTCCAGCCGCCCGACACGCCCTACGGCCCAGGTCACCGAGGTGTGGACCTGGCCGCCGCCCCCGGCCAAACGGTCATGGCCGCGGCGCCCGGCGTCGTCACCTTCTCCGGCACCCTCGCCGGCCGGGGTGTCATCGCCATCGACCACGACGGCGGCCTCAAAACCACCTACGAACCGGTGATCCCCACGGTCACCACCGGCACCCAGGTCTACGCGGGCCAGCCGATCGGCACCGTCGTCCCAGGCCATCCCGGCTGCACGGTCCCTGCCTGTCTGCACTGGGGTGCCCAGCACGCCGACGTTTACATAAACCCGCTGACGCTGCTCATGGCCCCCGCCAGGATCCGCCTGAAACCCTGGACCGACCCACCGCCCTCCCCGCTCCCCACAATCCCAGCCACCGATGCCACCACCCCAACCACAGCAGTCACCGACGCCAGCCACTGAAATTCCAGACCGAGCCACCCAAGTCACGAATCTGGCCGCGGTGGACACAAACCCATCCCTTGAGGCCACCCCAACCACAGCAGTCACAAACCGAGCCACCCAGATCACAAACCCAGCCACCGGAGTTCCGTAGACCCCTCACCACGACTTGCGGCCGGCCACGGCCGGAAGTCTTCACCGGCGCGCGGCCGAAGGCCTAAAGTTCGCGGGGACAGGGCGCCCCCGGCACAGTCGTGACCGGCCTCCGATGTCACGCCCTGGCCACGCTAACTTGAGACGCGCTGCCCAATAAACACAGTTCTTTCAGCCGTGCCAACAAAAACCGGCCCAACCAACCTTCAAACCGGCCCGGCCGACCTTCAAAGACTCTGCTCGACCAGCTTCGCCCGCAGTCGCATGACCGCACGCGTGTGCAGCTGGCTGACGCGGGATTCGGTGACTCCTAGTACTTTCCCGATCTCGGCCAGCGTCAAGCTCTCGAAGTAGTAAAGGCTCACTACGACCCGATCCCGCTCGGCCAGTTGCGCGATCGCTTCGGCCAGCTGGCGCCGGTTGTCCTGGTCCACCAGGACCGCCACCGGGTCGACGGCGCAGTCGTCGGGCAGGGTGTCGACGAGTGATCCACTGTCCTTGCCCGCGGCCACGAGGTCCTCGAGCGCGACCACGCTTGTCAGCTGCAGCTGGCTGTAGAGGTCGTGCAGGTCGCCTTGGGTGATCCCCAGCTCGATGGCCAGTTCCCCGTCGGTGGGCGTCCGGTGCAGGCGCGCGCCCAGCCGTTCCAGTGCACGCTCGGCTTCCCGTGCACGTGCGCGGACCACTCGCGGGACCCAGTCCTGGGAACGGAGGTCGTCGAGGATCGCGCCGCGGATGCGCTGCATCGCGTAGGTCTCGAAGCGAAGGCCGCGCGCGGGCTCGAACTTTTCGATGGCGTCGACCAGGCCGAAGATCCCCGACTGCACGAGGTCGCCGACATCGACGTGAGTCGGCAACCCGGTCCCGACCCGGCCCGCCACGTACTTGACCAAAGGCGCGTAGTGCAGGACCAGGCGATCACGGAGGGACTGGTGCGGCGCCTCGACGAACTGCTTCCACAGCAACTGGATACCCGAGTCGATCTCCACGCCCGCGCCGCGGCCGCCTTGCGTGGGCGCCACGGCGTCGCCGTCCGCGCACTGCTTGGCGTGCTGGACAGCTGCACTCAGATGAGTCTCGGCGATCATCGGACCGCCGTTCTCAGGGTGGGGATCAGAGCGTTCTCCGGGCTTGTACGAATTGTCTTCAGTCTCAGGTCTTCCGGATCGAGCCGGTGCTCCCCCGGCATCATCATCTGGCCCGGGGGTGCGCTCGGTCGTGGATCGCTTTGAGGCGTTCGACGGTCACGTGAGTGTAGAGCTGCGTTGTCGCAAGCGTAGCGTGACCAAGCAGTTCCTGAACGCTCCGAAGGTCGGCACCTCCTTCGAGCAGATGGGTCGCCGCCGAATGACGCAATCCGTGCGGGCCCATATCCGCTGCCCCAGGGACCGATCCGACGGCGTCGTGCACCATCCGGCGCACCGTCCTCGGGTCCAGCCGGCGCCCCCGGATGCCGACGAACACGGCGGCATCCGCCGAGGTCCCGGCGCCCGCGACCAGGGTGGGGCGGCCAAGCTCGATCCACTCCCGGAGGGCCTTCCCGGCGGGAACGCCGAAGGGCACCATCCGCTCTTTGCCCCCTTTGCCGAGCACCCGCAGAACCCGGCGGGGGAAGTCGATGTCACCCAGGTCGATTCCACACAATTCGGACACCCGGACGCCCGTGGCATAGAGCAGCTCAAGCACCGCGTGGTCACGCAACGCAACCGGATCCCGCTCAGCGGCACCCGCGCCGGACGCCTGCATGAGGGCACCGGCCTGATCCGGCCGCAGCACGCCGGGCAGCTTCCGATGCGGCCTCGGCGCCACCAGCCGGGTACCGGGGTCGGTCTCCAGCGTGCCCCGCCGCTGGGCCCACGCCGTGAACGTCCGGACCGAAGCCACCCGCCGCGACAACGTGGTCCGGCTCGACCCGGACGAGCGCTGATGGGCGAGCCAGGCCCGCAAGAGGCCTACATCCAAGTCCGCGAGTTCGGCTTGCCCGCCGCTTTCTGCCGCCGCTTCGCTCGAACCGTCGCCGGACAGCCCGTGCAGGTGCCCGAGGAGCGAAACCACGTCACCGACATACGCCCGAACAGTGTGCTCCGAGAGCCCCCGCTCCAACCGGAGATGGCGCTCGTAGTCGCTCACGAGCTCCGCCGAGGGGCCCGGCAATTCGGTCCTGGTGCGCTTCAGATCGACCCGGCGACGCGCACTGACTGACGGCATAATCATCACGCTGCGCGAACTGAAGCCGCTGGTCAAGCATCGCCACACGGAAACTTCGCCCGACGGGCACGATGCCTTCGGCAAATTGCTCGCCACGATGCACGTGCAGGTACACGTTTCCCCTGATAGGCGGGTCCGCGAATCCTCAGCCACGGCCACTGGGCCAATCGGGTAATTCTTCGGGTCATCCGCCGCCCGGGTTACCCGGCCCGGCGCCAGCCGGCGTCACAACGCTCGACCAAGCCCTCCATTTCCAACGCGGGCAGCACGGCCCGGACCCGCCCGAGCGGTACTCCGGACTCCGCCGCCAGGTGTTCTGCCGACTTGCCGGAACGAGGGCCGAGCGCCTCGTGCACCCGCATCGCGTGCGGGCCCAGACCATCGGTGCGACGTCGTGGCCGGACCGGTTCCGGTCGTTCCGCGCCGAGCTCGCCGACCGTTTCGATGATGTCGTCGACCGAAGTCACGAGGGTCGCGTGCTCGTCCCTGATCAACGCGTGGCAACCCTTCGACATGTTCGAGCCGATCGGCCCCGGTACCGCCATCACCACCTTCCCGATGGTCGCCGCGGTGCCCGCCGTGTTCCTCGCACCGCTCCGGCCGCCCGCCTCGACGACCACCGTCCCTTCCGTCAGCGCGGCTATCAACCGGTTCCTGACCAGGAACCGATGCCGCCCCGGCGGTGTCCCGGGCGGGTACTCGCTGATCACCAGGCCGCGATCGGTGATCCTGTTCAGCAGGCTCACGTGACCGGCCGGGTAACCGGCGTCGAGCCCGCAGCCCAGCACCGCGGCGGTGAAGCCCTCGGACGCCAGCGCGCCACGGTGCGCCGCACCGTCGATCCCGTACGCCGCGCCCGAAAACACCGGGACGTCCCGGGCCGCCAGGCCGAATCCGAACTCGGCGGCGACATGCTCGCCATAACCCGTCGCCGCCCGGGCGCCGACTATCGCCACTGCCCGATCCGCCGCCTCGTCCAGCCGCCGCTCGCCGTGCACCCACAACCCGAGCGGCGGTGCGGCCCCGCGAACTCCGCGGCCGAACGCCACCGACAGCGCGTGCAGCGGCCACGCCGGCCACTCTTCGTCCTCCGGGATCACCAGCCGCGCACCCAGCGCCCGCGCTTCGGCGATGTCCTTCTCCGCCAGCGACAGCGCGTGCCGGGCGACCGTCTCGTCCCGCACCTTGCCCGGGCACTCACCTGCCCGGACCCGTTCCATGGCGACCGCCGGACCACACTTCTCGACGAACGCCACCAAAGCCGGCGCCGGTGGCTCAGCAACCCTCAACAGGTACGCCCGGGCGAGCCGCACCTCCTCGTCGGTACTCATGCCGCCGCCCTGTCGCGGAAGTCGAGCGCGGCCGAGACGTGATCGGCATCCGGCCGATCACGGTCGGCCAGGTCCGACAATGTCCAAGCGATTCGAAGGAAAGCCTTCTAGCCGATCTAAAGGCCCCGAATCGCGCAGGAGGACGAAGTGCCGAACCTCAAGCGCCTGCTCACTCTCGCTCTGGCCGCACTGCTGACGCTATGCCTGACCGCGTGCGACCGAACCTCGACGCCTGCCCCGCCCGCTCCAAGCACGACCGCGACGACAACCCGGGGCGGAGGGCTGCCGGTTGCTCCCGAGCCGGAGGAGGACGAGCCCGGCTTCGACTGCGTCACGATGGGGAACAAGGTGTGCGGCCCGGACACCCCGGTCACGAAAGCCGCCGACGTTGCGCCGGTACAGCACGAAGTCGAGGTACGGGTTCAGGCTGACCCGACCGCCGGAGCGGTCTTCCGCGTGATCGGGGAAGTCTTCGGCGATACAGGCCCGATCAACATGCCCGCGGTCGGGTACGACGGCGCGCAGTTCACGACCACGAAGGCCGTCGGGGAACTCGACCTCGAAGTCCGGATCGGAACCGGGGCCTGCGAGATCTACTACGACGGGCGCGACATCGCTTCGGTCTCGCAGTCCGGTGCGAACCCCGTCGTCACGATCTGCCGGGTCCGGGGGATCTGATGAATGCGCCGAAGTGGACGGCGAGCTACGTCGAAGACGGGTGGACGTCGCCGCCGATCGAGTTCCCGACCGAGACCGCAGCCTTCGACTACGTGAAGGGGATCAACCTTCTCTCGGGGAAGTCGGCCGCATCACGTCGTATCTGGATCGTGGCGGAGCTGGTCCCGCCGACAACCGCCCAGTAATACAGAGAAGCCCCGGCAGCGTTCGAGCTGCCGGGGCTTCTTGCTGTTTGGTGCTACTTGACCGCTGCTAGGAAAGCGGACCAGGTCGACGCGTTGACCCGGAGCTGACCGGACTTGCGGTCTTTGGTGTCGCGGATACCTACCGCGTTTGGGCTGGTAGAGACCTCGACGCAGTTGTTCCCGCCACCGGAGTAGCTGGACTTGCGCCACGTCTTACTCTTCATGATCCCGCTCTCTTGCTCCCGTTTGCATACTCCTCAAGCAGAGCCAAGCTGTCGGCCTGCGTGAGTGCTCTGCCAGCCAGTGTTTCAAACAACCTGGTCAAGCTGCCCACGACCTCAGGATCGTCGATCAGGTGTCCGCCGACAGCGTGTTCTTGATAGGCCACCGGCAGCGAAGCGTCCGGGTCGAAGTCGAGCACGTGGAAGCTGCCTGACATCGCTGGATGCATCCCAGCAGACCACGGCAGGATTCGGATACTGATATTCGGCCGCCCGGCAGCTTCGATCAGGTGGCGGACCTGGTCAGCGCCAATCTCGGGTTCGACCGCGGTCCGCGCGAGAACCGCCTCCGACAGGATCACCGACAGCTGCACGGGGTCCGGCCCGGTAAGTACCGACTGCCGCCGGATACGAGCGTCCGCGAAACGGTCGACGTCCTCGCGGGACACGGTGTGATCGGCGATCTCCTGCGTCCGGCGCGCGTACGCCTTCGTTTGAAGCAGCGCGGTCACGAGTTCCAGTTCAAAGACCCTGATCGACGTCGCGTCCGACTCCAAGCCGACGTAGGTCTGTAGCCACGTCGGCAGCCGAAACGTCGCCCACCATCCGCGCTCGGTACTGGCCTTGCGCAGCTCTTCGAGCACGGCCTGACGATCGGCCGACACACCGAGGTAGTTCAGCAGAACAGCAAGGTCCGACTTGCGGATGCCGTTCCGGCCGTTCTCGAAGTGCCCGACCTTCGCGATCGAGCAGTCAAGCAGCTCGGCTATCGACTCGACGGACACCGACGCTTCGTGACGCAGACGCCGAAGCTCGGCACCAAGCTGCTTCCGTCGCATCGTGGGTGAGTTCGCCATGCGCAAGATCGTAGCTGTACCTCAGGTGATTTTCGCCAAACGTAGTGCTACATTCTAGCCATTGATTCAAACGTAGCCGACCGAAGCAGGCAGCCATGACCGTACGGATAGTCGAGACATACCCGGTCCGATCGATCGGCGACTACCTGATCCGCGGTTACCTGCTCGACCAGCGGCTTCACTTCTACCTGAAGGCGGAACTCGCCAACCCCGCCTTCGAGTTCCTCGTTCCAATGTGCGGCGAAGACCCGATGTACCCGCAGCGTCACCCGCGGGTCGAGGTCCCCCGGCAGTTCATTCGTACCAACGGCTTCTGCGTGCCATGCGCCGTCGCTTACGAGGATTCCGAAGAGCACCGAGGAGAACGCCATGCCCGGCACGCTCTCTGACCAGTCCGAGCACATCGAGCCGGACGGGCTCGTAGCCGACGCGCGCAAGGCGAACGAAGAGATCGAACTCGAAGTCGAGCACTGCCCCTAAGACTCCCGGGCCTCCGTGGCGGACCCCCTCGACGGTACGGAGACCCGGGTTCCATCCTCCCGGTTGACGCGGCCGGGAGTGTAAGGCCAGAGACCCGCAGTCAGCCCGCAAGTTGATCCCGTTCCTTGCGCGCCACGGGGAAGCTCACCCCAACTGCGGGTCTCTGTGCCGTCTACCTAAACCACTTTGGGTCTTGAACTGGCGACGAGCTACCTGGCGGACTGCACTCGACAGCTACACCCTGATCCGCCCCATGTCGCATCTCACACCGCCGCCAAACGCGTGGTACTTTGGTCCACAGCGGAAGGGCCACCACTCAGTCGGGCTCCTCGCTCACGTTCGATACACAAAGGACAAAGAGCGTTGGGGGACTTGAGATGATCTTTTGCTGGCATGAGTTTGATGTGTTGTGCCTGGTCATCGCGCACCAATGACCACCCGAGGTCGCAACACATATGGCGAGAGCATAGCCACGCTAGTTGCACGTTCACCGCCCAAGACCGGCGGCAGGACACCTCGGGCCCGCTTCCGAGTTGGGTTGTGCGATGACGTGGCTTGCCGGGTCCTCCTGGGTCGGGGCCGTCCTCCTGTCTATATGCGCACTCACCTGCTACGGCATGTTGCGACTCTTCTTCAAGAACCGTAAGCCCGGCGAGACCCTCAACCTGCGGTTTGGTCTCCTGAAGCTGGAAGTCGGATCGACGTCGCCGACCGAGCAACAGCCCATTTCGAGCAATGCCGAGTCTCAACCGAAGGTCCTCCCGGAGCGCATCACCGAGCCTGCACCGGCACCGAAGCAAGTTGACTCCAGCTCGGATCGCTAATTTCATGATCCCGTAGGCGCACACGAAAAATCCCCCGCACTCTCGGCTTTGGCCAAGTGGTGCGGGGGATTTTTCGTGTGCGCCTGCAATTGACACTCTGCCAGTTGTGGTGCGATCCCCCTCTCGCAGGGCGCGCACTCGGGGGTGCTAGATTGGGAGACCTGTCGGACCTGCTCGCAGTGGGCGAGGAAGTTCGACCAAGTGAACGCTAAAAAAAAAATTACTATTCATTCACTCTCGCACTGAAACTTAGATTTTCGGTACTGCGCCTGGTCAACTGCACACTGACCACCTGGGGTCGCAGCACCTGACATAGTGAAACGCGTTACGAAGCGTATGTCCACTGCCCAAAGCAGGCGGCGAGACACCCCGGGCAAGCAGCCAGTTTGGGTTGTGTGATGCCTTCGTGGCTGTCCGGCGTGTGGGGTCTCAGTTCCACCGCGTTCGTTGTTTTGATCGTTGCCGTGATGTTGACCGGTTTCCTGGCGCTAGTTGTCTTTCTTCGCACGAGCAAGCATGGGGACACTCTTCGACTTTCGA
>Ga0247768_1000306_pt1 | contig 18064 bp, 26 predicted proteins | sample UWRJL016104C6_FD_179944 | JGI IMG/M metagenome (GOLD analysis project Ga0247768, IMG submission 179944) | Plant litter microbial communities from Arlington Agricultural Research Station in Wisconsin, United States - UWRJ-L016-104C-6 | ecosystem: Environmental > Terrestrial > Plant litter >... | reverse complement strand
CCTGCAAATTAGAAAATTAGGGCAATCTGGAAAATATACTCACCAACAAATTGCCCAAAAATTTGAGATTTCACGCCCTAACGTTTCTGCTATTCTCGGTGGCAAGCGTTGGGAGAATATCAAGCAAATCACTCGTAAAAAACGATTCAAATCCAACCACGTCCAACTAGAACTACCGTTCTAATTGTCTTCAAATAAAAGGAAAAAGTATTATGTCGTCAATGTTCCCAGAAAATGCTCCTTCTGCTGAATTAGTTTTTTTTCGGACGTACAGTCACAATGAAAATGGAAAAAGGGAAACTTGGAAACAGGTCGCAGAGAGAACTGTAGCTGGAATTAAAAAACTGGGCAAATTGACTGACGAAGAAACAAAGCTAATTATCGAGCAGCACTACAGCTTTCAGTGCTTAGCATCGGGTCGCAGCCTGTGGACGAGCGGCAGACCGTGGATAGAGGAACAAGTAAATTTCCCAGGCGCTTACAACTGCACGTCGTTACAAGTAAACAATCTCGATACTTTTGGGTTGTTGATGGACTTGGCGATGATGGGCTGCGGCACCGGGGCTGTGTTGTCCCAAGATTGTATCCAACATCTGCCATCGGTCAGGAACAGGCTAGACGTTGAGATAGTTGCAGAGATTGGAAGCAAACAGCCGCATTTACGAGAAGAAAAAACGCGGACAACGCAAAACAGAGATTCTGCTGTTATTTGGGTCGGCGACAGCCGCAAAGGCTGGGCAACAGCTTATCAAAAACTAATCGATTTAGCGTTCGATACAAGCTTCCCCTCAAAACGGGTTAAGGTTTACGTCGATCTGAGTTCGGTACGCCCTGCTGGTGAGAAACTCAAAGGTTTTGGAGGTGTTTCTAACCCTGTAAAGCTTCCCGACTTGTTTTACCGCAGTGCAGAAATACTCAACGGTGCAATCGATCGCCAGCTTGATTCGATCGAGTGCTGCTTGCTAATTGACGAAGCGGCGATCGTGGTGGTGGCCGGCAATATTAGAAGAACGGCCGGAATTCGTCAGTTCTCGCAAGACGATCTCAAAGCTTTGGTAGCCAAAGACAACTTGTGGTATCAAGATAAAGAAGGAAACTGGAAAATAGATCCGAAACGAGATGCACTTCGGATGTCGAATCATACCCGAATCTTTAAGAGCGCACCGACATTAGAAGAATGTACTGCTGCTGTAAAAAAGCAGCACAAATCTGGAGAAGGAGCGATCCAGTGGGCTGGAGAAGCATTGGCTCGCGGAAATGGCGATTTGTGGAATGAACTTTCCAGAACTGAATTCCTAGAAACTTGCAAAAAAGGAGAGCAAGAAGCGTGGTTCAAGAAAAACTTGCCAAACCTGAGCGAAGGAGAACTGAACCACCGTCTCAACAGGCTTGGGTTAAACCCCTGCGTCACTGCCGACACTTGGGTGCATACCGAATTTGGTGCGCGACAAGTTAAAGATCTGATCGGGAAACAGCACGGTACTTACGTCAATGGAGAGCTGTTTAGCACGACGCCAGAAGGTTTTTTCTGCACTGGCGATCGCCCAGTGCTGGCGCTAACCACTAAAGAGGGCTACTCACTGAAACTGACAGGCAGCCATCAGATCTTGAAAGTTACGACGCAAACTCAAAAGTCTCAATACACAGAATGGGTTGCAGCCGAAGACTTAAAACCGGGAGATCGAATCTGCTTGCACAATCATCGGGGGATAGAGTCTTGGAATGGCATTGGAAATTCCGATGAAGGATGGCTATTGGGACAACTCGTAGGCAACGGTTCTTTAGCTAAAACAGAATGGAACGATCAAGCTATATTGCGCTTTTGGGGAGACTCAAAAGAGGAAATGATTGAATATGCTGTGTCAACCCTAAAAAGAAATGTAGTTTGTGGAACTAATCTCGCAGGCTACTATCACCAGCAACACGATCTTCAACAAGTATCGTCCGCAGGACTCGCAAAGTTGGCAGCACAATTTGGAATTATTCACAAAAACAAGACGCTTACACATGAAGTAGAAAAAGCTAGCTACGATTTTTATCGAGGTTTCTTGCGGGGATTATTTGATTCGGATGGCTGCGTACAAGGAACACTAGAAAAAGGGATAAGCGTTCGACTGTCACAGAGCAATCTAGAATTGCTATACGGTGTCCAAAGAATGCTTGCGCGCTTAGGAATAAAATCAACTGTTTACCAAAACCGTCGAGATGCTGGATATCGCTTAATGCCAGACAGCTATCGAAATCCAGCTAGTTACTGGTGCAAGGCTTCACACGAACTCGTAATAGCCAACGATAATTTAATCACCTATCGAGACGTAATTGGTTTCCGAAAACCAGACAAATGTCAAAAGCTAGAGGATCTACTGTGTGGATACAAACGCAAGCTAAACAGAGAGCGGTTTATCGCAACAGTCGAATCGATCTCCTCTTGTGGCAGCGAACCAGTTTACGACTGTACCGTACCTGGTTCTGCGCGGTTCGACGCTAACGGAATTGTCGCTCACAACTGCGGCGAAATTTTGGGCGCTGACTTTATGTGCAACTTGTCTGAAATTCATCTCAACAGAATAGACGCACAAAATCTAGAAGAACAAATCGACGCATTCAAGGCTGGGGCATTAATCGTTTCAGCTTTTTTGCAGCACGAATTCGATCACCCAAAATTACAAAAAAGTCGAGAACTAGATCCGATCGTTGGTGTTTCGTTTACCGGATTGTTCGACTTCTTCGTTCAGGGTTTTGGAGTGGATTGGCTGCGGTGGTGGCAGGCAGGTCGTCCAGAATTCTTCAATGTTCCGTCTGTCAAGCCAAACATAGAAGCCATTTGCGCGCAATTCAACGTTGAACTCGACAACTACGAAATAAGAGAGGCGCAGCTTTATGTAGACGGATGGAATTACGGAAAGTTATACCGCGACTTAGAGCGGATTTTTCTGGAAAGTTGGCGAGAGATCGTCGAGACGACAGTGCAAGAATACTGCGAAAAACACGAATTAAAATGTCCGAACCGCTGTACTACGACCCAGCCAGCCGGAACGAAAAGTTTGCTTACTGGGGCTTCTCCAGGCTGGCATCCACCAAAGGGTTCGACGTTTATCAGAAGGATTACCGTTGGAAAAAATCACCCGATCGCCCTTGCTGCGATCGACTACGGGTATTCTGTCGTGCCGGCGCAATCCGACAAAGATGAAAACGGGCAACTGCTCGACGATCCTTTTGACGAGCGCTGCACTGAATGGTTAATTGAAGTACCAACCCAAACTGTTTGGGCGATGTGGCCCGGCGTTCAAGATATCGACATCAGCAAGTTCTCGGCGGCCGCTCAGTTCGACTTCTATATGCAGGTGCAGAAGTTTTATACGAGGCACAACACTTCAGCAACGATTGAAGTGCGGGAACACGAAACCGAAGAATTAGGGAAGCGGATCTACGAAGCGATTCAAAACAACGAAGGCTACGTATCTGCTGCAATATTGGCTCGATTCGACGAATACGAAACTTTCCCCAGAATGCCATTCCAACCGATCGCCCGCGAAACTTACGATCGTCTGTGCGCCGAGGTAGAAGCGCGCCGCACTTGCAGCGATTTCTACGAAGCCATTTCCAGATACACCTCACCAGACGAAGCTGACGGTCCCGCTGCTTGCGACTCTGACAAATGTTTGATGCCAATTGCGAACGAGCATGGATTGTAAGCGAGCTTGCGGCACAAGAGAATGCCGGATGTGGGGCTGTCAAGCAAAAACAGTCCCACCAGAGCCAGATCCAGAATATCTTTATAAAGAAGGAGATATCGTGCGCGGTCGCTTCTCAGGTGAAATAATTGGAACTGTAATACGGCAGATAGATCGCGATTACGTAGACAAAAACGGCGTCGTACACCCGCACCTGTATCAAGGAAGAAGCGACGGGAAGAATGCAGAACTAGGCAAGTACCCTTCTTATTTGTTGAGGGGACATATCACCGGCGGCGAATTTGAGTGGACAGATCGAAATCCGCGACTGTTTGCCAAGTATTCTAGAAATATCAAAGCTCAATACGAGGAATGGCGAAAAGAAAATGACAAATTTCAAAATCCTTGAATACAGATCGCCCGACGAAGTAGCAAGCGTATTAAAAGCGCTTAACAGCATTACAACTAGAGACGAGTTCGGCAGGCCGATCGCAGTAGAACACAGAGTCACCGTCCCGCGCACTCATACCGGGAAAGGAAAAGGACAAAGACGAAGAAGACAGGAGGGATAGAGCCATGAGCAAGACGTGGAAAAAGAAGACTACGCTTGCCGTCGATTGGGCTCAGAAAGTGAGGATTCAACCCACGATCAGGCGCATCCCAAAACTCGTTGAATTTTTGCAGTCTACCGCTGCGTACTGGAACGTACCCGTGGAGCAGGTGACGCCGGAAATGATGAAAGCGCATTTGCGCCACGCTTGCACCAATTACGAAGCCAGGATTGCCGAACTCGCAGCGATCGATCGCAATCATCGACTATCACCTCAAGATAGATATGTCGCCCGCAACTTACTGAAGCTGTCAGCCATTGCCACCGCTGAAAAGCTATTTTCAAAAATAATCAGGTTGCACCAAGAACGAGAACACCCTGTTGCAGTAATTGAATAAATAAGGCGATCGGAATTGTCCGATCGCCTTATTTTTCTTTACTTTTTTGAACATCAATCATAAAATAAAGTAGTAGTTATCACAGATTAAGCCAATGATCGTACTAAATCATACGGACTTGCGAAACAGGCAACAAGAATTGGATTCATGGGATTTGGTTGGAGCAAACTTAGTAGGCTGTGACCTAAGAAATCTCAAACTAACTGGAAAAGACTTAAAAAAGCTCAACGGAGAAAGATCTAATTTCTCAAGAGCAAATTTAGAAAAAACCTTGTTACAGGAAGCCAACTTCGCTCACGCATTAATGTGCAACTCTAAATTGTCTGGTGCAAAAGCAGAAAAAGCAGATTTCGATCACGCTGATTTCTATCAAGCTTTCTTAATAGAAACAAATCTGTCTCGCGTATCAGCCGATCATGCTGACTTCATGCAAGCCGATCTAACTAACGCTAATTTCCAAAAGGGAAGCCTAAAACACGCGGAGTTTTATGATGCAACCTTGCTGAACACCTGCTTTAGGGACGCAAAGCTTCATAGTGCTAGGTTTGTAGATACAAACCTCAGTGCCACAGACCTGAAAGGTGCAAACCTAGGCGGTGATTCGGAACCGGTGCAATGGAGCGAAACTACCAAGTGGCCCGTAAATTTAATTTATGTCGCCACCAACATTCCGACAAGACTGAAAGACTATCTCTCATCCCTATAAGTCAATATCAAATAAGGGGCGATCGACATTAATCGATCGCCCCTTATTTTGTCTAAAACAGACTTGGCTGATTCTCGTCGCGGTTGATTCTCTTTTTCTCAGTGTGTTGATTTGGCTTGCGCGGTTTCCTGTAAGAGTTGCGCCACGATTTGTAATTGCAGAAAGCAATATCGAGCGAGAAAAACTCGTCAAGCAATCCAATCTCTTGCCTCCAGACAGTATACGGATGATTTTCTCTAGGTCCGAACTGATACTTTTCCAGTGAAATCCATTTTTTGCACTCGTTAAGATCAACGACTGAATTTAGACGAGCTTGCTGAATCTCATACTCTAGTAATCCTGCTGCTATGCAGTCTACACATCGAGCTTGCCAATCTGTCAGTCCACTACCTCTCGTCGATCGCATATCTAATTCCTTTTATTAAAAAACATACAACTAATTTATATAATGTAAGTTAAAACAAAGTCAAGTGCATACAATTAAGATGTCTAGTAACTTAAAATTATTAAAAACTTGTTCCATCTGCGAACTAAAATTTGAGTTGGATGATAGCGTGACTAGCATTCCCTGCCATTACGGTCAAACGGCTAATCTAAACGGATTTTGTCTTGGTGTAGACTACCCGCCCTGGGAAATCTCTCCTCAAGGGGCGATCGCCCTTCTCGATAAGTATTTGCGTCCGACCAACCGCAAGCTAGAAGAAATAGATCGGGTAGCAGCGTGGAATCCTAGGATGCAGGAGATCGTTAGGACTCAATCACAAGAAACCCTTAAGGAGATATCGCAGACGCAGCGCCGAATTAAAAAATGGAAGAGAATAAATTTCAAAATTGTCGAAAAAACACAATAAACCATGAATGACTATTTGTCGCCCGATCGCCTATTTCAAATTCTCTTGCTTTCCGTAATCGTATCGATTGCGCTCAACGTGGGACTGCCATTACTGATAGCTCGCTGGCAAGGCGTCGATTCTTCTGAAGCAGAGCCACTACCAACGTATCTTGTCGTTTACCTCAGCCTTTTCTGGGGAGCTGCGATCGGACTCTTGTTATAAGTAGATATTGCCACTCTTGAGGATCGCATTTATTGAGCCAATTAAGCGCGTTACAGCACTGGTTGATGCTGAGTTCGTAATTTAGTTCGGCTTCAACGGCGCGGGCGATTTTTCGTGCTTGCGGAAACTGGTGAACCAACGCATCCCAAGGAAATATGCTGTCTTCCAACAATTGTGGTAGATCTACTTTTTCAATGAAATTAGAATCTTTCAATCGTTCTGCTAAAGTGGCGATCGCCCGCTTGTACTCCAATGAATAATCCTCAGTGTTCGACATATGGATGAATTGAGTTTAGAATTTCTTTACTGTAAGTTAGAAATGGCTCGAAAAGAATACCATCTTTCTTGGTATCAAGTGCAACAGTTGTCGGGTGTGCCTCGAAGCGTGACGATCCGAATCGCTCAAGGCGTTGTGCCGAACGAGAAAGATCTAGACAACTTGTACCGATGGTTAGAAGAATTGGGGTATTAAGCATGGAAGCGAAATACGAATACTGGGACGCAGAGCTAAAAAATCAGTCAAAACGACGGCTAAAACTACTGGAGTTGGCGATCTCTCAAACTGGGGCGATCGTCACCGATCGTTACGAAGATGAGTTTTTCAAAGAACCAAAACTAAAATGGCGGAATCCGCTGCTTCTAAGAATCAAACTACCAGCAAGAAAACGCTGGGAATTTATACTGGCAACCAAATGTACTATATGGCTTGCAGAGCCGCTACGAATCCAAATCGAATACCAACAACAACCCACTATACCGCTGAGAGGGAACCATGACGCACTGCGGAAGGTGCTGCGTCGCACCTACAGAGTTCACGGATATCCCGATGCCTACATCAAAGATTACAAACCAGAATTAAACGGCGATTACGAACTGTTTAAAGGCTCGGAGATTGTAGCTGCGGTGTTCAACGGAGAATTGGATAAATTACAGCATTGATCAAACGACAAAAGCCCGACAGATTTTTACCTGTCGGGCTTTTGTTTTAAACTACAATTCTAAACTATCTTTCTTGGCAAAGTAATTGACTTTGCATCGAACACAGCTATTTCTGTGTGTATTGGATAGATCGTGCCACTCTCCAAAATTGCCTAACTGGATGTACCTATCCTCCTCTTCCGAAGGTGGTGGTGCGTCCAATTTAGTCATGCGAGCGTGTGAGGAATCCGCATAAACATCAAGCGCTTCGTGCGGATGACTGGCGATCGCAACGTAGAAGAAAGTAGAAATTCCACTTCCTAAGACTATTAACCAAGGGACACCTGATGTCTCGCCTCGGTTACAGATTCCGTTGACTTTGACTGTACCCCATTCGTTACTTGTTGCTGCAATCATTTGATTTATAATTATAAACTGTGCTTAGTATACAATTTTGTATTATTTAAAGCAAGAATAAAGCATAAAAGAAGGGGCGATCTTAAATTTAAGTAAGATCGCCCCTTCTTTTATGCTTTATAACTACACGACTACTTCCGGGAAATCAAATTCATCGCCCCAAATGGAATCGTCTGTAGGTAGGGCGTTAAGGTAATCTTTGCATTCAACATTACCCAACTCTTCAACAGCCTTGATAAATGGATATTCTGTGCGCTGTCGATTATGCCAATCCCTGAAGAATTCTCTTTCAGTCAAAAAAGTTATATCACTCGACTTAAGTTTCTCGTTTGCTCTCAAAGCTAGTGTGCTAGTTAAGAAGAACTTTTTCTTCATCGAGTAGACTGTATCACCTTGTACCGCGACAAGCTTACGATCGCATAAGCCAACCAATACGGGAGTGCCAATAAAAACAACACGGTGCAAAGCGTGATCGTAAACCTGAGAGTGTTGACCGTAAATGGGGTCCTCCGCTTTGTCAACGCTGGAAAGAGTGAAACGCTTAAGAATGCTGAGGTGTGCACTTCTATCGTAAAAAGCAGCTTTGAAAAAAATATGTGCTCGAATAAGTCCTCGGGAGTCAACCAAACGCGATCCTCTCGATTCTTCCATCGGAACTTTTTTCCATCCCTCTGGAAGAGTGCAACTACAAAACAAATCATCCATCGGTGCACCTTGAACTATTCCCCAGCGCTGCAAAGCGTCCCAATTAGCATCTATTGGAAGTGCTGAAGAATTGACAAAGTTCTTTTGCCCCTGAACTTCTTGCACTTCTATACAGTCGGGATCGGTCAGGATGCTGAAATTAATTCTATCTTGTATACCAGACATACTTTTGGTAAATTGATTGGATATCCCTATTGTACGCAGAAAGAGATATTCGATCAACTAAACAGGAAGAATATCATCAGTCAAATCGCAACAGCTTTTACAGGAAAAGACAGAAGGTCGATCGCCCTCAAACACCTCTATATCAAAAACCCGATCGCCCGGAGCGTCCGTAAAGAAACTCCGAATATCACTGTTGCCAGATCCAAGTTGCTCGATCACCGATTCTGGAATTGGTGCGTACAGCCAGCGATCGGATTCTAGAGTTTCGTCGATCCAAAGAGCGAGGAAAAGATCCCCTTTCTCGCTGCGACAAGAGAAGAGGCACGGGCGATCGTAGTAGACATAAACCTCGACTAGGGCGATCGCCCCTAATTCCGTATCTTGAGGGAGCAAGCTCATAACATTCCTAAGAATTTCAAAACACAAAAAATCATAAAGATAAAAAAACTAAACCTGAGAAAAGCACCGATATACACCCCTAAATACTCTGCTTCCCTAGACTCTCGTTGATTGATTAACCTTGCAATAGGTCTGGGACGATGACTGTGTTTCATTTCATTTGCAGTCCAATTGTTTTAATTTATATATTCTAACAAGTGACAGGCTGGTTGGTAGTGGTTTCAAAAAAAGAATTGGAGATCGAGATTAACCGATCGCTCGCTATCCCGATCAAAGTCGTACTACAGCAGATCCCGTGATTGCGTTGCGCTTGAGCCGAAGTCGAGTATAATAAGACTGCTAGTCTCTCAATACCTTCAATGAAACAAATTACGCAAGAAAGATTAATCCGAGCGATCGACAAAATTGACGACAGCATCGAAGTCGATCAAAGCTTTACTCAACAAACTAAAATCATACAGGATCTTAGTTTGCGAGGGATGCAATCCATGATTGATTCGCATTTTGACGATCGCCGACAAACTATTTGGCAAAAGTATTTGTGCTTGCTTAGGCGAGCAGTTAATTTTTTACGAAACTCGATCACTCCACCAAAAGTGCGAGTAGTTGAGACGCAAATCATCGCATCGGAAGAAGATTTCACTAATTTGTTTGAAAGTTGGCGAGCGAAAATCGATCACTACCACGCTAAGCGAGAAAAAGTTTGGCACCTACAAAAGAGGTATCAGGTTACTGGGCTAACGTGGTTTCCTTGCAGCTTTAATCCAAACCTTAATTTTCCTTGGGTTAATGAGAATTTGCAATTGCTGGAATCAGACCTAGAGGTCTTAGGTCGATGGAAGGTTGAAATCGTAAGCGCATGGCTTGAATGTGTCATTCAAGATGGTTCAATTTTCAGATATACCTCAGAAGGTAATTGGCAAAAATCTTGTGTGGCTGAGTTAATACAAGCCTCGGATTCCTGCCAATGGGCGCACGAATGGAGCCATACAAATCCACGTCAATTTAACTTAGTCCTAGGGAACGGACTGGATACTGACTCAAGTGAGTCGGATACAATTTGGTTCTGTGCTGTCAAGTGCGACACTATGCCGTCGCTGTAGGTCAATCCAAGAAAAAGCGGGCGATCGGAAACGATCGATCGCCTCTTCCTAAGTAATAAGTCAAGTAACACACAAACCAACGATGAGTCCCAATTTAAAACTAAATCGAGAACAAACTGAATTCATTCAACAAGAAGTCAAACTTGGAAATTATCGTAACGCTCAAGAAGTTATTGATACAGCAATATTGCTATTACAAGAAAAACAGAATCGCGCTAGGAAGTTGCAGGAGCTAATTGAGGTTGGAGGGTTCGGAGAGCTGCAAATTCAAGAAAATCAAGCGTCAGGCAGACCCAAGACGCTTGACGAGTTACGGAGAATAATTGACACAGATAAACCAGCTTAGCTTATACAAAAGAGCGGGCGATCGAAATTAATCGATCGCCCGCTCTTTTTTATTGCTCTGGAAGTGTTTTCGCGTCCAAGCGGTCTTCAGGTGATATCCAGTTGTTTGAGTGGCACAACCACATCAACTTTTCCATATCTTCCCTGTAATTAATGTCTTTGGAATTGAAAACAATCTTTTTCCCATCATCAAGGCACAGATTAGTAACCACATCTCCTGATATCGATCTGGTTATATGCCATTCTATCCACTTCACATCACGAGGACGAAACCAAAAATTAGATACAACAAGCTGCGAAGGATTGATTTTACCGTTCATGGCTAATGAGGAATAACTACATTTACAATTCTATCATGCAAAATTTACACAGCCAAAACCAGGTATTCGTGTCGCCTCTCTTGTGATAGGATAACAGTCGGTTATTTTCTTCAGTCTCTTTTCGATTCTCGAATTATACCCGCAAATCCGTTAACTACAAACCAATCAAAGCTATCAAGCCCTAAACAGATATCCATATACTTTCTCACCTCTAATTTGTCTATAACACCTAGTACATTTTCGATATCTCAATACTTCACAGCCTCTTGGGGCATTGAGCTTGTTCCGGGACAGACTGGCGATCGGTTGTGGTATCACGGGCAATCTGCACTAAGCTGCTATTTTCTTCAGTATTCATTCAAACTCCTGGTCACTTGCCTTTTGGTTAGCCGTAGCTTCTTTCAAGAAGTCAACTATTTGATCGTCGGACAATTCCAAGAATGGATTTACCCAGTCAGGCGATCGCATTTTTCTGTGAAGCTCTTTTAGACGAGAGCCCCACTCGCATCCGCAATATACTTCTTTTGTTGCACAATTATTGTGTACTGGAGGAATAGTATTTGGAGGTGGAGCGACAAACAAAGGTCGAGTGTCTAATGAGACGTGTTGCAGAAACATTCCGCTATTGGAACATTTTGGACAGTTTTCGTTTTTGATTACCATGAGCCAGAACCTTAGAAATCGTTAATTAAAAACTACACTTCTGAAAAGTCAAAGTCTTTCTCCCAAGTAGCATCATCCTTCGGAAGCTTCTCCAAGAACAGCCGACAATTTGATTCAGCCAACTCTTCAACAGCGCTAATAAATTGATATTCCTCAATATAGCTGTACTTATTTGCAAAGTCACACCTACGCAATAAGGCAACCTCTGTCGCCCGAGTCTCGTCGTCTGTCTGTAGTTTTTGCGTTTCACAGCAAAAATAATAAACAAGATTGTCTTTAATAGCAACGAGTTCACCATCTAGTTCGGCGACAAAGACAGGCGTATCCCTGTAAACTGTCCGCGATAGACCGTCATCACGAACTAATCCCTGCTCAAAATAATCCTGTGTTGTTTTCCAATGCCCATCATTTAACACACTAAGTCTCGTAACGCTGAATCGTTTTATTGTATGAGAATGCGCTTTGCGATCTGTAGCTTTGTAGAAAATATGCGCTCTAGTTAAACCGCGAGAGTCCACTAAGTCAGTCCACATTAAGTGCCTGAAAGGTGCTTTCTTCCAGTTATCTGGTAAAACGCATTCGCAAAACAAGTCATCGACAGCCTCCCCTCGAACAAGACCCCAACGCTGTAAAACTTCCCAGTCACCCTTGATAGGCATCAAAGTTGAATTAACAAAAGTCGTCTGTCCTTCTTGCTCTAACTTCTCTTTTTTTGCCAACACAACATCCATACTGAAATTAACGGTATTCCAAGAATTGCTACTCATTAGCTTGTACCATCAAGGACAAAGGTATAGTGGTATAGTACCGCAAATAGCTGGTATCGATCACCCATTCTTTTTTGTTCACATCTAGAGCCAAAGGCTATAAAATAGTGCTGTAGTCTCAAATCCAATTTATTTATGACTTTCGCGCTACTTCCCCGAAAAAGCGTCGCACAGTACGAAATCTACGGCTACGAGGATTACCAAAAAAGTGGGCTTGTCGGTCAATGGGATGTCGCACTGAGACTCCCCCGGACAATAGTCTTAAAAGACACCACTGTCCGACCGCACGATTCCTATAAGAAATGGCTCCAGTCTCGCGACAACGTACAGCGTCGGTTGAAAGACAATATGCCCGACCACGCGCGGCGGTATACCTGGCTGTACGATCCTGGGGTCTGGGTCGAGGAAGGGGAGTTAAAAGAAATTCTTGATTCTCACAGGCAAGCTTGGGTTGACAATTTCAATCCAGACGCCGACAAGCGAATCTGGAAAATTTACGACGCACTCGATACAGAGTCTGTTATTTTTCTCATTGCAGAATCTTTCTGTAATAGATACAACAAACCGGGATTAGGAGGAATACCTGCAATGCGAAAGTATGACATAGAGATGTTAACAAAAGCTTTTGCAGACAAGAATTGCCCCAGTTTTCCCTGCTTGCATCATATGTACATCATCAGACCGAACAACCCTAATGTTATGCCAGAGTGGATGTACACACCCAAGCAGCTACTGGTAGACACTTACTACATTTAACAAAAAAGCGGGCGATCAAATGACTTGATCGCCCGCTTTTTTTGTCTTGGGAAGGTGTCACACAAGTTCCAAACGTCCCTTAGACCTGACTAAGATCGTATGCAATATTGCGAATAATTCAGGTATACTAGAAAAGTAGTTTCTTTTAGCAATCAAATGGTACTTTCTTATCCCGATGCACTGGAATCAATTGGAACCACGTTGTTCACCAAAGAAAAAACATACACAAAAGAAGCTTGTTTTTTAATGGGTGCCATAAATGGATTTACTTGCATGGGCGGTCCCAACTACAATTTGGGAACCGTCAGAATCCTAGATGATATGGTGCGCGAATACGGACATCGAGAAACGTTTAGATTTTTGTACCTCATAGAAAAGATTAGTTTGAGCGATTTCACTAGAGATTTTAGTTACGTTTATTTTTGGGACTGGTTTAAGCGCTGCGACGAAGACTTGTCAGAATTCAAACGCCAAGTTGAAGAGTACGCATCTAATATTGATAATGCCGCACTAGACAGAGATATCTTCCCAGATAGTCTCCGAAAAGCGTTCGACTAACAGAAAAGAGGGGCGATCGAATCGATCGCCCCTCTTTTTATTGAAACCGTGCCACAGCACTTCCCCGAAAACACTTGCGCCTGAGTCAAAATCGGTTATACATTTTAATCTTATAAATCGCTTTACTTGGCAAATGATAAATTATAATATATAAATATAGTCGTTAAAGCGCGAGCAAAATGCTAGAAATACAAAAAGGTTCGACCAATGTCGATTTTACGGATATGGTATTACACAACAAAAACTTCGACTCCTATAATTTCAAAGAAGCTAGTTTTTATGGAGCCAACTTAAGTGGGACAAGTTTTGAAAATGCTTGCTTGATCGCAACAAGGTTTGGTAATGCTAAATTGGTCAAAAGCATCCTAAAAAATAGTATTGCCAGATGTGCATACTTCGGAGAAGCTGATTTAACAAAGGCTAATCTAACGAACGCAGATCTACGGTTTGCTTTTTTCCAAAAAGCCAATCTAAGTGGTGCAGATTTAAAGTATGCACAGCTTGAAAATGCGAATCTTGAAGGTGCCGATCTGACAAACGCAGATTTGACTGGTGCAAAAATGCACGGGATTAATCTTGCGCGGGCGATCGGAATTGGCACCAAAGCCAATGAAATCGAAGAAGCGCAGCGAATCCTAAATATATTGGATGCTGGATTTGGTTCGTTGGACATGAAAAAATGGCACAGCAACTTGACCACACGCAGCATTGCCGGGTGGATAGTCTCGGAGCTACGCGAACCCGCCCAAAAAGCCTCTTTAATTTGCCCAACCTTGGCTCAATATTTCTGTGAACCCAAGGAACAGGTAGTTATGGAAAAACTGCGATTAGTCGCCGCTGGCGAACTGTCGGTATTTCCTGACTAACGACGAAGGGCGCACATCTAATATATAGATGTGCGCCCTTTTTGGTGAAACAGTGTTATAGCACTTGCACCTGAGCCAAAATCGCGTACAATGAGATCGTCGGGCTGGATGTTTTGCCACGTACAGTCCAAATAGACAAAAAAATATCGCTGATGCCTTGCCAAGCCCAAGCGATACCTACCTCAAAAGTTCTATACACAAAATCAAACTATTTAAAGTTTGCATATTATCGTTTCATTATAACGAACAAGCAAACTTTATGTCAACTCCTTCAACTCCTTAAAAAGTTGACTATCGCACAACAGCACGGGTAGGTATCGGGCAAGCGAGGTATCAGCGAGTTTCAGAGAAACTCACGGAGGATGCCATGACCCACGAATTAGGATATTTTTCCCCAGAGCTAGCTGCCGTCATCGGTCTAGAGGAAGCAGTAATTTTTAACAAGCTTCAGTGGTGCGTCGAAAATCCGCAGATGAGCGGGACGATCGCCTACGACGGATTAAAAATGATCCGCAACCCGATCGCCTGCACCAATCCCCGCAAACTGAACCAGTCCCACGGCAAGCAAATAGATTGGCTCGGTAACTTTATCTGGGCAACCGCCGGGAAACTGCGGCGCATATTTTCGCGGCTTGAGGCGATCGGGTTGGTAGTAGCCCGCAAGCTCCGAGCTCACAATTGGGATCAGTGCAAGTATTACAGTATCAACTACGACAAGCTGGCTGAGCTGCTGGAAGGTGCGCCGCTATCGATTTGTTCAAAACCGACAAATCGATCTGGCGGAAACGATCGTATCGATTTCGCGACTGCCGACAAATCATATCAAGATACCTTTTCAGATATACCTCTTCAAAATCTTGAGAGAGACGGCGTTTTTGACAAAAAAGAAATAAATTCTCAAGAGGAAAATCAAGAGGAAGAGTTCGGTTTCAAGGTTGAACTCGGATCGCCAAGTCCAGTACAGGAAGTTATCTGCACGCCTGTTAATCGAGAAGAAAAATTTTCCGCAACCCAGAAGATTGATCGCCCGGATCAATTTTCCGCGAAGGTCGAGTTCGCTTCTGGTTGGGACTTAACCGAACTCAAGAATTTTCAAGCCAAGCTCATCCAATACGGTGCCAAGTCCGGGAAAAAGAACCCGTCGGGCTGGGCGTGTACGATCGTCAAGAATATGACCCGTCACGGAATCCCTAGTCCTTACTGGGACGAGTTTAAATCTGGTGTGGCAATCGGTACGTGCGATCGTCGAGAGTGGGAATCAGAGCCGGGAGTGGCGTGTGAAGCTGTGATTCGCTGCCTTGAAGAAAAGTTTCTAGCCAAACCTGGCACTACACCGGCGGAAGCAGCTATTCAGATTGGTCGAGTGCTGGAGAACCCCAAACAAATGGAGACGCTCTGGCAGACGATTAAAAACCGCGTCGTATTTTTACGCGACGAACATCGGAGGCTAGCGGACCTCGGCGTAGAACACGCAGCTCTCGATCCTTGGATGACTCCCAAGCCACAAGCGTCTTCCGAAGAAGCGGTAGCAGCTCTCCAAGAATTGCAACAGCGCCAAATGCCATCGCTTTCACCGCAGCAGTCTCCGATGCCTCAAATTGAAGCTGGCGATCGGTCGGAACCTGAACCCGAAATCTCTGAGGAAGAATGTCGCAGCAACCTAGCTATGTTCGCAGCTTTGTGTCGCGGCGAGAAATTTGAGTTTGCGAAAGTATCGGCGGGTGCGGGCGATCGAAATTCTCCCCCTTGTCAAGGGGAGGAAGAGTTTGGCGATATCGGTTGGTAAATCGTGGAATCCAGAATCCAGAATCCAGAATCCAGAATCCAAAACCTGATGACTGATGACTGATGACTAATGACTAATGACTGATGACTAATCAGGTCGCGCGGACACTGTTCGGAGCAGCTCTTGAAACTTAGCCTCTAAGTTTGATCGCGCCTCTTCTTCGGATTCACCGTAGGCATAAAGGCAAAAGTTGATTCCGGCGTCGTCAAGGCTGACAACAGACTCCCATGATTGTCGTTTTCCTTTTCCATCATCCCTTACTGTTATTAAATCTTGTCTGAGCTTTAGCATCATTTTTCCTACTTGTAGCCATTCAACCAATCAATCGTAGAACGAGGTCAACATGAAATTATTCGTCGGCTGTCAGGGCGGGACTCTTCCATCTCGCGCCTGCCTCCAAAAATCGTTTACGCCACTGTTTTTTGAAGGTACTGCCAAACGCGAACCGGACAATCTTGCGGGCGATCGCTGCTGGACGCTGGCACACAGATCGAGTTACAAGCCCAACACGTTCAGAGATCCCGCCGAACTATTTGTGCTCGGCGACTCTGGAGCGTTTTCTCATTCGCCAGAGCAGCGGTGGACTTTCGACCGCCATCTATTCAATCTCAACGCATGGGAACAAAAATTTGCCAAAACTCAAGGCTGGCAAGAGTGGTATTTTTCCGTTGCAGCTTCCTACGACTTGCTGATCGATGAAGTTTGGTTAGACGGTTTTCGTCAGAAACAGCGCTGGTCGGTGATCGAAGCAGACGGTGCCGTCGATGAAACCGTCGCGGCAGCTCAGTATTTCAATGCAAACAGAAATCAACTGCAACCTCGGACTTTGCTTTTAGGCTGTCAGGGAGTTAACGCTTCTCAGTACAAGCGGTGCGTCGAGAGGGTGCTGGAAGTGGCAAAACCTGAAGATTGGATCGGCTTCGGAGGTTGGTGCATTTTGGGACACTTGCAGTTCAAGCACTATTTATTCGAGTTTTACAAAACCCTGAATGAATGCGTTGAACTCGTCGCCCGCGCTGGTGTCAAACACGTCCATTTGTTTGGTGTCAGGTACGAGCCGGCGGTTGCAGCAATGCAATGGGAATGTGACTTTCACGGTATCACTTGTAGCACCGACAGCAGTCGCGTCCTTCGAGATTGTACCGTTCCTTCTCTTGTTGCACTGAAAAAGTCTGGTGCCAGACAACCGTATTGGCAGGATAATGTCGAATGGTGGAAAAATCACCTTGCTAATATCGACCGCTCTCCATACTACCAGCGTCCGAGCGAAAACTTGGCCAGAGAAGCACTGTTGCAAGACGACTTCATCGGTATCGAACCTCGGAAGTTTTTGAAAGAAACTTTTGGAGACATCGGACAATCTTCAGCCTATTCGTTGCCGTTAGTGTTTGTTAGTTAATAAAAAGAGGGCGAACAAAATACGTGATCGCCTTTGATTAAACATCAAAAGTTCGATTGACTTGACTGTCTATTGAACTTTTTTGCTTGGTCTACTTGTTGATTAATAAATTTTTTAGGGGTATAATTAAAGAGTAGATCGAAGCAAGGATTATTGTCATGACAAGTAACACAAATACTCTAGTGGCTAGTGAATACAAGCCCAAAATGCTTGAATTGACAAAGCTGTTCTCAAATCCGTTCCCAGAATTTATTCCAGTTTACAAGGTAATTGCAACTGACGATCTTGGATCACCTCATATTTTTATCGACGGCACATTCAATTCAAGCAAGAAAGGCGTACTTCCTCCAAATTTCTGTTTTGTGGTGCGTCTTCCTGAACGTATGGGTTCTTATAGGTCTGGCGACAAAGTTGAGATAAAACTTTTGGATGGGCGCTGCCGAAATCCTAAAATCGTCAAAAGCTTTAGGAGGTACATCGGTACACCTGAAAAATGTGCAGAAAGAATGAGGAA
>Ga0247768_1000303_pt1 | contig 18113 bp, 20 predicted proteins | sample UWRJL016104C6_FD_179944 | JGI IMG/M metagenome (GOLD analysis project Ga0247768, IMG submission 179944) | Plant litter microbial communities from Arlington Agricultural Research Station in Wisconsin, United States - UWRJ-L016-104C-6 | ecosystem: Environmental > Terrestrial > Plant litter >... | reverse complement strand
AGGACGTGTATGCCTTCTGGAAGACGCAGGCTACAGCTGCGCGTGCAGTAGGCGTAAACCAGACGTTCACCATCCAGCCAATCACGCCACGTTTTGCTCAAGTCGCTGCTACACATGGCGGAAACCCACTCGGGCTTCCTCAAGTTGCGCACCAATGTGAGTAAACTCAGACGGTTTGCCATTACTTTACTGATCTCCAACAGGGTGGACCAGTGTGATCGACTGGAGAAATGCGGCCGATGACGCCGCAGCCCGCGCGGCCTCGATTGCAACTTCGAAGAAATGGGAGGAGTTATCCAAAGCACGGGGTCTGAATGTCCCGTATATGTTCATGAACGACGCGTCAAGGGACCAAAACCCTCTCGCTTCATATGGAGCGACAAACGTTCAGAGATTGAAGACGGTGTCTGCGAAATATGACCGGACCCAGGTCTTCCAAAAACTACAAAAAGACGGCTTTTTGATATCGAAGGCTTAGGCAGGAAGGTGGTAGATCATTTGATGTTCTCACGGTTAGCATTTACCAAGTATTTCATAGCTATACAATATCCGAAGCAATCGCGGTCGCCATACGTTTTACAGACCAAATTGTATTGGTGTTATTACTGTGAACTTCGTCCAAATCGAAATCTTTCAATTCGTATTTCCAGACTCCAGAACCATAGGCCTTCGTTCAATTAAGTTCAACCCAAACTGCGAATCGGAGATTCAACGCTTTCTAAAATTTGAAGGAGAAATGACATCACGTGCGATCACAGCGGTTCAGTCACGTGATTTAACAGCTCATTAGCTAAGGGAGATATAGCTTCGTGCAAGCCAATTTAAGACATATTTCTTCATTTGAGAACATCCTACGTCAGCCTAGGCGGAGGAGACTAGTCTTAGATTTGTAGGCTGTCCAACTTCCAAGGTTGCCACACCGTGACCACACCGTGATCCATAGATACCATAAACTATTGTCCTCCGCGTCGTTGTGAACCGTGCCTTCGAACGGAAACCAAGGCAGTCGATGACGGGCTGGGTTGATAAAACTGTCCGTGAGGAGGAGGAGCAGGTGGGGCTTTGGAAAGACGTTTGGCCGCCTGCTGGGAAGCCGCTGTTGCTGCGTCCAGTGACATCCGAGACGCCCCATGTGATCCCCCATGTGTAGGTTGAAAGGATCCAGGGGGACTGGTGTGAGAGGCATGATGATAGTACCGACTTTTAGCGAATGTCTGATCACACGAAACTTTGCCTTTTACCAGGGTTTGGAAGACTTCATAACCATCTCCATTGGCGTCGCCAGACTTCATCAGGCTTGGGGCGATGAATAGCGTGATTTCAGGGTTCGGTTCTTCGTCTTCATTTGGTAAGATGCCTTCCCATACATCCATGGTTTCTGGGTTATAGTGTGCGTGAGCGTCCGTATTTATCAGAAAGTACTTTGGTTTCGAAGGATGTATGAATGATTTTTGTCGCCACATGTCTGCGTCGAGTCGGATGGCGCTAAGTATGATTTTCTCCAGTCCGCCTCTGAAATCTGCGTTTGAGCTTCTAGGGAAAGGTTGCAGGATTTTTTCTATCTTTTCAGCTAGACGTTGCGCGTTAGGATTGGGTCGGTTGGTAGTCGTGGCTGATGCCCATTTCCTCTCTATGGAAACGACCGTATTTACGCGCCATTCGAAGTACTGCTTGACGGTTCTTTCGAAGTTCGGGTGGAAGGATTTGATTTCCCTGATGTTTTTAATTGCTTTGAAAGTTAGAACGACATAGGCAGTAATGATATCAGACTTACGGGGCCTCAGTGCCTCATTCAGTTTGGCGACGGTCTGTTGGTCTTGGAATGCCCAGTAAGCACCGTGTGGTGGCTTATTTTGGGTACTCTTTTGCATCGCAAAAACATGTTTCTCTAAGAGGGCCCAGATCAGGGCCTGAACCAGGACGGGTCTGTGTTCATTTGATTTCAGGTACTCCCGCCAAAAGAACGTTAGATCTATTAAGACCTGGGATGGGTTCTGCTTCTGAAACCATGCTTTCATTGAAAAGGAAGAGATTGAGCCACTGAAGTGCTCCATCGCCCAACCCTTGATGTCATAGGATAGTTCCAACCAACTGTCGATAAAGTGCCTGTCGTCGAGTGTATAACCCACGGTGGCTTTCACCTCGGCGAGGTTGGCGGATGCATCTTGCCATGATGCCACAATCTGTTCCCTTTCCTTGGCCATTCGCTCTACTTCCACTTCGGTTTCTTTAACCATTCTTTCCGCGTCTTGGACGCGACGTATGAGTTCGGCTTTGGACATATTTTCCAGGTCTTTTCTATATCGGTCAAGTTCGGACGGACGGCGGATTGGTTCCGGCGGCTTTTCCTCTTGGTTTTCATCCATGACGTTTTGTATTCAGAGTATCAAGGATAGAATATTGGTGTTCTTGATCAGGTTACGATTGACACTGGCCAATGAATGTCGATAAAGGAAAAGTAACACCTGGCTTAGCAGAAAAAGTAGGAGTCCGAATACTCACGTTGAGTTGTTCATGCACTATAAAGTCGGATTTTTACCGCACCACATGCGGTGGCCAAGAGACTCGACAAGCTAGATTGGGTCCAGACGTTCGTGATCGTATGAACATCAAGTTGCCGGCAGCTGAAAGGAATGACGGTAGAAGTTCAAATAATCAGTTAAACGTCGGCTGCCGTCGATCTGCACTGTAGCACATTCTAGGAATAGAATAAATTGATCTCAGCTGATAGCGCTACGCCATGCATGGAAAAGAAATAATGGCATTTGAAAGTTGACCGGAAGCCTCACAAGGCTGAGGATCTGGACTTGCTGCAGTGTGATAGCCTTGCATGAACAGGAAAAAACCATCAATAGGCGCCTGCGAGGGGGAGAATCGCGAACACCAAGTTCACCGTTAACCCCAGGAAACTCGCAAAAAGACTAATCTTCTCCTTACCCGTTGTTCGTTCTTTGGGTGGTTTGGCGATGGCGTCCGCCTTCCTCTTCGTCTCCCTCCCGACCCGCGTCTTCAACTTTCCGCGTTTCTGTCTGTGTGAATGCACTTCAGCTTCAGCCTGGCGCCTTCTAGACCAGTGTGCTTCGTTACCTTGTCCCCGCCCCGTGAATGAGGGGTGACCAATGCGATTGAGCTGGCGTTCGGAATCCCGGATCGTTGCATCTAGATGTGCCGCGACCAAGCGACCAGCTGAGGTGTTTTCGAGGACTTGATCATCATCGACAAGCTCCCGTTGTAGCTGAAGCGTGATTGGTGGTTTCCCAAGAAGCTGCAGTACCAACCCCTCAGCCTGTTCATGGGATCCGTCAAATGTCGTGATTTGTGAGCCCTTTTCCTCCATCAAATTCCAAAAATTGTTACGAAGTTCCTGGTCTCTTCGGTATCCGACAGATTCGTCCTTAAGTTGGTCCCACATAGTGGTGACCAAGATTACATTCTTGAATGCTTCTTCTCCGCAAAGGTCCTGGAACATACGGAAATAGCGACCTGCGCTGCCCGTCATTTTTGGATCTGTGATGCGATGGAGGTAGATGATTCCCCTCAACTCAAATTCACCCCAGATATATTGGGCGGTTAGAAATTGGGATATCTCAGCGAGGATATCCGCATCCGATCTTTTAGAGTCGTCAAATCCGGGTGTATCAACGATCGCAATCTCAGTATCATATCCCGATTCGTCTTCGAGGATAGCTGTGACAATCTGGGGCCTTTGTGTTTCTTTTCTAGTTAGCCTGAGTATTCCAACAAAGTTTTGAACGTAGTGCATACCAGATTCAAGCCCTGGCCCTTCTTTTACTGATCCCTCAGAGAGCTTGTTGATGAAATAACTCTTTCCGGATCCTGTAACCCCCATAACAAGAACCATTCCAAGAGGCTCATCCGGCACGGGGTCGTGCATTGTTGCGAGGAGTCCGGATGATCACTATGGGTACTGCTAATTTTTCGGGTGTTATTTGTGGTAGTCGTCAGATTGAGAGGAGAGTTTAGAATGAATCATTTTCTACATGCGCGATGCCGGTAGTCACCCGAGCCGAGCGGCTGGATATGTCCAAAAGGAGCCTGGCCCGGCTAATGCATCATACCATATCAGAGCCAGGCGAAAAGGTGTTTTGCCTCTCTCCCTCACTGTCTCAATATTTTCGAGCTGTTGCCGATGTATTCGTGGCTGCATATATGCTTTCAAAGAAGCAAAATAGGTGCTTATTTTGTCGAATCACAGCTTCATCTCTACAGCCTTGCAGGAAGGCTGGGCTTCAGCCTTGCATCTCCGCTCAACTCCAGTCCGCCACCTTATGCATGCTTGAGTCCTTTGGTTTACAAGGATCAGCTCGACCAGATCAGTGGAACTGGAGCGGTTCATAGCCGATGGAGGGGTGGTGTTGGATATTGGTTAGTACTCTTGGTCTGTTTTAACAGCCGCAACTCGTCGGGGTCAATTCATTCCCCCCATTCTCTAAGTCCACTAACCTATCTTTAATTCTCTCGACATTCATACAAGTAACTTATCTGTCTAACTCGGGATGTCGGACTGCTTGTATATTGGGATTGATTTTGGGACAACGTTCGTGGCTATACCCACACCTTATTTGAGATCCCAACTAACTGTAGCTCTCGAATAGATTCTCTGGAGTCGCCTGGGCTTTTTCGCGTCAACCAGAGAACATCAAGATCGTCACAAAATGGCGGACGGGTCAGTCATATGCCATGGACGATGCAAAAACACCAACCGAGATCGTATATAACTCGTCGCGATTCAATAAGAGGGTCGTCAGCTGGGGCTATGAGGTTCCGGCCAACCAAACTCCGCTCAAGTGGTTCAAACTCTGCCTAGTGGATGAGAGCAAGCTGTCGGCAGACATCCGAAGGTCGCAGCACCTCATAACTGCACGACAGATGTTGGCAGACCATGGCTTGACTGCTGTGGATGCTGCAGCCGATTACCTGCGACAGCTATGGAAGTATACCCTCGAAAGCCTCGAACGGGAACTAGGCAAAACTGCTGTTAACGGCCTTCCCTTTCGCGTCATTGTTACAGTCCCTGCATGCTGGAAAGACGCTGCAATGACCAATACCCTGGAAGCAGCGAAGAAAGCAGGTATCAAGGACCACCGGCTGTGCGGAGAAACAACTTTGGATCTCGTGCCGGAGCCAGAGGCGGCGGCGTTAGCAACGCTCGCTCAGTTTCGAGGACGACCCGATGTAGCGCCAGGGGATGTGATCACCGTCTGCGATTGTGGTGGAGGTACCGTGGTATGTGTATCTCCTGAGACTCAAACAAATGCTAATTGGAGAAAAGGACGTTACGAGCTACACAATCCAGGACGTAAACCCTGTTCAAGTCAAAGAATCGGTAGTAGGGGAGGGGAAGATGTGCGGTGCAATATTCGTTGACCAGCGGTTTGAAGAAATACTTCGTGGCCGTCTAAAGAGGCGATGGGATAACATGAGTACAGAGCAGATAAAAAAGGTCATGAACAATGAGTGGGAACACGGGATAAAAAGGAGCTTTGTCAACGATGAGCGCAGTTTTGACGTACAGCTTCCCGCAGAGGCGACGAAGGCTGGATTCATGCATAGATCTAAGCCTTCCAGTCTAACCCTTCAAAAGTATGTGTCGTGGATAAAGTAAAGCACTGTCTTACAGTAGTTTTAGGCAAACGGTGCAGACAATATTTGATCCTGTTTTGGGACAGATCCGACAACTACTGCTGAATCAAATACAAGCAACTGAGCAAAAGTCGGGACGAAAGCCAAAGGTAACTCTTACTTAACTCCGCTCTTGAACTGTGATACTGACAATTTCGTAAGTGTATCATGCTTGTCGGAGGTTTTGGACGGTGCACATACCTCGGTGAACATCTCAAAAAGATATTTGAGCGCGATGAAATTATGGTTCTTCAACCTTCAGGTGACAGTCCGTAAGTGTCCACAGATCTACACCAGGAATCAGGATTAACTTCCATCGTTCAGCTGGACTGCTATATGCAGAGGCGCCGTAATAAAGGCCATGAATTTAACTGGTTTAGCGGGGGCCGGAGGTGTAACAGTAACGACCCGAGTTTCAAAGCGGAATTATGGACTTTCCTTCTATGAGAAGTTCATTCAACATCATCATAGAGATCAAGATCGGAATTGGGTCGATAACGAAAAGGCATTCATGGCAACTAATCAGATGCGGTGGTGTCTGAGGAAGGTTAGTTGCCTATCATACTTCTGGATTGTTGCTGATTTAAACCACAGGGTGTTGATATCTCAAGTCAAGACCCAGTACGAATGTCGTTTGCGCTGGTAACAAGACATGCTTTCGAAATAGAAGGTGGTGAGTTCAAGGTAATGATATACGTGTCTGAGGAGGATAGTGCGCCAAACTGGAAAACAAACGATGTCTCAGCGGTGTGCAGCATCAAGATAAAACTCACGACTCGTTTTGAAGATTTGCCCATACACTTCAATAATGCAGGAGAGCCATGTCGCCGGGTGGCTTACGATATAGAGATGACCTGTTCCGGAACGCTGCTTAAATTCGCCGCGATAGTGAATGGAGTGCGGCAGCCGGACCAGAATGTGGAGGCCTCATTTATGTAATATCCATGTATTGTATTCACGTTCGGGTTATTCATCCAAATCAGATCCTCCGGAACGACATGTAAGCACCATGATATATGGAACATCTGTTGGCGTGAATCGCAGTGTCCAGGCATTGTTATCTTGTGGTGACGAGGCTCGGTGTTCAACACCCTTTCCTGTCTGGGGGGAGGGATGATCGGTTAGTTGAAAATGATTAGTCGATACTCAAGCTCAAATAGATTTTGGTTTATCCAATAGTGATATAACTTTGTAACAGAAGGTCAACCTAGCTCTCCGAAGAGTTGGGGAGGTAGGGGGCCCTCGACGTAATGTTGGTGAAGGTAGTCGTCATATATGCCCACTCATAATCTTCGCCCAACAATCATATATATCGTTGAACGGTAGCTCATTCCTGTCGCGAAGCACCGCTGATATTCTTCCGGTAGACGAATTCCTCAATGTTCCCAAGATGAGGCCACTGTATATCGACAAATTTGACCGTTTGACTACGGAGATCCCATACAGTTCTAATTATATCCTGGTAATGACGTATTTCGCCCCCGCAGTCGCATTGAACGGCCCAACATATTTCTTACCATCCACATTGAACTCCACTCCATTCCCAACTCTCAGCGCCAAGTTCCCACCATTCTTCGACAAAACCGTAGCTCGCGCCAGTGACCCCTCACTCCACTCAATATCGACCACAAAATTCCCTCTTGCAACAAGCCCTGTCACACTCCCCTTCTTTACCGCCGAGTTAGGCAACGCAGGCAAGAGATGCACGATGGAGTGACTCTGCAACAACATCTCCGCAATCCCTGACGTGAATCCAAAATTCCCGTCAATCTGGAACCAGCGATTCTCGCCCGAGTTGAAGAGGTTCTCAAGGGGGTAAGTTTGTAGGAAAGTGACGGCGTTGGACCAAGCACTCGCGCCATCGAAGAGACGGGCGTACAGATTGATCACCCATACGCGCGACCAGCCTGTGCTGCCGGACCCAGCTCGCATCCGCATATCAAGCAGGACTTTCGATGCATCAGCCCACGTCTTCGATTGCAAAGGCGTCATTTGGTATCCCGGGAAGAGCCCGAAAAGCGGGCTCATGTGTCGGTGTGCTGGCTCCGCCTCTTTGTATTCATTGCGCCACTCCAGGATCTGGCCTTTCGAGCCAACCTTCGGTGGTTTCACCTTTGCAAGATACTTTTGCGCATTGCTCAAATCAGTTCCTGTGATTTCGAGGATCTTCGCTGCCTCGATGATGTTTGTGAAGAGGTGCCAGAGAAGCTGGTCGTCCATTGCTGGGGCAATATCGATGCCTTCTGAACGTCCGCCGGTCTTCATGTTGGAAGGAACAACGAAAGTGTTTTCTGGAGAAAGAGATGGGCCGGTTGCGAAATAGCCATCCTGCATGAAAAGGTAACAGTAGAAGAAATCCGCAGTTTCTTTTAGAATTGGCCATGCACGATTCTTCAAGAAGTCCTTATCTTGGGTGAAGCGATAGTGATCCATTGCATGATAGGATAGCCATGCTGCACCCATGGGCCACATCATGTATGGTGTCCCTTTATCCACTGGAGCCGCATCGCCCCAAAGATCAGTGTTGTGATGCAGGACAAAACCGTTATTACATCCGTACATCTTCTGTGCCATGGCCGCTCCTCGTGGACGAGCAATATCGATAAGATCAAAGAGGGGTTTATGTGTCTCCGCAAGATTGGTCGTCAGTGCATGCCAGTAGTTCATTTCCGTATTGATATTAATCGTGTATTTACTCTGCCAAGGAGGACTGTATTGGTCGTTCCAGAGACCCTGAAGGTTTGCTGGTAGAGAGCGATCGCCCGTGTCCCGCGATGATGCCAAAAGCAGGTGTCTGCCATAGTTGAAATATAAAGCCACAAGCTCTGGATCGGCATTTGGATTCTGTTTGTAGTTCGAAAGTCGTGTCGGAATAGTCTGGCTCCCCGCCGATCCTGAGGACCCTAGGTCTAGTTTTACACGGCTAAGGATTCCTGATGCATCGGCGATTGCTGCGGTTCTAACGGCGGAGTACCCGAGCTTGACTGCGTTGTCGAGCTTTTTCTTTAGTTCGGCTTCCCAGCCGGCTTGACTAGAGTATCGATATGCGGTTTCTGTATCCAAGAAGATGTCGATTGTGGTCGCGCCACTCACGACGAGTGACTTCCCGTCTGCTTTCACAGTCCCTAGACATTGTTAGCGACCTGAAAGACGCTATTGAAGCTAACCTACCTGCATCATTGACGACTCTTAGTTCTGATGTGAATGAAATGCTGCCACTTTTGACTTTCAAAGTCATTGAATTCCCGCCAGAACTTGACGACGCTGTTTGAGAGTCGACGCCTTGGCTACGGTTGAAGGAGAGTTTTGCATTCAACTTCCCCGCTTGACCGGTGGTGATTCGGAAAGCCAGGACTCCGGCAGGGTAGCTTGCAACGTATTCTCGGCTGCAACAATCATCAGTGCTCCTCATTCATCGCTCTAGAAGAAAGCCTCACGTATAATTGACCCCGCCCGCTTTATAGGTAACCCATCCTGTTCCCTCAACAGTATCCAACACCCGGGTATAACTTTCCACACTGCTATGCCCAAAATCGATCGCCAAGTCTACTGTAGGATGATACTGCTTCGGACTAGTTGGATTGCCACTCATTGTATCCAACACCTGCTGTCCTGCGCCTGTCAAATCCCCACTTTGCAGCTTTTGTCTAATCGAAGAAAGTGCATTTTTGGAGTTCGCATTTCCGCGATCTTGCCAGTTGCCACTCCAAACAGAATTCTCGTTCAGTGATATCTTCTCAAGGGCGGATCCGTATACAGCAGCCCCCAAGCGACCGTTTCCCAGGGGAAGGGAAGAGGAAAGGCCGGTTCCTGGCTTGCTGAAATAGAGGTAGCGCGAAGGGTCCCATTGCGCGTGCGCTGTGAGAAAGGTAGACGATATAACGACTGATAATGATAACCGCATGTTTGTTAGAGATCTCGCATTGAAACAGTCGCCTGAATCTCGAGTTGGCGAAAGTATTTAACGTCAGTGAGTTCACACTAGTATGGAAAGTCTAAAATCGATCCTTATTACGTCTGACCATTTCCTCCAATAGCCCTCACTGTAAAGGGAGGGGGTTCGGCTAATTAATCTGGGGAAGTTCCACTGCAGTTCAAAAACCGGGGATCAGGCCGTTGCATCGCCCTGGAATTAACAAGCTGTGGTGAACCCCTGCATCTGGGACCAAGTAACTGACACCTGCAACCGAGAAGAATATTTACCGAAATCAGCAACCGAGATCCAGATCTATATAGTTAGTTATGAGCATCTAACCCTAGATAGAGTGCACCGCGCGCATAGAGAGCTTGTTTCTTTGACAAGTTGGTCGAGTGTTTGACCGAGGCACTATCGCTGCGTGAATTATTTTTCCGGGAATGTTCGCTGATTATTTTCCGTGAGGATGCCTAGATCGCGCCCAATTGGCCAAAATGATGATTAATGATGCGATAGAGTCTGAGGGCCATGAAAGACTCAACATTCATCGTCATAATGCGTGGGTATGGTCGCAGAATCCTCCGGGACGCAATTTCCAGAAACTCCGCGTCATTCGCTCCTCGGGCATCCCATTTAGAACCTACGGGAAATACTATATCGCATTGTAAGCGCGACTGGGTGAGGTTGGTTGATCACATCAAGAATGCCGCAAGACTCAATTCAAGCTCTGTGATACCACATTAGCGTCAACCTTAATTCAATTCACTCACGTGACCGTATGACAACACCTTTGCATCTCACCAGTTTCCAATCAAGGAAATTTTGTCGAGAATATGTATGATGTTCAAAGATCGCCCGATAAGCGAGCCCTCGATTTGACCGCCAAACCATCAAACAACTGGCTCCAATCATCCTCTGCTCTCATCGAGCCGTCAATGCAAGCTCATTCATATCATGCACACCGCATCAACAAAATGCCGTTGGATCACAGTAAGCTCCGGCTACCAAGAGCATGTCTCCGTGAACCCTCAAATCAAATGCGAGAGCGATGGCTAAGCATATGCAGAAGCGGAGAAAAACACCAGATTCTCGCTTCCCAAATGCACAATGCCTGGATTTCGATCTTTTTGGCTTGAGGAATCCGCCTCACTGAGGTCTTGCGGATCACATTAGCGTTGAAGCCTGCGGGTGGGGGCGGGGTACGAGGCTTCTCTCGTGGGGGCTGACGGGACAGTCTCACACACAGCAATTTTATTAAGAGACCGAACGGTCGCATATCCTAGAACATAACTTCACTAACTAATCCAATATATAAGCATTTGAATTGTTTTCTATGACGTGAAGCGATCAAAGCGATTGGCTCGAAAAGACACAATGCCTTCCTTACCTGCACCGCCTAGATTTCCAACGCGCTCCAATCACATCACCACTAAGGATGCCTGGACCAGGGGCATCATTTTCCACACCCTCGTTCTGTTTATAACGTCGGCTGCCGTGGCTATTCGTGTTTATACGAGAGCTGTTATTAAGAAATATTTTGGTGTCGATGATTGTATGTGACATCCCCGTTTCCGGATACAGAGCATATACTAACTGGGAGCAGATCTGCTGGTGTTATCATGGGTAAGAATGCGTATAAACTGGGTCATGCTCTCAAAATGTTAACGAATATGTAGATGCTGTCATTCATTTTTTCGATGACCTTGCTGTTCGGTAAGCAGTATCCCCTCAGATGATAAAAAACCATCAATTCGTTCCACACTGCTTACCATCGTTCAGGAACAAGATACGGTCTAAAAGAATATGTCTTTCATCACAAAGAGGGCGCTCTCAATGTAAGCGCCACCAATCCATCCTAGAAATCTCCACTGAACACTCACCCTACTATGACAGTTAATCAGCCTCTCAATCCAAATCTACATTCCCCTCACCCTCACCGTAAAACTCTGCATCCTAACCGGCTACGCCCGCATCTTCCAAATCTCCCCCCCAACAAAATATCTAATCTGGGCCGGTGTCTCCATCAGCTCCCTTTACTACACCATAACCTTCATCATCGACGTCTTCATGTGCAAACCGATTGGCAAAGCCCGGTATCTGAATCTCCAGGGGAAATGCGACGGGTATATGGATCTCTCTCAATCCATACGAATATTCAATATCATTAGCGATTGGTATATCTTGATGATTCCGATACCGATTGTGCTTGGTTTGAAGGGGTTGTCGTTGGCAAAGCGGATACGTATCATGGTTCTTTTTGGCTTGGGTCTTTTGTGAGTCTGCTTAAGTCATCTCTCTAGTGTCGAAGTACTGATGGGAGGTGTTTGTAGCACATGCATTTGCAGCATCATTCTCTTTGTCGAAAATTCTATATACCTGAACAATCGGGCAAAGAGATTCGCTTCCGAATGGATGACTTACGGGGTGTAAGCTATCACAATGCTTGTTTACACACTGTGGAACTAATTCCGTTCGACAGAGTCCTTGAAGTCGACGTCGGCATCATTTGCGCATGCGCTCCCGTATTCACTGCATTCTTCGATCCTGACACGCCCCGATCCTTTGGTCGCGCCATGAAGAAGTTATTTTCTCAGTGAACTCGCTTGAACGCATGCTTAGACAGGGCTTCCCACCGTCATATTTCACCATTCCGACAAAACCAACGAGAGTTTGCAGACACGAAGCAATGATCCGAGGGCATTGCGCCGGCATACACGATCGCGGCGCAAAGTATTCTAGCGCGCAAAGTCAGTTTGGAATTCGCTGGCGTGATACTGTTCGGCTGAAAGCCGGTGGGAGTCTAGCTCATTTCTACCGTCAAGGTTGGACGAGAAGCCTCCATGAAGCAGTGGAGCTTTGCCACTTCGCTTATTAACAAGGGAATTCGACCGGCCTTAATCCGTCGGTTTCGTAATCATTCGGCGGCATTAAACCGTTTCACATGGGTTCAGGCAGATAATTCGGTCTAAACCCATGCTTCCGTTAGCAGTCGTTCGCTCTCAAACTCGCTCTCCAATCTTTGGGCGAAGATCTGTTCTGTGCTTGATGGATCAGCTTAAGATGTCGTCACCGACGGAGAAAGAACCTTACATGGGTGGACTTTTTTATGTTAGTACAAATATGTGCATATGGTTCGATGAGACATCGAGCATAGCTGAACCGAAGATATAATTGCTCGTTGTTTAAGTGGAGGTTCGAGGTCTTGGAATTCGACGCGATCAGAGAGGTCAGGGGAGCCATCGACGCACTAAAAGATTCAGCCAAAGCACGGCATATAGATGAATCAGTCATACCAGATCTAGTCAAAAAAACAGTGCAGTACAGCGGATATATATTACAGAGCGCCTTTCCATCCATTTTGTGCCATATCAGGGTCTCTCCCCCCTTGAGTTTCGATACTAAATACCACCTGTGCTAATGATGTGACTGCGGCCAGATTAGAAACAAAGTTAAGTACAGCTGCTGCTTCCCAGCTCGTAACATATAAGGCTGGTGCTAGGAGGCAGGATATTAGACTAACGACTAGCAACCCTGCAAACCAGATCTGAGAGACTTTGATACGATCCTTGCCGTTGGCTACAGGATACAGCGTGCAGTAGATCGCTATAATCTGAAGAAACACTTGACTAAGAAGTGCCCAGAAACCGTCATCCTTGCGCAACTTTTCCTGCATAGGGTTGCAGACAGGTTCGCGTGATTGTAATACGCAAATACCCATGGCAATTCCGCTAAGCAGGATAAAAAGGACGAGTACGAAGATGAATATATTTCTCCGAAAGAAAGAAGATTTGGGAAGAGATTTGAAACCTATTTCCTCTTTAGTCGGCATATCTTCAAGTTCTTTAAGCTTTATCTCTCTTATCAGCCGCTTCAATGCATTCGCTCGGCCTTCGCCATAGAGAAGTGGCATATGGATATCGAACAGGCCTAACAGAGAGTACGCGGAGTCTTCTTCGCGTTTCGTCGACCGCGTTGTTGCCCACGATAGCCGCTCATTGATGCTGAACTGAGATAATGGATATCCTTGTAAGGCCTGGACAGGGATTGTCGTAATCTCATGGATGACATGGGCGAGTAGTATCTTGTCCCCAAGGAGCTGACCTTCTAAGGAATAGAATTCGACGGTATGCGGGGCCAGGAGTTCCTGTAATGTCCAAGCTCGAGTAAACCACCTGCTGTGCCTGAAGGCGGATTCCCAAGTCTGCCGCCATGATGGATCATGAGTTGCTCCTATCCCCGCGGATACATCCGATAAATGAACATAACATCTCGCCGCATCTTTGTACCAGCGAAACATGGAGTTGATAGCTTCGCGGAGTTCGAAAGGATTGCTTCTATCAATGCAGCACGTGTCTAGCCAGAGATACTGCAGACCGTGCTGTCGAGCCAATTGGGCGGCGATCTGAACTTTTCGAAAACCAGGTTTGTGTTCATCAAATTTGCCTCTCTTTATATCCTCAATTGTGACCTCATCATGGTCGTTTCCCCAGGAGTGTGAAAGGATGGCGTAAGGAGGCACAATATCATCGCCCATGAACTCCCCGGTGAGGGTAATTTTGCCGTGTGCTTCTAGTTGCAGCAATCGCATTATTTAGTAGAATATATCACCAGAGGGGTACCTCCAGAGGTATTCTGGCCGGTTTAGGTGGAACGGACTGTATAGTGAAGGGGCCACGATAGGATGTCTTTCGACGGAGGTTGACGGTCCTGGATTGGATAACCATTGCAAGTTGGAGAAAATGATGATTTCACATAGATCGGGCTGTATGGATTTAAAGAAGTGAAAAGAACGTCTGCTACTCGGCCCTCAATGCTCCTAAACTATCTCCGATCGATTACGAGATCATTGCGTTGATCCCGACGCACAGCCACAAGTGTGGCACAGCAAGGCGGCGCTGAGCGGGGAAACCAGGGTTCGATCAGTTCAACTAACCTATCGCGAAGTGACTCACATTTATCGGAAGGCTACAGCCTCAAGCTGACGGACCCGACTTGGAATATGAAGGATTTACAACATATGGGCTGCCTTCCTTCAGATCGACGCTGGACCGGCTTAGCAATACACCTTGGACCGCTGTCATAGCCATGGTGGTTTTACTCTAATCTTCTAGGTTAGTTGATTTGAAATCTAGAACTTCAGAGTCGGGGATCCACGGTAGTACGGTCTTTATGGAATGTAATAACAATTAACTTTCTCATACTGTCGAATAGGTGCATCTCGCTTCGCTCAAGTGCTGAATGTGTCCTCCTGGCTTGCTTAATCAATTCACACACCAACGTGTAGTCTAAATGGAAACCGAGTCTATTCAATCAGATCGCGTCAAGCTACTAGTACGTTAATGATTTAGAATGAAACGTTCTAGTATAAGTGTTAAGTTTAAAATTCAGCTTCAGTTTCCAAGGTTATCGCATGATGCCCAGGTGGGGTGGAGATATGGTCATGTGATTAGAGGCATGAACATTTGGACCTACAAATTATTATCGGGATTAACTGCTTGAATCCTGACTTCTGCGAGCCAGTGAAAATAGCATTAGCTAAGAGTGTAAAGGGCCGCAGCTAGGCAATCTCGAGGCTGTACAACACGGACAATAATAAGGCTGAAGATGGGTCTCAGTGCAAAATTCGGCCCTCCCGAAGTTGCTTTGGGCACGCGGCCCCTGCCAAGCACCGCATATCCTAGGACACTTCACCGACCCATTTTGGTGCGTTCTTTTTGCCTCTCTGACAATAACTGTGGTGTCTACATCTTTAGGGTCACCATCGCCAAACTTGTTGCCTCCAAGATCCTGCTTCACGTCCCAATCAAGGCCTGAGCCTACCCTTGTTTCACCCACGATTCGATGCATCAAAATTTTGCAAATTATTGCAACTGGTCACTTGCCTGGCCCCATAACACCAAACAGTCGCCAAACTTGACATATGCTGTGTGCCACGAGTTTGCAGTTGGGGGCTTTGGCAGGTTAAAGCTGGAGAAATATGGTTCATGCCTTGTCCCCGCTCTCATCGGCTGGCGATGATGGAAAGAAGTTGGGGAAGAGAGGAAAATAGTTGCTTTTTCCACAGCTGACTACGGTCAATTAAGCAAAGAGCTAGTATATACTAATCGCCTTCTGATCGATCGCCGAAACAGGCCACTAGGGCGTTACCCTTTCCGTGTTGTCGTTTTACCACTGGACGAATATCTGCGTCCGGGCCAGGCAGAGCAGGTTGTACCAAGAGTGTTATCACTAACAGCTGATTCGACAGATAACAGAGACCAATATAGATCAAACTCGTCGGACTTAAGAGTATGGTCACCTGGATCCGTTCATCGATCGAACCCAATTTCCTTTGCTCGCCGAGGATATCAAGGCGAGTAGTTAGCATGAAAATCAAAAAATTTGGTAGCGACTGAAACGCTTTTTCGCAGCAGAATCGCCTTGTAAAGAGCCTTCATTATAGTTCTTCGAATATCATTTTCGCTCTTCAACTCATCTTCTGGAGGTGAGAATGGAAACTATTTAATGCGTCCCCGCCTGCTACTCTTGAACGATTGACAAAACGAAAATGTCTTCGCTATTTCAGTTCCCTCCTTGGCAATTTTTTCTTCTATGGCTTTTGGTCCGTGAGGGGCAAACTGCGTTTCCTGAACCGGCTTACGGGACTGTATCTTCGGACGAAACCTTGTACGCCTCGAAGCAAAGCAGCACCACTACAACAGCAAACGCGAGATCATCACCAAACATTATACTGAAGGACTCTAATCTTGGGCCTAGTTCGATTTTCGAAAATTTTGCAGAAGCTGTGACAACACCGGCTAGTACAAATGCATCACGGAGGAACGATAACCTAATCCATGACTCCATTGAAATGATAGCGCCTCGCATAAGCTCTTCGGCTTCAGTCAACGAATTTGATCGCAGTAGAATGCGCAAACTTTACTTACGAAACGACGAGAACTCTCAATACTCGAACATGAATCGAACAGCACCTTTATCAGGATCATCCATACCGCTAAACTTTGTAACAGAGACGGCGGAGACAACAGAGTCGATCGGGACAGGGCATGATAAGCCAAAGATCTCTTCATCGCCTAAAAGTAGGGCTGTCATCAACCTTTCTTAAACAGACACATTCTAACCAATCCCATCACAGAGTTCGATAGCTGCGAGCAGTCCTGGGAGGCTTGGAGGTCAAGGGTCACGTCCTACCGCTCGAATCTGCTAAATTGGGCTACTCCAACCCCCTTGACAGACACAAGCACAATCTACTCACGGAAAATGCCCTGTTCCTCTAGTACCTGCGGAGTATGTTACGCCTCGCCTGTATGGAATGCGTTTTCCGTTACAACGATATCCGAAACCGTTTATGGAATGGACGATCCACGAATTAATCCCCTAGTTTTTCCAAAACCAACTTGCAATTTATCCCCGGAATCTTGCGAAAGGATGCAAGCCGACTTTCGCATCTCGCAACTCGCATACTCGGCATCTTTGGTTGGAAGACTGCGGCAAGATGAATCTGTAGCCTATCCGATACGAGTGCCTTGTGAAACCCGTTGTCAAATCGTCGCAACCCACAAAGCCACCCTATTTTACTTTGCGGCTCCGGTGACAAAGACCAACAGATTCAAAAAAAACCTATGTACCGATTACTCGAAAGCAACCTCGGTACTCCAAGATCTCAAACCCGATGCGCCAGGTATGTAACGGCTTGTGTAAATTTTATTTCTTAGTTTGCTAAATAGAGCAGATAACAACGGGGTCACACCGCCGGTAACTGCACCCACACCCACTGTATCGTACGATGAAGTTAGAACGGGTTCCCCCATTATCCATGAAGGGTATACTTTTTATCCTGGAAATATCTACCTCTATCTTCCCTACGCCGAACTCCGAACCCCTGGACCGGCTGCTACTATCAGACAAGTTCTCAATGAAACAATGCTAACCATGGGCTCAAGCCAGCTTCAGTCCATCAGGTATGACAACGCGTTAGTGACACCGGGGATGGTATCTAGCTACCCAGTCAATTACAACGACTTCATCAGCCCAATTCCCTGGAGGTAAGGCCTCTATTTGAACGTTTCGTTCCCTTTCTAATGGAACTGATGGAACTATACTAGTGCATACAAAGGCGCCATCCGCGAATGTGAAATGACGCATGCATCCAATACTCTATGGAGGAGCTTGGCCTCGCGTTGTTCTTCAGCAACAATCGTCGAATCAGAATTCCATCCTGTTTTTATAATTCCTTCCTTTTTTCTGGAGGGGAAGTCGTGCATGGCAGTCATGTCTGTTACCGATCCTCCTACCGCCTTGGATACGGTGTCATCACTTTCCACCACTAAACGCATAGGTGGCGATCAGCCGCCGAGACGAGAACATCCAAAGGCATCGCAACCAACGAAGACATCAGATCGGGGAGATGTATCAAAGGGTCTTGGCCCTTTGCCGGCCCAAACTGCCACCCAACCGTCAAGTACTCCTACGACCACAGTCCCTAATGATATGAGTGGTCCTGGTGGGACGGTCGCTAGGCTTTCTCCGGATGGAGGTCGGGATATGGACCCGA
>Ga0247768_1000301_pt1 | contig 18133 bp, 14 predicted proteins | sample UWRJL016104C6_FD_179944 | JGI IMG/M metagenome (GOLD analysis project Ga0247768, IMG submission 179944) | Plant litter microbial communities from Arlington Agricultural Research Station in Wisconsin, United States - UWRJ-L016-104C-6 | ecosystem: Environmental > Terrestrial > Plant litter >... | reverse complement strand
AAGCGAGCCATTTTACCCGGGCAGCGCGGCCGCTTTGCGGCAGCCGTCAGGCGAGATTGCTTTTGCCGATCCCCTGCTCGACGCCTGGCTATTGCGCAAAGCAGCGGGCGCCCGTGATGAGCCCGCTGATTTCCTGCCGGTCACGGCCGAGCGAGCGCCGCTCGCGACGACCGAAGAGCGGCTGGGCGAAGCGCTATTCTTCACGACGCTGATGGCCCCGAGCAACACGAGCGAAGGCGCGCAGAGTCGCTTCAGCTGCGAAACCTGCCACTTCGAGGGCTATGTAGACGGTCGCGTGCACTACACGGGGCGTGATGACGTGCACGTTGCGACCAAGCCGTTGCGCGGGCTATTCAACAATCGACCGCACTTTTCACGCGCGCTCGACGCGGATCTGGCCACCGTATCGCACCACGAATTTCGCGTTGCGGGGAAGGGCAGCGGCACGGACCCTTGGTTCGAGATCCAGAGCCAACACTATCCGTGGCTCGAGCGGCTCGGGGTGCACGACGAAACGCTCGCGCCAGAAGCGCTCCGTCGGGCGCTGATCGCGTTTTTGATGCGCTTTTCGCATACCCCCAATCCGAGCGTCACAGGTCGAGATCGGTTCAGCGCCGAAGAGCAGCGTGGGGCGGTGCTGTTTCGCGATCACTGCTCGAGTTGCCATGCCGCGCGCCTGCAGAGCGATGTCGCCGATAGCGCGCTATCGTTCGAAGCCTGGCCGAGCGCGATCTTTTCACCCGAGGGACCGATCGTGTGGGCGAGCGCGGAGTACCAGAAAACGGGCGTGACGCCTTACGTGCACGAATCCGGCACGCGCGTGCCCTCGCTACGCCGCGCCGCCACGAAGTGGCCGCACTTCACGAATGGTTCAGCCGACACGCTGCTCGAGGTCGTGCGTCGCGCACGCTTCGACCAAAAGCGCTTCTTCCATGACGGAGCGCCGCCCGAGACGCTGCGGTCCCTGACGGCGTTCACGCCCCGCGAGGCGAGTGAGCTGACGGCGTTCTTAGAGTTGCTGTGACGCCGGCAGCGAGTCAGTCACGGGGTCGACCGCGGAGATCACCGCCACCTGGATGTCCAAGCGACGCGCCGAGCTGATCGGCGAGCCGTCGAATTCGACGATGTGGAAGCGATCGAACACGCGGGTGCCCGTGGTTTTCACCTGCGAGCCGATGATTTGGACGCGCTGCTGGAAGAGCGCCTGAGCAAGCGCCAAGAGCAGCCCCGAGCGATCGCCCGTTTCCACTTCGAGCGTGCTGAACACGCCGTCTTGGCCTTCGATGAAGCGCACCACGGTCTCGGTAGAAGAAGGCGTGGGGGGTGGCCGCACGCTCGGATCGGCGCGCCGGCGATCGAGCTTGCCGTCGAGCAAGCCGATCAGGGTGGTGCGCAGCAGATCGATCTCTTCTTTGCTGACGCGGAGCTTGCGCTGTTGCTCCTTCTCGTGGCGCACCCAGAACACGTCCACCGCTTCGTTCGCGCGTTGGTCGACGCGGCGCGTGTAGGCTTCGGCCTCGATTACATCCAGCCCGCACAGGACCAGCGCGGCGCTGATGGTCGCGAGCAGGCCGGGGCGGTCATCGGCGACGACGCACACGGCCGAGCCGGGCACCCGACTCGAATTGAAGCTGCCGACGTTGGCCGAAGCCGATTCTCGCTCGCGCGCTATCTTGGTGTGCGCAGCGATCGCAACGATGTCGAAATTTCTGCGATAGCTCTCGGGCAGGGATGCCGCGAACGCTCGCACCTCGTCGGATTCATCGGGGGAAGTAGACACGAGCTCAGCCTAGCGCGGTCAAAAGGCGGGCGCCTTTCATTGTTGTTTCCGACATGTGTTGCAGCACTACTTAGCTCCCGCTCCAGCCGCCGCGGGAGCCCCGGGAAAGCCAGGAATTGACGGGAAACCGGGGGGAAGCGTGGTCGGAAACGTGCTCGGAAAAGTCTTGGGCAAGGGCGGAAAAGTGCTCGGCAATGGCGGCAAAGTGCTGGGCAACGGAAACGGAAACGGGAACGTGTTGCGCCCCGCGTCAGTGACCACCGGCGCGCCTGCGTCGGTTGGCCGCACCACGGTTGGTCCGCTGGTGGGCGTGCCCGTCGTCGGCGTACTGGGGCGAGTCGGGGTCACCGGGATAACGGGCGGGTTCGAGCCTACGCGGGCCCCCGAGCCGGCGTCGATCAGCGGACTGACCGTGGTCTCGGGCGTCGGCGGATCGAGCACGAGCGGCGGCGCGCTCGAGTCGGGTTGGTGCTGTTGATAGAACACCGCCGCCAACGCCGCGCCGCCCAACCCGAGCAGAATCAGCAGACTCAAGCCGATCCAGAGCCCAGTCCGTGAGCGGCGTTTGTGAACCGCGGGAGGCTGACCGTAGGCCGCCGGCGGCGCGCCGTAGCCGGCGGGAGGCGCGCCGTAGCCGTACGCGGGCGGAAGGTTGCCCGGCAAGGCGCTGGCGCGCAGCGCCTCGCGCACGGCATCATCCGACACTTCTTGGGTGCCGCCCTTGTAGGCAAGCATGGCCGGGTCGCCTTCGGGCGGTAGCGTCTTGGAGATCGCGGGCGCCACTTCGAACACCTGCGCTGGCCCCGTGAGCTGATGCTGCGGTGCATTGGCTGCCGCGTGCGATGCGGGCGCGGGAAGCGCGGCCAGGCGCGCGGCGTGGCCCTGCGCGCCGGCAAATGGCGCGAGCGCCGAGCGCATCTCCAGCGCCGAGCCGAAGCGCGCGTCGCGATCTGGACGCAGCGCGCGTTCCACCACCGCCACCAAGCCCGGCGCGAGGCCCGGTTCGAGGTCCGCCAAGTGACGCACGTTTCCCGAAACGACCGCGGCCACGATCGCTTCTACGTCGTCGCCATCGGCGGGGCGCCGGCCTGCCAGCATCTCGAACAGAATCACCCCCAAGGAGTACAGATCGGCGCGGTGATCGACGTTCTCCGCGGCGAACAGCTGCTCGGGCGCCATGTATTCCGGCGTACCCATGATCACGCCGGCGCGCGTCAGGCCCTTTTGGAATTCAGTGCTTGCGCGCAACTTGGCGATACCGAAATCGATCAACTTCAGCAGCGGGCCCCCCGTGCCGGGCACGATGAACACGTTGTCCGGCTTGAGATCGCGGTGCACCACGCCGATCGCGTGCGCGGCTTCCAAGCCAGACAAGATCTGCAGCGCGAAGTCGACCGCCTGCTCCGGCGGCAACTTGCCCAGCCGGTCCATCGCGCCTTGCAGTGGTTCACCGCTGAGCAGCTCCATCACCAGGTACGGCGAGCCGTCCGCGGTTTGATCCACGTCGGTCACGTGGGTCACGTGGGGGCTGCGGATTCGCGCAGAAACGCGGGCCTCCTGCAAGAAGCGCGAACCGAGGCCCGCCCGCTTCGCCAAATCGGCGTGCAGGAATTTGAGCGCCACGCTGGTCTCGAGAAACTCGTGATGCGCCTCGAAGACGGTGCCCATGCCGCCATCGCCGATCAAGCGCACGATCCGGTATTTGCCGTCGATGACGTCGCCGACGACGGGCCTCATTGGCCGACCACCGCTTTCCCTCGATCGCGTATGCGCGTGGCAGCCGGCACGAAACGCTCGTATTCGCGGAGGAAGGTCAGGGTCTTCGGATCCGCGCGGTCGACGTACAGTGTACCGAACAAGTGATCGGTCTCGTGCTGCACGACCACCGCGCGGAAGCTCTCCCACACGAAATCCAGGGCTTTCCCTGCGCGATCCAAGGCTTGGACCCGCACCTTGCGGGGCCGCGCCACCTGACCGCGCATGCCCGGCACGGACAAGCAACCCTCGTACATTTGAAAGCTGTCTTCGGCGCTCAACTCACCCGCGCCCGTTCCGACGAGAGGTGTCACGATGGGGTTGATCAATACGGTCAGCGGAATCGGTTCGAACTGCGGGTAGCGTGGGTTCTTGTCGACCTCGATCACGCACAGCTGCAAGGACTCGTACACCTGCGGAGCGGCCAACCCCGCGCCGTCTGCGTCGTGCATGGTCTCGATCATGTCTTCGATCAACGTCTGGATGAACGACGAGCCGATCTCTTTCGGATCGACCAGGTCTGCTCTCCGGCGCAAAACCGGTTCGCCCATTTGCGCAATCTTGCGAATCGCCACCGGGGGATCCTAGTTCAAACTCGGTCTCGAGCACGAATCGCCCCGCCACCAATCGCGGCATTTTGCCGCAATCTGCGAGGATTCCCGCCTGCTCCGGCCAAAAATAGCCCGCGAAGAATGGCCTGAGGGTTGGGGCGATCGCGATCCCGCATCGCACCTCACGGCGCGCGCGGTGCCCGTGAACCTGATCCCTCCGACCCTACCTGTGCCAGCCTGGGCCTTGGTTTTGCGCAAAATCCGCCCGAATTCCCGGGCAGGCTTGCCGGCACGCCGTTTGCTCGTGCTTCGTGCTGAATCTTCGGTTTCGATGGACGAACAAATGCAGAAAGCCATGCAATGGTGGGGAGTCGTGACGGTCGGACTGGTGTTTGGCGCCGGGTGTAGTTCCTCCGACGACCGCTCCCGCCAGCCGTCGAGCATCACGATCATCTCGTCCAATTCCGCCGGCGCAACCGGCGCTGACCCAAGCGCGGAGGCGGGCGCGGGTGCGACGCTCGGCGAGGGCGGCGGAGACAACGTCGGCGCAGGCGGCGGGGACCCGTGTGAGGGTGAGTACTCGTGTCCGTCGGTCATCTATTGGTCGCACACCGTGATCGACGTCGATCTTCCGGTGTCCCTCGCCGACGCCGCAGATGCCGTGTTCACCGCGTGTCGAAACGACGAGTGCTACAGCGCAAAGGGCAGCGCGATGGTGGACGACGTAGGCTTCGGCGACGGCTGGGTGCACACGCAGGAGGGGGGAGCTGTTTCGTTGCAACTCTTCGCTGGCTCGGGCGCGACGCCCTTCGCCGAACTCGATTGGAAATTCTCGTACGGCGGCGCTAGGCCAGACGCCAGCAGCGAGCACTACTCCCTGACGATCGAGCCGGCGGAAGCAAACGCTGCCACGACGCTCTTCGATGACGACGTGAACTACGCGATCATCCCCGCCGACCCGAGCTTGGTCAGCGAGGGTTTTTGTCAATATTGTTCCGAAGTCAGCACGGCAACCGTCGATGCCCGCGCTGTCGATTGAATGGTTGCGCGCTCGCTCGTCACGCGCCGCCGAAGGCTATGACGAGACGAGCCGCGACTCGTGACCATCAAACCCCCCGGCTGCCTCAACGAGCGCGCCAGGGAATGTCACTCAGCCCCGCTACGTGATTTTCATAACGCGCGAGCACGAACAACAGATCGCTCAAGCGGTTCAAGTAAATGACGACTTCGGGGCGAACGGGCGAGGAACGGCTGGCCGTCAACGTTCGCCGCTCCGCCCGGCGGCACACCGTGCGCGCGCGATGCAACTCCGCAGAGCTCTTGCTGCCGCCCGGGAGTACGAAATTCTTGAGTGGCTCGAGCGGCGCCTCGCCGCGATCGATCCAGCCTTCCAGGCGTGAGATGTCGGCCTCGCCCAGCACCGTCATGCGCAGTTTGTCTTCCTTGCCCGGCAGGCAAGCGAGCTCCGCACCCAGCGTGAACAAGTCACTTTGAATCTGTAGCAACGACTCGTCGGTTTCGGCCGAGGCGCCCAGTGCGCGCACGACGCCGAGGCACGAGTTCAATTCATCGACCGTTCCGTAGGCTTCCACGCGCGGATCGTCTTTGCCGACGCGGGCACCACCGAATAACCCCGTCTCACCGGCGTCGCCAGTGCGCGTGTAGATCTTCATGCCCGGCAGCGTAGCCGCTCGGGCCGCGCGAACTCAACCGAGGGCGGCGGAAATGGTGCTGTAGGCGTCGTTCCAAGTTTGCATATCGGCCTTGGCGCCGTCGATGATGCTCAAACCGAAGCCGGGCGGCACGGTCGCGTTCTCGTTGTGGTTGAAACGGCGACGCCAAGCAACCTTGCCGACGAGGCGGACGCGGCGTTCGCTGCGCGGCGGCGCCATCTCGACCCACACTTCGTCGTCCTCCGGCGGCGCGAGCGTGCGCACGTACAGACCGCCCTCGCTGATGTTGTACGTGAAGCCGTAGTCGTCTTTTTCGCGGCCCGCGCCGCGAAACGCGACGGTCGTGCCATACAAGATGCGCGCGCTGCGGCGATTGTTGACCGCGCCGCCTTTCAGATCGTTCGAGGCGAACAGCACGTTCTCCGGCGGCGCGAACGCGTCGATCACACCGACGCCGCTCACGCCCTCGAGCGTTGCGCGAATCGTCTTCAAATCTCGTGGGTTCGCACAGACGATGAAGTTTGCTTTGCTGCCTGCGCTGCGTGCGAGGCTAATCGTGGTCGTGTAGTCGTCCGCGAGCTCGGCGTTGAGCACGGCCAGGGCGATTTCTTCTTGTTGCGCGAAGCGAGCGGCATCTTCCTTGGTCACCGCGAACATCACCGAGTAACCGGCGTTGCGCAGCACGCGTCCCACGACGGTGCGCCGAGTTTTGTCGGTCTCTGCGATCAAGGCCGTGCCGCGCGTGGATGCGGGCAGGGTGCCCGCCTCGCGTGGCAACGTGCGCAGGCGAGTGAGTAGGGGGCGCGTGCCGTGGAGCGGTAGCACGTCGTCTGCGCCCCAGCTGAAGGCGTCGCTGAAGGAAAGATCGCCCATCTCGCGCGAGAGCGCGATGATTGGCAGTCGTGCGTGCCGCGCGCTGCTGCGTGTTTGCACCGCGAGCGACTCGGATGCTTCGGTGTCGAGCAGCATCGCCATCGCGTCATGAGACTCGAGCCAACGTCCCGCGTCTTCCGGCGACTCTTCCGCGTGCAGCGTGAAGGCGGCTTGTTCCGCGGCCAGCGACAGCGCGAGCCGCTCCTCGCGTCGAAAGCGGCCGAACGCGAGCATTTCCCGAGTTTCCATGAGCGTTTAGAACGGCCGCTAGCGACCGCTCTAAAGCCCAGGTCGTCTCGACTCGGCACGAGTCGGGGTTTTCTGCCCCGACCGGGTGCAATTGAAACTTCTCGAAATGTTACGCGGAGAAGATCTGCTGAATCTCGCCTTCCATCGCGGCGGGCAAGACTTTGCGGGCCAGCGCCAGCTCTTGCACGAGCAGGCTGCGGGCTTGATCGAGCAGGCGGCGCTCACCGAAGGACAAGTCCTTGTCGAACTTCAGCCGGTACATGTCGCGCAGGACCTTGGCGATTTCCGACGGTAGCCCGCTCTTGAGCATTTCGGTGTAGGCCCGAAACCGACGATTCCAAGGTTGCAGATCGACTGCCACCTCGGGCGCCTTCAGGATTTCCAAGATATTCTGGGCCTCCTTCTTCTTCATCACGGGACGAAGGCCAACACGGGCGGCTGCCTCAGTGGGCACCATCACCTTGAGCCCGCTGTCCTTGATTTTGATGACGTAACAAGTCGTCTTACGGCCGCCTAAATCGCGATCCTCGAGCTGCTCCACCTCGCCGACGCCATGCGCCGGGTGCACTGCCATATCACCAGGTTTGAACGTGTAGCCCTTTAAGACTTCTGCTGTATTCACCGACGATTGCCCTCTCGTATGGAAGCGAATGTGCGACGCCCACCGAGGCGCGCGCACCTTCGCAGCGCCGTGGTCAGCTCCTGCTCACGCATTGTGCGTCAGCGCCAACCACGACGAGGAACCCTCCTGCACTCACGCGAAGGCCGTCCTAGCTTCTACCCGACCGCCGCAGTGCAGCACCGGCCAGTCCTAGCACTGTATCGTGCCTTTGGTCAATCAAAGCACTTCTCGCTCGCGCGTTCTTCGAGTTCCTTCACGTTCCTCGCCCAGCCTCGATCCGGCATGAAAATCGAGATGCAACGTGACGATCATTTACGAGGATTGGGACGTCTGAGTGAACCTGAGTGCTTGTCCTACAAGCTCGTACTCATTACTTCCGAGGCTCTGGAGCTGCTTTGGTGGGTGCTTTTTCCGGCGCTGATCTGGGCGGCAAATTCAGGATTTGGGAGAGATCAGCGAGCACCGAAGCGCGGAGTCCGCGGACCAATGCGGCAAGTTCGAGTTCGACGCGCAATCGCAACATGTCCGGGCTCGTGCTGACTTCGGCGACGTCATTGAGTTCGAACAAGCGCCCTGCAGAACTGCGCGCAAACGTCGCCCAAGCGACGCTGAGTCGACGCGCGGCATCGTCTGCAGAGTCTTGCCAAGCACCAGCTAGGTACAAGGTCGTGGCAACTTTGCCGTTTGCCGTCGGTTGCGCGGTAATCGCGATGGCTACGGTGGATTGGAGCAGTCCGCCGGCAGCGCGCTGCCACTCGTCCGCGAACGGACCTGGCGCGAACAAGACTGCCACGTTGTTTGCGGCGAGCTCCGGCAACGCGGAGAGTGCGGCTCCGCGCAGCGCAGGCGGCGAATGCTTCAAGCGCTCTTCGGCGTAGGCCTCGGCGATTTTCACCTGCACCGGGTCGCCCACCGCGACGGCGAGCAACCGCTCATCGATGGTCAGCAAGGTTTCCGGAGTTTGCCCAATCACGCCCGTGATGCGGGTGAGCCCCGGATGCGGGCGCTTCGTCACCGCACCGGCCAGCAAGCGCTCTGCGAAGCGCGCACGAGCATTCTCCGCTACGCCATTCGGCAACTCGGCGACGTACAACGTAGAGTACGGAAAGCCGGCAATCGCAGCTTCTGGTAACACTCGCAGATCGACACCACTCGATTCCGCAAAGGCATCGAAGCGCTGACTCGGAATGATCCGCAAGATCGCTTGTCCGAGCTCCGGTTGGGCCAAGACCTCTCGCGGTTTGATCAAGAGCAGCCAACGCAGGCCGGCCGAGGAAATGAAATCGGTCAACGGACCGCGGTGCAGCGGCTTTGCCGGCAGCGCGGCAATCGGCGGCGCGATCGGCGTGGCCGCGGGCGCCGTACAGGCCGAGGCACAGGCTGCCGTCAGCAGTAGCCAGCGGAAGCGAACGGGCATCGACGTTGCGAGACGGCTCGTTGTCTCAGTCGTCCGAGTCGTCGTCGCTCTCGTCACCGCCGGTGATGGGCGTGTGACGACTGGCATTGACGAGCTCTTTCAACTCTTTGCCGACTTTGAAGAACGGCAAACGCTTGGCCGGCACCGGCACCGGTTGTCCGGTACGCGGATTCCGCCCGGCGTATGGCTTGTAAGGCCGCACGGTGAAGCTGCCGTAGCCGCGGATCTCAATGCCTTCGCCACGTTGCAGCGCTTCGGTCATCGCGTCGAAGACGCAATTGACGACCATCTCTGCTCGGGCCTTGGTCAGCTCTCCTCGGGCGGCAATGGCCTCGATGAGCTCACTTTTGGTCATCTGCTCGCTGCCTCCCTCGGCTCAACAATGCCCCAAGGGTCTGCTCTAACGCCTCAATTGTCAACGCCTTTTCAGGAACACACCAATACGGAGGGCGGAGCCGGAAGTAGTCTTTGGTGTGCTGGAAGGGCGGCCGAGCGGTCACCGGTTGAGCTCGGCTACGGCGTCACCTCGACATAGTCGAGTACCCCGCCCCGCGACGCCTCGAGCCGCACCCTCGCCGCCCCACCCCCCAACTCGACCGGCCCCCATTCCGCAACCCCACATCCTCCCTCCCCACCCAGGATGAGGTCCTTACCCAGGATGAGGTCCTTACCCAGGATGAGGTCCTTACCCAGGATGAGGTCCTTACCCAGGATGAGGCGGAGTTTGGTTGGGGGGCCGGGGGGGGAGATCCAGCCTAGGCGGAGGACGCGGGGGGCGCGATCGGCGGGGAGGGGGAGCTCGAATTCGAGTGCGGTGCTCGTCGAGGGCGCGACGGGGTGGAGGCGTAGGCCGCGGCCGTTGGAGGCGCAGGGCACGAAGTCGGGCTGTACCCAGCCTCGGTCGACGGCGAGTGGGGGCCACTCGGCTTCGGCTTCGAAACGCAGCGCGCTCGCGCTGCTGCGGGCGGGAAGATAGGGAGTGAGCTCGCCGTGAGCGCTATTCGCGCCCGCGTCATACGAATAGTGAAAGCTCGGCGGTCGGCCGAGTTGATTCCATAGCCACCAATCGTGCGCGTCGTGCTCGTAGCGCGCGACTACGACGTGCGAGTGTGCGTCGATTTGGCCCGGATCGTGGCCGAGGTTGAAGCCGTGGTCGGTGTCGACGAAGATCAAACCGCGGTCGACGCCCGCGCTGCGCAGCACTTCGGTTTCGAACATGGGTCGCCCGCCCTCGCGTTCGGCCAGCGCGCGATGCGCGAAGCTGGCGTGGAGGGCGAAGCCCGCGAGTGAAAGCGGTAGCGCGATGGCGCTCCATTCGAGACGCGCCAGCGCGATCGCGAGCAGCACGTGCTCGAGCGGCAATAGGTCGGCGAACAGCCGCGTGCCGCCGCCGGGGTAGCTGCCATCGAAGTAGAAGGGGGCGTACGCGAGCATGAAGCCGAGGCAGGCGTAGAACAGCACGCGCACTCGCCGATCTGCGCGCGCGAGCCATGCGCCTACGGGGCAGAGCAGGGCGAGCGGCGCCGCGTTGGCAATGTCGATGCTGTGCACGGCCAGCCGCCGTACGGTGACGCTGAGCGCTTCACGCAGGCCGTAGCCGTTTTGCAGGCGCGCCCGCACGTAGTCGCCGTGTTCGTAGAGACAGCCGATGCCAGAGCCAAATCCATAGCGAAAACAGCCCGGTGGGCCGTCGGCCAGCGCGTAGTAGGCGAGCTGCGTCGAGGCGAAGAAGCTGCCCGTGGCCGAGCGTTGGTAGCACGAGAGTAGCGCTATGCCGGGCACGAGCCCAAGCGCGAACCACGCCCAGCGCCGCGCGCTGCGCTCGAGCAAGCACAGGGCAAGCACGACGCCCACTGCGCCTGACACGGGTCGCGTTGCGATCAACCAACCGAGCGCCAAACCGCTGAGCAGCGCATCCCAACGCCGAGCGCGCACGGCCGTGAGTGTGCCAGCGCACAAGAGCAACGCGCACAAGCCATGGGACATGGTGTCGGCCGTGTGGTAGCGGAGCGCGGCGCACAGCATCGACAAGCCCGCCGCTATCCGCGCCACGTCCGTGCGCCCGCTCAACTCACGCGCGAGCGAGTACGTCACGAGCACGAGCAGCGCGGCTAGCACAGGCCCGACGAGCATCGGCGCGTGCAGCAAGAAGCCGGCCGCGAGCACGGTCGCGTATCCCGGTGGAAAAATCACGGCTAGCGAATGCGGCGCTCCGGGCAGCAAGAAGCGCCCACCAAAGGAGCCGAGCGGTGTTGCCACCGGAAATGCGAAGTAGCCGTGCGCGATGGCGCGCGCTTGCAAGTAGTAGCTCGTGCTGTCGATGATGCGCGGCCCACCGCGCAAGTAGTGAGCGACGTAGCCCGCCGACAAGAGCGCGGCGCCGATCGCGAGCGCGGGCAGCACGAGCTCGATTTTCAGGGCTGATCCGCGCGCGCGTCGAGCGCGGGCCTGAAGCAGCGGCACGAGTGCGCAGGCTGCGCCGAGTGCGGCCCAAGCGACGCCATCCGGCGGCCAGCCGAGCGTCGTATACGGTGAGTTCAAGGAGCGGCTACCGCCCAGATTTGAAACAGCGCCCGCTCCGTCTGGCCGGGCCCGAGTTCGAGCGTCACTTCGCTTGCGCCCGGCGGAGGCAAGGTGACGCGCGTCTCGACCCAGCCATCCTTGGGAGTCAGCTGCACATGCCCCAAGACTTTGCCCGAAGACGACACATCGAACCCGGTCTTTGCCGTGGGCGCGCTACGCAGGATGAGAACCAATGGCTTTTCCGGCGCGAGGTGTCGGAGCCGAAATGATTCGCTCACGCCGGGCGGTACGATGCGCGCCGCGTCCCACAGGTCTTCGCGTGAGCGGGCAGGGTTCGGCAGTAGCTTCATGAACACGAAACCGATGTGCTTCACCGACAGCGCGTAAGCGTGTTCTTTTTCGCTCACCAAGTCGGCTTGGTCGACCGAATCGAGGACGTGCTCGCCGGCTGCGAGCGAGAAGGGCACGCCGCTGCGATCGAGTGGCTCCCAGCGCGGCCGGTACAGGACCTTGCTTGCGCCGCCGCAAATCACGTTGCCGCGCACCGGCACTTCGCCCACGCGGGTGCCGAACCAGAGCGGAAAATCCGACCACCAGCCCGGGTAGATCGCCAACAGATCCGGGCGTTCTGCGGAAGGAATGCGCTCGATCAGCTCCACCGCAGCGGCGATGTTCGTGCGCGTGGCGCGCGCGAAGGGCAGGCCGCGAAAGCCGCCTAGACCGATCACGTCCAACGCGGGCACGTCCGAAGCGTAGGGGATGGCGCCCGCGTCGCCGACCAGGACGCGCTTCGATTGCAGCGCGGCATCGTGCCGAATCAGCGCACCAGCCGTCAGGTGCTGGTCCAAAATGTTGCGAGAGGCACGCCCAAAAAACCAAAGCTGCTCGCGAAAACGCGGCGCCTGGTGATACACGAAGACGCCTGCGGCGAGCACGGCCGCTGCGGCCAGGCCGCCGCTCACCAACTTTCGTGAGCGATAGGCATGGCTCAGCAGCACCGCCAGGCCGAGCGTGGAAGCCAAGAGCAGCCAAGCCACCGCGGGCATGGTGTAGCGCTCGTTCTGCCAGCGCACCTGACCGTTCAGCGCCACGATCATCATCCAGCTGAGCAGGCTCGCCCACAGCACGCCTGCGACCCGCCGCGTGCTGGAGAAGAAGAACGGCGCGACAGCGAGCAGCCAGGCAAGCCAGCCGTACACGGCGGTGTCCGCGAAGTGATACTGGGTGACGCGCAAGATCTGGTACTTGAAGTGAAATAGCCAGGCGTCCCATACCGCTTGCGGCGTGAAGAACGGATGGTTCATCTCCAGCTTGACCAACGCGCCGGCGGCCGTCGATTCCCCGGTCAAGACGCGATTGGCGATGCCGTGAGCGAGCAATACGCACAGCGCAGGGGCGCCCGCGAGGAGCAGCAGCTTGAGCATTTCCAGTCGATTGCGCGCACGCGCTCGCCACAACCCGGATAGGGCGAGCACGAGCAACGCCGCGCCGCCTTCGGGCCGGGTGGCTACGATGCTCGCGCCCCACGCTCCCAGCAAGGCAGCGGGCTTGTACAAGCTGACCTCGGGGCTCGAGGCGGCTCGCGAGAGATCGTCCCAGGCGATCACGGCGCCACCCCAGAGCGCCAAGAACAGGGCTACCTCCATGCCGCTGAACAAAGACCAATCGAGGGCCCCCACGCACAGCACGCCGAGCGGCAACAAGTAGCTGGTCGCGCGCGGCAGACCGACCCACAGCCTTCGCGCCGCGACCAACAACGAAAATACGCTGACGCAGGCGATGATCGCGGCCCAAGCCATCAGATCGAGCTTGCGGAATCCGAGCAAGTAGCCGACGGCGAGCACGAACGGATACAAGAGGCTCGTGCCGCCGCTCGAGTAGCCGGCACCGTCGGACCATTGAAATGGCTTGCCGCGCGCGGTCTCGCGCGCGAAATCGAAGTGAATGAACACGTCGTCGAGCGGCGCCGACCAAGTGCCGAGCACGCGCTCTTTGGCGAGCATCGGATACACGTCGGGGCGCGCCCACGCGTAAGCATGCAAGGTTTGCAGCTTCAGTGACGCGTAAAATCGACAGGCCACGAACAGAGTGCACGCACCCGCGAACAGCAGATACAAGATCGGCTCGTAGCGGGCGAAGCGTGCAGCGTGATCGGGCGCGCGCTCGTGTTTGGTGCGGGACGCGAAGCGCGCGGAAGACTTTTCGATTTCGGCCATAGGCGCCGCGCGCCCTTTACCATCGCCGGGGCGGCGGGGACACTTGCCGAGTTCGGATTTCCGCGCGGTTTCTCCCGAAGAAATCGCCGTGCGTGCCCAACAATCTGGGAAAGTACCCGAACGTAGGCGGCCGAGGCAGCGCTCTCCGAACGCGTGTCGATCGCAAACTTGGGCAAGTAGCTCGCGTTTCGATGACGAGCCAGATGAGCCTAGACGCGGTGCAAGGCTTGTTTTTCGCGCTTGGAGCTTGCGGGAGCGGCGTGGAGGCGCTCTACTACGTGCGGTCCCTCGCAGGCGGGCTCGAGTTCGAAACGGATATGCGTTGGTTCGTTGAAGTGTCCCGTGTAGGGGAGAACGGTGTCGCGGACGAATACTGCGTCGAAGCCAAGCAATGGCAGGCTGCGCTGCAAGAAGCGCGCAAGCTTCGCGGCGACACGGGCGCGCTGTCCAAGTTCTCGATTGAGCTGCTCGACCGCGGTTACCGCGCCGTCGATCCATCGCTCAAGCTCCGCTACCTGATCAACGAGGCCCCGCCGGACGCACCGCTCACGGGCAGCGGCGAGACGTCCAAGAAGCACGGCCACAAATCGGACGCGAGCAGCAAGCCGCGCGCCGCTGATTCGCTGGCACCGAGCGCCTACACCACCTCGCTCGCGCCGACGCCGTTCACGACCTCGCTCGCACCGCCCGCCGGGGCCAGCCCCGTGCCGCGTCCCACCTCGCTGGCGCCGCGTGCCACCTCGGCCGTTCCCCCGCGCGTCGCGTCCGTCGAGCCACCGCGCGTCGCGTCCGTCGAGCCACCGCGCGTCGCCCCTGTCGAGCTGCCGCCCGCCGCGTCCGTCGCGCCGCCGCCCGTCGCGCCGCCGCCCGTCGCGCCGCCGCCCGTCGCGCCGCCGCCCGTCGCGCCGCCGCCCGTCGCGCCGCCGCCCGTCGCGCCGCCGCCCGTCGCATCGGTCCAGCCGCCGCCCGTCGCGCCGCCGCCCGTCGAGCCCCCTCCGCCTCTCGCACCTCCGCCCGTCGTCTCGGTCGAGCCTGCGCGCCCTGCGCAGCTGGTCGTGCCAGCTGATCCTGTGCCACGAGCGCCGCGCTTGCCGGGTGCACTCAGCGAACCCCCGCCGCCCGTGCCACCGTTCGAGCTCGTGCGCCAACGCGCCGAGGAACCGCGTCCGGAGAGTCCGATCACTTACCGGGAATTCGCCTACGCCGTGGAACCGGGCCGGACGCGCGCGGAGGTGGAGGCGCTGCTTCGCGATCGCTACCAGGCCACGCTGGCCACGATCGAAGATCGCCCCCCCGGCAAGTTCGTGCAGCTGGCCGTGTTCGATCACGTTTTCAAGCGTCGTCCGGAGCGCCCCCCGCTGGCTACGTTCGCTTGGAAAGATTGGCGCGGCGACCCGGTGTTGGCCTTCCCGGGCTTCGGGGATGAACCGATGGCGCCCGTGTCGCGAGTGCCCGCGGCGCCGGCTTCCGTGCCGCCATCAGCGAATGGTTCTGCGCCAGCGAGCGGCTCGATCGCGCCCCCCTCGACACCCGTCGTGCCGATGGCCCCGGTGATCATTGCCTCGGTGCCTCCCGGGCCAGAAAAGGTCGTCGAAGCAGCGCCCACGCCCGAGGCAGAACCGGAAATTCCGATTGACGATGTTCCGCCCGCGCCGCCAGCGGAGCTGGATATTCCGATCGACGAGGCGGCGCCCACGTTGGAAGCCACGGTTCCGATCAACCCGCCCGCGCCCGCGGCGCTGGTCGAGGCGCCCCTTCCAGTCGTCGAAGCGTCGCCCGCGCCGCACGTCGAAGTGACGGTCCCGATCGTGGAAGGCGGTCGCGCGCCGGTGGTCGAAGAGGCCGCACCCACACCGAGCGCAGCGCCTGCGCCCGCTGTCGAAAGCGCAGCTTCGATTGTCGAAGGTGGCCGCGCGCCGGTGCTGGAAGTGCCGGTTGCGCTTGTGGAAGGCGGCCGTCCACCGGTGGTGGAAGCGCCGCTCCCCGCAGCCACTGCTCCCGCGCCGAGCTTCGAGCTCACGTTCGAAGCGCCGGTTCACGCTCCGTCCCCCGCGCCATCGAACCCCAAGTCGGCCGATCGCGCTTCGCGTCCGCGCATCGCCAGCGAAGCGCGTCGTCGAGCCGGTGAAGATCTGATCGGCGAGCTGTTCGAAATCATGCACGATTTGCACTTCGCGCGTGACGTCGCGGAGGGTGCCGAGTTCGTGCTCTCCGTGCTCAACGAGCTCTTGCCCTGCGAGGGCGTGCTGGTCCACGTCTTCGACATCAACACCGGCCATTTCGTGGTCGTGCGCGCCAAGGGGCCGCACGCGGCCAGCGTGCTGCTCCAGCGCATGTCGGACCAAGATCCGCTGGTGCGCTCGGTGATGCGCAACACGCACGCTCAATCCGTGAGGAACGCCACTGACGATCCGCGCTTTGCCGGTCCCCGCTGGCAAGCTTTGGGCGTGGCGCCGCGTGCCGCGTTGTGCGGTGGCGTACAGCTCAGCGGCCGATACCTGGGCTTGATCGAGGTCGCGAACCCGCACGGAGACATCCCGTTCCACCAGAGTGAGCTGAACGCGCTCGACTACATCTGCGAGCAATTCGCGGTGTTTTTGAGCAAGAAGCCGATCGTGCTGAGCGCAGACGTCGTGCTTTCGCACAGCTGAGCGCGCGCCCTCGCCGCGTCTCGGCTACGCTCACCTCGTCATGGCGGACCGACCTAGACGCGAGCGCCTGCTCACGTTCCTCTTGCTTCCAGTGATCGTGCTGGCGGTCTTGGTCTTGGCCGGCGTGATGTTTCGTTCCAGCTTTCAGCTGGAAAAGCTGCGTGAGCAATCGGTGATCGAGGCCACGCTGCTCTTGGCCAACGAGAAGGCCGATCGCTTGGACAAGCGCATCATCGAGCAGGACAACGTGGTCCGCTCCGTGATCGACGTCCGCGAGCGCGAGGGCTTCGGCGCCAAATGGCTGGAGTCTGCCGCGCTACAGACGCCTACGGTGCGCGCCGTGTTGCTGCTCGACTTGAGCTCGCCTCAGCGCGACGTCGTGGCCGTCGCTTCGCGCGCGCCGGGGCCGGAGCACGAGCGCTTCACGCACTTGTTGGTGCACGCCCTGCTCGGTGAGATGAAGCTCGAGCGCGTCCCGGTCGACGAACTTCGGCACATTCACAAGAGCGTGCGTGGACAAGCGTATCTGCTCAGCCATTGGGAGCAGCTGCAAGATGGCCGCCACTACTTGGTCGTGGTTTGGCACGACGTGCCGCGCATCGTGCACGACGTATTTCCGGCGCTATATTCGGACGCGCAGCAGAGCCGCGTCAACGTCGTGGATGGTGAGGGGCGCATCGTATTCGGACCGCCGTTGAGCCGCGGTGGGCTGACCCTCGGTCGTCCGTTCGAGACCACGTTGTACAAGTGGACACTGAACGTGAGCATGACCTCCGCCGAGGAGCTGGCGGCGGCCGTCGCGCGGCGTCGCGTGCTGGAGATGGTGTTGGTCGGCCTGTCGGGGATAGTGGTGATCGCCGGTCTGTTCGTGATCTTGGTGGCCGCCGAGCGCGAGCGGAAGCTGTCCAATCTGAAGAGCGATTTCGTGGCCAACGTGTCGCACGAATTGAAGACCCCCCTCTCGCTGGTGCGCATGTTCGGCGAGCTATTGGAGAGCGGCCGCGTCGAGAACGACGAAAAGCGCCGCCAATACTTGCAAATCATCGTCAGCGAGAGCGAGCGCTTGGGCGCGCTGATCGAGAATGTGCTCGATTTCGCCAAGGTCGAACGCGGCAAGGCGGCGTACGAATTCAGCTCGGGCCGCGTGGGTGAAGTCGTGTCGCGCGCGGTCGAAGCTTGCCGCGTGCGCGCGGAGCGTGAACGGGTCGCGCTCGAGCTCAGCGTGGCGGACGGCCTGCCACTGGTCGATCTGGACGAACGCGCGATCGAGATCGCGGTCATCAACCTGGTCGACAACGCGCTGAAATATGCGCCGGAAGGCGAGCTCGTCGGCATCGCGGTGCGACAGCAAAACGGCAGCATCGAGATCCGCGTCACCGATCAAGGCACGGGCATCCCCGCCGAGGATCGCCGGCGCATCTTCGAGCGCTTCGTGCGCGGCAAGACTGCCTCCGGCAAGCAAGTGCGCGGCAGCGGCATCGGCCTTGCGCTGGTCAAGCACATCGCCGAAGCGCACGGCGGCAGCGTCTGGGTAGAAGACGCGCTCCCCCACGGCAGCTCGTTCGTGCTCACCCTCTCGCTGACGCCGAGACCTCAGCCTCGCCTGTCGCGCACCGCTTCTTGAATTTTTGTCTTTGATGGTCACGCTTCGGCGCGCGTGTCGGCAAAGCCTTCGGCGTCGCGGGCCGGGATCGCGCGCGGCCGCGAGGTGCGATGCTGGATCGCGATCGCCCAAACTTTCGGCTTACTCCGAGACTTCGCCTTCGTCGGTCGCGGACTGCATCTTGAGCAGCTCCTTGTCGCTCAAATAGATGGAGCTGCCC
>Ga0247768_1000299_pt1 | contig 18229 bp, 14 predicted proteins | sample UWRJL016104C6_FD_179944 | JGI IMG/M metagenome (GOLD analysis project Ga0247768, IMG submission 179944) | Plant litter microbial communities from Arlington Agricultural Research Station in Wisconsin, United States - UWRJ-L016-104C-6 | ecosystem: Environmental > Terrestrial > Plant litter >... | reverse complement strand
CTGTCAGCCGCGAGTTACGTCGTCAGACGCCTGAGCGCCTCGAGGTAATTGGCGCTGGTTTTCTGGATTATGTCCGGCGGCAATGACGGCCCCGGCGCCTTCTTGTTCCAATCCAGCGTCTCGAGGTAATCGCGCACAAACTGCTTGTCGAAGCTCGGCGGGCTCGTCCCAACCTTGTACGTGTCAGCGGGCCAGAAGCGCGACGAATCCGGTGTCAACACCTCGTCAATCAGCACCAACTGCCCGGCCCCGTCCACCCCAAATTCAAATTTGGTGTCGGCAATGATGATTCCCCGACTGCGCGCGTGCTCCGCGGCAAAGTTATAGAGGGCAATCGCCGTGTCACGCACTTGGGCGGCAAGAGAAGCTCCCACGAGCTTCTCGACCTCCGCGAACGAGATGTTCTCATCATGCTGACCCGCCGGAGCCTTTGACGCCGGCGTAAACAAAGGCGCGGCCAGTCGCTCCGCCTGCTTCATACCCGGCGGCAAAGTAATCCCACAAAGCGCGCCGGTCTTCTGATAATCCTTCCAGCCCGACCCGATGAGATAACCACGCACGACCGCCTCGATCGGCAACGCCCTCAGGCGCCGCACGAGCATGGTGCGGCCACGAAGGAGCGCACGTTCGTCAGGATCCTTCACGACGCTGTCAACGGAACGGTCTGTCAGCTGGTTCGGAACAATATGCCGGGTCCGGTTGAACCAGAAATTCGATATTTCGGTGAGCACCCGCCCCTTCTCGGGGATGGGATCGGGCAGCACCACATCAAAAGCCGAAAGTCGATCCGTGGTCACAATCAGCAGGGTTTGCGCATCGATTGCGTAGATATCCCGGACTTTGCCCTCATGAATCCGCTCGAGGCCGCGCAGAGCGGTGCGGAACACAGGCGGCGAGGGTGATGACGCAGATGACGGCATGTTTGCTTTGTGCTTCAGCGCCTGAAGAGGTTCGCCGGGCTTGGTACTATAGCAGCGCATGAAGTTTGCTGGAAAAGTCGTCGGTGGCGCCATCGGGCTGCTCGCGGGGGGACCCGTGGGCGCGGCCGTAGGCGTGCTCCTGGGCCATCAGTTCGATGAATATGCGACCGGCGCGCGTGACGATGCGCGCCTGCGCGGCGATCCCAATTCGCTGGCCATTGGCGAGCATTTTTTCCGGTCGGCCTTCCGCGTCATGGGCCACGTGGCCAAGGCTGATGGCCGCGTGTCGGAAAGCGAGATTGCGGCCGCACGCGCGGTCATGTCCGACCTGCGGCTGAATGATCTGCAGGTGCGGACCGCCATAGATCACTTCAACGCCGGCAAACAGCCCGAGTTCAATCTGGCGGGCGAGCTGGCTTCGCTGGCCAACATTGCACGCGGCCGGCCGGGGCTGATGCGGACCTTCATGGAGATACAGGTCCGGGCCGCACTGTTGGGTAACAACATGGACGGGCCCGCGCGCCAGTTGCTCGGCTATACCGCCAATCGCCTGAATGTCTCGATGGTGGAGCTGTCACAGATCGAAGCGGTGCTGCGCATCCGCAGCGGCTCGTTCCGCCAACATAACCAACAAACGACACGCAGCACGGCCGCCGAGCAGTTGCAACAGGCGTACAGCGTCCTCGAATGCTCGCCGGGTGACGGTGACAGTGATGTCGTCAAGGCTTACCGACGCCAGTTGAGCCGCAATCATCCTGACAAGCTCAAAGCCAACGGCCTGCCGGAATCGATGATCGAGCACGCCAAGCAGCGCACGCAGATGATTATCGAAGCGTACGAGCTGATCAAAGAAAAGCGCGGGATTTCGTAGCGTTTGGGGCCGACCCCAATCGTTTAGGCGGCGCGGCCGCCGGCGCCCACCGCCTGTTTTCACGCTCACCGCCGGCGCTCACCGCCAGCGCCCTCCGCTAGCGCCCACCGCCCGCGCTCACCGCTCAGCCGAGGCTACCCGCTGCCCATTCAACAATCACGTCCTGGATTGCACGCACGCCGTCCGTCAATGCCGCCGGCCCCGGCTGCAGGATGAGCGGTGATTTGATCTCCCTGACAAATCCCGTGCGAATCGCAGGAACTTCCGACCAACCCGGGCGTGCCGCAACCGCCGTCGGCTGAAACTTCTTCCCACACCAGGATCCCAGGATAATGTCAGGTGCCCGCCGCGGCACTTCCAACGGATCCGCGATGATCCGGTTGCGTCCCAACGACTGCAGCGCCAACTCCGGAAAACACTCCTCGCCCCCCGCTACTGCAATCAGCTCCGCAACCCAACGGATACAGGAGATCTGCGGCTCATCCCATTCTTCAAAATAAACACGGGGTCGACGAGTCAATCCGGCGGCGCGTTGCCGCACTTCATCCAGCCCGGCCGTCAACCGTTCCACCAGGCGTTGGGTCTTCGCTTCACAGCCGATCATTCCGCCCAACGTGCGAATCATGCGAAGCGTTTCGTCGATGCTCCTGTGATTGAACACATGCACCTCGATGCCGACGCGGACCAGCGCGGCGGCAATGTCCGCCTGCAGATCAGAAAAGCCGAGGACGAGGTCGGGTTGCAGCTCAACGATGCGGTCGATCTTGGCACTGGTAAACGCGGAGACGCGCGGCTTTTCCTTGCGAGCTCGCGCGGGACGTACTGTAAAACCGGAAATACCGACGATCCGCCAGTCCTCCTCCAGCAGGTAGAGTGTCTCCGTCGTCTCTTCTGTCAGACAGACGATGCGCTGCGGATAGCCGGAAGGGTGCGTCATCCGGGGAATGTTACCCTGTACACTGCAAGGATGATGCAACGGATCTGGGCATTCCTCGACTGGTGTTTCTTCGGGCCGGCCGCCAACCGTCCCGACCTGATCGGCCTGCTGATCCGCACGGTGAGTTATCCCTACGCGGTCCTGCGCGACCTCTGGCACGGCGACATCAACCTGCGCGCCATGGGACTCGTGTACACGACCCTGTTGTCCCTGATTCCCCTCCTCGCCTTCAGCTTCGCCATCCTGAAGGTGTTTGGCGCGCACCGCGATCTCGAGCCCGTTGTCTTCGAGTTCTTCCGGCCCGTGGGCATCGATTCCGCGACCCAACTCACCGCCCGCGTCATGCAGTTCGCCGATCGTGTCAGCAGCGGTATCGTCGGCTCGTTGGGATTTGCGCTGCTCGCCTGGACTTTGCTCGATACCATCAAAAAAGTGGAAGACAGCTTCAACTACCTGTGGCGGGTCGAGCAGCCCCGCAGCTTCGGCAGGCGGATTGCCGAGTATCTGTCGCTTCTCGTTGTGGGCCCGCTGCTGCTTGTTGCCTTCATCGGTTTATCCCACGCGACCATGGCTAGTACGCCGGTTCAGGAAGTGGCCAGGATGCCGTTTCTGGATCGACTGCCGGGAGCGGCCATCACCCTCGCACCCTACGTGATGGTCACGACGTTCTTCATGGGTATGTACATGTTTGTGCCCAACACACGCGTGCAATGGAGGCCGGCCCTCATCGGCGCGTTGGCCGGCGGATTTCTCTGGGCGGCCGTGGGCAAGATGTTCACGGCCTTCGTCGAGCACGCAACCCGCCTCACTATTGTGTACGCAGGCTTTGCGATCATCGTCGTGGCACTGCTGTGGACTTACCTGGGCTGGCTGATCCTGCTCGCGGGCGCGCAACTGTCGTTTTATATCCAGAACCCGACCTATCTTCGCGTTGGACTGCAGGAGCTGCGACTGTCCTGCGTGGAGTTGGAACAACTCGCGCTGAAAATGATGTACCTGGTGGGCCAGATGCACTTGAGCGGTGGCAGGCACTGGACCATCAATCGCATGTCGCGCCAGTTGCAATTGCCGGGCATCGCGGTAGCCAAGATGGCGCGAGCCCTCGAGCGCGGCGGACTGGTGAAGATAACGGATGACTCCGAGCTGTTGTGTGCTCGTGACATCGGCCGTATCAGCGTCAATGAAATCCTGGAGCTGGCGCGCAATCAGCGCAGCGGCCACATTGCGCCCCGGGAAGCCGCCGTTCCGGCGGTTGACCGGCTGATCGCCCAACTCGATGCCAAACGCCGCGAGCACTGTGGCGATCTGACACTGCGGGAGCTGGTCGGCGACACTCCGGCCTGATTGGCGGCCGATGCGAGCGGCGGACGTGCGGCACCGCCACGATGCCGCAGAACCGCGCGACGGAATCAGTTGCCCGCGATCGTCATCTCGCCGATCAGTACCGACCCGGTGCGAATGCCGCCGCGAACATCCACATCGTTGCCGATAGCCACAATGTTCTTGTACATGTCCTTGAGGTTGCCGGCGATGGTGATTTCATGGACCGGGTAGGTAATGACACCGTCTTCCACCCAGAAGCCGCTGGCGCCGCGTGAGTAATCACCTGTTACTCCGTTCACGCCCTGTCCCATCATCTCAGTGACCAGCAGGCCGGTCTTCATGCGAGCCAGGAAACTCGGCATATCCAACGCCTTGCCAGGTGCAGCAACAATCAGGTTGTGAATGCCGCCGGCATTGCCTGTTGTCTTGAGACCTAACTTTCGCGCGGAGTAGCTCCCCAGGACATAGCCCTGCAGAACGCCATCGCGTATGAGGTCGCGATCATGAGTCGCGGCTCCCTCGCCGTCGAACGGAGCACTGGCCAGCCCTTTGAGGATGTGCGGCCGTTCCTGCATCTGCAGAAACGCAGGGAACACCTCCTTGCCGGCTGCATCCAACAGGAACGAGGCCTTGCGATACTGACTCGCACCCCGGATCGCGCCGATAAAGTGTCTGAATAAACCGCGTGCCATATCCGGCGAATAGGCAATGGGTGCCTTGCGGGTCGTCAGCTTGCGAGACCCCAAGCGGGCAACTGCGCGCTCACCGGCGCGGCGACCGATTTCCTCAGGCGAATCGAGCTCCGTCGAATCACGCATGCTGCTGTACCAGTAATCGCGCTGCATCTCATCGGCTTGCTGCGCAATCAACGAACAGCTTATTGAGTGACTCGTGCCGGAGGTTCCGGCGAGGAAGCCGAGTGAGTTGCCATACACGCCAATGTGACGCTGGGTGTTGACCGATGCCCCCTCGGAATTGGTCACACGGGAATCGACCGCAAGGCCTGCTGCCTCACAACGAAGGGCGAGCTGAATCGCCTCCTCCGGTTTGAGCGCCCAGGGATGATCGAGGTCCAGGTTGGGGATATCCCGCGCGAGCGCTTCCGGATCGACGAGTCCCGAGTACGGATCCTCGGCGGTGTAGCGCGCAATGGTGCAGGCTTTTTCGACCGTATCGCGCACCGCTTGCATACTCAGGTCTGCAGTGCTGGCGGATCCCTTACGATGACCAAAGTAGACGGTGACACCCAGTCCTCGGTCGCGCTGGTACTCGACGGTTTCGACCTCGCCGAGGCGCGCCGTTACACCGAGGCCTTGGTTTATGCTGGCGTCGGCCGCAGCCTGCGTCGCACCCTGGCGAGCAGCCTCATCCAGTACGAATTTGATTACGTCTTTGAGTTGCGCAATCCCAGTATCGTCGGCCGGAGCCTGTTGCATCACGTCTGCTTGAGTTACCCAGTAGTGAGGCACAATTGTACCAGCCGCGGCTGGATACAAGGCCGCAGCTCACGAAGGCAGTTCGGTATCGGCTGTCCTTGCTGGGCTGGGCGCCCCCGCAAAAACCACGCTTTTTGCCAGCCGCCAACCGAAGGCACTCCCTGTAGTCCGCGAAAACAGCCGCAGGCGGTTTTCGCCAATGGAATTTGAGGAAAGAACTTGGCTGATCGCGACGACGAAGACGACTTCCGCTACGACAAACCCAGCAAGAGCTCGCGCAAACGCGACGCGCATGCGCTCCAAGACTTGGGCGAGGAGCTCATTGAGCTGCGAGACTCCGAGCTGGTGGCACTCGATCTACCGGAAATCCTGGTGGATGCCATCCGCGAGGCTCGTCGAACTCCATCCCGCGGCGGCGGGGCGCGCCAACGCCAATACATCGGGAAGCTGATGCGCGACATCGATCCCGAGCCCATTCGCGCCGCACTGGCAGCACGTACCGGCAGGTCAGCGATGGAAGCCGAGCGCTTCAAACGTGTGGAAGCGTGGCGGGAGAGGCTCGTTTTGGAAGGCGTGGCTGCACTGGAGGAGCTCGAACGCTGGCGCCCGGGCCTGGAGCGCGATGAATGGTTGCGGTTGATCAGCGCGGCCCAATCCGAGCGGGAACGAGGCGGCAAGGGCACCGCCGGCCGGGAATTATTTCGTGCCCTGCGCGGCCTGTTCGAGGCCGACCCCGGTACAATGCCTAGATGAAACCACTCGTTGGCATCATCATGGGTTCCACCTCCGACTGGGAGACGATGCAGTCGGCTGCCGACCTGCTGGATAAGTTGTCGGTACCGCACGAGGTGCGCGTTGTGTCAGCACACCGGACCCCGGACCTGCTCTTCGAATACGCCTCCACTGCTCGCGGTCGCGGCATTGAAGTGATCATTGCCGGTGCCGGCGGCGCCGCCCATCTACCCGGCATGACCGCGGCGAAAACCACTCTGCCCGTGTTGGGTGTCCCGGTGCAGTCCAAAACATTGGGCGGCCTGGATTCGCTGTTGTCGATTGTCCAGATGCCTGCCGGCATTCCGGTCGCCACCTTCGCGATCGGCGTTGCAGGAGCAACCAACGCGGCGCTGTGCGCGGCATCCATTCTGGCGAACAAGCACGCGGACATCGGTGTTGCGCTCGACTCATTCCGCGAGCGCCAGACAGCCTCCGTGCTCGAACATTCCGATCCTCGAACGACCCACAAAGTATGACTGTAGGAATCGTGGGCGCCGGCCAGCTCGGCCGGATGCTTGCTTTGGCGGGCTACCCGCTGGGGCTGGATTTTCTCTTTCTCGATCCGACGGCGGGCGGGCCCGCGGGCCAGATCGCTCCCCAACTCACCGGCGCCTTCACTGACGCGAAGCTGCTCGACGAGCTGTCACAGCGCTCCGAAGTGCTCACGTTCGACTGGGAGAACATTTCGGTCGACGCATTGCGCGCGATCAAGGGTGACACGCGAATTGCACCGCCCATTCCCGCGTTGGCGGCTGCGCAAGACCGTGTCAGCGAGAAGAAGTTGTTCGAGCGCCTCGGCATCCCAACAACGCGCTGGATGGCGGTCAGCTCACGAGCGCAGCTCGCACGTGCGCTGCGAGACATTGGTCTTCCCGGCGTCATCAAAACACGGCGACTGGGATATGACGGCAAGGGACAGGCCGTCGTTCGAACACCCGACGATGCGCAGAAGGCTTGGGACGAGTTGGGCTCGGCCCCCCTGCTGTATGAGGAGCTCATCCCGTTTGACTGCGAGGTTTCCATCATTGGCGCGCGCAGTCCGCGGGGTGAAGTGGTTGTGTATCCCCTGAATGGCAACGTTCATTCGCAAGGGATCCTGCGGCTCACGCGTGCGCCGTATGGACCGCCTCGGTGGCAGCGGCTGGCCGGGGGGTATCTGCAGAAGGTGCTGAAGCACTTCCGTTACACCGGCATCCTGACAATCGAGTTTTTCGTCCGCGGCGGCAAGCTGCTGGCCAACGAAATGGCCCCGCGGGTGCACAATTCGGGACACTGGACCATTGAAGGTGCGGCCACCAGTCAGTTCGAGAACCACCTGCGGGCCATCCTGGACCTGCCCCTGGGCTCGACGCGTGCCCTGGGCTACAGCGCCCTGTTCAACCTGATCGGCACCCTGCCGCCTCGGGAGAGCCTGCTGGCGCAGGGTGAGCTGCACTACCACGACTATGGTAAACAGCCGCGACCCGGCCGCAAGCTCGGTCATTGCACCCTGGTCGAAGCCACCGCCGCAGCGCGTGACCGGCGGGCACGACGGTTGCTCGCCCAATTGGCGCCAGGGGTGGGCATCCCGTAAGATCAGGCGACTTTCCGCGCTGGGAATCGGAACCGTATCGGCCGCGCTTTCCCGGCTGTCGCAGGCCAACAAACAAACTCGCCGGCCACCCGGCTCCCGACATACGAGCACGCATGTATCTCGACCCGTTCAAATTGAAGGAGCTGCCGTTCCGACTCAGTCCGGACCCGCAGTTTCTGTATCTCTCCAAACAGCACGCCCGCGCCAAGGCGTACATGGAATCGACCATCTGGTTCACCGACGGCTTCGTCGTGATCACCGGAGAGATCGGCTCGGGCAAGACCACGCTGATCGAGTCCTTCCTGAAGGAAATCCAGTCCGATGTGGTGATCGCCCAGATCAACCAGACACAGGTGTCGGCGGTCGATTTTCTACAGGCCGTGCTGGTGCAATTCGGCTTCTCGCCCTTCAAGATGAAGAAGGCCGAGCTGATTGCCACCCTCAACAATTTTCTCATTGAGCAGTACGCGGCCGGCCGCAAGGTACTGCTCATTGTCGACGAAGCCCAGAACCTGTCGATGCGCGTCCTGGAAGAGATACGCCTGCTCTCGGGTGTGGAAACCACCAAGGAGAAAGTGCTCAGGATCATCCTGGCCGGGCAGCCGGAGCTCAACGAGAAGCTGGACGCACCGGAGCTGATCCAGCTCACGCAGCGCATACGCTTGCGGTTTCACCTGACGACGCTGTCGGCGCAGGAGATGCGTTCGTATATTCAGCACCGTTTGGAAGTGGCCGGCGCCGGCGACCGCCAGATTTTCGCTGAAGACACGTTTGCCGACATCTACAAATACACCGGCGGCGTGCCACGCCTGGTCAACACGCTGTGTGACACCGCGCTGATGGCTGCTTTTACCTCGGACCGTGATGTTGTCACGCTCGCGGACCTGAGCCAGGCGATTGAAGAATTGCAATGGGTTGAATATTCAGCACGCAATGCGTTGCAGGTGAAGGCTTCGGAAGCCCGTGCCGCTGCCGAGCGTGTTGGCACTGTCAGGGTCGGCGGAGCGGATCCGGAACATCCGGAGGTTGCGTCGGCGCCGGCGGATGACGGGGCTCCCATTCATGGACGCATGCTCGTTGCGACGGATGGGCGGACTGTTGAAGAGCGCATGCTGCGTGTTGGACGGATCATCATCGGACGTACTCCGGACAATGACCTGCAGATCGACAGCCGGTTTGTGAGCCGGCACCACTGTCAGATTGTCACGACCATGCATTCGAGTGTGGTTGAGGATCTGAACAGCACTAACGGCATCTACGTGAAGTCCAAGCGCGTGCGCCGTCATTACCTCAACGACGGCGACGTGGTTGTGATCGGCAAGCATGAGCTGATCTATGTAGACGAGCGGATGGCGCGGTCGCGTGCCGCGATGACGGATACCGTGCCGGGAGTCCACATCTCGACAGGTGTGGTAGATACGGGCGTGGTAGACGAGGAACAGCTCGAGTAACGGCTGCCCGGCGAGTACCCGGCCGATCGGGCCGAGCGGCTTGGCCTCGCATCGAGCCTCTGCTACTCGTCGCGCCCCAGATCGCTCAACGTCGAGTCAGCTCGGCCGTATTCGGACTGCATTGCGCGGAAATCCCGCCTGCGCAGAAGCACCACGATGCCGCCTACGAGTCCCAGCAGACCTACGATGCCGATCAGATGGCCGAGGGTCTTGTTGGGGCAGAAATAGCTCCCTACGAGCGCAATAGCCCCACCCACCACGTAAATCCATGGCAGGCCTTCATAAAGTGGCCGGGAGAGTCGCTTTCCTGTTTGCGCCATGCTGCATCGTAGCCTGATGCACGCCCTGGCGGGAACTCCAGCGGTGCCGAGCCCCCGCTGGGAGGCTCAGCACGCCGGGATATTAATTTTTAGGACCGATGAGCTTTTCGACCAGGCGGCCGAAGAAGGACGGCTTCATGGCCTCGATGCCGTAGTCAGTCTTCGGCTTGTGCGTACCGAGCGCACTCACCAGGTCCTGGGGGATCTGCAGCTTCTGAGTGTCGGCAAGTCCGTCGGAGGGCATCGTTTAAATCCTCGAGGTCAATAAAGTGAAACAAGAATGAGCGAGCAAGCTACGGACCCAACGACTTGCGCGGCGTGCAGGCCGTCACATCTTCGGTACGCCCACACGGACAGACATCGAAATCGGATGCACGTTCACGTCGTGTAAAAATTATGTTCGACGCTGCACGCACGAACATTGCGCACGACTGACACAAATGCATCAGATTGGACGCGGACGGCTAGTCACTAACGGATAGTGGTTGCGCGTGCAGTGTGTCTGCCCTTGCAGACAGCGAGTGGGTGGGAAAGCCACTCGCCGCCTGCTCGTGCACGGACCGCTCGCATCCGCCGCGCCACATGAGTTGATTGCACGCGCCTTTGCGATCGCCTCAGCGGGGTGCGTCCTGCTCCGTCCGCACGCGAACTGTGGACCAACATGTTTGTTTGTGGCAGGGGGCATTCCTGCCGGCTTTGCAGCCAAACAGGAATGCAAGGGGCTTTGACTGGCGAAAACCCTTGCTTTCAGCTAGCTCTGAAGCTTTCAGCTAGTCCTCAGCCTTTAGCCAGCCCTCAGCTTTTTGCCAGTCCCCAGCCTTCAGCCCGTTCCGCCCACAGTGAGCCCATCGATTCGCAGCGTAGGCTGCCCAACACCTACGGGAACGCTCTGCCCATCTTTGCCGCAAGTGCCCACACCATCATCCAGCTTCAGGTCATTTCCCACCATGCTCACCCGCGTGAGCACGTCAGGGCCGTTGCCAATGAGGGTCGCGCCCTTGAGCGGAGCCCCGAGCTTGCCATTTTCAATGGCATAGGCCTCGCTTGCCGAGAACACAAACTTTCCCGACGTGATGTCAACTTGTCCGCCACCAAAGTTGACAGCGTAGATGCCCTTCTCAACGGAACGGATGATCTCCTGCGGATCATGCGGACCCGGCCTCATGTAGGTGTTGGTCATGCGCGGCAAGGTCAGATGTGCAAACGACTCACGCCGGCCATTCCCGGTGGGCTTTGCGCCCATGAGCCTGGCGTTGAGCTTGTCCTGTATGTAACCACGCAGAATGCCGTCCTCGATGAGTGTCGTGCACTGCGTCGGCGTGCCTTCATCATCGATATTCAGCGAGCCGCGGCGCCGCGACAGGGTTCCGTCATCGACAATCGTGCATCCCGGGGACGCCACGCGCTCGCCGATGCGGTTCGCAAAGGCGGACGTGCCCTTGCGGTTGAAGTCGCCTTCCAGGCCATGCCCGATCGCCTCGTGCAACAAAATGCCCGGCCAACCTGGCCCGAGCACCACGGTCATGGCGCCGGCCGGGGCCGGTTTCGCTTCCAGGTTCACCAGCGCCTGGCGCACCGCTTCGCGCCCCAGTGCCAGCGGCTTATCGCCGGCAACGAGATCGGCCAGTGAGAATCGGCCGCCGGTTCCAGAATATCCCTGCTCGCGCCGCCCGTTCTGCTCAACCAGCACGGACACGTTGAATCGCACCAACGGCCGCACGTCGGCTGCGAGCTCACCGTCGCTGGTTGCGATCAGAATGACTTCGTGTACCGCGGTAACACTGGCTGTGACGTGCACGATCCGCGGATCCAACTTGCGGGTCTCGCGATCAACGCGCTCCAGCCATTCCACTTTCTGCCGGTCGGTCAAGCCGGCACTGGGGTCATCCGGTAAATAGAGCGAATGTCCGAGTTTCGACTCCCAGGCACGGACCTGTTTGTCGCCGCCGTGAACCGCGATGGCGCGTGCGGCGCGCGATGCTTCTTCGAGCGCGGGCAACACGATCTCATCGGAATACGCAAAGCCGGTCTTTTCACCGGACAGCGCCCGCACGCCCACGCCCTGCTCGATGCTGGCGCTGCCGTCTTTCACGATGCCGTCTTCCAGCGACCAGGCCTCTTCGTGCGAAAGCTGAAAATACAAATCCGCGAAGTCGACGGAATGGGTGAGCACTTCACCAAAGATCTTATCCAGGCGACTGTTGTCCAAGCCGCTCGGACGCAGGATCAGGTCGCGCGCAATACCCAAAGCATCCACTGTCTGCTCACTCAAATTTCATTCTCCTGCTCATTCGCCCGTAAAGACGCGATGTTGCAATGCTGGAAAGTTCTGGCGGGTGTCCGCCTGACGCGGCAGATCGACCGGCGCCACGATACAACCGCGACCGCGCGGCAGGCGCTGCACGACGCGGCCCCAAAAATCAACAATCAGGCTGTCGCCGTAAGTCTCGCGTCCGTTGGGATGGAAACCCGACTGTGCCGGCGCCACTACATAACAAAGATTCTCGATTGCGCGGGCGCACATCAGCGTTTCCCAATGGGCACGGCCCGTTGGAGCTGTGAATGCAGACGGCACTGTCAGGACCTGCGCACCGGCGGCACTCAAACGACGAAAGAGCTCCGGAAAGCGGATGTCATAACACACTGACAGTCCGACTTTGCCAACCGGAGTCGCAACGACCACGACCCGCGAGCCCGGCGCTACGTTTGCGGACTCCCGATACTTTTCCACCTTGCCGGGTATGTCGACATCAAACAGGTGGATCTTGTCGTAGCGGGCCACGCGGTTTCCGGCGGAGTCGTAGACCAGGGAGGCGGCGGCTACGCGGCCGTCCCCATCGGCCCTGATCGGCGTGGTGCCTCCCACAATCCACATCTTCAGCCGGCTCGCGGTGGCGGCCAGGAAGTCCTGCACAGGGCCCGAGCCCTCGGTCTCCGCGACTTCCCGCTTGTCAGTGTCCCGAAGGCCGAGGAACGAGAAGTTCTCAGGCAGCACGGCCAATTGGGCACCGCGCGCCGCGGCCTCTTCCAGCAGTGGGCGAGCCTGCTCCAGGTTTTCGGCTACGTCCGGTCCGGACGTCATTTGGATCGCTGCAATGGCACTCATGGTCAAAAATGTACAGGAAGCCGCGGTAGCCCGGTCGTTTCAGTTCGCTGTCACTACCATCGGGTCGTCCCATGTGCCTTGCAAGCGTAGGACGGCTCGGGAGCGGTCTTGGGATCCTCCCCCGCTGAATAGGTCCCGCAAGGAGAGCCACGCAGCAGCGACTCTAGGGGTGGCCCCAAAGCGTCGGACGGCCGCTGGGAGGCGCTCCTCCCCGCGTAGGAGCCATACCTGCTGGTCGTAATCGCGGGCGACCAGGCCGATGCGGCCGCGCATCAGGATTTCGGCGTCCCCATCGAAGTGCAGGTTCGATGTCGTCGCCTGACCGTCTGCCAGATCGAAGTCGGCTGCCAGGTGGGCGAATAGGAGCGGTTGCTGTTGTTTGGCGTCCAGGGCCCTGACCAGAGCAGGCACAGCGAGCAGCGCAAACGGTTCCGGCCGTGCGTCCACCGCCGCTGCTGAGGACCAAACGTCAGTGCCCGCGGCTGCGCCCCCTGCGTCGATGGTGGGGGCGCCCTCGCCGACATCCGTAAGCGTGACGAAGGGGCCTGCTGCGGCCTCGCGGACGCCGGTCGCCTCCCGCATGCTCGAGGCGGCGTGCTCAGCGCCCGGGCGCAGCGTGCCGTCGGCGAGCCGCATGCTGAGCGTTCCTTGCAGGCCCGCAAACCACGCGGGCCCTGCCGCTGGGTGCCACTCAACCTCACCGCTGAGGGAAGCGGTGCTGGCCGCCAGGTCCGGCGTGAACCCGAAGTCTTCGAGTGTTGCCGCCGCGTCGGTGCTATCGATGGCGAATGTCAGCCTGCATGTGGGCATGGCTGACTGACAGCGTAAGACGCCGTGCGCATCGTGCGTCCCACTGACCAACCGCGCATCCTCCACCGACACAACATTGCCGATGGAACTCAGGTTTGCAGTCAGTCGCCCCAGCGACCGACCGCGCCAATTCAACTCATCAACCGCCAGCGACGCTGCAGGTGCAAGCGCCGCAAGCAGGCCAACACCCTCCGCCGGCAAAGTCCCATCCGGAACACTCAGCCGCGTGAAATGCAGCTCGACTGGCTGGGCTTCGCTCGACAAACCACGGGCGTGCGTTACGCGCTCAGGAGTCGGCCATCGAACGATGCCTGCTATCCCGGCAGAATCGAGCAGCAGGTTGGTTCCTGCCGCTGTCCTTTCGGCTTGCAGTGACACCTCATCGTAGTGGCGATCGGCTACGGACATCTGATGGGCGACTATTTGCGCGCGGATAGTGGGCAGCGAATCCTGCCGGAGTCGCTGCCACGCGATGGCGTATGCCGGCAGGTCGAGCTGACTGATGCGCCCGCGAACCAACACTGCCTGTTCCGTTGGCATCGTGGGCACTCCATTGTCAAAACGCACGGTACCCTTGTCCACGGACCATCCCACGACGGGCTTGCGCTTCAGAGCCAACAGGCTCCGTATGCGATCGCCGAAGTTCGCGCGAAGCTGGGCCGAATCGTTGGCGCCGGCAACCTCCAGGTGAACGGGAACCGCCATCGCGGGTCGCTTTGCAAACGGCTCGGGAAGGGAACTGGCAACGCCGAGCAAGTTGGAATCCGCTCGCATGCGCCACCGTGGCGACTGCGTTCCGTCAGATCGCAGATACGCCAGTTCACCGTTCCACTCCGTGATGCCGTCTACCGTGCCGGTGGCGTTGGCGAAGGTGGCCAACGTCTTCGCGCTCAGCGTGCCTTGAGCCTGAACGGCGAGCACCCGGCTATTCTTCTCACGACGTTCGCCAACGTGGAGCGTGACCGGCCCACCCAGCCAGGAGCCTGTTAGCGTCGAGCGCTGCAGGCGGCCTTCGTCAAACACGAAGGAGCCGGTAACGCCTTCCAGCGGCGGCAGGCCTGACACGGCCCCCACTGTGGCGCCATCGAGGAAGGTCGAAACGCGGGCGATGAGTTGAGGCGGCCGACCATCGTCGGACGCGGACGCTATATCCGCCGGTACCGTCACATTGAAATCAAACGACGCATCACCCTTCGCGTCGATCTCCCCAACGTCGGGTGCGTACTCCTGCAACTGAGGATGATTGCGAACCCATGCAATGGCGTCCTCTAGACGACCATTTACGTGCCCCGTCAAACGAGTGACACTGCGGCCGTCGGCACCCCACTGGGCTTTTGCGGACGCAAGTTGGAATGGGCCTGCGCGCCCTGCTTCAATCGACGCTTGGATCTGCGCGCCGCGCCACTCAACGCGAGCATCGATTCCATTGGCATCCGGCCAGATATCGCCACCGGATAGGATTGCGTCCCTCAATGTCAGGGACCCGGTGAATCCGTCGTGTCGACCCCCGAATGGCAGGTCGCTGATAGGTCCGCGCAACACGAATTCCGCGTTCTGAATCTTGCCGGCGGTCAGTCGTGACGCAGCGGCACCAAATGCTTCCGCGGTGTTGTCGCCCAGGAGCCTGACCACGAGCGAAATATCAGCGCCTGTCAATGCTCCCTTTGCCGAGATACTCGCCTCTGAGGAATCGCCTTGGAGCGATCCGCTCAGGTTCAGGCTGGCGCGCTGGTGCTCCAACACGAAAGCATCGGTTTCGAGCTTCCAGCCATCCGTGTCGCTGCTGACATGCAATGTAGAAGATACGCGTACGTCATTGAGCGGCTTCTGCTGAGACTGTGTCAGCTCCAACCGCGCCGTGCGCGATTGAACATCGATCGTGAGCGCGCGTTCGTTTCCAGTGACATTGGCGCTGAGACCGCCGAGGACGTAATCACGTGATCGCGGCAACAACGCCACGTCGTCCAACTTCGCTGTGGTACGCAATCGTTCGCCTTCAGGTCGCCCTGACGCCCAGTCGAACGTTACGTTTTCCGCTGTGCCATTGAGGTGAATACCGGCGAGATCCAAATGCGGAGAGAGCCAGCGAGTAACCGCCAACACGGGGCCCAACGGTGCGCGTTCTAGCGACCCGCGCACCCAGCGACCGGGCGCGTCAGATTGCGAGGAATCGCTAGCGTCGATGCTGAGGGATGCGAAGCGATCGCCTTTCGCGAGGTCCAGGGAATTGACTCGCAATTTCCAGCCACTGCCCACGCGATTCACTTTCCAGTTGCCGCTCAGGCGATCCAGGACCAGCAGGTTAGGACTCGGAAGTGCCGCGAAAGCGGTTGCACCGACGGCATCGACGCCGCGCCGTGCGTGGGCCGCCGCGGCGTCGGCAACACCAGCCCCGGGCGCGTCAAACACCAGCCCACCGGCATGCACATTGCCGTGCGCCTTCATCACCTGACCCTGCGCGAAGCTGAGGTCCACCGTCACGTCACCGTGACCGCCGCGCGGAAGGAAGCGAGCAATATTGGGCAGCGCGGCGAGAAAGTCGCGCGAGCCGGGAAACAACAGGCGGCGGGCTTCGATACGCAATGACCCGCTCAGTGCTGACGCCTGGTTGAGGTCGCCGCGCACATCCAATGTGATGCGCGCACTGCGGCCGACGCGGTCAGGCAAGAACAGTAGACCGGCCACGTTCCACTCATCGTCCGAACGGCGCAGGGTCGCGCGGCGGATCTGCACGGTAAGCGGATTCGCGCCGCCAGCGGCATCGGGCAACCGCACCGTGCCACCTTCGATGTCGATGCGACCCCCACGCCAGCGCTGCAACACCGCGACGCGCCCCAACGACGGCGCTTCGCCAGCGCCCGCCCCAGCCGCAACGCCCGCGCGGCCCGACGCGCCAAAACCAACACTCCGCCGTGCGGCACCGCTGGAAAAATCAATCTCCGGCGCTATCAGCTCGATGCGCCCCGCCTCCGGGTGCCCGCTACGGAGCGTCCGCCAGACATCAAATCCAACAACCAGCTCCGGCGCGCGCAGCACCGCTTCAGCGCTGCCGGGCTCGTCGAGCTCAACATGGCGGAAGACCGCCTCGGGGCCATACCAACCCCACCGCAAGCCGAGCTCTGTGAAGCGAACGTCGAGGCCAGTCTGACCGCGCACCAGCCGTTCGAGAGCGGCACGATGTTGCGGCACACGGGCGAGCGCGAGCTCGTAAGCGAAAAGGATGAGAGCGAAGACGGCACCCACGCCCAGTGCGCCCAGCAGGGCAATCCGCAGCCAGCTCCTGGCCGGTGCCGGAGCGGCAGAATTGGGGCCGGTCTCCCGGAGTGGAGCCATCGACATCCCCTCTATTCCATTGGCGCGGCACTGTCCCTAGCCACGGATACTGCCGCGCGGCGCCCAGGTCCTAAGACGCCACCAAAAAGCGTGGTTTTTTGGTGGCTGCGTCATCCGGCGCCCTACTGCCGCGCCGAGCCGGCTGGCACGTCAACGCCAACGCGAAGACTGCGCCCCCATGGCGCTAAACCAGCACGACATCGTACTGATCAACGCCGTATAGAGCTTCAACCTGCATCCGGATCGGCCGTCCGACCTGGGCCTCGAGCTCGGCCAACGTGGCCGACTCATCCTCGAGCAGCCGGTCCACTACATCCTGGTGAGCGAGTATCAGCAGCTCACGGCTCGCAAACTGCCGGCTTTGTCGCACAATCTCGCGAAAGATCTCGTGGCACACCGTCTCCGCGGATTTCACGAAGCCGCGACCCTCGCACGTTGGACACGCAACACACAGCAGGTGTTCCAGGCTCTCCCGAGTACGCTTGCGCGTCATCTCAACCAGCCCGAGCGGCGACAAGCTCACGATGTGGGTTTGCGCACGATCGCCCGACAACGCACGCTCCAACGCAGCGAGAACCTGGCGCCGGTGCGCCTCATCGCGCATATCGATGAAATCAATAATGATGATCCCGCCGAGATTGCGCAGCCGAAGCTGCCGCGCAATCGCGACCGACGCTTCCAGGTTGGTGCGGAAGATCGTCTCTTCGAGATTGCGGTGGCCGACGTAAGCGCCGGTGTTTACATCGATCGTGGTCATGGCCTCGGTCTGGTCAATCACCAGGTGACCACCCGACTTCAGCGTGACTTTGCGATCGAGCGCTTTGGCAATCTCTTCCTCGATGCCGTGCAGATCGAAAATGGGGCGTGGGCCGACATATAACTCAATCCGCGTGGCCGCATCCGGCATGAACGCCGCCGCAAATCCAACCATGTCCGCATGGTCCCGCTGCGAATCGACGAGCACCCGACTGACACCCCGCGACAATTCATCGCGCAACACCCGAAGCGGCAGCGGCAGATCCGCGTGAACGATCGCGCCAGGCTGTGTCTCGAGCGCACGCACGCGCACGTGCCGCCAGAGCTTATCGAGATACACCATGTCCTCGCGGAGGCTCTCGGCAGTCACCCCCTGCGAAGCCGTACGCAATATAAATCCGCCCTCTGAGTTGGCAGGGATGAAACCCGCGACGGCCCCCTTGAGACGCAACCGCTCCGCTTCATCATCGATGCGAGCCGACACGCCGATGCCCTCTCCACGGGGCATGTAAACGAGATAGCGGGATGGCAGCGCGATGAAAGTAGTGAGTCGTGCGCCTTTGGTGCCCAGCGGGTCCTTGATGACCTGTACGAGTATGTCGTCGCCAGGGCTGACGAG
>Ga0247768_1000298_pt1 | contig 18314 bp, 17 predicted proteins | sample UWRJL016104C6_FD_179944 | JGI IMG/M metagenome (GOLD analysis project Ga0247768, IMG submission 179944) | Plant litter microbial communities from Arlington Agricultural Research Station in Wisconsin, United States - UWRJ-L016-104C-6 | ecosystem: Environmental > Terrestrial > Plant litter >... | reverse complement strand
CTTCAGCGACTGGGATGTCGCTGGTGCCAGCGGTGACGATCGCCACCGGCTTTCCGCCGCGCTCGGGGATGGGCTGTTGAATCAGCTTGGCGGTGCGCGCAAGCGGCGAGTAGCTGAGCGCCGGCAGCGCTTCTTGCACGAGCTCGGCCGCTCGGCCCACGAGCCGTGTGACGAACACGTTGTCGCCCGCCTCGATGATGCGCGACACGATTCCGATCACGTGCTCCGGGGTTTTGCCTTCGGCCAGCACGACCTCGGCGATGCCCTGGCGCAGGGCCCGATGGTGATCGATGCGCGCGTAGCCGAGATCCGAAAACGGCAGCGTGGCAAGGGTGCTCAGCGCCGAATCGATCTCCACTGAGCCCACCTTGACGGCCTCCAGTAGCTCTCGCAAACGCACCGCGTCCATTGAGCAGTCATCTAATCCAGAGCGCCCCGAGCGTCGACCCGTTCTTGTGGTTTTCCCGCGCGAAAGAAGCGCCGCGGCGGCCACCTTTTCGACGAATTTCAGGCTCCGAGGCCCGCGAAACGTGGGAAGGTTCGCGAGTGCCGGCGCCATTGACTCCCCTACTGGGCTTCATCCTGGGCGTGGCCTGTGCTTGGGCCGCTGTGGGCGATTTGGGCCGCTCGACCTCGGGTCTGGGTGGTCGCGCCCTGCTCGTCACCATGGCCTATGCGCTGCTGGTGTTCGCGCCCGTAGCTGGCTATTTCGTGGCCTTCGAGCCCGATTGGTCGTTCGCCTATTTCGTGGATAGTGAGCGCTTGCCGGTGGCCTTGCCGATCGCCGTGGTCCTGCTCGCGGCGGCTTCGGTGCCTGCCGGCTTCCTGGCTGTAGTGGCCGATGCGCGCGCGCGCCGGCTGAGCCGGGTCTTGCGCAAGGCAGCCGTACCCGCGTTGCTGGCGACCGTGTTCCTGCTCGGCAGCATCTCCCGGCTCAGTGTGCACGCGAACTATGCCCAATTTCATGGGGACTTCGGCACGCGCGGCGTGGCGGGCGGGCCGCTCGGCTACGCTCTGATTTGGATGCTGGGCGTGCTCGCGGCAGCCACCGCTTGGACGCTACGGGCGCTGCAACGCATGAGCCGCAAGAGCTGACCCTTACCACTGACCAGTCTCAGCCAGTCATTACTACGAGGAAAGCGCGCAATGGAACAGGACGAGTCTCGAGAGCTTCTCAAGTTGGCAGCTGAAGTCGTCGAGCGCGCCAGGCGCGCTGGCGCCGACGTGGCCGAGGCCAGCGCGCGCGGCGGTTCCGATCTGAGCACGCGCGTGCGCCTGGGCAAACCCGAGCTGGTCGAAGAGGCGGGACACCACAGCATCTCGCTGCGCGTGATCCGAGCCGAGCGCGTGGCACTGACCTCGACCAGTGATCTCAGTCCGCGCGGCATCGAACGCTGCGTGGCAGACGCGTTGATGCTGGCGGAGCTGAGCGAGCCCGATCCGTTTGCGGGTCCCGCTGACCCCAGTCTGCTGGCACAGCCGCCCTTCCCCGAGCTGGATTTGTTCGACGAGAGCTTGTTCAAGATCGATGCCGATCGCGCCATCGAACAAGCGTCGATCGCCGAGCAAGCCGCGTTCGATTTCGATCCGCGCATCAAGCTCAGTGAGGGCGCCACCTTCTCGCGCAGCAATTCGACCAGCGCGCTCGTGCTCTCGAGCGGCTTTCAAGCAACGCTGCGCGGCTCCTACGCTTCGCTGACCGTCGCCCCCGTGGTCGAAGACGAAGGCGGCAAGAAGCGACGCGGGCACTACTGGTCTGCCACTCGCCATCAATCCGAGCTCGAAGATCCGGTGTTCGTCGGCCAAGAAGCGGCCCGCCGCACGCTGGCCAAGCTCAACCCGCGCAAAGTGCCGACCCAAGAGACCACGGTCATCTTCGATACCGACGTATCGCGCTCTATCATCGGCGCGTTCATCGGCTGCATCCTGGGCGGCGCGGTCTGGCGAAAGTCCAGCTACCTCGTTTCGCGCGAAGGCACGCAGGTGGCGAGCCCCGGCGTGACGCTGCTCGATGATCCATTGATCCCGCGCGCGCCCGGCTCGCGTCCCTTCGACGGCGAAGGCTTGCCGTCGCGCAAGAACGTCGTGGTCGAAGCAGGTGTGCTCAAGACGTTCCTGCTGGACTCGTATAGCGCGCGCAAATTGCAGCGCGCCTCCACGGGCTCAGCCGCTCGCGGCGGCGGGAGCGTGTCAGCGTCCACCAGCAACCTGATCATGCAACCGGGCTCGCTCAGCCGCGAGGAACTGATCGCCAGCACGCCGAGCGGGCTGTACGTGACCGAGATGATGGGCTTCGGCTTCAACGCCATGACTTCCGACTTTTCGCGCGGCGCGGCGGGCTTCTGGATCGAAAATGGCAAGTTTGCCTTCCCCGTCAGCGAAATCACCATCTCCTCCACGCTCGACGCCATGCTCAAGGGCATCGATGGCATCGCTAACGATCTGCGCCTGCTCACCTCCGTCGCAGCGCCCACGTTCCGAACCGCGCGCATGACGATCTCGGGCAGCTAGGGCGAGCCCGCGGCAGCCGCCTTCGCCTCAGTCAGCGGGCGCACCTGATCCCCGCGGATCTCGAGCACGCTCGGCTTGCCGCCGTAGAAACGCGACAAGCCGACGTCGATCCGCCACACCTTGCCGTCACAGGCGCTATTGATGCCTTGCTGCTGAACCGTATGCCCCACGACCAAGCGCTGAGCCGACAATGCGCCGAGCACGCGCGTCAGCTCCGCGCAGCGGCCTTCGGCGGGCGCGCCATCCGAATAGTCGCGCACCCAAATGGGCGCGCGCTGACCGCTGATGCTGGCCGGCGCCGATGCCGTGGGCGCGCCTGCCATCCAAGCGCTCAGCTCTTGATTGATGCGCCCCAAGCCATAGCGCACGTGTTGCTCGAGCACGCCGCCGTGTACGAACAGGTTGCCCCCGATTTGAATCACCATCGGCTGGACAGCGAGTCGTCGGGCGATCTCCCCGCCCGGCAAAAAGGCGGCGACTCGCCCGCGCTGGTCCGGAGCAGCGCGGGCCGCCAACTGCGCGTGCAACGCATCCGGGTGGCCCGCGGAAAAGTCATGAAAGCCGTCGGGGGTCACGTAGCGAAAGTCGCCTTGGACGTTCATCACTTCGTGGTTGCCGTTCAGGACGTGCACGGCCCCGCCTGCGGCCTCCGCTCTGCTCCGCAGGCGCTGCAATAGCTCCAAAATCTGCGGCTCGTCGTCGCCGCGGTCGAGCTGATCACCGGTTTGCACGACGACCAGACGGGCGCCAATCCATTGCCCGGCTTCGTCGATCGCGCCGCCCAAACGCAGCGCCGCGCGCAATGCGCTCACGTCGCCGTGCAAATCGCCGATGGCCACGATGCGTTCCGCCGCCGGAAATTGAAAGCTCGGGTCGGCGGCAAGCGGCGCCTCCACCGGGGGCGCCACGGGCGTGGGCGCCGCGCGCGCCCGTTCGGCGCCTGTCTCGGGAATGCTCGGGCGCTCGCTCTTGCTGCAAGCGACCGACAGCGTGAGCACGCACACCAAACCGAGGATTCTCGGAGCCATCGCTTGCTCCTATCAAGATCGCCGAAGGCACTCAAGGTGCGGCCGGAGCGAGCTCATTGGCCACGCCTGGGGTGGGCGTTCCGAAGCTGAAAGATTTGGGGTCGCTGTCGGCCGAGGCCGGCGTGCGGCGCGCCAAGCTCTGCCCCGCCTTGCCAGAAAGCGCCGGCAAAACCGAGCACGGCAGGCCCGCACCGTCGACCAGCGACAGCTGCTCACCCGCGTTGGATAGGCCCGATTTTCCGAGCGTGGGCAGCCGAATCAAGCGCGTGCCGGCCGCCGGCGGCTCGTCGCCCGCGTTCGGCGCGAAGTCATCGCGCACGAGCAACGCGAACTCCTGTGGGGCGAGACTTTGGTGCGGCAAGGGCGTGCGCCCTCCGCCGTCTTGCAGCGAGTATTGCCCGAGATCGACCGCCAGCGTGCCGTCGTTCAGCAACTCCACCCACTCCGACTGCGGCTCGGGACCGAGTGCATCGGCCAATGCCTCGTTCAAGATCGGGCGGGCGCGGGCGGCCGCGGTGTGCAGCTCGAGCTCGAAGCCGTGCGCCGAGCCCGAGAGATCGTGCGCGCTGCCCGATAGCCGTTCCAACGCATCGGGCAGCAGACCAGCGATAGTCAGCAGACTGCCGCCCGCGCTGACCTCGACCAGCGCGCCACGCGCGCTGTGGACGATCCAGAGCAGCGGCGCGTTGGGGGTTCTGACCGTCAGCCGATCGTCGGCGGCGCGAGCGCAGCCAGGACCGAACGCAAGCTCACCCGCTTGGCAGCTGAGTGAAGCCACGGGCTCGAGCTCCAGCGACGAAAACGCGGCCGGTGAGAGCGCCCAATCCCCGATCACCGGGGGCGGCACCCAGATCTCCCCGGCGGCGGGCGCCTGCTCCGAGACGAAGTGGCTGCAGCGCTCGGCGAACAGACCGCTCTCGTCGACACCTGGCGCGAGCTCCACCGCGACTTGCCCCGGCTCGAAGACGATCGAGCCGGAGCTTGGCGGCGGGACCGCGTTCGCCTCTGGCCGGCAATACACCGCAAAGCGTGGACTGCCGGTGCTCAGAGCGGGCGGCCACCAGCGCTCGAGCAGGGGCCGCGCCTCAGCCACCTGGAACTCGGCAACCAGCCCCTCCGTAGAAATGAGCGAGTACGCTCCGAGCGAGAGCGCGCGAAGTGGCGCCGCGACCAGCTCGGCGCCGGAGCGCCAGCTGGCTAGCGGCACTTGGCGCCCGGCGAGCGTGCTCGGAACCTCGCCGTGTTTGAACTTGCCCAGGTAGTAGCTGGAGACCGTGCCTTCGAATAGCGACAGCGCGCTTTCGCTCGACGCCCGCCGGGTCAGATGCACGTGGACCACGTTCGACACCCGTTCGGCGGCGGCGCTCGGGTCGAAACGAACACTGGCCGGGGCGTCGCCCCCGGGCGTCGGTTCCGGCACGGGAGCACCGCAGCCTCCACACGGGAAAAAAACCAGACACAGCCAGAGCAGGGTTCGCACCCTCAGGCTTCGGTCAAGGACCGTCTTCGGTTTCGTCCGAAAGCCGAGCGCGAGGGCCGGGCTCAAATGCTAACGTTCTTCGCGTGTCGCCCGAAGAACTCAAGCAACTCCGGAAGGAGCTCTCTTGCACGGCCAAGGAGCTCGCGCTGACGCTCGGCATCGAGCCCAAGGAATTTTCGGCTTGGGAGGCCGGAGAGCTCTTTCCGACCAAGCGTTACGTCACGGAGCTCGAGGCGTTGCGCAAGAAGGGCCCGACCGCCATCCAACGCGCGCCCAAGGGCAAAGCCGCTGCCGCGAAGACCGGCACCGCTCGGCTTTCGGATCCGAAATTTTGGGAGCTCGTCCGAAAGCTGGCCGAGCATCCCGCCTTGTTCGATCAGGTGAGCAAGCTGGCCGAGACGTACCCGGATCCAACGGCGCCCCAATAGTCAGCTGACGACCGACGCCGGCTATTTGTCCTCGGCCGGCTTGTCTTCGTCTGACTCGTCGTCGTCGTCATCGTCGTCGTCGTCATCGTCATCGTCGTCATCGTCATCGTCATCGTCATCGTCATCGTCGTCGTCGTCATCGTCGTCATCGTCGTCTTCGTCGTCGTCATCGTCCGACGATTCAGCGTCATCCGACGGTTCAGCGTCTTCGTCCGACGGTTCAGCGTCTTCGTCCGACGATTCGGGATCGTTCGGCTCGTCATCTTGCGCTTCAGGGTCTTCCGCTCCGTCCGGCGGTTCGCTGCTGTCGTCACGATCGGATTCGGCAACGCCTTCAGTCGGTGGCTCCGACTCGGCGGGCGCCTCGAGATCTGCCTCGGCAGCCATCGCGTCTTCGAAGCTGATCGGCCCCTCCGGCGCTTCTTCACCCAGCTCTTCTTCGAAGGTCTTGCGCGATTCGTCGTTCAACTCAGTGAATTCGCGCAACGTCGGCAAGTCGCGCAGCGACTTCAGGCTGAAGACCTGCAAAAATGTTTGGGTCGTGCCGTACAGCATCGGACGACCCGGCTCGTCCTTTTTACCGATGATGCGCACCAAATCGCGCTCCAGGAGGCCCTTCAGCACGGGGCCGGCATCCACCCCACGAATATCGTCGACCTCCGGCCGCGTGATCGGCTGACGGTAAGCCACAATCGACAACGTCTCGAGCTGCGCGCGTGAAAGGCGCACCGGGCGCAGGGACAAATACCCGCGCACGTACTCCGAGTACGCCGGATTGCTGCGAAAGGCGAAGCCGTCGCCGACTTCGTCCAAGCGCACGCCGCGCTGCTGATAGTCGCTACGGATCTCCTCCACGAGCTCTTCCGCCCGCTTCTTGTCGATCTTGGCCGCACGCGCCAAATCCTTGATCTCGAGCGGGCGATCGGAGACGAACAGCAGCGCCTCGAGCAAGCCCTTCAAGTAGGCGCCCGTGTCGTCCACTCGGCTCTCGTCCACCTCCGAGGGGCCTTCGCCGATCAGCCCTTGCTCGAATTCGCTCTCGCTTTCCGGGCCTTCGGTCTCCGCGTCCTGAGTCCGAGAGCGCGGGGGCAAGGTGACCCGTTCCGCTTCCGAGTCAGGGGACGCTTCAACTTCCGCTTCCGGCTCGGCCTCTGCTTCAGCCGGGGCCTCGAGCTCGCTTTCAGGCTCGGGTTGGGCATCCCCCTCGCCGGCTTCCGCGTCCGCCACGGGAATTTCGCCCGAGCTCGCCTCGACTTCGGATGCCGCGGGCGAAAGAGCCTCCGTTTCGCCATCGGCGCCGACTTCCGGCTCCGCCTGGACTTCAGCCGCTTGCTTGGGCTGCGCGCCCTTGCGTTTCCTAGCTGCCATCACTCCCGCTCCGTGTCGGGCGTTTCGTCTGTGTCATCGTCCGCTTCGTCGTCGTCTGACTCGTCGTCATCGTCGTCCGATTCATCGTCGTCGTCATCATCGTCAAAGTCGTCGTCCGCTTCGTCGGCGTCCGGCTCCTGATCGGCCTCGCTCGAGTCGTCCCTGGCTGATGGGCGGCCCGCGGACTCGAGCATTTCGGCGTCGCGCGCCGAGTGCTCGTAGGCGCGATCCAGATCGTCGAGCGTCGCCGACTCCCCTTCTTCGTTCACCGCCAGCTCGACGAAGATGGGCATCAGTGGACCCTCCTGTTCGACGCGCGTCAAACGCAGTCGGGTCATCTCCAAGATCGCCAGGAAGGTCACGATCAAATCGGCACGCCCGCGCGCGCCCTCGAACAGCTGTTCGAACAGCACTTTTCCACTATTTTTCAAGAGCTCCGAGAGCTCGTTGATGCGATCGGTGATGGAGAAGCGCTCGAAGTCGATCTGATGGTCGACCACGTTCTTGGCGCGCGAGAGCACGCCCTGAAATGCGTCCAAGAGCTTGAACAAGCTGAGCCCGGCCAGCGGCGCGACGCCCTCGACGTGGGGCGCGGGCACGCCCCTCAAGAACACGTCGCGACCCAGGACCGGATTCCCGGAGAGTTGTTCAGCGGCGTGCTTGTATTTCTGATACTCGAGCAAACGCCGCACCAGCTCCGCGCGCGGATCCAGCTCCGCTTCGGCTTCGTCCTCCTGGTCGGTCGGGACGACCGGCAGCAGCATCTTCGACTTGATGTGCGTGAGCGTCGCCGCCATGACGAGGTACTCGCTCGCCACGTCGATGTTCAACTGCTCCATCAGCGTGATGTATTCGACGTACTTCTTCGCCACGAACGCGATGGGAATATCCATCACGTTGAGCTCATGCTCCTCGATCAGGTGCAGCAGCAGATCGAGCGGACCTTCGAAGGTCGGCAGCTTGACGCTGTAGGTATTGGCCGTCGCGCGCTCCTCCGCCACGACCGGCACTGAGGCCGGTTCGGGCGTTGTCTCGGGGGGCGACTCGTCACTCATGGCGGGCGGAGCCTAGTCTCGACTAGCGCGGTCTTGACCAGAAAAGATCAGGACCTTTGGCCCCGGCAGAAAGGGCTGGCAAAACCTGCCGCCCACGAGCCAACTAGCCCAGCGTTTTCGCGCGGCTGCCCACCTACATGCTAGGCTCGCGGGGCAATGGGCGAGCCCCAGCGTCGCTGCTCGAGCTGTGGGGAAAGCTACGCCGAGGGCGTGATTTTCTGTCCACGCGACGGCAATGCGCTGACCGCGCGCAGCATCGACCAAGGCCCCGACCCTTACCTCGGCCAAATACTACGCGGCGAGTTTCGCATCGATCTCCTGATCGGCGCGGGCGCGGTGGGCCGTGTGTACCGCGCGCATCAGCTGGGCGTGGAACGCAACGTGGCGCTCAAGATCATGCACCGCGATCTGGCCGCGAACGAGGGCTTGCGGGCCCGTTTCCAACGCGAGGCGCGCATCGCCGGCTCGCTCTGTCATCCGAATTTGGTCAATGTGCTGTCGCTTTCCGAGCTCGACCACGAGGGCCTGCCCATCCCGTATCTGGCGCTCGAATACCTCGACGGCCTGTCATTGCGCTCGGCACTTTTGGCCCAGGGCGCCCTGTCGCCCGCCCGTGCCGTGCACGTCTTGCTGCAGATTGCCGATGCGCTCGGCGAAGCCCACGAGCGTGGTATCGTGCACCGAGACTTGAAGCCGGAAAACTCGATGCTCGTCCGCCGCGGTGACGACCCAGACTTCGTGAAGGTGCTCGACTTCGGTGTCGCGCGCGCCGACGCCGAAGGGTATCCCGCGATTGCCACGCGCGCTGGGGCAATCTTCGGCAGCGCGCGCTACGTCGCACCCGAGTGCGCCGCGGGTGGTGCGTCCACTCCTGCCAGCGACGTCTATGCGCTAGCCACGCTGGGCTACGAATGCCTCAGCGGTCGCACACCCTTCGACGGCGAAAACGCGATCCAAGTCCTGCTCAAGCAACAAAGCGCACCGCCGCCCGCTCTGCTCGAGCGCGCTCCGCACGTGCCCGCGGCCTTGGCCCGCCTGCTAGAGCAAAATCTAGCCAAGTCCCCGCAAGCCCGCGCCCAAACCGCGCGCGAATTCGCGCGCGCGCTACTAGCGGCCGCCGATCCCAACCTCGGCCCCGCCGTCTCACTCTCCTCCCGCACCCGCCGCGGCCACGCCCTAACGAACGCAAACGCTCTCCCCCCCGTAAACGTGCCCGTGCCCGTGCCCGAGTCTCTCACCCCCTCTCCCGCTCTCACCCCCTCCCGCTCTCCCTCACTCACCCTGATCGCGCTGATCATCCTGCTCTGCTTCTTGCTCGGCATCAGCGCCGCCCTCGGCATCGCGCACCAACTCGGCGCCTTCGACACGCCGCTGCCCAAAACAGGGCATCCGTGAAGCGCGCCGCGCTGAGCGCCGCTGTGTCCGCGCTGCTATGCGGTGCGCCCTGCTGGGCCGACGCTTTGCCGCCGCCCGCAGCCCACGAGCACGAGTCCGCAGACCCTCGCTTGGCGCGCGGTTTTACTGCGCTCGCGCGCCCCATGGGCATCGCCGAGCTCGGTGTGGGTTGGCTGACCTTGCCCGGTGCCTCCGTGTGCGCCGAGCGCAGCTCCGGGCAAGGCTGCAAAAATGGCGATACCAGCTTCGAGCTCGACGTCTGGCAGATCTACCGCGGTAACCGGCGCTTCGCCTTCGGCGCAGGCGCGATGCTCGGCTTGATCCCGACCACCGATGCGCCCCGCCACGATCCCGATGAAATCGTGCGCGACCACAGCCGCAGCTACCTGACCATCGAGGGCACGATCCGCCACTACCCTTACGTGGGCGAGGGCATCGAGCTGTGGTGGGGGATCTCCGGCGGCCTGGCCGTCGTCAACGATCGCTTCGTCGTCACCGACAAAAACTCGGACCTGGCACTCGTCGGCCCGCGTGGCTCCAACATCCGCACCGAGGGTGCGACCATCGGCGTGCTCGCCGGTGCCGCCTTCTACCTCGCCGATCATTGGTCGCTCGGCACCACGTTTCGCTACGCGAACTGGTTCTTGCCCAAGACCGCCGCCACCGATCCGTTTCTGGACGAAGCCTCGCTGACCGGCCGAAACACGATATTTTCGCTCGGGATCTCGATCGCGTATCGAATTCCGCTGTGATTTTTGGGGATGGTCACCCGTGGCGTCGGGCACGTCCCAGCCTTCGGCGGCGAGCTTCGATCGACCCTTCAGCGAGCCCAAGTCGCGCTGAGCAAGGGCGTGACCGACGTGCCCGCACAACCAGGAGACGAGTTGCCTGAAGGCGGCTCGGGATTGGTCACGCACGGCGGATCGCTGAGCGCATCGAGCGCCATTCTTCCGCTCGCGTTCGCGCCTTCGAAGAGCGACTCGAGCCGCACGCCGAAGCGTTGCGTCCCCTGAGGAACGGACACGCCACTGAAGCCGGTCGCGGCCAACGCATCCGCGGCCAAGGTTCGATTCACTTCGATTCGTTGCGAGAAGCCGTGGCCATCAGTATTGGGCCAAGTCACCAGGCGGCCCGCGTATTGCCCTCGCCAACGACCATCGGCCGTCGTGGCCTTCACGGTCACGGGGTAGACGACCGTGGCGGCGGGTAGCGCGGGATCCTCGTAGCCGGTGCTGCCCTCGACCTGCACGCAGCCATCACCCAGCTCACTCGCCTCGAGCGTCAGCTCGCTGCTTGCGTTGTCACCCCAGGTGAGCGGAAGCGCGCCCCAACCATTGACCTCGCTCAGTGCGTCGGTGCCCGTTTGACCGAGCGCGGCAGCGCCGGCAGCGACCGGCACCGCGCGCGCGTTGCCCTGGTTATCGCCAACGCAGCGCGTATCGCTCGGGAAGCGCGCAAACGTCACGATGGACGAGCTTGCCACCTGCGCATTCCCTGACAGGACCTGACCCGTCAGCGTGCCCGCCATGCCCCCCGGAGTCAGCACCGCATCGAGCGACAGGTCCTGTACCGAGGCCGTGCCCCCCGCGATCACGTCGGGCGGAGTGACCCGGCTGATCTCGAAGCTGCCCGACACTTGCCCGGCGACAATAGGCAGACTCAGCGTCGCTACGTAGGCGCTGCGCGCGTCGAGCGAAGCGTCGAAGGCTTCGGCGAAGGCACCGTCTGCGCTCTGCAGCTCGGCATGCACGGCAACGCGCAGGCGGTCGGGCGGACAGCTCAGACCGATCAGCGGGCCCTCCCCTTGGCCGTCTGACTTCGGCGGAACCGAATGCACGAGCCAGGCCACGCCGCGCGAACGCAGCCTGAGCGTCAGCTCGGTTTCGCTGGCCGAAGGCGAATACTCGACTCGCTCCACCGCCTGCCACGCCAGATCGGCGTGAAAGCTCTGGCCGGCAAAGGCCAGGACGCTTTCGGCATCGAAGCCGAGCGCCGAGGCCTCATCCAACGCGATCTCGGTCAGCTGGTCGTCGCAGCCACTCGCGTTGCCGTTGTTCTTGCCGTGTTTGCCGTTCTCACCGGACAAATCGCCGGTTTGTCCGCCGCCGCAGCCGGCAACGAGTGCCAGCGTCATCACCGTCGGAAGAAACTTCGAAACGCGCATCATGACCAACCTCCAAGCCTGTTCTCACTATGAACAGCCCGAGCTCAGCGAGCAAGCGTCGTCCCGCACATTTTATGGCTCTGAATCACCATCTTATGTGCGAATCTCTACACATGAATTATGCCCAGTTGGCAGCAGAATTCCTGCGAGCTTTGCGGGGAAAACGCACGCAACGAGCCGCTTGCCGCAAGCTTTCCGCACGCAGCAACGTCGTGCATCAATGGGAGCGCGGCAATAGCTTCCCCTCGGCATCCAAGGCGCTCTGGGTCGCCTCCAAGCTGGGCGTCGACGTGCCGGCGGCGCTCGCCGAGTTCTATCGCGTGCCGCCGCCCTGGCTGGGGGCGACCGACCCGTTCACGCCCGAGGGCATCGGCGTCTTGCTCGACGACCTGCGCGGGGGCACGAGCATCGTCGAGCTCGCGCGCTACAGCGGCAAGAGTCGCTTTGCCATCGCGCGCTGGTTGTCCGGCACGAGCGAGCCACGCCTACCGGACTTCTTGTTGATGATCGAACGCTGCTCCTTGCGCCTGCTCGACTTCATCGAGGCGTTCGTCGACCCGCGCTCGCTACCGAGTGCGGTCGAACCCTGGCGCAAGCTGCAAGTCGCGCGTCGCCTCGCCTATGACGAACCCTGGTCGCAAGCCGTGCTGCGCGCGCTCGAGCTCCAGATTTATACGACATTGCCGGTACACGAACCGGGCTGGATCGCCGAGCAGATCGGCATCGACGAAAGCACCGAGGCACGCTGCCTCAAGTTACTCCAGGACAGCGGTCAGATTTCGTTCGACGGGGCGCACTACCGCCAGGAGAGCGTTACCGCGCTCGACACCCGGCAAGATCCGGACGCCGCGCGCAAGCTGCGCGCCTGGTGGCTGCGCCAAGCGGCCGCCCGCGTGGACGCGGGCAAGCGCGGGATGATGTACAACTTGTTCGGCGTATCCAGCGCGGATCTCGCGCGCTTGCGCGACTTGCAACGCGCCTATTTGACGGAGCTGCGCAGTATCGTGGCGCGATCCGAGCCGGTCGAGCACGTCGTCCTCGGCGCGGATCTGCTGCTCGAGCTGCGCTGATGCTACAGCCCCGACAGGGTGCCGACGATGTTCATCGCGTAGCTCTGGGCCGAGGTATAGGTCCCCTTCATCCAGAGCAGCGCGGTGTGACTGGCGTCCCACTTGGGCACGATCGGGCGAATGTTGTCCTTGGTCGAATTGGCCGTGACCGGCGTCCATTTGAACGTGACGCCATTATCGCACGTGGTCCCGCGCCAGATTTCGCGCTTGCCGCCCGCCGCCATCATGTCGGTGCTGGGATCGTAGGGCGTGGAGATGTAGATGGTGGTCGAATCGTCAGGAACCAGCGCGCCGAGCCCGGTGTAGTCTTGCTCGTCTGCGTACAGCTTCTTGCCCGCCTTCGCCAGGTAGGTCGCCTTCCAAGCGGTTCCGTCGAAGCGGAAGTAGAGCATGCGCTTGTCCGGATCGTCCGTTCCGGTGCCGGTCACCCGCGCCTGACCGAGGATGGCAATGGTTCCATCGGCGTAGCGAACGATGTCGTGGTTCCAAGCGTGCTCGAGCTTCACGCCGCCGATGGTCGAGCCAGTCTTGAATACGGGCGTGTAAGTATTGATATCGACCGCAGTGCTGGTGGTGGCGTTGGGGTCCTTGAGCTCTTCGTCCTTCACGGCGCCCGTAGAATCGTAGACCTTCCCGTCCTTGATGTAGCCGTGGAACAGGCTCGTGTCCTTGTCGCGCGGGTGGGCTTCGGTACCGACGAAGTCGATGCGATCGGTGTTGTTGCCCCAGTACTTGAAGTAGCCGGCGACGTAGCCCGTCTGCTTGGTCGACATCAAGCGGCCGTAGTAGCTCAAGGTTTGGCCGTCGTCCGTGGAGGTGAGAATGGCCGGATCGGTGCCCACCGAGCGCACGCCCGCAAAGATCGCGCTGCCGATGTACCAGGGGTTCGAATAGGTGACCATGTTGGTGTCGGCGCCAGTCCAAGGGCAGCCGCTGCCCGCCCAGTCGAACTTCTTCTCGGCGGACCAGGCCGTGCCATCGAAGATGCTCGAGCGGCTCAAACAATCGCTGCGGTGCCCAGACCACATCGCGAAGTATTTGCCATCCGGGCGGACCAGAAACGCCGGAGCGTTGTGGTCGTCGACGTTGCCCGAGAGGCCGGTTCCGAGCGTGGACAGCTTCTTGGTTCCGGCCGCGATGTCGTAAACCACCGCTTCGATGTAGCCATTTCGTGATCCGCCGCTGGCGACGGAACCGATCACCAACTTGTTGGCCTTGGTATCGACGACGGCACGTTCGTCCTGGTACCAGCACCATCCGCCGTTGTCGTTGAACGTGATGAGTTTGCCGCCGACGACGGCATCCGCGCCGGTCAAGCTGACGGTCGGAGGCGCGCAGGCCGCGGCTCCCGCAGCGGCCACGGCTCCGCCGCTTCCCGCCGCACTGCTGCCCGCGGCTCCTGGCGCGCCGCCGCTACTCGTACCGCCAGCTCCGGCGCCGACGTTCGCGCTGCCGCCGGGCGCCTCGCCACTGCCCGCCGTGCCGCCGTTGACGGCTCCTGCGACTCCGGGAGCGCCTGCTCCCCCGCTGCTCGTCGTTCCGGCGGAGCTCACTGGGCCCGTGGTTGCGCCAGCCACGCTCGACGCCCCAGCGCTCGTCGGGCTCGACCCAGACTCAGCCTGTGAGCAGCTCTGCGCGAGCAGCAGGCAAAGCAAGCCGGACGTTGCCGAGATCGGACCGAAAACCTTCGCAAGTCTCATTGAGATTCTCCGTGACGCTACTGATGACAAATCGGGCTTCCATCACCTGGCGCGGGTCGCGTCGCTGACAACGCCCATTGGCCTTCGTGAGGATGCGAGTACCGGCGGCATTTTTGAATGGTTCTGGAAGCTGGCATTGGCCGCAGGGGCCGGGATGGAGCTCACCCTGCAGGCCGCGCCAGCCGTCGCAGTGAGTCGAAGAGCCATCGCAAACGCAGTGGCCGGCTCGCTCCGATTCTGTCAGGAAAAGAAGCCCATCGAAAACGCCACGCGCGGCCTCGAATCGTCTCGGGTTGGCACTGGGACGCCTGGAGACCTGCCGCAACCAGTGAATGGCGCGGCTCACGGACTGTGCGCGGCGACGCTCGCGAGCAGGCCTGCCATGCGCTCGAAGAGCAGCGCGAAGGCGCCCAGAATGAAGATCGAGCGCAGTGGAGCGAGCAGCGAAACGACGTGAGCGGGCGTGGCGGAGCGCGCGACCAGCGCGTTGGCGAGCTCGAGCACGATCGACACGGCAACGACGGGAGCCGCCACGGCCAGCGCTAGCTCGATCGAGTGCGTCAAACCAAGCGCGACATGCCACAGGGTGCCCTGTGAAATGCCGATCTCGGAGGAGAGTGCCGCAGCGACTCGCGCAGCGCCACCTGCTTCCAGGAACAGCAGAGCCACCAGCAACGAGAGCAATGCGCCGAGCGGCGAGCTGTCTTCATCGACGATCGGCAGAGCCTGCGATTCGCGCGCGCCGCGCAGGTTGTCGCTGAGTCCGCCGGCCATGCCCGCGGCCCAGAGCGCGCCGGACGCAGCCAGGGCGACCGGCAAGCCGCGGGCAGCTTCGAGCAAAAGCGCGGCCGCGAACGGAGCCGACAGCTCTGAAGGCCGTAGGCTGGGCGCGATGCTGACCGCTAGCGCCAGGCCCAGCGCCGCGCGCGTTTGTACCGGCAGCGCGTTCAGCCCAAAGGCCGGAAGTACGGTCAACGCGGGCGTCACGCGCGCCCAAGCCAGGGCCCAGCCCCGCAGATCTCCACCTAGCGCGGCGAGCACTGGCTGCAAGATCTGAGCGGGATCGAGGTGGGGTGGCGGGAGGGCGAACAACGACAGGCCGCATGCACAAGGGGCTTCGATTGACCGAGCGGAAGGGGCGCGATAACGGTGTCGCCCCTAACGCCCATGAGCCTCGACCTTTCTACGATCGGTTTCAAGACCGAACCACACGCCTTCAGTTACGACTGGAAGACGACGGTATTGTATGCGCTCGGTATCGGCGCCAAGCGCGCGGAGCTCGACTACCTGTACGAAGGCCGCGGCCCGAAGGTGTTCCCGACCTTCGGCGTGATCCCCGCCTACGCTCCAGTGAGCGAGCTATTCGCCAAGACTCGCTGCGACATGACTCGCCTGGTGCACGGCGCGCAGAGTCTACGCATCCACCGCCCCCTACCGCCCTCGGGCACCCTGCACAGCGTGGGCACGATTGTCGGGATCTACGACATGAAGAAGCTCGCGCAGGTCGTGCTCCGCACCGAAACCACGCACAACGGCGAGCCCTGCTTCGATACGGAGTGGCAACTCCTGGTGCGTGACGCGGGGAACTTCGGCGGTCCGCGCCCGCCCAAGAGCGAAACCCCCAAAATTCCCGAGGGCAAGACGCCCGATTTCAGCGTCAGCGAGAGCACACAGCCGGAACAGGCGCTGCTCTATCGCCTTTCGGGAGATCTAAATCCGCTGCACGCCGATCCCGCCTTCGCCAGCGCGGTCGGCTTCGAACAGGGCCCGATTCTGCACGGTCTGTGCACGTACGGCTACCTCGCGCGCGCGGTGATTCAGCAAGCTTGCGGCGGCGACGCCAGCCGCCTGAAGGGGCTGACCGCGCAGTTCAGGAAGCCGGTTTGGCCGGGTGAAACGATCCGCACCGAGGGCTATGCGCTCGGTGACGGTCGAATCGTGCTGCAAGCGTTCGCAGGGGACCGGCCCGAGGCCGTGATCACCTCTGCCTTTGCCGAAATCTGAATTTCCCGACAACCATCGGAGATGCCATGAGCGACGAACTACCCAAGAAGGTTCTCTCGGTTCCCCCACCGGTCACGGACGAGATCGACAGCGAATGGGGCGGCAAAGGCGCCGACGACACGAGCAAGAACAAGACGGCAACGCGCGCTGCCGAAGAGGGCAAAGCGGCGGCGAGCGACTCCGGGCCGCCCGCTGCCGCAGCCCAGCTCAAAGCCCAGCTCGCCGGGCAGGGCGAAACCGCGGCCGCACCGAGCACGCCTGCGAAAGCCGCAGCACCGAGCACGCCTCCGAAAGCGGCCGTTGCGCCAGTCCCCGTCGAGGAAGATGAGGACGACGAAGACGAGGAGGATGAGGACGACGAAGACGAGGACGAGGTCGACGTGCGCGCCGCTCGCCCCAGTCATGCTGCCGTCAGCTCGACCTCACGTCCTGCAGCAGCTGACGATTGGCTCCCGGACTGGGCGCCATGGGCCATCTTGGCCGGGCTCGTGACCGTCGGTGTCGCCGGTGGCCTCGGTGCCTTCAGCAAGCCGTCCGCCGCGGAAGCCACGGTCGAAGCCGCAGCGCCTGTCGAGGCCAGCGCGCCAACGACCATCGCTGCCAGCCATTTCCTGGTTCAGTACAAGGGCTCGCAGCGCGCCCCGGCAACCGTCACGCGCAGCAAGGAAGAAGCCAAAAAGCGCGCCGAAGAGGGTTTAGCCAAAGCCAAGAAGGGCGAAGACTTCGCCAAGCTCGCGGGCGAGTACTCGGATGAGCCAGGCGCCGGCCAGCGCGGTGGGGCGCTCGGAGAATTCGGGGCTGGGCAGATGGTGAAGCCGTTTTCGGACGCCGCGTTCAAGCTCAAGGTGGGCCAGGTTTCGGGCTTGGTCGAGACGGACTTCGGCTTTCACGTGATCAAGCGCACCAAGTGATCGACGCTTCGACGATCACTCGCGTCGTACGTCGCCTGCTGTGTGCGGGCGCGCTCGGCTTTTGCTCGGCATGCGTGATCACGACCTACGAATCTCCGGGTGAGGCGCCGCGCATCGCGCCTCCGCCGAGCCCGGTCGCCTCAGTGGGCAGCAAGCACACCGCGGGCACGCCTGCGCCGCTCGCCTCGGTCGACGTTGCGTCGCAACCGCTCGAGATCTCGGCGCGACATTTGTTGGTCTCCTACAAGGGCGGACTGCGCGCGTCCCCCGGCATCGGTCGCAGCAAGGCCGAGGCGCAGGCGCGCGCGGAAGAAGCGCAGAAACGCGCCGTCGCAGGCGAAGACTTCGTCGCCCTGGTCAAGCAGTACTCGGACGAGCCGGGAGCGGGCGAGCGCGGCGGCGATCTGGGCAAGTTCGATCGCGGTTCGATGGTGCCGGCCTTCGCCAACGCGGCGTTCGCGCTCAAAGTCGGCGAAGTCTCGGGCGTGGTCGAGACCCAATTCGGCTTTCACGTGATCAAGCGCACGGAATAGCTCTCTCTCGGGGGGGAACCCGGCGCCTGCGGCCAGCGCGGTGCGCTAACGGCAGCAGGAGGCGCTGTTCGAGTGCGTCTGCGCTCTCGACGTTGGGAGCGGTGGTGTTCGCGAACGAGAGCTGCAAGGGGGGATCTCAGGCGCGGTGCGACGCGGGAACGTCGAGCGGCGCGTAACGGCAGGTGCTTCTGGAGCCGGAGCCGAGGGAATGTTTGGGTGACTGGGGCCGTGGAAACCGTTTGCCAGCACCAGCGCCGCCGGCCTGGTTCATGGCAACGCTGGTCGAAGTCCGGAGCACAGGACGTCGCAGGACGGGCGAGGTCTTGCCGGGCGCTCATTTCACGGAGCAAGAGAGCACGGTGGGCTACCTGCGTGTATTGCGGGACATTCTCAGAGAGAAAGGCATTCCGTACACCGTCTACGGCGATCGCCACAGCAGCCTGAAGCGCAACGACAACACTGGACACTCGAAGAAGAGCTAGAACAAGCAGCAACAAAAACAACGACACGGACGAGCAACTGGGGTGACATTTTCACAGAGCAGTCAAGGGGTGACATTTTCACTTGGCTTTGACAAATTTGCCGAATTTGCTGGACAGAAAATTTGAGGATGGGTTGTCCGTGAACGCGAGGGGCGGGAAGATTTGCGTGCGAGGGCGGCTACTTC
>Ga0247768_1000297_pt1 | contig 18316 bp, 11 predicted proteins | sample UWRJL016104C6_FD_179944 | JGI IMG/M metagenome (GOLD analysis project Ga0247768, IMG submission 179944) | Plant litter microbial communities from Arlington Agricultural Research Station in Wisconsin, United States - UWRJ-L016-104C-6 | ecosystem: Environmental > Terrestrial > Plant litter >... | reverse complement strand
CGCCGGCGCGACCACCTCCACGCAGGTGAAGTTGCAGTGCAAGACGCCGGCCAAGACCGGCAGCGTGATGGTCAACGGCACGCTCAACGTCTGCCCGGTGATCGACTCGCTCTCGGTCGCTCCCGCCGAAACCACCGTCGGCAATGCGGTCGGCTTGTCCGCAACGGGCAGCGATTCGGACAAGCTGCCGAGCGCGCTCAGCTACTCGTGGACGAGCAACTCGGGCACGATCGCCGGCGCGGCTTCCGCAAATGCGTCGCTCACCTGCACCAGCGTCGGCCCCGTGACCGTCACCTTGACGGTCAGCGATGGCGATTGCACCGACACGCTGACGCAAACCGTGACCTGCTCGCCCGCGGTGAGCGGCAGTGGTGGCAGCGGCTCCGGCGGTTCGGCGGGCGCGAGCGCTGGCTCCGGCGGTTTCAGCGCTGGCTCGGGCGGCGCGATCGCAGGAAGCGGAGGAAGCGCCGGCGCGTCGACTGGTGGCGGCCTGATCAAAATCAACGAAGTCGAATCGAACGGCGGCATTCCGGGCGACTGGGTCGAGTTGTACAATGCCGGCACGGCTCCAATCGATCTCTCGGGCTACATCTTCAAAGACAACGACGATACGCACTCGTACACGATTCCGCCGGGTACGGTCGTCGCGCCGGGCGGGTACTTCATGCTCGAGGAAGCGGCTTTTGGTTTCGGCCTCGGCGCGGCTGAGTCAGCGCGCCTGTACTTGCCCGGCGCGACCACGATTGTGGACAGCTACACCTGGACGGCCCACGCCAGCACCACCTACGGTCGTTGCCCGAACGGCACGGGCGCGTTCGGCACGAGCGCAACCAGCACCAAAGGCGCGGCCAATGATTGCGGCAGCAGCGGTGGTTCGGGCGGCTCTGGTGGCGCGGGCGGCGCCGGCGCGGGTGTTGGCGGCTCTGGCGGCTCTGGCGGCGCGGTCTCCGCATTCGAAGTTTGGCCCGGCCAAAACGCGGTCGTCACCGTCGATGTCGCCAATACCTTCCCGAGCAACCTGAGTGGCTTGTTCTACGAAGCCGCACAAGGCTCTTCGCCAGCGGTGCTGTGGGGCGCACTGAACGGTCCTTCCAAGATCTACCGCTTGATCAACGACGGCACGAATTGGGTGCCGGATGCGAACAACGGTTGGGCCGCGGGCAAGACCTTGCACTACGCCTCTGGCCTAGGCAGCCCAGACACCGAGGCCGTAACCAAGGCGGCGGCTGGCTCCACGGCGCTCTACATCGCATCCGAGCGTGACAACGAGAACAACGGCGTGAGCCGCTTGGTCGTAGCGATGTTCGATGGCACGACGACCACCTCGACGATCAGCGCCGTGCGCGATTGGGACCTGACCGCGAACTTGCCGGTCATGGGCGCGAACCTCGGGCTCGAGGCGATTGCCTGGATCCCAGATTCGTTCCTGGTCTCGAAGGGCTTCATCGACGAGAGCAAGAACTTGCCCTACGACCCGGCCAGCTATGCCAACCACGAAGGCGGCATCTTCTTCGTCGGCATCGAAGGAAATGGCACGATTTACGGGTACGCGCTCGATCACGTGGGCGGTGGCTTCACGCGCGTCGCGACCATTGCCAGCGGCAACCCGGGGATCATGGATCTGAACTTCGATCGCGAAGTCGGATACCTTTGGGCCATCTGCGACGACACCTGCCAAGGGCGTTCGAACGTGCTCGATATCGATACGCGCGTGGGTTCCCCGACGAAGGGCAAGTTCTACATCCGCCGTGGCTTCGAGCGCCCGAGCACGATGCCGAACATCAACAACGAAGGCTTCGCGATCACACCCGAGGCCAGCTGCGTCGGGGGCTTCAAGTCCGTGTTCTACTCGGACGACAGCAACACCAACTTGCACGCGATCCGTCGCGATTCGATCCCCTGCGGTCCGTTCCTGCTCTGAAAGTCGTGGAAGATGCTCCGCGCGTAGGGCCGCGCGGAGCGACGTTTCGAGAATGCGTCGGGAACCGCCGCCAGACTCGCAATTGCTGATTTTCACTGCTCGTAGTTCGACGCGGACCCAACTTCGAGACTCATTGTGAGAGGGCGCTAAACTCCTGCTCTCGCCGTCCGTTCTAGCGGTTCGATGAGATCCCCCTCAGAAAGCAATCGTGATCCCGACTCGGTCGAAACCGTCCCCGCGTCCGAGCTGGTGACGGAATCCGGCGCGCCGATTTCCGATGGCTGGGATAGCGAGGCCCCCACGGCAGTGCACTCCCGTCGCCCGCTGTTCGCCGGCCCGCCGCGCCTGCCCACCACCTGAGTGGCCGATCGGGCCGCAGGTCGGACCTAGAACCCGAGTTTCCGAGGCGGAGATTGCGGGACCCTGCACGCGGCATTACGTTCCCCCGAATGCAGGTCACGGTCGTCCCATGCCTCACCGATAACTACGCGTACGTGCTGCTGGCGCCGGGCTCGAAGCGAGCCGTCGTGGTCGATCCCAGCGAAGCTGAACCGATCGAGCGCGTACTCGGTGAGCTAGGTGTCACGCTCGGCGCCATCCTCGCGACGCACCATCACCTCGATCACGTCGGCGGCAATAGCGCGCTCGCGGAGCGCTTCCCGGGCACCAAAGTATTTGGCTACGCCTCCGATCGCGGTCGCATCCCCGCCCAGACCGAGTTCCTCGAGAACGGCGCGACGGTCGATGTGGAAGGCTTGTCATTTCGCACGCTGTTCATCCCCGGCCACACCAAGGGAGCGGTCGCGTATTTCGGTGAGGGCGCGGTGTTCACTGGCGACACGCTGTTCGCGGGCGGCTGCGGTCGCTTGTTCGAAGGCACCCCCGCGCAGATGTACGAGTCTCTGAACGTCACCCTCGCCGCGCTGCCGGACAGCACGCTGGTCTATTGCGGTCATGAATACACCGCGTCCAACCTGCGCTTTGCGGCGCACATGGAGCCGGAGAACGCCGCCGTTGCCGCCAAGGCCGCGCGCGTCGCCGAGCAGCGCGCGCGTGGCGAGGTCACCGTGCCTTCCACGCTAGCCGACGAGAAGGCCACCAATCCGTTCATGCGCGTCGACAGCTCGGCGATCATCGAGCGCGTGTCGAGCAGCCTCGGGGATGACCGATCTCCCGCCGCCATCTTGGGTGCCGTGCGTGCTGCCAAAGACAAATTCTAGGCGCGCGCTCGCGGCCATCGCGCTCTTTTCGCTGTGCGCGCCTGCGGCATGCAAGCGCAATGCGCCGCCCGGTTCGGAGCCGTCACGCGGCGCGCAATCACTCGGAACTCCCGCGCGCATCACGCACGATCAACCCATGCTGCCCGCGCAAGAGATCACCTGGGACTATCCTCAAACCGAGCTCGGCCCGATGCGCGTGGTCGTACTCATCCCCGAGCGCGCGGCGGACCAACGCTTGCCCGTCTTGGTGGCGCTGCACGGGCGCGGTGAAGCGCTCAAAGGTCCAGAGCTCGGTGCACGCGGCTGGGTCGACGATTACACCTTGCCCACGACGGTCCAACGCCTGCACCGTCCACCGCTCACGCTCGACGATTTTCACGGCTTTGCCGATGACGCTCGCCTCGCTCGGCTCAACGAAAGCCTCAATCAACGCCCGTATCAGGGCTTGATCGTGGTTTGCCCATACACGCCGGACGCGCTGCCCGCCGACGAATCGATCGACAAAGCGTTGCCCTTGGCGCGCTTCGTCGTCGAGACCGTGCTGCCGCGGGCATACCGAGAAACCCCCGCCATCGGCACACCCGAAAGCACCGGCATCGATGGCGTGAGTCTCGGCGGCCGCGCCGCGCTGGGCATCGGTCTCCTGCGCCCGAAGGCGTTCGGGGTCGTTGCCTCGTTGCAAGCCGCGTTGCGCAGCGACAACTCAGCCGACATCCTGCGCCGCGCTCGCGCAGCAAAAGCCGAGAAATCAGACTTGTTCGTGCGGCTCCTGACCAGCACTGACGACTATTTCCTCAAGGCCAATCAGCTGCTCTCGCTGGATCTCAGAGCACTCGGTATTCGCACCGAACTCGTGACCATCCCTGGTCCGCACGACTACGAGTTCAATCGCGGGCCCGGCGGCTTCGAGATGCTCGTGTTCCACGATCGCGTCCTCCGCGGTCAGCCCGAGTTCTGAATCGCGCGCGCCGCACCGTGTGCTCAGCCGAAAGCTTGCGCTTCGAGCAATTCAGCCAGCGTGCGCACGATGCGGCCCGTGCTGTGATCGAAGCGCACGCCGATCATTGCCCCCCCGCCTTCCGGATCGGGCAACCTGCGCGACCAGACCACCGCGCCGCTCAAGGTGAGCGGATCCCAGAGGTGCGGCGTGTCGATGACGAGCTCGACGCTGGTCCCGGTAGCGGCGGAGTCCGACGCTTCCACACATGCGCCGCCGAGCCCGAGGTCGACGATTCGCACGTCGCGGTTCCAAGCCACGTCCGCGTCGGACGCTCGCAGCGCGCCGGGGAGGCTGACCGATTGCCGCGAGAGGGCGCGGAAATGCGACGGGCGCTGCTCTATCGGCGAATCAACAGGTTCCATTAATTCCGTTGGTGTTGGAAATGCGTCCGGCCGTTGCTGCCATAGCTAACTAGTTGGGGTTCTGGAGGCGGCAAGGCTACGATAGCTTGCCCGACTCGGTTCCGTGAAGCCCCGGTGAAGTCCGAGGGTTTACCAAGTCTTGGGTCCTTTGGAGCAACGCTTTCATGAGCCAGGATACGCGAAAAGACCCCCGCGCAAAGGTGCTCACCATGACGGTCCGCTACAAGAGCGCGACCCTTGATGAGTTCATCGAGCATCACTCGTACGATGTCAGCCGCGGCGGCATGTTCATCAAGACGCCGTCACCGTTCCCGCCGGGCACCCTGCTCAAGTTCGAGGTGAAGATCGCCGCGGACCAAAAGGTGATCCAGGGCGTGGGTCGCGTGGTCTGGAAACGAGACAGTGAGACGCAGGCGGATGTTCGCCCCGCCGGCATGGGCGTCAAGTTCATCAAGATCGACGATGCCTCGCGCAAAGTGATCGACACGCTCGTCGAGTCTCGTGGCGATGCGACCAGCGCGTACGAAGCGGGCGGCGGCGATGGCGGGAACGCACCCGCGCCCGCGACGACCACGACCCCCGGCGCTGGCGTCACTGCGAAAGCCCCGGCCGCCACCACCGAGGCACCCAAGCCGCCCAATCTGCGCAAATCCACGATGATCGGTTTGGGCGCGATGAACCCGGCGAATCGCGTGCCTCCCGCAGCGGCTCCTGCCGCGGAAAAACCCGCCGCGTCATTCTTTCCGGAGACCAAATCGGAAGCCGAGATGCCGGCTCCCGAAGATCGCACGGTGATGAAGCAGGCCGCTGAGCTCCTGCAAGACGCCCTGCGTGAGGCGGGGGGTTCGATGTCCGAGGTGGGCGCGAGCCCGAAGGCTGCCGAGCCGCCCGCAAAAGCGGCGGCTTCTTCGTCGACACCGCCCGAGTCCAAGCGGAGCGCAGAGCCAGCTGCTAGTGCGCCCGCGGCAGCCAGCGCGGAGGCCAAGCCGGAAGCGAAGCCGGTCTCCGACAAGCCACCTGCTGCCGTTTCGGTAAAGCCCGCCTCCACTCAGCCGGCAGGGGCCAAGTCCACGTCGGTCAAGCCGGCCTCGGCCAAGTCGGAGCCAGCTAAAGGTGCAGTGACCGTGCCGGCAACGCGCAAAGTGGGAGCCGTGTCTCCCGCGCCCGCGAGTCGTCGCGTTTCCGTGCCTGCTGCGGCACCCGCCACCAGTAGTTCTGGCGGTGGTGGTCGCGTGGTCGTAATCGCGCTCGTGCTCGCGGCAACTGGCGGCCTCGTGTATGCGTTCTCCTCGGGCAACAAGCCGCCCGAGCCCGCGCCCGCGGCTACTGCCGAACCCACTGCTTCGGCAGCGCCGGTCGCTCCGGAAGTGCCGACCGCCGCGCCCAGTGCGGCGCAACCCGCCGAAAGTGCAGCGCCTGCGGCGTCGGTCGCGCCGCCTGCTTCGGCCTCGGCGGCGCCCGTCGCCGTTACGCCTCCAGTCGCTCCGCAGCTGCCCGCGGTTCCGGTAGCGAAGCCGGCACCGGTGCAGCAAGCGCGGCCTGTCGCGAAGCCAAAGCCGGCCGTCGCTGCGCCGAGCGAACCGAGTGAGCCGGCCGCACCCAGCCAACCCACCGCGGAGAAGCCCGCCGCTCCGCCGCCCGCTGCGGAAAAGCCTGCCGCTCCGCCCGCTGCGGAGAAACCTGCGGCTCCTGAGGCCCCGGCGCCCAAACCGGTGCCGAAGCCGAAGCCAGCCGAGCCGGCCGGTGACAACCCGTACTGAGACGACGCTCGATTCATGAGCGGCTCCTCCCATCCTAAAGGAGGCGAGGTAGATCCGCGCATCGGCACCCTACTCGCCGAGCGCTATCGCATCGACGCGTTGGTCGGCGAAGGCGGCATGGGCAAGGTGTATTCCGCCGAGCACGTGCTCATGCGCAAGCGCTTGGCCGTCAAGGTCTTGCGGCGCGAGCTGACCAGCGTGCCCGAGGTAGTCGCGCGCTTCGAACGCGAGGCGATGGCGGCGGGCAACATCGAGCACCCCAACGTTGCGGGCGCGACCGACTTCGGCAAGCTCTCGGACGGCGCGGTATTTTTGGTGCTGGAGTTCGTCTCTGGGCACAGCCTGCGCGACGAAATCGCGCGCGCACCATTCACCGTGGACCGCGCGCTGCACGTGGCGCGGCAAATCGCCAGTGCGCTCTCGGCCGCTCACGCGCAGGGCATCGTGCATCGCGATCTCAAGCCAGAGAACGTGATGCTGGTCGAAAAGGGCGGCGACCCCGACTTCGTGAAAGTCTTGGATTTCGGCATCGCCAAGGTGCCGCTCGGGGACGCCGCCAGCGCCGGCCCGAAGCAAGGCAACCCGATTACCAAGGCGGGTATGGTCTTCGGCACGCCCGAGTACATGGCGCCCGAACAAGCGCTCGGGCAAACCGTGGACGGTCGCGCGGATCTCTATGCCCTCGGGGTAATTCTGTTCGAAATGCTGTCGGGCGTGCGTCCCTTCAGCAGCCAGAGCTCGGTCGGGATTTTGGGTCAGCAGCTCTCCAAGCCCACGCCGACGTTCGCGGAACGCGCGCCGGACTTGCTGGTGCCACCCGCGGTCGAGCAAATTGCGCGCAAGCTCCTGGCCCGCGATGCATCTGAGCGATACGAATCCGCGTCGGAGTTGTCGCGCGCGATCGACGCGCTCTTGGCACCGATCCCGGGCCACGGCGTGTATCGCTACACGTTGGCCGACGGCTCGCGCCCTTCGCTGAACGAAGACCTCGAGTCGAATCAGCCCACGTTGGTTCGAGCGCCGCCGGCAGCTGCAGTGCCGGCGCCGCCGCTGAGCGATTGGCCACTGAGCGAGCCGCCGCCGCCGGCTGGCCCGCCCGGGCTGCGGACCAATTTCATTGGTTTCGTGCGCGCTTTCGAGCGCAAACGGCGTCGTTTGCCGCCGCGCGTGCGGGATCTACTCAGGCCCGTACCGACTCCCGCTCTGCTGCTCGCCAGCTCGGCCTTGTCACTGCTCCTCGTTACACTGCTGATCGTGGCGCTGGTGAAGGGTGTGAGGGCGCTGCGCGGCGATCCGCAGCTCGCGACGAGCGCGGCCGCGAGTGCTTCGGTCAGTGCTGCCGCATCGAACGTTGCTCCGCCGGTCGCGACGGCCTCGGAGAGTGAGCTGCAAGGCGCACAGAAGACGGGCGTCGTCGCGCTCGAAGCCTTGGTCGAGAAATACCCGCAGGACGCGCGGCTGTCGCTGGAGCTTGCCCGCGCCGCGCTCGCGGACAAAGACTACGTGAAGGCGGTCGGGGGGGTGCGCCGTGCGCTCGCTCTCGACCCGACTCTCGCCGAGAGCAAGCAAGTGGCGACGATTCTGTTTCAGACGTCTCAGGTGAAGGCCGCTTCGGACGCGAGCTTCGCGCTCTTGTTTGGCCCGATGGGCTCGCATGGCCCCGACATTGCTTATGACCTGGCGGCAACCGAGGTCGTCAAGCTGTGGGTGCGCACGCGCGCCGATCAGGGGCTGAGATCGCCGGATTTTGCCAAGCTCACGACGCCCGAGTTGGGCATTGCGGTGGCGCTACGCTTTGCCACGACTTGTGCGCAGCGCTACGACCTCCTGCCTCGCGTTCGCGAGATCGGCGACGAACGCGCGCTCGGCTACCTCAATTTGTATCGCGCAACGACCGGCTGTGGCCGTCGTCAGAAAGAAGATTGCAACAGCTGCCTGCGCGCCGACTCGCGCTTGAACGACGCGATCGAAGCCATCAAGCAGCGCAAAAAGCCCTAGCCAGGTGCGGGCTCGCTACGCGCCTGCATCGGACAGTGCGCGGTCCACGATCACGCGCATGATGTCGAATGGCACGGCGCCGATGAAGAAGTAGTCGTTCACGAGGAAAGCGGGGGTGCCTTCCACGCCCAAGCCGTTGCCGGTGTCGAAGTCTCGTTTTACTTCGCTGTCGTGGCGCATCGTCCCGAGTGCGTCGCGAAATCGCGCTTGGTCCAAGCCGACCTGGGCCGCGAACTTCTCCAGTCCATCGGCGTCGAGCTGCGGATTCGGCGAGGCGTACACGGAGTCGTGAAATTTCCAAAAAGCTTCGGCTCCGCCTTGCGCGTACGCTTCACGGCCTGCGTTGGCGGCGAGCCGAGCGTGCGCATGAAACGGCAGCGGATAGTCGTGCCAGACCAGCCGCACTTTGCCCGTGTACACGCGGAGCATTTCCGTCATTACGGGGTGCACTTCGGCGCAGAACGGGCACTCGAAGTCGCTCCACATCTGGACCACGACGATTGCCTTGGCCGCGCCCAAACTGGGGTTGGCCGCGTTCGGTGTCGGTACTCGGGTACGCTCGAGGCGTGTGACCGGTAGATCTTCGAACCGAATGGCGTTTCCCGAGTCGACCTCGGGACCGAGCGTCGCGCGGGGAGGCTTTTTCGTGCCTCCCCCGCAACTTTCCGTGAGCAACAGGGCGGCACACAGCGCCGCCCTGATTGCCACACGGAAGCTCACTTACCTTCCGCCTCTTTCAGAGCGCGGTTGATCAGCTTCTTGAACGCTGACTCCGGTTGTGCGCCGCTGATGTAGTAGCCGTTGATCACGAACGCGGGCGTGCCGTTGATGCCGGCCTTGTTGCCCGCCTCGGTGTCCGCGTCGATCTTGGCCTTGTGCTTGTTGTTGTCGATCGCGCCCTTGAACTTTTCCATGTCCAAGCCCATTTCCTGGGCGATCTTCTCGAGGTTCGCGCGGTCGGTGCGGGCCTCGTCCGCGCCTTCGGCGTTGAACAACTTGTCGTGGAACGTCCAGAACGCGGCAGAACCCTTCTGCGCAAACGCTTCTTGAGCCGCTTCGGCGGCCTGGGGCGCGTTCTTGTGGAACGGCAGCGGCATGTGGCGCCACACGATCTTGATCTTGTTGCCGTACTCCTTTTCGATCGCTTGGACGGTGGGCTCCACGCGCTTGCAGAACGGGCATTGGAAGTCCGAGAACTCCTGGATCACGACCTTGGCGTTGTTGCCACCCTTGGAGGCGCTGCTGGCGTCGGGCGCGGGAACGTCTTTCTTCTCGGGCGCGGGCGGGCCTTTGCCCTCCTTCATGATCTCTTCGTACACTTTGCCGCGCGAGATCCCTTTGCTCACGAGGCCCTTGGCCTTGGCGAGTTGTTCGTCGATCGACTTCTTGAATGCGTCGAACGGTTGCGCACCGCTCAAGCGCACGCCATTGACGAAGAAGTGCGGGGTGCCGCGCGCTTGCAGATCGGAGGCCAGGTCGACACTGGAGTCGAAGCGGTCACCGAACTTGTTGCCGTCGATCGCCTTCTTCACGGCGTCCCAGTCCAAGCCGAGCTTTTCGGCGATGCCCTTGAGGTCTTCGTCTTCGAGCTTGGGGTTGGAGGCGAAGATCGCGTCGTGAGCATCCCAGAAACCCTTGTCGCCCTTTACCTTGTAGGCGAAGCGCGCGAGCGTCGCCGCCGGCTTGGCACGGGGGTGGAACGGCAGTGGGTTGTCTTTCCAGACCATGCGCACGTCGTTGCCGTACGTATCCGAGACCTGCTTCAGCGTGTCTTCGACGCGCTTGCAGAACGGGCACTGGAAGTCCGAGAACACGACCAGGGTGACCAGCGCGTCCTTCGGGCCGCGTACGGGGTCGTCATCCAAGACGTTGACCTTCCAGACGGCCTTGTCTTCCTCTTCCGCGTCCGGCTTGGCGGCGGCGGGTGCGGCGGGCTTGTCCGGGCCGGCAGCCTGGTTCTTGTTGGTCAAGCTGACGTACACGTCGGAGGCCTTCGTGCCGCTGGCGGTCAGCTTCTGGGCCTCGGCCAGTTGGGCGTCGATCACCTCTTTGAATTTGTCGAACGGCTGAGCGCCGCTGACGGTCACGCCGTTGATGCGGAACGCGGGGGTGCCGTTGGCGCCAATCTTGTTGGAGAGCGCCATGTCCTCGTCGATCTTCGCCGAGAACTTCTTGGACGCGAGTGCTTCCTTGAACTTGGCCTTGTCGACGCCCGCTTCACCAGCCCACTTCTCGTAGTTCTCCGGGGTCAGCGCCTGCTGATTGGAGAAGGCGGTGTCGTGGAACTTCCAGAACGCTTCGCTGCCCTTCAAGCCGAACACGGCCATGGCCGCTTCGGCCGCGGGGCGCGCGTTGCTGTGGAAGGGGAGCGGCTGGTTCTTCCAAACGAAGCGAACCTTCTTCGGGCCGTAGGTGTCTTTGATCTGCTTCAGCGTCGGCTCGACGCGGCTGCAGAACGGACATTGAAAATCGCTGATGGTGACGATCGTCACCGGTGCGTTGGCCTCGCCCCACTGCGGGTCTTTGGCGCTCACGGGCACGCTTGCGCTGCTTTGATCGGGAACGCTACCCGCGCTCCCAGATTCGGCCTGAATGTCGGGGCCCTTGCCTTTGTCGAGGCCCCACATCAGGAACATGCCGGCTAAAAAGCTCATAAAGAAGCCGACGATTGCGGTTCCCTTGTTCATGATTGTCTCCCAAGCTCGCACGTGCCCGGGCGGGTCAGTGCGAGTGTTTCCTGTTACGAATGGTGCTAGCAGAGAAAAGATCTTGAGCGGCCTGCGCGCAAGCGCGGGTCCGATGTAAACGAGCCACGTGACGCACTGATGACGTCACGCCTCGTCGTGAGACTTCGAGCGCGAGTGTGCGCTCAAACTCGCGGAGGGCGGTCGATCGAGCGCGCGAAGCCAGTGGCGAGCAGCTCGTGATCAGGTGCCGCGCTGCTCGTGCGCGCCGCGGCGGAGCTCGCTCCGAGCGTCGGCAAGATCGGCAGCGCGCGAATCGGCAGGTCGGGGAAGCTCAGCTTCTCGGGTGCTTCGCGTTGGGGCGTACTCGCGATGCGCAGCGGCGAGCCGTCTTGGCATGGGCTGCCCGCGCTGACCGAATCAGAACTCGCGGGCGTTCCGATCGGCGGAGCGGCGACGGTTTGCGCGCGCATGCCGCACATCGGCACGGCCGCCGACGCGCTCGAGGCCCAACCCAGACACAACACGAACGCGGTCATTGTGCACAGTCGCACCAACCAGGCGGGTTGCGGTTGAATTGCCGAGGGCATGGGGTCGAGCCGGGGGCAGTCTAGTCGGACTCCCTCCCGACACAACCGGCGGGCTCGCCCCGACATTCCCTCCTAGTCGTGCCCTCCGGAAAGCCCTTCACTATCAGATGAGAAACACATGTCAGTTTCTTGCCTACATCGGACTACCTAGGCACAGTGGGGCCCATGGACGCCCCCGAAGCAACCGGTAACGACACGAAATCACAAGAGAATACGGCCTGTGATAGTGATGCCCTGCCGCGTCGCTTCGAGCGCTACACGCTGCTGAAGCGCATCGCGCGGGGCGGCATGGGCGAGGTCTACCTCGCCACCGCGGGCGGCATCGAGGGCGCCGAACGCCCCTGCGTGGTCAAGACGATCCGCCGTGAGCACGAAGAGGACCGCTCGTTCCTCGCGCGCTTCCTGGATGAGGCGCGCATCCAGTCCCAGCTGCAACACCCGGGTGTTGCTCAGATCGTGGAAGCCACCAACGATTGCACTGGCAAGCCGTACGTGGTGGTCGAATTCATCGAGGGTCGGAACCTCGGCGATGTTCGGGCCCGCGCGGGACAACTCGGCATGCGCATGGGTTGGCCAGAGTCGCTCGCGGTCAGCATCGTCATGGCGGATGCGCTGGCGCACGTGCACGAACGCACCGATGCCAGCGGCAAGCCGCTCGATATCGTGCACCGTGACCTCAGCCCGCAGAACGTGATGGTCAGCTACGCGGGGGACGTCAAGTTGATCGACTTCGGTACGGCGCGCGGACAAAACCGACGCTGCCAGACGATTGCCGGCATCGTGTTCGCCAAACCCGGCTACGTGGCTCCCGAAGTCGCGAACAACACCCCGGGTGGCATCCCCGCCGATCTGTACGCGCTCGGCATCATGCTCTGGGAGATGCTCGCTGGTCGCCGCTTCTTGGCCGGCGATGCCTCACAGCACATGGCACTGGTGGCCGCGGGCAAGCGCAACCCCACCGAGTTGGCCTCGCTGATCGGCGCACCCAAAGAGCTCGACGCGCTAGTCGCCAAGCTGACCGCGGTGCGCCTCGAAGACCGCTACAGCTCGGCTCGCCAAGTCATGAACGACTTGGTTCGTTTGCTGCAACGCGCGCCCAGCATGGCCGACGGCGACCGCAGCGTGCGCGGCCGCATCGCGCAGCTGATGCAAAAGTTGTATCCGGCCGAGCCCGCGCGCACACGCTCCGAGTTTGCGCGCTTGGTCGCCCAAGCGCGCGCCACGGACGTGCCGGCCGCGGTGCTTCCGCCGTCGCCCGTTGCGCCCGCGGTCGAGGTCGACCCGACGCTATTGCCTGGCACTCGCTATCGTCTGGTGCGCGTGATCGGTCGCGGCGCGATGGGCGTCGTGCACGAGGCCATCCATCTCGATTTGATGCGCAGCGTGGCGCTCAAGGTCTTGGATCCGGAGCGCATGGGCGTGGACGCCGAGCGCCGCTTCAAAGTCGAGGCGCGCGCCATCGCCCAGCTCGAACACGAGAATCTGGTCAAGCTGTTCGAGTTTGGCGTGGCCCAAGACGGCCGCCCGTTTTACGCCATGGAGCTCCTGAGCGGCGAGTCCCTGGACAAGAAGATCGAGCGCGAGAAGGGCATGGACTATCGCGAGGCGATCGCCATCGGCGTGCAAGCCTGCCGTGCGCTCGAGACCGCACACACGGCCAGCGTAATTCACCGCGACATCAAGCCCGCGAATTTGTTCTTGTCCACCGACGGCAAGCTCAAGTTGCTCGACTTCGGGGTGGCCAAGGCCGCCTTCAACGTCGAGTCCGACGGCGAAGGCCTCAGTATCGTCGGCACGCCCGAGTACATGGCCCCCGAGCAAGCGCGGGGTGAGGCCGACCAGCGCAGTGATCTGTACGCGCTGGGCGTCGTCTTGTTCGAACTCTTGTCGGGCCGCTTGCCACACGAGGCCGAGAGCCCCGTGCTCTTGCTCGACGCCAAATTCCGCAAAGAACCCGAATCGCTCCGCAAGCTCGTCCCCGAAAAAGGAATTCCGAAAATGGTCGATGCAGCAGTCTCGCGCGCGCTCAGCACTGAACCCGAACATCGCTACCGCTCTGCCGCCGAGCTGCGCAAAGCCTTGGAGGCCGCGCTCGAAGAGCCCGAAACCACGCCCGTGCGCCGCAAATTGCTGGCTCGCGGCCTTGCCTCCGCCGTCGCTCTGGCCGTGATCGGCGTGGTCGCGGTCGGCGCGGCTCGCCCCGAGATTCGACAAAAAGCGGTAGCGGCGATGGCGCCGATGATCGAGAAGGCGCACGCGCTGCAAGCGCGCGCCGCCGAGCGCATGCACGGCGCACATCCTGCCGCTGCCGTCGTGGCCGCTGCGCCGGCGCCGGTTCCCGCGCTCGCCATGCAGCCCGCCGCCGAAGTGGTGCTGGCCGCGCAAGAAGAAGTCGTCGCAGAACCGGCACCCGTCGCCGCGTTGCCCGCCGAGGCGCCCGTGTTCGATGCCGACGCCCCTACCACCAACGAAGACGGTGAGGTCGACGACGACCCGACCCACGCAATCGCCGAAAAAGTCGCGCTGGCCTCGAGCACCAAGGGCGAGACCGACTCGAGCGCTGCCAGCGCGATTGCCCTCGCCCACGAACTGACAGCAAAAGGCAACAAGCTCAAGGCCTTGAACGTGCTTCGTCGCGCTGCGAAAACGTCGCCCAACGACGCGAATGTGCTGCACGAGCTGGCCAGCGCAGCCGAGCAGGATCGCGCCTGGGGCGAAGCGGTGCGCACCGTGAGGCGTTTGGTCGAAGTCGACCCGAGCGCGGAATCGAAGCTCGAACTGGCTCGACTGGAGCGCAAGACCGGCCACCGTGCGCGGGCCCTGGAGCTCACGCGCAGCGTCCTGAACGAGAACGCGGACTCGCCCGAAGCCCAAGCCATGCTCGCCCAATTGGGCGAGGCCCCGCGCGTAGCCCTACAAAAGTAGCTGTTTTCCGTAGGGGGAGGGGCTCCGGCGTCGCAGTTCGAGAAGCTGGCTCCTCGGCTGGGTTCTAGTGCTAGAACGGCGCCGGACTCGGATTTCAGACACGGATGGCTCTCCCCCCTAGCGTTAGTAACAAGTCGCTCATCTCGCTCGTGACGACCGCGTCACCTGCAAAAGTGATCTTGAAGTTGGCGTTACCGACGGTGTTCGCCATGCTCACCCAGAGCGCGGTCAACGAAGTCGACGTCATTTTCTTCTCCCGCCTGCCGTGTCCGGAGTCATCTACCGCGCAGGCCGCGCTCCTGCCGTCTCTGATCTTGCTCTGGATGTTCGGCGGCTCGCTGAGTGCCATCTCCGTCGGCACGCAAGCGATCGCGGCGCGTCGCTTCGCCGAAGGCAAATCGGTCGACGCGGGCGCGGTGCTGGTGAACTCGTGGGTGTGCTCGCTGCTCGCGGGCATCGTCTTCACGGGCATCGGCTACGTCGTGATGCCGTACGCGCTGCATGCGTTGATCCGCGTGCCGGAAGTGCGTGAAGCCGCGCAGGGCTACTTGAACTGGCGGCTCTTGGGCATCACGTCGATGGCCGCGACGTTCTCGTTCAAGGCCTTCTTCGACGGCATCGGTAAGACCCACGTGCACATGGTCGCCTCGGTGGTCATGAACGTGATCAACGTGGTCCTGTGCATCGCGCTGATTTTCGGGCATTGGGGCGCACCGCGCATGGGCATGACCGGCGCAGGCCTGGCCGGCGCAGCGTCGTCTTGGGTGGGCCTGGTGATCATGGTCGCCTGGGCGATGCTCTCGCACTACCGCATCAACTTTCGCCCCTTCGACCTCACGCGGGTCGTGCGCGGGCTGATCTCGCAGATCTTGCGCTTGTCGGTGCCGAGCGCTGTCGCCACCGTCGCGGTGATGAGCGGTTTCGCGTTGTTCTCGGGCATCGTCAGCCATTTGGATAGCGTTTCACACGCCGCGGTCTTGAACTCCGAATGCCCCGGCGGCCGTGCCGAGGCCGTCAATGGCGCGGCGACGATGATGATCGTCGGCATCCTCAAGCTCACGTTCACCGCCTGCTTGGCCTTCGGCACTTCGACGGCCACGCTCGTCAGTCAGTCACTCGGCGCGGGCCAACCCGACAAAGCCGCGCGCTTCGGCTGGGTGTCGGTCCGCCTCGGCCTATTGATCTTCGGCGTCGTGGGGCTGCTCGAAGGCGTGTTCCTGACCAAGCCGCTGCTGCACTTCATCACCCAGAGCCCCGCCGTTTACGAAACAGCGCTCGTGCCGATGCGCATGATGGGTCTGTGCACCCCGCTGATCGCGGTCGGCATGATCCTCACCCAGGCGCTATTCGGAGCCGGGAATACCCGGTTCGTGATGATCGTCGAGCTCGTGCTGCACTTCTTCTGTTTGGTGCCCCTGGCCTGGCTCTTCGGCATCACCCTCGGCCTCGGCCTGCCAGGGATCTGGGCATCTGCCGCGATCTACGTGCTCTTGCTCACCAGCGTGATGGTCTGGAAGTTCCATCGCGGCGACTGGAAGACGATCAGCATCTGAGCCGTGAGCGAGCGAGGGGGGGCGCTCGCGACCCCGCAGCGCACCTCGCTGTGCGGCAGGATTCCCGACCGACGCCGAAGGCTTCGCCGACGTCCCACGCGGCTTGCGAGCTCAAACAGTCTCCAGTTGAGGCGAAACTGTCGTTCGAGCTCGAGCCCGCGATTTGGCCACGAGCCCGATTGACTCAGCTCCGTGCCAATTGACGGCATTGAATAGCGATATAAAATCGCACGTTTAGATCGGTGGCTGCGCCATTCGGTGCGGCGCACCCTGTGTCAGGCTGTGCCAGTGACAGCGGGCCCGCGCTTGATGGACGCCCAGATCAATGAGAGCGACCAGGGATGGACCCCACTCAAGTACAGCGAATACTCGAAGGCGTCGTCGCCACGCTCACCAACGTTGGGCTGAAGGTGATCGGTGCGCTCATCCTGCTCTTGATCGGCCGTTGGTTGATCAATTGGGTCATCTCGATGGTCCAGCGCGCCTTGGAGCGTCAGAAGGTCGATCCGACCCTGTTGCGCTACGTCGGTACGGTGATTGGGGTGCTCGCGAACATCGCGCTCGTGATCGCCATTCTCGGCTACTTCGGCGTCGAGACGACTTCGTTCGCGGCCCTGCTCGCGGGCGCGGGTTTGGCGATTGGTACCGCTTGGGGCGGTCTGCTCTCGAACTTCGCGGCCGGCGCTTTCCTCGTCATCTTGCGCCCGTACAAAGTCGGAGATTTCGTGAGCGCTGGTGAAGTGGTCGGCACCGTGACTGCGATCGGGCTGTTCGTTACGACGCTGGACACTCCGGATGGCGTACAAACGCACGTCGGGAACAACAAGATCCTGAGCGGCACGATTCAGAATTTTTCTGCCAACCGTGTTCGGCGCGTGGATCTCACGGCCCAGCTTCACTACTCGGTCGACGTGGCAGACGCAGTCGCTCGCCTCACCGCCAAGATCATCGCGATTCCGAACGTGTCCAAAGAGACGCCGCCCGTGATCGAGATCGTGAGCTTCACCGAGTTCGGCCCCGTGCTCGTGGTTCGTCCGTTCACGCACACGGACCACTACTGGCAAGTCTATTTCGACACCAACAAGGCCATCGTGGCCGTGGCGGGCGAAGCAGGGTTCCCACCGGTCGAGCGCAAGCTGACACTGAAGAACGCCCCCGCGAGCTGAGCTTGCCAGGGGGCGCGCGCGCCGGGTTTCACCAGAGTGAGACGGGTTCGTCACGCGCGGTACACCACGCTGGGTTTGAGTGAGCGCTCGCTACTTACTCACCCAGCGGAGTTACAATCATGTCTTTCGATCGCAAGCTCTTCTCGCGCCGCAGTGCGCTGCACGGTACGGTCGCGGTTACCATTGCTCAAATCTTGGCTGCTTGCGGCAGCGACGATGACAGCACGAACGGAAGCGGTGGAGCGCACGCGGGCGGTGGGGCCGGGCGCGGCGGTGAAGCGGGCCTGAGCGGCGGCGAGGCGGGCAGCGGCGCTGCAGCAGCAAGCGCGGGCGAGGGCGGCGCGCCGGGCGAAGGCGGCAGCGGCGGACAAGGCGCAGTCATCGAAGGCAGCTACGGCCCACTCGTCGCTCACGACGGTGTGATCTCGCTGCCGGAAGGATTTCGCTACGTTGCTTTCGCCGCGGCCGGCAGCTCGATGAGTGACGGCTTGACCATGCCCGGTGCTCACGACGGCATGGCCTGTTTCGCGGGCAAGGGTTCGCAGGTCATCTTGCTCCGGAACCACGAGCTGTCATCGAACGACGAGCCGAGTGACGAGGCCAAGGCGTACGACGCGCTCGGCGCGGGTGGTGTGACCGCCACCATCTTCGATACCGCGACGGGCAAGGAGCTGAAGAGCTACCAGGCTCTGCTGGGCACGATCGAAAACTGCAACGGCGGGACCAGCCTGAGCGGCTCGTGGCTCACCTGTGAGGAGACGACCGAGGGCGAGGCGGCAGGCTTTTTGAAACCACACGGCTATGTGTTCGAGGTGCCCGCGACCACGCAAGGCTTGATCGCCGCTCCCGAACCGCTGCGCGCGATGGGGCGCTTCGAGCACGAGGCGGCGCGCCAAGACGAGATGACGGGCGTCGTATACATGACCGAAGACAACGGGGATCCCGCAGACGGCTTCTATCGCTTCGTCCCCAAGGAAAAGCTCGACCTAGCGAAGGGCGGAACCCTGCAAATGTTGGCGGTCAAAGGTCAGCCTCAGCTCGTGACCTACACCGGCCAGCGCGTGGGCGTCGAATACGACACTGCGTGGGTCGAGATCGCCGAGCCCGATCCAGAAGACGCCGAGGATGACGCGGGCG
>Ga0247768_1000296_pt1 | contig 18335 bp, 13 predicted proteins | sample UWRJL016104C6_FD_179944 | JGI IMG/M metagenome (GOLD analysis project Ga0247768, IMG submission 179944) | Plant litter microbial communities from Arlington Agricultural Research Station in Wisconsin, United States - UWRJ-L016-104C-6 | ecosystem: Environmental > Terrestrial > Plant litter >... | reverse complement strand
GCGCGCCGCCGCCAGCACGACGAGCCGCCGAGCCATTGCCGCAGGGCCAGCGCCCGCCTCAGGTACAGGTGCGCGTCGTGTTCCCAGGTGAAGCCGATCCCGCCGAGTACCTGGATGCAGTCCTTCGCATTGCCGACCGCCGCGTCGAGCACGGCGGCGGCCGCCACCGACGCGGCGAACGCGTGCTGGTCAGGGTCTTCGTCCGCCGCCCTCGCGGCGTCCCAGGCCAAGGCCGCCGCGAACTCCGAACGGCACAGCATCTCCGCGCACAGGTGCTTGACCGCCTGAAATGACCCGATCGGGCGACCGAACTGCTCCCGGACCTTGGCGTACTCGCTCGCCGTGCGCACACACCACGCCGCGACCCCGGCGGCTTCGGCGGCCGCGACCGTGGCGGCGGCCGCGACGACCGTCCCTGGAGGCAGCTCCAGCACCGCGTCCGGCGAAACCGTCATCTCCGACAGCTCCACCCGCCCGATCGACCGCGAGAAGTCGAACGGTTTCGCCCGCTCGACCCGCAGCCCTGGCGCGCCCGGTGCCAGCAAGAACCGGCAGCCGTCGGCTTCGAGCAGCAGGTAGGCGGAGTCGTCGGCGTCCAAGACGGCGTCGGCCCGGCCGTTCACCACGAGCCCACCATCGGGTGAACGTCGAGCGCTCAACCCGCCGTCGTCCAGCGCGACCGCCAGGTGCACGGAGCCGTCCGACAGCGCCGGCAGCAACTCCTTGGCCACCGGTGAATCCGGGACACCCGCCAGCAGCATCCCACCGAGTACTGTGCTGAGCACCGGACCCGGCAGCAGCGCGAAAGCCGCCGCTTCGAGCCCGGACGCCGCGTCGGCAACGGTGCCGCCGGCCCCGCCGAGTTCCTCGGGGACGACGATCGCGAACAGCCCTATCCCGGCCAAGCCGGGGAGGACGGACGCGGCCTTGTCGCCGGCTTCGAGGGAGCGGACCACGTCGATCGGATGTCGGCTCGCGGCCCACGCCGTGATCGACTCGGCCAGTGCGCGCTGCTCGTCGGTGATCGCGATCGGCAAGGTTCCTCCTCGGTCCGCATCCGCCGGACCCAGTGTAGAACGTGTTTCAGTTTTTGAGAGCCCTGACCCGAACTTGAACTGTTCCACAAGTTGGGTAGGCTACATTTCCAAGGTGGAACAAGTTCCGGGAATAGGAGAGGCGATGGCCAGCAAGCCCAAGGCGGCCCCGGCTGCGAAGAGCCGGGCGGGCGCTGGTCTCGGCGCGGCCAACGGCGATGAACTAGGCTCGGCGGCCCAGCGTGACCGCCGCCGCCGCATCATCGACGCGACCCTCGCGCTCGCCGCGAAGGGCGGCTACGACGCCGTCCAGATGCGAGCCGTCGCCGAGAAGGCGGATGTCGCCCTCGGCACCCTTTACCGCTACTTCCCGTCCAAGATCCACCTGCTGGTTTCCGGGCTCGCCAGGGAGTTCGAGCGGGCGCAGGACAAGCTCGAGCGGGTTGTCATCCCCGGCGAGACTCCGTCGGAGCGGCTGATGTTCGTACTCGGCCGCAACACCAGGCTGATGCAACGAGACCCGCACCTGACCGAAGCCATGGTGCGGGCCTTCATGTTCGCCGACACCACCGCCGCCGCCGAGGTCGAGCAGGTCGGCAGGCTGATGGAGAACATGTTCGCCAAGGCGATGGGTATCGACGAGCCCACCGAAGCGGACCGGGACATCTTCCACGTGGTCGCCGACGTCTGGATGGCGAACCTCGTGGCCTGGGTGACCCGGCGCGCTTCGGCGGCCGACGTCGCGAATCGCTTGGAGCTGTCCGTGCGCCTGTTGCTGGAGAAGTAGCGGTTACGCGGTGAGCTTCGGCAGGACGTCGCGGCCGAAGGTCTCGATCCACTGGTCTTGGTTGCGGCCCACGTTGTGCACGTAGATCCGGTTGAACCCGGCGTCGACGTACTTCTGCAGCGCCGCGCGGTGGACGTCCGGGTCGGCGGAGACGACCATCCGGCCCTCGAAGTCCTCCTTGCGCACCAGCTTGGCCATCTGCGCGAAGTCGAACGGCGAGCGCACGTCGGCCTTCGGGAACTTCATCCCGCCGTTGGGCCACTGGTCCATCGCGTTGGCCCAGGCCTCCTCGTCGGTGTCGGCCCAGGACAGGTGCACCTGTAGCAGCTTCGGCATGGTGTCCGGGTCCTTGCCTGCCTTCTTCGCGCCCTGCTCGAAGTTCTCGACGATGCCCGCGAGCTTCTCGATCGAGGCGCCGGGCGTGATCAGGCCGTCAGCGAGCTCACCGGTCTTACGCGAGGTGTACGGGCCGGCGGAGGCGATGTACACCGGCGGCGGCGGGCCGTCGGGCAGGGTCCACAGCCGGGTGGTGTGCAGCTTGAAGAACTCGCCATTGTGCTTGACGTCCTTGCCGGTGAACAGCTTCCGGATGATCTCCAGCGCCTCGAACATCCGGCGGACCCGCTCGGGCGCCTCCGGCCAGTACCCGCCGATGATGTGCTCGTTGAGCGCCTCGCCGGAGCCGATGCCCAGCCAGGTGCGGCCCGGGTAGGTCGCCTCCAGCGTCGCGGCGGCCTGCGCGACCATCGCGGGGTGCAGCCGGAACGACGGGCAGGTCACCCCGGGCCCGAGGTCGCCGGTGGTGTTCTCGGCGAGCGACGCGAGCACGCTCCACACGAACGAGGCCTCACCCTGGGCGGGGACCCAGGGCTGGAAGTGGTCGGCCGCCATCTGCCCGGAGAAACCGTGCTGCTCGGCCAGCGCCGCCAGCCGGATCGACTCCCGCGGCGAGAACTGCTCCAGCGCCGCGGCCATGCCGATTTGAAGCCCACTACCGTCTAACCCAGTCACTAACTCATCCCATCCTTGTCGGTCCTGTGATCATCGAACCACGATCTAGCGATGCCGCCCGGCGAACTCCGCGAACTGGTCGAGCTTGGCCAGCGTCTCCGCTTCAGGCCTGGTCGGGAGCATGAAAGTGACCCGCTCGACCTTCGCCGCCTGGTAGGCGTCGAGCGATTCGTCGTTGGGAATGCCACCGAAAAGAGTGAACGGGATATCCCCGCGGCCCCGTTCGGTCAGCCATTCCCGCGTGCTGAGCAGCTCCGAGACCGGCGCATTGCCGCGCGGCAGCCAGCCGTCCCCGTACTTCAGCAGCCGCTCCAGCGCGGCCGGGCTCTCCCCGCCGATGTAAATCGGCGGGTGCGGTTTCTGCACCGGCTTCGGCCAGGCGAAGATCGGGTCGAAGTCGACGAACTTGCCGTGGAACTCGGCTTCGTCCTTGGTCCAGATCTCCTTCATCGCGGCCAGCTGCTCGTCGATCAGCGCGCCGCGGGTCTTCGGATCGGTGCCGTGGTCGGCCATCTCCTCCCGGTTCCAGCCGACGCCGACCCCGAAGGCCACACGGCCGCCGGAGAGCAGGTCGAGGCTGGCGACCTCTTTCGCGGTGTGGATCAGGTCACGCTGGATCAGCAGCGCGATCCCGGTCCCCAGCAGGAGGTTCTTCGTCGCCCCCGCCACCGCGGTCAGCGCCACGAACGGGTCCAGCGTCCGGTAGTAGACCCTGGGCAGCTCGCCACCGCCCGGGTACGGACTCTGCCGGGACACCGGGATGTGCGAGTGCTCGGCGAGGAACAGCGAGTCGAAGCCTCGCTCCTCCAGCGCCTTGCCCAGCACGTCCGGGCGGATTCCTTCGTCTGTCACGAACGTCGCTATACCGAACTTCATACTTTCATCGAACCACGGGATCCGGTGCGGTGTTCCCGATCGGGACCGGATCCCGGGCCACCCGGGTCAGACGTTCCGGCGGTACTGCCCACCCACCTCGAAGAACGCCTCGGTGATCTGCCCGAGTGAGCACACCCGCGCGGCCTCCATCAGCTCCTCGAACAGGTTGCCGCCACGGGTCGCCGCCTCGCGCAGCGCCTTGAGCGCCTGCTGGGCGTCGGTGTGGTGCCGCTGCTGGAAGTCGGCCAGCCTCGCCAGCTGCGACTCCTTCTCCGTCTCGGTCGCCCTCGCGAGTTCGACCTCGGTCTCGCTCGCGTCGGGGTGGTCGTTGCGGAAGGTGTTGACCCCGACGATCGGCAGCGTGCCGTCGTGCTTGAGCCGCTCGTACAGGATCGACTCGTCCTGGATCTTGCCGCGCTGGTAGCCGGTCTCCATCGCGCCGAGCACACCGCCGCGCTCGGAAATCCGGTCGAACTCGGTCAGCACGGCCTCTTCGACCAAATCGGTCAGCTCGTCGACGATGAACGCGCCTTGCAGCGGGTTCTCGTTCTTCGACAGGCCCCACTCCTTGTTGATGATCATCTGGATGGCCATCGCGCGGCGCACCGAGCTCTCGCTCGGCGTGGTGATCGCCTCGTCGAAAGCGTTGGTGTGCAAGGAGTTCGCGTTGTCGTAGAGCGCGCACAGCGCCTGGAGGGTGGTGCGGATGTCGTTGAAGTTCATCTCTTGCGCGTGCAGCGACCGGCCCGAGGTCTGCACGTGGTACTTCATCTTCTGCGAGCGATCGTCGGCGCCGTACCGCTCGCGCATCGCCACGGCCCAGATCCGGCGCGCGACGCGGCCGAGCACGGTGTACTCGGCGTCCATCCCGTTGGAGAAGAAGAACGAGAGGTTCGGCGCGAAGTCGTTGATGTCCATGCCCCGCGCGAGGTAGGACTCGACGTAGGTGAAGCCGTTGGACAGCGTGAAGGCGAGCTGCGAAATCGGGTTCGCCCCGGCTTCGGCGATGTGGTAACCGGAGATCGACACGGAGTAGAAGTTGCGGACCCCGTGGGAGATGAACCACTCCTGGATGTCGGCCATCATCCGCAGCGAGAACTCCGTGGAGAAGATGCAGGTGTTCTGCCCCTGGTCCTCCTTGAGGATGTCGGCCTGCACGGTGCCGCGGACGTTCGCCAGCGCCCACGCCTTCAGCTCGGCGGCTTCGTCGTCGCTCGGCTCGCGGCCGTTCTTCTCGGTGAACGCCGTGATCTGCTGGTCGATCGCGGTGTTGAGGAAGAACGCGAGGATCGTCGGCGCCGGGCCGTTGATCGTCATCGACACCGACGTGCTCGGCGAGGTCAGCTCGAAGCCGTCGTACAGCGCCTTCATGTCCTCGAGCGTCGCGATGGAGACCCCGGAGGTGCCGACCTTGCCGTAGATGTCGGGCCGGGTGTGCGGGTCGTGGCCGTAGAGCGTCACCGAGTCGAAGGCCGTCGAGAGCCGTTTGGCGTCCGAGTCCGCGGAGAGCATCTTGAAGCGGCGGTTGGTGCGGAACGGGTCGCCCTCGCCGGCGAACATGCGCGCCGGGTCCTCGCCTTCACGCTTGAACGGGAAAACCCCGGCGGTGTAAGGGAAATACCCGGGAAGGTGCTCGCGGCGGAGGAACGACAGCAGCTCGCCGGGGTCGGTGAGGCGGGGCAGCGCGACCCGCGGGATACGGTTGCCCGAAAGGGTTTCGCGCCAGAGCTGGGTGCGCAGCTCCTTGTCGCGGATCTTCACGACGAGCTCGTCCTCGCGGTAGGACTCGGCAAGCTCGGCGTAGCGCTCCAACGTCTTCGACGTCTCGCTGTCGACAGCGGCTTCGGCGGCTGTCACCAGCTCCGTGATCGCCTCGGTGTCCGCGCCGGCCGCGGCGAGCGCGTCCTTCGCGACGGTCAGCTGCTGGCGGCGCCGGACGGCGGCGGCTTGGACGCGGGTCTGCTCGTGGTAGCCGCGCACGGTCTCCGCGATGTCGGAGAGGTACCGCGAACGCGACGCCGGGATGACCGTGCTGGCGTCGGTGGACACCTTGCCCTCGACATGCGGCAGCACCCCGGCCGAAACCGGGAGCCCGCGCTCGGCCAGCGAATCACGCAGGTGCTGGTACAGCGCGGTGACACCGTCGTCGTTGAACTTGGCCGCGCTGGTGCCGTAGACCGGCATCTCCTCGGGCCCGGAGCCGAACGCCTCGCGGTTACGGACCAGCTGCCGCGCGACGTCGCGGCGGGCGTCCTCCGCGCCGCGGCGCTCGAACTTGTTGATCGCCACGGTGTCGGCGAAGTCCAGCATGTCGATCTTCTCGAGCTGCGACGCAGCGCCGAACTCCGGCGTCATCACGTACAGGGACTGGTCGACGTAGTCGACGATCCCGGCGTCGCCCTGGCCGATGCCGGGGGTTTCGACGATGACCAGGTCGTATCCGGCGGCCTTGCAGGCGAGCACGGCTTCGTTCAGGCCGGTCGGGATCTCACCGCTGGTCGTCCTCGTGGCGAGCGAACGGAAGAAGACCGGGCTGCCGTCGAGGCAGTTCATCCGGATGCGGTCGCCGAGGAGGGCACCACCGCCCTTGCGGCGCGAGGGATCGACGGCGAGCACGGCGATCCGCAGCTTGTCCTCCTGGTCGAGGCGGAAGCGCCGGATCAGTTCGTCGGTGAGCGAGGACTTGCCCGAGCCGCCGGTGCCGGTGATGCCGAGGACCGGGACGGTGCGCGCCTTGGCCGCGTCGGTGATCGCCGTGAGCCACTCGGCCGGGAGGACCTCGCGCTGCAGCTGGGTGATGACCCGCGCCAGCGACGGCACGTCCCCGGCGAGAAGCTTGTCCACCGCCCCCGGTGACTGAGCCGCGAGATCGGTGTCGCACTCCTTGATCATCAGGTTGATCATCCCGGGAAGGCCCAGCTCGTAGCCGTCCTCGGGGGAGAAGATGCGCGCGACACCGCGGGAGTGCAGCAGGTCGATCTCCTCGCGGACGATGACCCCGCCACCGCCGCCGTAGACCTTGATGTGGCCGGCTCCGCGCTCCGCGAGCAGCTCGACCAGGTACGTGAAGTACTCGACGTGACCGCCCTGGTAGGCGCTGATGGCCACACCCTGCACGTCCTCGGCGATGGCCGCGGTGGCGACCTCGTCCACCGAGCGGTTGTGGCCGAGGTGCACGACCTCGGCCCCCTGTGACTGCAAAATCCGCCGCATGATGTTGATCGACGCGTCGTGCCCGTCGAACAGGCTGGACGCGGTGACGAACCGGACGGGGTTCACGGGCCGGTGCAGGTCAGCGCTCATCGGTCCAAAATACTTGGACTTCCTACTATTTCCAACCCGTGGGACCCCGTGATAGGGGTCTCACCCGACCGCGGCGGACCTTCCGCGTGCAGAGACCGCACACACACGTGCGTGGACCGCACTCGAGTGCGCGTGGAGTGCACTCGGGTGTGCGTGGATCGCACTCGGAGGTCAGCGGGCGTTGGCGGCTCTCAACGCGATCCACTGGCGCATCGCGTACTCGACCAGCGTGATCAGCGTCTGCTTGGTCGACTCGCGGTCCCGGGCGTCGCATTGGATGATCGGGATGCTCGGATCGATCGAGAGGGCTTCCCGCACGTCGTTGATGTCGTGCTGCAGGACGCCGTCGAAAGTGTTCACACCGACGATGTAGGGCAGGCCGCGGTCTTCGAAGAAGTCGACCGGGGCGAACGAGTCCGCCAGGCGGCGGGTGTCGGCGAGGACCACCGCCCCGATCGCGCCGCGGACCAGGTCGTCCCACATGAACCAGAAGCGCTGCTGTCCCGGGGTGCCGAACAGGTACAGGATCAGGTCGGCGTCCAGCGAGACTCGCCCGAAGTCCATGGCCACGGTGGTGGTGGACTTGTTCGGGGTGTTGTCGATGTTGTCGATGCCGGTACTCGCGTCCGTCATCATCGCTTCGGTGGTCAGCGGCACGATCTCTGACACTGCGCCAACGAAGGTCGTCTTACCCGCACCGAAACCGCCGGCCACGACGATCTTCGCAGACGTCATGGTCGGGGGCGCGGTTTCCCGCGGTGCCTTAAAGCCGACGGAGTCCACTCAAAACCCTTTCCATCAACACCAAATGTGCTTCGGCGCCGTCATTGCCGGAGATCGTCTTGTGGACGGTGACCAGCCCCGCGTCCGCCGCGTCGCTGATCAGTACCCGTGCCACACCGAGCGGTACCCGCAGGATCGCCGCGATTTCGGCGACCGAACGAGGGTTCCGGCACTCTTCCATGATCGAGAGGCTCTCGATCTGTTCCACCACAGCCTCGGAGATGGCTCCTTCGGCAGTTGCCTTCGTGGAGACGAGCGTCTCCAGCTCCAGCGCGTAGTTGGATTTCGTCCGACCACCCGTTAGAGCGTAAGGGCGCACGATAGCGGTGTCTTCGCCGCGGTCGAGCGAGTCGTCCCCGTGGTGCCGATCGCCGGGCACCTGGCCCCCGGTGAACTGGGGGCCGGTGAACGAAGGCTCGCCGTACGGGGACCGGTTGTAGGGCTGTTCACCCGGCGCGGGAGCGGCGAACGAGGGATACGCGGGGTACCCGCTGTCCGGCCCCGGGTCGAACAGGCCGCCGGCTGTCGGGCCCGAACGGTCGGTCTCGGCCGGCGGAGAGACTGAAGAGACTACTGAGGTCACGCGGTCTCCTTGGTCGGTCGGCGTAGAGGACCCGTCCGCGTCCGCGGCGGTGCCCTCCTGAACTTCGTTTCCCTTCTCGGAGCGGGACTCCTCGGACTCCAGGCTCTTCTTGCGCTTCCGACGACCACGACCGGAATCCAGCGAGAAGCCGTTGAGGACGTGGGCTATCGAGCCCTCGTCCTCATGACGGGCGGCGGGGACACCCTCCGTGTCCGGAGGTTCGTCACCCGCTCCCGGAGCTCCGCCGGAAAACCCGGATCCCGTGCTCATCGCGATATCATCCCACCGGTTCGCCGATCAGCGACCCACCGGAGCCCTGAAGTTGCGCGCGCAGCTCAGGGGTGAGGATCTGCCCGACCCGGTCGACCAGCATCGTCATCTCGTAGGCCACCTGGCCGATGTCGCAGTTCGGCGCGGCGAGGATGGCGAGACAAGAGCCGTCGCTGATCGACATCAGCACCATGATGCCGAGCTCCATCTCCACCACGGTCTCGTTGACCGCCCCGGCTTCGAAGCAGCGGGCGGCGCCCTGCGTGAGGCTGACGATGCCCGAAGCGACCGCGGCGAGCTGGTCGGCCCTGTCCAGCGGCAAGCGGTTCGACGCCGTCAGCAGCAACCCGTCCGCCGACACGACCACCGCGTGCGCCACACCCGGCACACGCTCGGCGAAGTCGTTGACAAGCCAGCCGAACTGGTTCTGCTGGGGCTGTGCCGCGTTCGGCGAAGTCATTCACCCTCCAGGGTTTCTTGGTTAGCTTCGGTCGGTTGAGCGGTCCGGTGCCGTCCACGCCGGATTCCCTGCTGGAAACTGCTCAATCGGCCGCGTACGTCGTCCGGGTCTCGTTGAGGCCTGGGTCCGGACGGCGCAGCGGGCGCTCCGGCGCTGCCGGGGAGCAGTTGCTCCCCGCGGCGGCGCCTCGGCAATCCCGCGGAAGTGAAGGTAGACGGTGCGGTCTTGGCGGCCGCCTGCACGGTCCGCCAATCCGCGTCGGTGTCGAAGCTCCACTCGGCCGTGACACCGAGGTCGCCCGACGTGCCCGCGAGGGTCGTGGGCACCGAAAACGCCGCCGACGCGGGGGCCGGGGCGGCCGGCGGCTGGGCGGGACGCGGCTTCCGCCGGGGCAGCGGCGCGTTCTGCGGCTGGGACTGGCCGGACTGCCCCTCCGCCGACTCGGGCTGAACGGGCTCGGTGTCGAGCGGGACCTGGCCCTGGAGCCTGCCCTGCGACCTGGTCTCCCCGGCGTCCGGCTCCGGCCGGGGCTCGGCGGGGGCCGGGGCCAACGGCGAAGCGGCGCCTGCCTCCTGCTTCTGCTTGCGGCCGCGGTTGATGCCCTGCTGGAAGCTGTTCAACCTGCCCCGCACCTCCGCGGGGTCCCGCGAAGGCAGGCTGGGGCGGGCGGCCTGGCCGGGGGTGATGGCCGGGCCGGGCAGCTCGGCGGGCGCCGCGCTGCCGGGCATGAGCTGCTCGCCGCGTCGCCGCATCGGCAGGCCGGCGGGGGTGAACGTCGACGGCGGGGTCTTCGAGACCGCTTGGACGGTCCGCCAGTTCTCGTCGCTGGCGAAGTCCCAGTCGGCGGCCGAAGTGACGCTCCCGGCGACCGGCTCCGGCGTTTCCTCGGCCACCTCGCCCGCCGCGGACTCGTCCGAGGCGGCTTCTCCGGCGGTGGTTTTCGCGGCGGTGGGTTCTCCGGCGGGGGGCTTGGCCGGAGCGTCGGCGGTGCGGAACCAGGCCGACAGCATCTCGTCGAAGATCGGCGTGGTCTCCGAGCTGGCCGGGGCGACCGGCGCGAGGGCGACCGGCTCCGGCTCGGGCGCGTCCAGCTGGCCGGAAGCGCCCTGGTTCCACCAGTCCGTCAGCACCGTGCCGTGCGCGGCGAACAGGTCCGCGCCGCTCGGCAGCGTGCCTTCGCGCACGTCGGCGATGTCCGGCTCCGGCTCCTCGGCCTCGGCCTGCGCCGCCGGGACCGGCGGCGGAGACGGCTGCTGCGGGATCAGAGGCGCCGGGGGTGCCTGCGGCTTCGACGGCTCCTGCGGGTCGTCGGCACGCGGGATCGGGCTGAACAACGCCGTCCCGGAGACTTCGATGTCCGAAGGCGGGCGCGGGGCCTGGCCGACGGTGTGCCCGTTCTGCGTGCCCGGGTCCAGCGCGGGCCACCGGCCTGTCTGCTCCGTCCGCGACGAAGGGATCGACCCGCCGGGGCGGGTCGCGCCGTTGGCGGGCCGCTGCCGCCGGGGAAGCGCTCCGCCCTGGCCGTTGCCCTGCGTGCGCTGGCTCGCCGCCGGGAACGACCCGGTGCTCTCCCCCGTCGGGGTCATGACCAGCTCGGCGGGCACGGAGACGGTGGCGCGCACGCCGACGATGTCCTTGCCGCCGTGCAGGGCCACCCCGATGCGGTGACGGCTGGCGAGCCGCCCGACCACGAACAGGCCCATCCGGCGCGAAGTGGCCAGGTCGACCGTCGCGGCTTCGGTCAGCCGGACGTTCGCATCGGCGACCTCCGCCTCGTTCATCCCGATGCCCTTGTCGAGGATGTCGACCTGCAAGGACCTGTCCTCGGCGATCCGCGTCGCGACGGTGACCCTGGTTTCCGGGGCGGAGAACGCCGTCGCGTTGTCCAGCAGCTCGGCGATCAGGCGCATGAGGTCGCTGGCGGCGTGGCCGACGATCCGCGCCGACGGCGGCGGCTGCACCACGACCCGTTGGTACTGCTCGATTTCCGAGACCGCCGCGCGCAGCACGTCGGTGGTGGTGACGGGCTGGCCGGACCGTCTCGTCGGCTCCGAACCCGAGAGCACCATCAGGTTCTCGTTGTTGCGGCGCATCCGCGTCGCGAGGTGGTCGAGCTGGAATAGCGTGGCCAGCTGGTCGGCGTCCTCCTCGTCGCGCTCCAGCCGCTCGATGAGCTGCAACTGGCGCTGCACAAGGCTTTGGCTGCGGCGCGAGAGGTTCACGAACACGCTGGCGTAGCCGGTGCGCATGGCCGCCTGCTCGGTGGCCAGCCGCAGCGCCTGGTGGTGCACCGCGTCGAAGGCCCTGGCGACCTCGCCGATCTCGTCGTTGGAGGTCACCGGCACCGGCTGGACGTCGCTGCCCTGCGCCCGGCCCTCCTGGATGTTGCGGACCGCGGCCGGGAGCTGTGCCTCCGCGACGTCGAGGGCGCTGGCGCGCAGCACCTTCAGCGAGCGGAGGAGCTGGCGGGTGATGAGGAAGACGACCGCCGCGGCCAGCACGAGCGCGCCGAAGAGCAGCACCGCGAGCAGCCCGGCGCCGCTGCTCGAATTCTCGACCAGTTTCGCCGACGCGGCGGTGACCTGGTCGCCGAGGCGCGCGGAGAAGTCGTTCATCCGGGTGATGACCCCGGTCGACGCCTTGTCCCAGTCGGCGGCCGGAACCTGCCGGAAGGCCTGCGGCGACGGGGTTCCGTCGACCCCGATCACCGTCTTGACGAACGTCTCGCGGGTGGCGAAGTCACCGGCGGCGACCGTGGCGTCGAACTCCTTGAGTCTCTCGGCGGTCACCGCCGCGCGGAGATCGGCGACGCGGTCGGTCAGCCGGACCTGCGCGGTCCTGAGCTGGTCCAGTTCGCCCGGCGCGAGATTGCCCCGCGCGATGCCGTAGTCGACGAACGCCTGGCTCAGCGACACCTGCTCCTTGGCGACCTGAAGGTCGTGCAGGGCGCCCGGATCGCCGCCGATCGCGTCGTCGCTGATCCCGGCGGCCAGCGCCGCGTCCAGGTTGAGCAGCGAGGAGGTGATGGCGGTGTACTCGGTGATCGCCTGGACCGGCTCGAGCTTCCCCGACGCCGCCGCTTCACGAAGGCCCGCGACGCGCCCGAGCTGATCGGTGGCCGCCTTGGCGGGGGCCGAGACGGCGCCGTCGAGCTCGACGGCCCGGCCCACGGCGTCGGTGAACGGCTTGACCCCGCCGTCGACCTTCGCCCGGACCGCGTCGAGATCCGGCAGGGAGCCGACGGTGCCCGCGGTGAGCATCGACGCGGTGCGTGTCCGCTCGCCCTGCAGGCCGTCCGCCAGTGTCCTGATGTCCGCGCCGAGCGCGACCAACTTGTCGATGCGCTGGTAGCCGTCCGACCGGCCGACCTGCCCGGCGATCGTGCTGACGCCCAGGCCGACGGCGATGAGGATGGGGACCAGGGTGACCGCGGACAGCTTGACCGGCAGGCTCCAGTCGCGCCAGCGCACGATCGCCCGCCAGCCCGCCCCCCGCGGTTTCCGCGGCGGCCGGCCGAGCAGCTTCCCCACAGGCACTTGGCCTTCTCGTGCAACGGTCACGAAGGTGACTCCCTGTCCGGCGTTTTCGGTCCCTGTCGGCCGCGCCCGCCCTTTCGGCGGGGGGCGATCGCGCGCGGGCCTGGCCGCTGCCGCATCCGATGCACCCCCGCCGATCCGCTTCCGACTGCTGTCACTGGTAACTGGGTCTTGGGTAACTGGGTCTTGGGTAACTGGGTCTTGGGTAACTGGGTCTTGAGGTATCGAGGTCTTGAGCCTGCCGGTGGGCCGCGGGTGACACGACCCCGCGGCGTGCGGAGTGCGGCTTTCCCGGCACCACATCTTTGCGAAGTTCCGGCGCGGAGATGTGTTCGGCGCCTATCGGTCACTGCGGTCGGCTTGGCGAAAGAATCGTACACCCAGCGGGTGATCGTCAATTCCGTTCGAGGCACGGGGGTTGACCAGCGGAAATGCGGGCTTTACCCGGCAGCGCGGAGGGAATACCCGCTTACCCGCATCACTCGCTCGTATTTCAGTGACCGGAAGCCTTGAATTTCCTGACCCGCATGTCACCCGAATAGTCTACGCAGAGTAGTCATCACCTCCAGAGGGCCTACTGAGCGTGCCCACGAGCGTCTGGTCAAGCCCAAATATGTGCACGATCTTGTGGCATTGTCCCGTGAGGACCACCAAAATGACGGTTTCTTTCCAGGTGAACGTCACTTCGTGAAGTTTCTTCACCATAGCCCGGTATCACGGGCCGTTTCGTCGTCGCTGGTCAGGCCCCGATCGCCCGGCGGCTCCGGCTACTGGGCGTGAGCTGAATAGTCCGGCAAGACGGTGACCAGCCCCGCACCCAGACACATTTGCAGCAACGTCTACAACGGTAAGTCACATTACTCGTCACCATTCCGGGTGATCTGCGTGTGATCACGCGGTCAGCGCCCGTTCACCATCCTTCCGCGCCTTCCCGCCGCGGAAAGCGAATACCAGGACCGCGCGCACAAGCGATGGCAAGAAACGTGTCGGCCGCTTTCCACCACCCGGGACCGCCGTGGCTACTATGTGCGACTCCAGTCCCGAAAGGACGGGCCGCACCCGGTTGACCAGGCCTGTCGTCAAGGACGTACCCCTCGCCGGAGGCACCCATGTACCACCTCGAGCGCCCGACCGTGGACAGGAACGCCCTCGAAGAAACCACCCAGCTGCCGGTCATCCTGTTCACCCACGGCGAACCTCAGCCGGTTCCCCGCACCCCCGGCGGGCCCGACTACGGCCGTATCCAGCACAGCCCCGAATTCGTCTCGCTCCGGCGGCGGCTGCGGCGGTTCGTCTTCCCGCTGAGCCTGCTCTTCTTCGCCTGGTACATGACCTACGTGCTGCTCGCGGCCTACGCCCACGACTTCATGAGCATCAAGGTGGCGGGCGAGATCAACGTCGCCATCGTGCTGGGCCTCCTGCAGTTCGTGACCACCATCGTCATCACCGCGGTCTACGTGAGGTTCGCCAACCGGACGCTCGACCCGCGCGTGGCGAGGATCCGCCGCCTGGCGGAGGTGGCGGACCGATGACGCCCGAGACGCTCGCCGCGGGCCTGGAGGGCAGCGACCCGGTCGTGAACACCGCGGTCTTCGCGCTGTTCGTCGCCGCCACGCTGGTCGTGGTCTATCGGGCGAGCTCCCGCGCTTCGTCGACATCGGACTACTACGCGGCGGGTGGCGCGTTCACCGGAAGGCAGAACGGCATCGCCCTTTCCGGTGATTTCCTCTCCGCCGCGTCGTTCCTGGGTATCGCCGGCTCGATCGCGATTCACGGGTACGACGGTTTTTTGTACTCGATCGGCTTCCTCGTCGCCTGGCTGGTCGACCTGCTGCTGATCGCCGAGCTGCTGCGCAACACCGGCCGGTTCACCATGGGCGACGTCCTGAGTTTCCGGATGAAGCAGCGCCCGGTCCGCGCCGCCGCGGCGACCTCGACCCTGGTGGTTTCGTTTTTCTACATGCTCGCGCAGATGGCGGGCGCGGGCGGCCTGGTCGCGCTGCTGCTCGACATCCACGGCGGCGTCGGGCAGTCGCTGATCATCGGCGGCGTCGGCCTCGTGATGGTGCTGTACGTGCTGGTAGGCGGCATGAAGGGCACCACATGGGTGCAGATCATCAAGGCCGCGATGCTGCTCGTGTGCGCGGTGCTGATGACGGTCTTCCTGCTCGGGAAGTTCGGGTTCAGCCTGTCGAACCTGCTCTCGTCGGCCGCCGACCGCAGCCCGATGGGCGGGAGGCTCCTTGAGCCCGGCGGCCAGTACGGCGCCTCCGGCACGAGCAAGCTGGACTTCGTCTCGCTCGCCGTCGCGCTCGTCCTCGGCGCGGCCGCGCTGCCGCACGTGCTGATGCGCTTCTACACCGTGCCGAACTCCCGTGAAGCCCGCCGCTCGGTGGTCTGGGCGACGTCGTGCATGTTCGTCTTCTACCTGTGCACGCTGGTCATCGGCTTCGGCGCGGCGGCGCTGGTCGGCCCCGAGGAGATCAAGGGCGCCCCCGGCGGGGAGAACTCCGCGGCGCCGCTGCTGGCCCTCCACATCGGAGGGTCGCTGCTGCTGGGGATCGTCGCCGCGGTGGCGTTCGCGACGATCCTGGCCGTGGTCGCCGGGCTGACGCTGACCGCGTCGGCGTCGTTCGCGCACGACGTCTACGCCAACATCTTCAAGCGGGGCAAGGCCGAGCCCAAGGACGAGGTGCTGGTGGCCAGGCTGACCGCGGTCGTGGTGGGTGTGCTCGCCATCATCGGGGGCATCCTCGCCAACGGCCAGAACATCGCCTTCCTGGTCGCGCTGGCCTTCGCCGTCGCGGCCTCGGCGAACCTGTCGACGCTGCTGTTTTCGTTGTTCTGGAAGCGATTCAACACCGCCGGGACGCTGTGCGGCATCTACGGCGGGCTGCTCGCCTGCCTGGTGCTCGTGCTCTTCTCGCCGGTCGTCTCGGGCGAGCCGGACTCCATCATCAAGAACGTCGACTTCCACTGGTTCCCGCTGCGGAACCCCGGCCTGGTGTCGATCCCGTTCTCGTTCCTCTGCGGCTTCTTCGGGACGCTGTTCGGCAAGTCCAAGGCGGACCCCGCGCTGCACGCCGAGATGGAGGTCCGGTCGCTCACCGGGATCGGTTCCTGACCCGCCGGCCAGGTCGGGCAGAGTGAAGGGGTGAGCTACCCCGACCGGATCCGCCGGTTCCTCGACGAGCGCCGTCCGCCGACGCCTTGCCTGGTCCTCGACCCGGCCATGGTCGCGGCCAGGGCGCGGGAGTTCGCCGCCGAGTTCCCGGGCGCGCGGGTGCGTTACGCGGTCAAGGCGAACCCGGAGCCGCCGGTGCTGGACGCGGTGCTCTCGGCGGGCGTGGGCTTCGACGTCGCCGGGCGGGCGGAGATCGAACTCTGCCTCGCCAGGGGCGCCGAGCCGTCCGCGCTCGCGTACGGCAATACGATCAAGAAGCCCGCCGACATAGAGTTCGCCTACGCCCGGGGGGTCCGCGAGTTCACCTCGGACGCCGAAAGCGACATCGAAAACCTCGCCCGGTACGCCCCGGGGTCGACCGTCTACTTGCGCCTGCTGCTGGACACCCCCGCGTCGGTGACGCCGTTCGGCCGCAAGTTCGGCTGCGAACCCTCGCTGGCGCTGGACCTGCTGGTACGCGCGGCGGAGCTGGGGTTGCGGCCCGGGGTCGGTTTTCACGTCGGCTCACAGCAGCCGGACGTGTCGGCCTGGGACATCGGGATCGCGGCGGCGGCGAAGGTCTTCGCCCAGGCCGAATCCCGCGGCGTGCCGGAGCGGCGGCTCGACCTCGGCGGCGGTTTCGCCACCGCCCACCGCGAACCGGTGCCGTCGCTCGCGCGGTACGCGGCCGGGATCAGGGCGTCGCTCCGGGCGCACTTCCCCGACCGGCTCCCTGAGCTGCTGCTCGAACCCGGGCGCGTGATCGTCGCCGACGCCGGGGTCATCCGGACGGAGGCCGTGCTCGTCTCGCGGAAGTCGGCCGCGGACACCCATCGCTGGGTCTACCTCGACATCGGCCGCTACAACGGGCTGGCCGAGACCGAGAACGAGGCCATCGCATACCGGTTCGAGCCGGTCGGCGACCTGCCCGGACCAGGGGGGCCGGTCATCCTCGCCGGGCCGACCTGCGATGGTGATGACGTGCTCTACCAACGGACGCCGTACGAAATGCCGCTGACGCTGCGTGCCGGCGACCGGTTCGACATCCCGGGCACCGGCGCGTACACGGCCAGCTACGCGTCGGTGAACTTCAACGGGATCGAGCCGTTGCGGACGTACTGTCTCGAGGGTGCCGACGATGTCGGATGACACCCCCGTGGTCGGCCGGTTCGCCGGGCGGCACGTGCTCGCGGAACTCGACGGAATCGATCCGGCGCTCCTCGACGACCCCGAGTTCCTGAGCGAAACACTCACGGCGGCGGTGACCGAGGCGGGCGCCACCGTCTGCGACGTGATCTCCCACCGGTTCGACCCGCAGGGCGTGACCGTGCTCGCGATGCTGGCCGAGTCGCACGCGTCGGTGCACACCTACCCGGAGATCGGCGCGGTCTTCGTCGACGTGTTCACCTGCGGTGACCGCGCCGACCCCGAGTACGCCGTCCGGCTGCTGTCCAAGGCACTCGGCGCGAACTCGGCCCAGTTGTCCACCGTCCGGCGCGGCCGGGCCCCACTTCCAGGAGAACGCTGATGCCGGGCATCCGCCAGATCACCGAACCGATGGGGCCCGGCCTGTCCCGGCTGTGGGACGTCGACGAGGTCCTGTTCGAAGGCCGCACGCGGTACCAGGACCTGCTCATCGGGCGCACCGCGCAGGGCGTGTCCTTGTTCTGCGACAACGAACGCCAGAGCACCGAGGCCAGCCAGCTCACCTACCACGAAGCCCTGATGGTGCCCGCGATGCTGCTGGCCCGCGAGGTGCGCCGGGTGCTGGTCATCGGCTCCAGCGAAGGTGTCGCCAGCGAACTCGCCGTCGCCGCGGGCGCGGAAGTCGTGGACCACGTGGACATCGACGAAGCGGCCGTGCGGGCCTGCGCCGAGTACCTCCCGTACGGCTACACCCCGGAAACCCTTGCCACGGCGGAAAACGGCGACGGCACCATCCGCGTCCACTACCGCGACGGCTTCGCCTTCCTGGCCGAGGCTGCCAAGCGCGGCGACCGGTACGACGTAGTCGTCATCGACCTGCCCGACGAGAACACGGACCCCGCCGCACAGCACAATCGCTTGTACGGCAAGGACTTTCTCGCTGACTGCGCCGGTCTCCTGACGAAGAACGGAGTCGTGACCTGCCAAGCGGGCTGCCCGACGATGTGGCGCAACGAGACCCTGCTCGCGTCATGGCGCCGATTCCACGACACCTTCGAGACCGTGGTGTACTACGGCTCCGACGAACACGAGTGGGCCTTCCTCACCGGCCACAGTGCACCGCTGCCGGACCCGGTTTCCCTGATCGCACAACAACTCGGCGACGTGGACTACACACCGTCCACAATCGACGCCGCCGCCCTGCGCTCCTGCACCACGCCACCCCTGGCCGTCCGTCGCCTCCCCTTGTGAGCGTTGCGGCCGGTTATTGACAAGTAAGGCAAAGGTGGCGTGTCGGCTTGGGCAGTGGGCTCAGTGGGGTCGTGAAGGGCTGGTTTGCGGCGTCAGACGCGAGGAAGTGGGCTCTCGCGAAGCGAACACACC
>Ga0247768_1000295_pt1 | contig 18343 bp, 14 predicted proteins | sample UWRJL016104C6_FD_179944 | JGI IMG/M metagenome (GOLD analysis project Ga0247768, IMG submission 179944) | Plant litter microbial communities from Arlington Agricultural Research Station in Wisconsin, United States - UWRJ-L016-104C-6 | ecosystem: Environmental > Terrestrial > Plant litter >... | reverse complement strand
CGCGCTCCCCTCACTTTCGGTCTTCTCGCTGATGAGCGCCAGTTATCGATCCGATCAGCGTTATGGCAGCGCCGCGTTCCACATGAAACAAGCAGAGCTCACTCCGGAAGCGCTGGTAGCGCTCGTTCAAGCGCAACTTCGGACATCATGATCGCCGCGACCCAACCCACACGCAAGCTGACCGCGATCGCCGCTTGCTACAAAGACGAGCAGGCCATTCCGTTCATGGCGGAGCGGCTCCAAAAAACCTTCGAGAAGATCGGCGTCGACTACGAGATCATCTTCGTCAACGACGGCAGCCCGGACGACACGCAGACCGTCCTGGAGCGGCTCGCGGCCAGCAATCCCAAGATCAAGGGCATCACGCATAGCCGCAACTTCGGCTCGCAAAACGCGTTCACCAGCGGCATGAAGCTCGCCACGGGTGACGCTTGCATCTTGCTCGACGGCGACCTGCAGGATCCGCCGGAGTTGATCGAAGGCTTCCACGAAAAGTGGCTACAAGGCTACGACGTCGTGTACGGCGTACGCACGCGGCGCGAGATGCCGCGCTTGCTGGAGCTAGGCTACAAGGGCTTTTATCGCCTGTTCCAGACCATGGCGTACATCCGTGTGCCGGTGGACGCAGGTGATTTTTCGCTCATCGATCGCAAGGTGATGACCGTGCTCAACGGCTTGCCGGAGCGAGACCGCTTCGTACGCGGTTTGCGCGCTTGGTCCGGGTTCAAGCAAGTCGGCGTGCCTTACGTGCGACCCGAGCGCATGTTCGGGCGCTCGACGAACAACATGCTGGCCAACTTTCGTTGGGCGAAAAAGGGCATCTTCTCCTTTTCGTACATCCCATTGGAGATGATCGCGTTGGGCGCGTTGATCGTGTCGGTGGTCGCCGCTTTGGCGGCGCTCGCGCAGATCATCAGCCGCATCATGCACCCGGAGCTGCCGCACGGCATCGCGACGATCATCGTCATCAGCTTGTTCCTGGGCGCGATCAACCTGATGAGCCTGGCCTTCATCGCCGAGTACATCGCGAAGATCTTCGAAGAAGTGAAACAGCGCCCGCAGTTCGTGGTCACCAAGCTCGTCAATTTCGAGCCACCCGCGTCGTCGCCCGCCGCCCCGCCCACTGAACCCTAGCGGTTTGTCTGGCGGAGGCAGCTCTGGTATATGAGCCGCCGGTGAGGGTGTTTAGGGCGCCGCACAGCGCTCCTTTGAACCGTGCGGGGCGGGGGTGACGCTCGGCACAGGCCAAGATCTCGCCGTTTGCAAGACCGCCGCTCTTCAGTTTGCTATCTTCCGCCCGCGATGTGCAGATGCGACAAGACGCAGATGGAACGACGGCGGACGCCACAATCTTTAGCGGTAAAGTCATGACGACTCAGGAAGCAGGGGAAGTGGTTGTGCCGAACCAAGTCAGTACCGTGAACGAACCGCCGAGAAGCACCGAGCCGCCGCGAGCCGCCGGACGCGGGCCCTCCAAATCGCTCGGCAAACGCGTCGTGGATTGGGTGCTGGCTCGCAACGAGCTTGCGCAAGCACGCGCCGACGCCGCGCAGTTCACGGTCGAACAGCGTGAGTTCTTGCGTCGGGCCAAGGTAGCGCTCGAGCTCGGTGAGCTCGCGTTTGCACCGGGGAATGCCGTCCGCTCGGGGTCGGCCGCGCCGTTGGCCGCCAACTTGTTCCGACAAGCGATGTACTGGGCACTCTTGCTGCACCGGCCCAAGGGCGCGCCGCTCAGCCCCGAGCAGCTTTGGGCCGAAGCCGACCCGTCACTGGTGCGCTCGGTCGCGGGCAGCGAGGGCGAGCTGGCCTACTTTACCGTCGCGATGCGTTCGTCCTTCATCGAACTCGCCGACGGTACCGACGAAGCTCAGCGAGCCAGCGCGATTCGACTCCGTGGCGCAGCCAACCGCTTGGTCGCGACCGCGCAACGCGTGCTTTGGCGCTTGGAGTGGGCGAAGCTGAAGCGCCTCGTGCGGGTCGGCATCGCCGTCCTGATCCCGTTGTTGGCGATCGTCTGGATCTGGCCCAAAAAGGTCGATCTGGGCAAGGGCGCGCCCTGGCGGGTGAGCTCGATCGGCACCGAGTGTCACCCCGAAAAGTCGGAGTGTGGCGGCGTGACGACGAAGATCTTGTTTCACACGCTGCTCGAGTCGAACCCTTGGTTCGAGTATGATTTCGGCTCCCCCGTCTCGTTCTCTTCGCTCGAGATCCAGAATCGCAGTGATTTCGGGCCGGACCGGGCGGTGCCGCTCGTGGTCGAGGTGAGTAACGACGACAAGTCGTTCAAAGAAGTCGTGCGTCAGCCAGATTCGTTCACTACCTGGTCTCCGCACTTCCCGACTCAGCGCGCGCGCTACCTGCGCTTGCGCGTTGCGCGCGACTCGATCTTGCATCTCGAGTCAATCAAAGTTCATCCGTGAGTTCGCGGCGAGATCTGCACGATCAATGCATCTGCCTTATACCGACCACTATCCCGAAGCTGTAACCATCGCGGGGGAGGTGATTGGCGTCGCGCTCACCGCGGTCGTTTGGTCGCGCACGTTCCGTACGCGGGCGGCAACTGCTGCGTTCTCCGGTGCAATCGCCATCGCCGCCCTGCTGCCGGCGTTCATCCCCCAGCTCGGGTCGGTATCTCCGAACCTGACGGTCATGCCGATCCTGCAAGTGTCGGCGTCGTTGGCCACGCTGGCAATCTTCTTCGGTCAGCGTGCCAATTGGTTCAAAGCGCTGGCGGTTCTGGGGCAGGTCGCGCTCCTGGAGCTCACGCTCTACGTGCGCGAATCGGACTACGAGCTCGCGTTCCTCCATCTCTTTTGGTACGGCATTTTGGTCGGCGTGCACCTGCTCTGGGCGGCGCCACCGACCCCACCGCTGGTCGATGGCGAACTCCCACCGCGGCGCTCCTTCGCGGTCCAGGAGCTGATCGTGTTCGTGCTGACCGTCGGCCTTGCCTTCCTGGTCACGAACTTGGTGTTCGGGCGGCTCATCTACAATGGAGATGAAGTCGCGAACACGTATCAGGCCCACGTCTACGGCCACCTTCGGGCGTATGGTCCGACGCCGCCGTGCGCCTCGATGTTCGAGAACTACTGGGTGTTTCGCCACGAGGGTCGGACCTTCTCGCAATACACGCCGGGTTGGCCGATGTTCATGGGCATTTTCGCGCGGCTCGGCGCGATCTCCCTGGCCGGCCCGGTCATGGCGGGGATTGCTGCGATCGGCATTGGCCGGCTGTCGCGGCGCGTCGCGGCTGACCTGGGCGCGACACCCCAAAGTTCTCAGCGAATCGTCGCGATTGCGAGCGTGCTCGGACCGCTCAGTGCCCTACTCGGGCCGAGCATGCTGCTGAACGGCGCATCCCGTTTTTCACACACGATGGTGTGCGCTTGCTTTGCCTGGGCGATCGAGAGCCTGTGCATCGTGTCAGACCCGAACAACAGCCGACTTCGAACGTGGCTGTCGGGGTTTGCCCTCGGCTCCGCGGCCTCTTTGATGCTGGCGACGCGCCCCACCGATGGCGCCACTTTGGGCGTCGGTCTTTTCCTGTACTTCGCCTGGGCGGCTTTCCGGCGGCGTATCAGTTGGCGCGGCTGGGTGGGCACGACTCTCGGGTTTGCGACCTTTGGTGGCCTCACGGCGGTACTGCTGCGTCTGCAATTGGGCCACTGGTTCCAGACGGCGTACGTGCTCGCGCCTTCCATTCATTGGGAGGCCAAATTCATCCTCAGCTTGCCTCAACCGAACGAGTTGAAGTTCGGCGTACCACTCGCGACCGGCGCCTATTGTTGGTGGCCGGCGGCACCCGCGCTGGGCATTGCCGGGCTGATTCGCGCGCTGGGTGGTCGGGAGCGTCGCGTCGCGTTCATGCTGCTCGTCGGTGGGTCCGCCCTTTTGGGCTTCTACTACTTCGTCCAATTCGGACGCGGTACGGACGACGGCCTCGGCCCGCGCTATCACTTACCCTTGGTGGTGGCCATGGCAACCGGCGGGGCGGCGCTGCTCGCGCCACTCTTCGCCAGCATTCCGTTCGGCAAAATGGCGGCTCCTAGTGCGTGGCTTTGGACCTTGCTCGGTTCACTGCCGGTAGCGGCGGCCATCGCGTACGGCGTAGTGCGCATCGCGCCCCTGCTCTATCCAGTCGCCGAGCGCGAATACAGCTACGGCTCCGCGCCGATCCGCGGTGCCCGGAAGCTCGGTCTGAAGAACGCGATTGTCATGATTCTACCGGGCCACTCGACCGATAACGAAACCAACTTGGCGCAGAACTCGCCGATGGATCCGAATCCGGATGTCTTGTTCTTGATTCGTCGCAGCAAGGCAGATGAGGCCTGCGCGCTCGAGCATTTCCCCGGCCGCACCTGGTACCGCGCCGGAACGGACGAAAACCTCCCGCGCTACTGAACTTGCGCGTGGATGAACGATTGACCCTCGGCTGACACTCTGCTTGCGTCTCGGTCGTGACTGTCGGCGAACCGCGATCGGACCAAGCAGAGAACTTGACGCAGAAACCTCGGGAGGGCGGGTTTCTCGGGCGGGTTCGCGACTGGTTCTGGCGCGGCTCGGAACTTTCGAGAGTGCGCAGAGCGCATCCTGAACCAGGTGAGCGCTCGCGCGCGTTCGGGCGGCGCGCGCAGACCTGCGCGGACTTGGCGGCCAACCTGGCCGAGCCCACCGAGCCCGGCGAAGCCAGCGCCGAGGGCAACGCGTTGGAGAGCTACCGCCAGTCGAGCTACTGGTCCCTGTGCGCGCTGCTCGCCAAGACAGAGCCGACGCTGCAACCCGACGACAGCGCGCGAGTTTGGGGCACGCTCGATGAAGCCTTGCTGAGCCAGGCGGCGTCTTCGGAGCCGCGCGTCGCCGGTTTACAGAGGGCGTTGAGCGCGGGCTCGTTCGTCTACTTCGCCGAGCTGTCCGCGGACGAGCGAACGGCGCTACTGCCCGAGCTGCGCAAGCTCGCCCAAGCGTTGCTCGCGAAGCTCGCGGAGCGATCCGCCGCTCTCGATGCGGTCTACCAGCAGCGAGCTTGGCGCTTGGCGTTCCTCGGGCTTTTGGGGTTCTGTCTCGCGCTGACCCCGGCGGCGCTGAAGAAAGTATGGGAAGCTCGTTCGGAGCTGAGTGCCGGTAAACCCTGGCGTGCCAGCTCCAAGTTGGAAAACGGCGGCGGCTGCAATTCTCCAGCGCAGCAATGTCCCGAGAGCACTGGCTTCTTCTTTCACACCAACGAAGAAGCCAGCCCATGGGTCGAGTTCGATCTCGGCAAAGAACGAAAAGTCTCCAAAGTCGTGGTCGAGAACCGCACCGACTGCTGTTTCGATCGCGCCAACCCATTGGTCATCGAGGTCAGCGCGGACCAAAAGCATTGGAAAAAAGTCGCCCGCCACGACGGCGAATTCACGTCTTGGGAAGCGCCCTTCAGCCCGGTGCAGGGCCGCTATGTGCGCGTTCGTTTGCTGAAGCAGAGCTGGCTGCACTTCAACGCGGTGCGCATCTACTGAGCTCGAGCCGCGCTGGTCGGGAGCGCGTCGTCCTGCCAGCGTCCGCGTTGCCAGACGTAACGAACGCCGTCCCAATGCCAGTAGCCGCGCACCCAGGTTGCGCCAGGCTTGGCTTTGCCCGGTGGCGCATCTCCGTCCTCGGGTGACGTCTGCGGCACGATTGGGCTCCCCGTCACGGGCGGTGCCAACGGCCCTTGTGCGGATTCGTTGAGCGACGGCCGAGTCGAGCGCCCGATCACGCAGCCGGAGAGTGCGGCCAGGCAAGCGGCGTACAGGGCGATCCGAGTCACGCCCAGAAGCTGACCCGAGCGTCACGCCGGATCCATCGAAATTGTGCGCCGACGGCGAGGAGGCGCGAGCGGTGATACACTCGGGCCGGTGCAGATGCGCTTTCGGCCCAAGCTGTCCCTGATCGCCGTGCTCGCGTTCGCGATCCCCGCGCATGCGGATGGCCCGGTGCTGCACGAGTACATCTCTCCGGATGCGGCGGAGGATTTGCGGATGGGGGCGACCACCCAGGACGGCGCAATGCCGGCCGCGATCGATACCCGGAGTGGCGTGCTCGCCGCGCCCGCGGAGCCGCGCACGAACGCGGCCGCGAGTCAGGTGGCATACGGCGGGAGTGCGACTCCGGACAGTATCGATGCCAGCTATCGCATCGATCGCGATACATCGCGACCGGATGCGGTGCGCTACGACGATCCGTTCATTCCGGCGGTGACGCCGTTCAAGCGTTTGTACGCCTATGACGGGCTCGATGAGGGCTTCGAGTTGGTCGTGCACGACAAGCAATTGCGCACGCTCGCCATCGGTGGTGAGGCTCGACCGGACGACGATCAGTTTTACGGCGACTTATTCGTCGATATCGTGCCGGGGGTGCCGGTGCGCATTCCCAGCGTCGGGCCGGGCACGCGCGTGCTGGTCGCGCGGGCGGAACCTGCGCTGCGCTTCGAGTTACAGCGGGATGGCGCGGACAATTGGTTCATCGTCGGGGACGTGCGGAAGCGGGTGCGTCTGGTGCTCGAGCTGGCGATTGCGCGCCGGGCTTTTGGTTCGGAATTCGGTGAAGTTTCTTGGTCGGAGCTCGCGCGCAGTGTGCCGGCTTTGCCGCCTTCGGCGCGGGCGTCGGCGAACGAGGTGCTGCGCTCGGTCGGTATTTCGCAAGCGCAGCGGCCTGCTGACGCCGTGCGCGCGCTGGTCAATTATTTCCGCACTTTCGTGCCTTCGGAGGATGCGCCGCGCGCCTCTTCGGGCAGCTCTTTGTATTCGGAGCTGGCGCTGTCGAAGAAGGGCGTGTGTCGGCATCGCGCGTACGCATTCGTGGTCACGGCGCTTGCGCTCGGCGTCCCGTCTCGCATGGTGCGCAACGAAGCGCACGCGTGGGTGGAGGTCTCGGACGGCTTTTCCTGGCATCGCATCGATTTGGGCGGAGCCGCGAGCCGTCTCGACTACGAACAAAATTCGAGTGAGCACCAGCACCAGCCGCCTGCGGATCCATACCAATGGCCTCCGGGCAGTGAGGCGGGTCAGTCTTTGACGGCGCAAGCGTCGGGCGCGCCGCAGAATGGTACGGCGCGCTCCGGTTCACCGGGAGCCGCGGCGAGCGGCACGTCGCCCAGCGCGCAGGCGCCGCGCAACGTCGTGCCGTCGTCGTCCGCGCGGCCCGAGCCGCCCACGCCGCGCGACGACCCCCAATCCCAAAACGAAGTCGCGGTGAGCAGTGACGATCACGAGCTGCGTCGCGGCGCACGCTTTCACGTCACCGGTACGGCGCGGACCGATCGCGCCGTGTGCGCCAACTCGCGCGTCGACATTGCACTGCGCGACAAGTCCGGCGCGGAACATTGGCTAGGCGCATTGGCCACGGATCAAAGCGGCAAATACGACGGCCGCGTGGCGCTGCCCTTCGATCTCGAGGTCGGCGACTATTCGGTGATCGCGACGACGCCACGCTCCGCGCAGTGCCAGGGTAGCACGCGTTAGCCGACGCTGGCCATGTCGACGTCGAACATGGCCGCCAGCAGCGGGCGTGTCACGTCGGCGGCGGCCGCCAAGTGAATCGCGCGCAAGGCGTCCCCCGCGATCAAGCCGTGCGCCGCGAGGCGGTCGTCGGTGCTGGCACGCTCGCCGTTGCGCGCATCGCTCTCGAAGTCTGCGAGTTGCTGGGCGGCTTCGCGCGCGAGCTCGTGCCGTTCTTCGGCTGACGCGAGCGTCAGCGCCCAGCGGAGGAACTTGAAGGCCAACTCGGCGTGGCTCAATTCGTCGCGGGCAATGCGCGTGAGGGCTCGTCTTACCGAGGGATCGCTGGCGACCTCCGCGGCCGCGAGGGCCTCGAGCGATGCCACGGTCTCGCCGATGCAGCCTTCGCGCAAGACGAGCTTGGCGATCGCCAGCAAGCTCGTGTCTTCGAAGCAATGCTCGATATCGAGCCGCGCGGGGCCAACGGCAGTGCCTCCGTAGCTGCTTGCCAGCGCAAAGCAGGCGCGCGCGTGCGCGGTTTCGTCCGCGAGGGCGCGGTTACAGGCTTCCACCAATTCGCTCGGGGCGCCGAGCGACAACAGTTGCAGGTTGAAACGCGCGAAGGCGGCGATCGATGCGTGTTCCATTTGGCCGAGGCGCGCCCAATGCGCAGCGAGTTGCGCGCGCTGCAGCGGCGTGAGGCCGCTGAGATCGGGGCTGAGCGTGGCATCGAGCCAATCCGCGCGCATTGTGATCGCGGCCATGCGCGGTGCTTCCGCGATCAGGAAGGGCCGGCCACAAACCGCGTTGTTGCAGACGCGATGGCCGTTTTGGTATGCGCAAATCGAGGTGGCACCGCAGACATTGATGCACTCATCTTGGGGCGAGGTGCACTGGAAGGAAGCGCCCCCGCAAACGCTGCTCGTGCTCGCACACAACGAACCGGGCCCGCAATCAGCGTCCGTCCTGCAACCAGCGGCCGTGCAGCGGCCCGGATTGACTCCATTGCAAGCGCAGATCATCGCGGCGCCGCAGTCGCTGTCTTTCACGCAGCCGGAGTCACACCTCGGGGCCGTACCGCCGTCGCGACGGCAATAGCCGTAGGGAAGCGCGGCGCAGTCCAAGTCCGTGCTGCAATACAATCCCGTCAACGATCCGCCTGCGCCGCTGAGTCCCCCCGCGCCAGGCGTTCCCCCCGCGCCAGGCGTTCCCCCCGCGCCAGGCGTTCCCCCCGCACCGGGGGGGACCGTGAACGTGCACTCGATCGCTTCGGCGCGGTGCATGCGCCCGTTGGAACAAGTGATGAGCTTCGTGGCGTCGTTGAAGACGGGGTTCGGACAATCGCTGCCCATCCCGCCCGTGGCACCGCCCCCTCCGACGGTGCCCATCCCGCCCGTAGAACCGCCCCCTCCGACGGTGTCCATTCCGCCCGTAGAACCGCCACCGGCCACGCTGTCCGCACCACCTTTGGAACCGCCCCCGCCGTTGTGCGAACCGCCCACGGGGATCGGGGGGACACCAGCCGTGCCGGCGACGTTGCTCGCGCCCGCCTCAGGGGAGCCGCCACCGCCACCGGCACTGCCACCGTTCGAGTTGATCACCGATGAGCCACCACAGGCCAGCGGGGACAAACCAAGCGAAAGCAGCAGCGAAGTGCGCAGGATGCTTGCTTGTTTCAGCAGCGGCGTTCGCGAAAATTGGGTTTTGGATTTAGACATGGCTCGATTCCTGGATGTCGAACAGTGCGGCAAGGAGAGGACGTGTCACGTCGCGGGCGGCGGCCAGGTGAATCGCGCGCAAGGCATCCCCCGCGATCAGACCGTGGGCCGCGAGGCGATCGTCGGTGCTGGCACGCGCGCCGCTGCGGGCGTCGTGCTCGAAGTCTGCGAGTTGTTGCGCGGCCTCGCGCGCGAGCTCGTGTCGCTCCTCGACTGACGCGAGGGTCAGCGTCCAGCGCAGGAACTTGAAGGCCAGCTCCGCGTGGCTGAGTTCTTCGCGAGCGATGCGCGTGAGGGCTTGTTTTGCTGCGGAATCGCTAGCTACTTCGGCCGCCGCGAGGGCTTCGAGCGAGGCCGCGGTTTCGCCGATGCAGCCTTCGCGCAAGACCAGCTTGGCGATTGCGACGAGGCTCGTATCTTCGAAGCAGTGCTCGATGTCGAGCCGCGCAGGACCGACTGCACTGCCGCCGTAGGCGCTGGCGAGCGCGAAGCAGGCGCGGGCGTGCGCCGTTTCGTCGGCTAGGGCGCGGTTACAGGCTTCGACGAGATCACTGGGGGCCCCGAGCGACAGCAGTTGCAGATTGAAGCGCGCGAAGGCGGCGATCGAGGCGTGCTCCATTTGGCCGAGGCGCGCCCAATGCGCGCTGAGTTGCGCGCGCTGCAGCGGCGTGAGGCCTCTGACATCGGGGCTGAGCGTGGCATCGAGCCAATCCGCGCGCGTCTCGATGGCGGCCATGCGCGGCGCTTCGGCGATTAAGAATGGACGACCACAAACTGCGTCGTCACAGACGCGATGGTCGTTTTCGAACGAGCACGATCCGCCGCCCTTGGTGACGCAATCGTTGCTGTCGAGGCACTCGTCGAGTGGGCTCGTGCAATGGAACGACTCAGACCCGCAAACCCCGACGGTGAGGACGCACAATGAGCCGCTCGCGCAGTCAGCATCGACTTGGCAAACAGCTGAGACACAGATGCCCGGGTTGACGCCATTGCAAATGCAGGCGCCGTGGTTGCAATCTTTGTCGGTGGCGCACCCGGATCGACACAGCCGCACCCCGCCAAAGTCAGTGTTGTCCTCGCAATAACCGTAGGGCAGCGAGGCGCAGTCGGCGTTCGTCGCGCACTCGCTGAACTCAGCGACCGCGCCTGCCGCACCGGCATCGTTGGCACCCGCACCCGCCGCACCGCCCTCGCCGCCCGCGCCAGTGAACGTGCAAGTCACCCGCTGCGCGCGGTGCGTGAGTCCGTTGGCGCAAGAGATGAGCTTGGTGTCCGGGTCGACCACCGGCCGCTCGCAAAGGGTCGTAGGGTTCGTGCCGCCGGTCGAGCCCGTTCCGCCGGTTGGGCTCGCTCCGCCAATTGGGCTCGCTCCGCCGACCGAGCCTGCGCCGCCAATCGAGCTCGTGCTGCCGACTGCGCCGTAGCCGCCGGTTTGTGTCGAGCCGCCGCCTTCGCCGGCCGACGCAGTGACCACTGTGCCCCCGCAGGCAAGGGGAGAGAGGCCGAGGGAGAGCAGCAACGTCGCCCGCAATAAGCTCGTTTGGCCGGAGAGCGCCATCCCGCCCGTCTGATTCCGCAGCATGAAGGTTGCTTAGAGCAAGCCCTGTGCCGCGTTTTCGCGAGACCGATTCAGCCCTTTTCAGGCTTCTCGATCCGCGCTTGGCACAGAGCGGCACAGGAGACCCTGGCGCGCCGGTCGCGGCCGGCGCGAGAGACGCTCGTCAATTGCAAGCGGTGCCGCTGGCGACGCAGCGGCGCACACCGTCTACCACCATGCACGAGAGGCCACTCGTCAGGCCGCAATCGGCGAACGTAGTGCACTCGTCGACCAGCGGATGCGTGCACTCGAAGCTGGCACCTCCGCAAGCGCTGACGGTCGGCACGCACAGCGCATTCGGTTCGCAATCCGCATCCACGTGGCAGCCAGCGCTGAAACAGCGGCCGGGACTGAAGCCATCGCAGTTGCACAGGTCTGTTCCGCAATCGCTATCTTGCGCGCAGCCCGTGCGACACACCCACGGATCTTGCCGTCTCTCGCAGAAGCCGTAGAGCAAGGAGTCGCAATCGCGGTCGAGCGAGCATTCGATGTCGACGTTGCCCGCGCCGCCAGTGGCGCCCGGGGCCGGATGAGGATCGTTGTAAGTACAGGGGAGCGCCTGCGCGCGATGGGAGAGGAAGCGACCGCATTCTTCGAGCTTGCTGACGGGGTTGAAGTGCGCGTCTTCGCAAGTCGCAGTCGGCCGAGCTCCGCCCGCCGAGCTGGCGCCTGCCTGGGAGGACGAAGGTGACCCGGCTTGCGCCGGAGCTCCACCCGCCGCGTCTGACCCGCCTTGCGCTGGAGCGCCGGCTTGCCCCGGGACAGCACCGTCAGCCTGCGAATCGAGCCGTGCTTTGCCGCCACAAGCGACCAGAGACAGCGCGAGCAGCAGCGATGCGCGCACGGTCAGGCTACCGATTTTTTCATGCGCTCGGTGCTGCTGATCAGGTCGCGCAAGGCGGTGTCTTGGCGACGCGCGGCTTCTTCGATTTGAGTCGCGGCGGTGAGCGCGCGTTCCGAGCCGCGCGATTGGGTGCGTTGCGCAGAATTGAGCTGATTGACCAAGTTGTTGATGGTCTCGATCGACTGCGTGATCTGACGGCTGCCGCGGGATTGTTCTTGGCTGGAGCGTTCCACCTGCTGGGAGATGGTGCGCATCTTCTCGCCGCTCTTCATGATCAACTCCGAGCCGCGCGCCTGCTGCGCGGTGGCGGCGGCGATCTGCTGCACGGTGGCGGCGATGCGACCGATGGCGTCGGTCACTTGCTTGCTGCCCTTGGCCTGCTCGACCGTAGCGCGAGCGATGGCGCGCACCATGTTGGTGCTCTTCTGCGAGCTCTCCAGAATCTTCTTTAGGGCGCGCTCGGCCTCGTTCGACACTTCCACGCCGCGGTCGACGTTTTGCGCGCCGCGTTCCACGGCTTGGATCGCGTTCTTGCTTTCGGCCTGAATCGTCTTGATCAGGTCGGCAATTTCCTTGGTGCTGGCGCCCGCGCGCTCGGCCAAGTCTTTGATTTCGTCGGCCACGACAGCGAAGCCCTTGCCGTGTTCGCCGGCCTGCGCAGCGATGATGGCCGCGTTCAAGGCGAGCAAGTTGGTCTGCTCGGCGACGTCGTCGATCACGTTCAAGATCTGGCCGATGGCGTCGATGCGCGAACCGAGGTTCGAGATCACGGCCACCGCTTCTTGGCTGCTCTCCTTGATGCGATAAATTTCGCCGATCGTCTTCAGGATGGCTTCGGCGCCCCGCTCCGCGTCTTGCGCCACTTCTTCGGACAGGCGCGCGGTTTCGTTGGCGTTCGACTGCACCTGGTCGATGGACACATCCATCTCGTTCATGCTCGAGGAGGTTTCCTCGGCGGTGAGCGAGAGGGCATCGACGTTCTTGGCGACTTCCTTGATCGAGTAGGCCATCTCCTCGATCGAGGCCACGGTTTCGCGCACACTGGCCGCGAGCTCCAAGATGTTGCCGCCGACTTGCTCGTTCGTGGCCGTCATTTGCAGCACGGACGAGCTGGACTCTTCGGCGCTGGCCGCCAGCACCTCGACGTGCTGCGCGATCTCGCGCAGGGCCGTGGTGACTTCTTTGACGTAGCGTGCGCTTTCGTCGCTGGCATTCAGTTGCGCCGCGACGCCCTCGGTCAACGTGCGGACGGCAGACGAGAGCGACGTGGCGGCCTCTTGCAGCTCGGTCTCGTTGCGGTTGCTGCGCGTGCTGAGCTCGGCGAACGTCTCGTGCGCCTCTTGCAGCTCTTGATAAATCTGAATCACGGCGGGTGGCGACCCCGCGGGCGCGTCCGGCCTCTTGCCATCCAGCACGCGACGCACTGCGGAGCGCAGCGAATCGAGCAGCTCCGGAGATGGTCCGTCGCCCCCGGCGCTCAGCACGGCCAGTGCCGCTGCGGCGAAGACGATGCCGGCGCAGCCTTCGGGGCTGATGATGGAGGATTTAGTCAGGACCAACGCGAGGAGCGCGACGCCTGCGAGGATGGCGATGGTAATGAGCTGACGCGGTGAGATGCGGATCATTGCGTGCGGCCGAGTCCCCAAGGTGTACGGAAGAGACCTTCGAGCCTAACACTACTCTTCCGCACCTTCACCACGAGCCGATTTCGGCCCGGCCCGCGGTCTCACCCACCGCTTGCCGCGCGCGGCCGGTTATTTAACCGAGCTCCCTCAGAGCTTCAGCACGGGCCTCGGAAGGCCGGGTTTCGGCACGCCCGTCCGGGCACTAGGCGCATCCGGCGGCAAGATGGCGGGCGCGCTGACGGTGCGGGCTGTTGCAGAAACGGGTGGCGCCGTCGGTGTATGTGCGTAGGGCACACTCGGCAGCACCGCACGACGGCCGGGGGCGCGGGCAGGCGGGGTGGGCGCGCTGGCCCGAACCGGAGCAATCGGGCCGGCATCCGATGCCGCCACTCGAGCGGGCGTCCCGCGAGCCGGAGCGGGGGGAGGATTGGCGACGGCCGGGCTCGACGGCGCGGGCGCGGCAACGGCGACTGGCACGTACACCGTCCGCTGGGGAGCAGCAGCGGCAACGGGCGCGCAGGCAGCGGGCCCAGCGTAAGTTGCAGCGGGCGCGTACGCCTGGGTTGCGGGTGAGCTCGGCCCCGTTTGCAGCGTGAGCGTGCAGGCATTCATTGCCAGGAGCAGAAAGCAGGAAACGCCGACAGAGACGATACGGTGGGTCACGTCTTGCTATACGTGGCTGGCCCCGATTCCTTCCCCGAGCTGCTCAACTTTCGCTCGCGGGCGCCTCTTGCAAGAAGCTCGGCCCCGAAACGGGCAATTCCACGCTGAACGTCGCGCCGCCGCCGGGGCTCTCGGAATAGACAATCTCGCCGCCGTGCTCGATCACGATGCGCTGAGCGATCGCTAGCCCGAGCCCCGTGCCGCCGGGCTTGTTGGTGGCGTACGGCTCGAACAGGCGTGCGCGCATTTCGGGGGCCAACCCCGGCCCATTGTCGCTCACCACGATGCGCACTTTGTCTGCATCCAGCGGCCGCACATCGACTTTGACCTGCGGCGACTGCCCGTCCTTCGTCGGTCGCGACTCGGCGGCGTACTGCGCATTTTGAATCAAATTGCTGAACAGCTGCACGAGCTGATCGCGATCGGCATTCAGGGGCGGACAGGGGCTACTCGTAAACACGATCGGTGTGCCGCCGCTGCCGTGCAGGGTGGCTTGAGCGCGAAGGGTGTCTACGACGTCCAATGGGGCGGGGTTCGGCGCGGGCAAGCGCGCGAACTCGGTGAACTCACTGACGATGCGCGTGATGCGCTGCACTTCATCGAGCACCGTGCGCGTGGCCTCGTCGAAGTACTCGTCGAATGCGGGATCTTGGCGCGCGCGCAGGCGACGCAAGGTTTCGACGGCCGCGCGGATCGGCGCCAAGGGATTTTTGATTTCATGGGCCACGCGCCGCGCAATCTCGCGCCGCGCCGCGATTCGCTCGGTGGACGCCAGCCGCTTGCGCAGCGCGGTCAAATCCGCGATGGCGCGATTGAAGGCGTCGGCGAAGGCGCGGATCTCGGCGGCACCGCGCGCGGCCACCGGCTTCGGCTCGCCGTGCGCGACCGCGCCGGCCTCGCGCGCCAGCTCGACCAAGGGCCGGCTGAGGCTCTTGGATAGCAGCAGCGAAACGACTAGCGCAGCGACCAGCGTGCCGACACCGATCAACGAGATCGTGACATCCAGATCTTCGAGCGCGGACAAGAGCGGCACTCGCGAGCGAAATGCGCTGATCTTCTTGTGCCCGAGCTCGGGCAAATCCAAAACTTCGACCATGCGCTGGTCGGACGCAGCCAAAGTCTCGAAGCTCAGGCTCACGTTGTACGCGGCGCCAATCTTGGCCAAAAGTGGCTCCAAGTGCCGCGCAGAGTAAACCCCCACCCACAAGCCTTTGTGCTCGCGCGAGCGATGCACACAGCCGTATTCGATGGCGAGCGGCGCAGTGCTGCGCACGCCCGCCTTCGAAGCGTGTTCCAGATAGCGAACGAGGGCCGGCCCTTCCGTGGCGTTGCCCGGGGTGTGTGAGCCGAGGATCTCTCCGCTGGAGCTGACTACGTACAGCTCATCCAGCCGCAACGCTTGAGCGAGCTCCGGCACGCGCACGCTGATTGCTAGTCGCCGCTGTTCGAGATCGCCGGCTTCGAGCCCGACCAGCGCGCTGTCCACCAGTGGATCGTGACGGCAGAGGGGCTCGCTGAGGAGCGGCAGGCCTTCGAGCTCATCGGCGAGTTCGCGCCCGAGGGGCTCCAGCGCTTGCGCGAACTGATCGCGGAAGCGCTGCTCTTCACTGCGGTGCCAGGCCTCGCGCACGCCGAAGCCGAGCGCGATGATGGTGACCAGGCTGAGGGTCCCAATGGCGAGCAGCAGACGCTGAGCGAGAGTCACGGGCGGGCCAAGGGGGGCAGAAACAGGATCTCGGCGCAGTGAGCCAAACGCGGCTCAGCTCGGCTTCGTCTCGGCGGCGGCGGCGGCCGCGCAGCGCTCGCAGATGCAGGCCAGGTTCTTGGCTTGACTCGGGATGCGCTCGAGCGCAGCGCTCGAGATCAGCGCACTGAAGCACCAGCACTCGGTCTTGCCCTGACTGAGCCCGCAGGCGTTCGGCTCGCCGCACGTCGGGCACTTGCTCGGGTCGATTTCACTCGCCATCGGAAAGCCGCAAGCTAGCACCGAAGCTCGGGCATATCGAGCGGCTCAGAGCAGCGGGTCGGACTCGTAGTTGCGCAGCAAACCGCGATAATTGTCGGCTTCGGGGACGCCCGATAAGTGTTCGAGGCGCGCTTCTTGAGCGACCGCGTAGCGCGCGGCAGCAGCCGCCAGCGCGCGTTCGGCGCGCGAGAATTTACGCCCGCTCGCCGCTTGATACTCCTCGACGAAAGCTCGCGCTTCGTCGGCGCTGGGCGTGAGCACGGCCGGGATGTCCCACTGCGCCGTGAATTGCGCCGCAGCGCGACCCACGCACTCCGCTTCGGCAGCGGCGTGTACCGAGTCCGAATCGTAGACGGCGCACACGGCATCGTCGCGGAAGCGAATGTTCTTCACGCCCCAATCCAGATGTGTCGCCACGAGTCGCAGCTTGCTCTTCTTCAGCGCGAGCTGCGCGGCTCGACCGTGGGCGGCGATGGACTGACCGTCTTCGTCGTCGGCCTCGCGCGCTTCCCAAATGTGCTGAGCTGCGGGCCAGAGCGCCTCTTGGCGCCCGGGCGAGAGCGGCAGCTCCCGAGCGTCGATTGGTTCGAGCAGCGCGTTCAGCTCGGCCAGACTGCGCGCCAGCTCGCGTCGCACGGGCGGCTCGTGTGGGTTTCGGTGAGCGCCGTCGAGATAACCGTAGAAAGCGGCGAATACGCCGGCCTCCGCTTCGAAGATCTCACTGCGCTGGCGAGCGACGGGAAAGCCGTGGGCCGCTGCCACGGCCAGGCAGCGGTGCATCGCGGACAGCTCCGAGTGGTTAAGGCTCTTGTTGAATAGCTTGAGCACCGCCGGCTCACCGCTCTCGAGCACGATGCCGAACACGGCGCCCACGCTCTTCTTGGCGAACAGCGCACCGCTCGGCGGAACGCCGAGCTGAGCTTGCGTCAATTCGGCGACCCAGCTTTCCACTTGATGGAAATCACGATTACCAACCAGCGTCTCGAGATCGGCTTTGTAGGTTCGGTCGCGAAACTCTCCGGCCAAGATCTCGGCCAAGGGTTGGACGCGATAACCGCGCACTACGGATTCCATTGCGCGCAGTTTCCAGAGGGCGGCGGCTGCGCGTCAATCTCGGCGCCCGCCAATTGCACGAAAGCTGCGTTCTTCAGCCGAATTGTGCGCACTCGGCCCGCTGGTATGGCGCGCGGCGATGCGGGCCCCGGCGCAGCGCGCGACGGAGCGCCAACGCTGGAAAAAAAGGAACGAAGCTGGAACCGGTTCCGGGTTTTGCTCCAAGTGGGTAAAAATCGCGAAGTGTGTGCTGTTGTTGCTGGCGTATCGCCACGTGTTGAGTCATTCACATGGACCCATGTTGCGTTCGATTGCTCTCTCGGGTTTGCTACTGCTTGCTCTCGTGACTCAGGGTTGTGATGTCGGGGGTTCGAGCTCCGACGACAGGCCCGCCGTCATCGACCCCACTGCGCTGGAGATTGGTGACGACAGCGATATCGGAGCGGGGGATGACCTCGGCCCCACGCCGGTAGAGCTCCACGGCAAGCTGCACGTCACCGGTACCGAGCTGCGTGATGCTTCCGACAAGCGTTACCAGCTCAAAGGCGTGAGCAGCATGTGGCTGAACTGGGAAGATGACGGCTACGCCGAGAATCTCACCGGTCTGAAGTGGCTGCGCAACAATTGGAAGCTGAGCCTGATCCGCGCCTCGATGGGCATCACGCCGATGGGCGCGTACCTGACCAATCCGGACAAGGCCAAAGGCCAAGTCACGCAAATCGTGGACAATGCGATCGAAGCCGGCGTGTACGTGATGATCGATTGGCACGAAGAGAAAGCACCCTCCCACCAAGCGGAGTCGGTTGCTTTCTTCACCGAAATGGCCACGAAGTACGCGGGCGTGCCCAACGTCATCTACGAGACCTTCAACGAACCGACCGAGCTCGATTGGTCGGAGATCAAGCCGTACCACGAGGCCGTCGTCGCCGCGATTCGCGCGGTCGACCCAGATGCAATCATCATCCTCGGCACGCCCAACTGGTCACAAGACGTAGACAAGGCCTCGCTGGATCAGGTTGCCGGCACGAACCTGATGTACACGCTCCACTTCTACTCGTGCACGCACGGCAATTCGCTGATCAACAAGGGCAAGCTCGCGCTCTCGCGCGGCGCTCCCCTATTCCTCACGGAGTGGGGCGCGACCCTCGCCGACGGCGGCACCAAAGGCGAAGTATGCCTGGACAAGGCGCAACCCTGGATGGACTTCGCGAATCAGTACGGCATCGGCTGGGCCGCGTGGAAGTTCGACAACTGCCAGGATTCGACCTGCTTCCTCACCCCCGACGCCCCTGTGGACGGCGGCTGGACGAGCCAGTACCTCAAGGGTGAAGGCCTGTTCGTGCGCGCCCGCATGCAAGAGTGAGCCGCGCGCTCAGCCTCTGAGCGCACAGCCTGCGCACGCTCAGCCTGCGCGTGCTCAGTC
>Ga0247768_1000294_pt1 | contig 18363 bp, 9 predicted proteins | sample UWRJL016104C6_FD_179944 | JGI IMG/M metagenome (GOLD analysis project Ga0247768, IMG submission 179944) | Plant litter microbial communities from Arlington Agricultural Research Station in Wisconsin, United States - UWRJ-L016-104C-6 | ecosystem: Environmental > Terrestrial > Plant litter >... | reverse complement strand
CGCGCTCGTGCGGGTGCTGCTCTTCGGCGGATTCGACACCATCTCCAACATCGTCACGCTCGGCACCGTCGCCCTGCTCGACCACCCGGAGCAGCTGGCGCAACTGAAGGCCGACCCGTCGCTGACCGCGAACGCCATCGGCGAGCTGCTGCGGTGGGCGAGCATCTCCGACTCCGCCACCGCGCGGGTGCTGCCCCACGACATCAAGGTCGGCGACGTCGTCATCCCCGCCGGCGACGGCGTGATCGCGCTGAACGGCTCCGCCAACCGCGACGAGACGGTCTGGACCGACCCCGACGTCTTCGACATCCACCGCGACACGAAGGGCCACTCGTCCTTCGGCCACGGCATCCACCAGTGCCCAGGGGCCAGCCTGGTCAAGGTGGAGCTGGAGATCATCTTCAACACGCTCTTCGCCCGCATCCCCACCCTGCGGCTGACCGGCCCCCTGCCGGACTCCGTCTACAAGCACGACGCCTTGATCTTCGGCATGTACGAGCTACCGGTCACTTGGTAGCCACAGCAAGGAGTTCCTCGATGCGCATCCTCCACGACCGCGAGCGCTGTGTCGGCTCGGGCTCCTGTGTCTTCGCCGAGCCGTCGGTGTTCGACCAGGACGAAGAGGACGGCCGGGTCGTCGTGCTGGAGGAGCGCCCGGACGAGAGCCGGCGGGCCGCGATCATGGACGCCATCACGATGTGCCCGGTGCAGGCGATCGAACTCACCGACAACTGAAACGGCAAATGGTGCCGGTGCCCACCGATCCGGTGGGCACCGGCACCATTTGCCGTTTCGGAAAAAAATGTTCAGTCCGGTGAGGACTGCAATTCCACCAGGTTTCCGGCGGGGTCGCGCAGGTAGGCGATAATCGTGTCGGGGCCCCATTCGGGACGCTCGGCGGCCGGGCTGACGACCGTGGCGCCGTACTTCTCACAGAGGATCTGCGCGGCTTCGACGTCGGCGAGCCGGAAGCACAGGAGCAGGCCGTCGGCGGGCGTTTCCCCGTCCCCCTGCAGCATCTGCGCCATGATGGAGCGGTCGAGCAGCGCGAGCCGCGGGGTCTGCTCGTCGCTGTTCCAGCGCGCGTAGGGACCGGCTTCCCCGCCCTCCGCCAGCGTCGAGGCCGCCAGCTCCGGGAGTACCGCGTTGTAGAAGCGGAAGCAATCCGCGTAATTGTTCACGAGCAGGCGCGGGTGGACGGTGTCCACCAGATTCGGTGGTCGCGTACTCATTTCGGACTCCTTTGGGAAAGCCAGGTATTTGTTAATCAGGCTATCCAGCGGCAGGCCGTGCCCACACCCCTAGGCGGCCCCTAGCCACACGTCGCCGCGCACCTGTCCACCCCGCGTCCGCGGCGAAAAGTTGTTCAAACGTATGTGTTGTACTTGAGGTAGGGTGGCCCGATGGGACATCGTGAGGATCTGCTCGTAGGAGCCAAGCGTTGCCTGATCGACAAGGGTTACGCACGGACAACCGCCCGGGACATCGTGGCGGCGTCAGGGACGAACCTGGCCTCGATCGGCTACCACTTCGGCTCGAAGGAAGCCCTGCTCAACGAAGCTCTCATCTCGTCGACCGAGGAGTGGGGCGAGGAGCTCACCGCGGCCATGGCGGTGGACACCAAGAACGACGCCACCCCGCTCGACAGGTTCGAGCTCATCTGGGCCAACGTCGTCCAGCTGTTCGTGACCCACCGGCAGCTGTGGTCGGCCACCTTCGAGATCCTCGCGCAGATCGAGCACGTGCCCGATGTCCGGCGCGCGCTCATCGAGGCGAACAAGTACGCCCGCCCCGGGCTGGCGAAGATGTTCCAGCGGATCGACGAGAGCACCGACGAGAAGGACGCCATGGTGCTCGGCGCGTTCCACCAGGCGCTGCTGACCGGGGTCATGTCGCAGTGGCTGATCGACCCGGACTCGGCGCCCACGGCCCAGGACCTGAGCGACGCGCTGCGCATGATCACCTCCGGCTCCATCGGCAACGCCCCTCTCGACGATCCCGCGGACCAGCCCGAAGCCGCCCCCGCGAGCTGAACTCCCGCACAGCCCACAGACTCGTGAGCGTTGCGGCCGGTTAGAACCGGCCGCAACGCTCACGAGTCTTTTTGCGGGTCTCTCTCAGGCGCTGACCTGGGTGCCATCCTGGATCAGGGTCAGCGGGAACTCGACGGGCAGGTCGGAGCGGCGGTTGACGTTGAGCTTCCGGTAGACGCGGGTCAGGTGCTGCTCGACCGTGCTGATCGTGATGAACAGCTTCCCGCTGATCTGGCGGTTCGTGTCGCCCCGCGCGGCGAGGGCGGCGACCCGGCGCTCGGCGTCGGTCAGCCGGGCGATGTTCTCGGTGCCGGAGACCGCCGCGTGGCAGCCCTTGGTGATCCTCTCGGCGCGTCGCGCCAGCAGCCGGGCCCTGTCGACGTCGCCGAGCAGGTGGTGCGCGCGGCTCAGGTCGCCGATGGCGAGCCCGAGTTCGAACCTGTCACCGCTCTCCTGCAGCAGCTGCACCGCTTCGAGCAGGATCGACGGCCGGCGCGAACGGTCGCTGACGGTGGCCAGCACCCTCAGCGAGATCCCGCGGACCCGCGGGTTGGAGCCACCCGGCAGCTCCAGTTGCGCGGTGACCAGCTCCCTGGCCGCCTTCCGGTGGCCGAGCCGCGACCGGACCTCGGCGAGGTCACTGCGCCACGGCAGGAACGCCGGGGTGTCGAGCCCGCACTGCTGGACGAGCGCGCCGCACGCCTCGAAGTCGGCGAGCGCGGCGGGCAGTTTGTTGGTGGCCAGGTGAAACCGGCCGCGGGCGTGCAGGAACTGCGGCCAGTACCGGGTCGACGCGATGCCCTCGGGCAGCCGGCGCTTGACCAGCTCGCTCGCCTCGGCGACCTTGCCCTGAGCCGTCAGCGCGGAGAGCAGATTGGACAGTGGTGAACCGACCGCCACGCCCCACTTTTCGGCCGGCAGCTCGGCCAGCGCCTGGCGGGCGTAGCGCTCGGCGTCGGGCAGGTTGCCGCGGCGCAGGGCGACGTGCGACCGGATGTCGGCTATCGCGGCCGACCAAGCGGCTTCGCTCTGCGGCTCTTCGGCGAGGACGTCCTTCAGCTCGATCGGCTGCTCCTCGGTCGACCACGGCGTGATCGGGAGCCAGGTGACGGAGTCACGCCGTCCGTTGACCTTCGCGAGCATCGCGGTGATCGTGGCGCGCTTCCGGCCGTCTTCACAGCAGCCGTAGGCGAGCTGGAGGAAGGCGACGGCACGCTTCACGTCTTCGGCCGCGAACGCCTGCTTCGCGGCGTCGTGCAGGGTCTCGACCGCCCAGCGGGCACGGACCCCGCCGCCGGTCAGGAGGTGCTCGGCGATCTCCGTCGCGGCCGCGCCTTCCTGGTACAGCAGCGCGGCGATCTTGAGGGACAGGGCCGCGTTCCCGTCGGCCATCAGGTCTCCGAGCACCGCCGCCCGCACCGCGGGGTGACGGAAACGGCCGGCGTCGAGCAGGCCCGTCACGTTGAGCGCCGTCAGCGCCGGTGCCACCAGGGAAGGGCTGATCTCGAGCAGTTGGGCGAGGGTGCCCGCCGACGCGTACTCGCCGAGCAGGGCCACTCCGCGGGCCACCTCCAGCAGGCGTGGCTCCCAGCGGTCGAGGCAGGCCAGCACGGTGCCGGTGAAGCACGGCCCGGCCACCAGCTCGTCGTCCCTTGTGGACAGTGCCAGCCTTCGGTCTTCGATCAGGGCCCGGACCAGGGCGGGGCTGCCGCCGGTGACCGCGTGATAGACCGTGGTGGCCCGGTTCGCGAAGTCCGCGCCGAACTCGGCCGACAGCAGTTCCGCCACCCCGGTCAGGGAAAGCGGGCGCAGCCTGATCCTGGTGCAGTGCCCCGGACGCGCCAATTCCGCGTGTACCAGGGAGCGCACGGACCGGGGCTGCTGCCATTGGCCCAGCACCAGCATGACGCGGGCGGTGCCCAGCCGGGACCGGAGGTCGAGCAGGGCCTGCATGCTGGGGGCGTCCGCGTGGTGCGCGTCGTCGACGGCGATCACGACCGGGCGCTCCCGTGCCAGCTCGAGCACCCGCTCGCCGAGGCCGGTCCGTCCACTGGGAACTTCAAGTCCGGCGGACTGGAAAAGCTTGTCCACCAAGGAAAACGGCGAAAGCTGCTCACCGGCCAGTGCGGTCGCGAAGAGAAGCAGCGCGCCCGCCTCGGTCACCAGCCCGGTGAACGCGGTGAGCAGCTCGGTCTTGCCTGTCGCCCCTGGACCGCCGAGCGAAACCACCCGACCACGGCCGTCAACGGAATCCGCGAACAGGCTCGTCAGGGTCTCCCATTCATGGTTTCGCTCTGCAAGCCGCATCAGAAGTCTCCTCAACCGTACGTACCCGTGGGGCTGTTTCTCACTCAGCTGGGCCGAGAACCAGGCCGCCGTCTGCACCCATTAAACGCTATCCGAAACACATATACAAGCGTCTTAGACAGGAAGTACGCTGAGTTAGCAAGAAATACTAATCGTGGGGACGATGGTCACCAGGTGCAGCCGACTTAAGATCCATTTGATCTAACGCTGCGGAGGAGTTAAGGAAGACAATGCAGCTCCGAGGCCCGTAGATGATCAACAAAAGCCCTCCGGAGATCCGGACACGGAGAGCGAGCACATCCGGTCAAAAGGGACAAAAGAGGTGAACGTACGTATATTTGATAGTGAACGGGATCACGTTTTCTCTTTTCATTAAACCACCCCGGCAATTCTTTTCATGTCAACGCTATTCTTGGATGACAATTGTTTCGAACGTCCATTGACTTTGTCTTTTGATGATCCTTCCGAGCAGATTCGCAGGTCACGCGCGGGTTCCCCGGCGGAATGGAAGCAGCGGTGCCCCCGCCCGGCAACCCTTAAGGGATTACCCTGACATTCCCCTGCCAGGCAAGGGACTCCCGCTTCTCCACAAAGGATTTTCCCAGGAAAATAGGGCAAAAGGGTCCCCAGCGTAAGAGAAAACGGGCAGGGCGAGACTCAGCGCTCGTTGTGGACGAGACCGGCGTCGCGGAGCTCGTCGAGCCAAACACCCATGTCCGCACGCATGTTTTCGGGCTTGCGGTCCCACAGTTCGGCCAGCATGTCCGCGGCCGCGTCGACGTCGCCGTCGTGCTGACGCAGGGCGATCCACATGGCCGTCCCGACCGGGCTGCAGCGGAACCGGGTCCCGGTGCGTTCCGAGAAAAGCTCCAGATACCCGTCCGCGAGCACGGTGGCCATCAGCCCGGGTTCGGGTCGAACCGGCATCTTTTCCCTCGCAGTACTCCTCCGGACCGTGAGGTCGGATGGGTCGGCTGCTGCCCCAGCGTCCGAACTTTCCACTTATAATACATCCGTCTAACACGCATGCCTAGTACGTGCGTATGGGAAATTGGTCGCGTTTCGAACACGGTGCGTCCCGATCTCCCCGGCGGGACAGTCAGGGGTAGGACGCGGGCCCGGTCCCGCGAATTCAGGCGTAAATGCCGAAGGGGCCGTGAGTGTTCAGCGGGGCGAAACCCGCTGAACACTCACGACCCCGGAAGAGGGACCGGCGAATACCTACTGGTCGGCGATGTGCTTCGAGATTTCCGCCATGACGGCCGGCGCGTGCTCGTTGAGATAAAAATGGCCACCGCGGAACACCTGAAGGCTGAACTCGCCATCGGTGTGGTCGGCCCAAGCGCGGGCTTCGTCGAGGGTGACTTCGGGATCGGTGTCACCGGTGAGGGTGAGAATCGGGCACTGGAGCTTCGGGCCAGGCTGATAGCGATAGGTCTCGGCGGCTTTGTAGTCACTGCGGAACGCGGGCAGGATCATCCGCAGGACCTCGTCGTCCTCGAGCAGTGAGGCGTCGGTGCCGCTCATCTGCTTGAGTTTCGCGATGAGGCCGTCGTCCGTGGACAAATGGACCCGTTCGTTCTCGCGGTGCCGCGACGGCGCGCGGCGCCCGGAGGCGAACAGGCCCAGCGGTTCGACGCCGTCCCGCTCCAGCCGCAGCGCGACTTCGAAGGCCAAAGTGGCCCCGAGGCTGTGCCCGAACAGCGTGATCGGCTTGTCCAGCCACGGTTTGAGCTCCTCGACGACGAGGTCCGCCAGCTCACGGACGTCGTCGAGGCGTGCCTCGGCGCGGCGGTCCTGCCGCCCGGGGTACTGGATCGCGAAGACGTCGATGCCGGGCGCCAGCCCTCGGGACACAGGGAAAAAGTACGAAGCCGAGCCACCGGCGTACGGAAAGCACACCAGCCGGGTCGGTGCGTCCGGCGCGGGGTGGAACCGCCGGATCCAGGCACTGGTCACTGTCTCCATCGTGGTCGACTTCCCTTCGGGGAACGGCTGTTCCCGTGCTGTGTGGTCAGTGGGTCGCCCAGAACCCTGGTGGAGTGTAACCGTTTTCGGCCACCCAGCCGGCGGGCTTCGGGCCGGAATCCGCTCGCCCGCGCGACTTCTTGCCGTTCACGAGCGCCAGCAGCGCGAGCGTGGCGGCGGCGACCTCTTCGTCGTCCGGCTTTCCCCGGACGACGACCATGAACGGCGTCTCGCGGGTCTGCCCGGCGGCGGTCATGCCGGTGGGTTCCCATGCTTGCGCGACGGGAGCCGGGAATGCTTGGAGCGCAACATCGCGAGCGCGTCGACGAGGGTTTCGCGGGTTCCCGCCGGGTCGATGACGTCGTCGACGAGTCCCCGCTCCGCGGCGTAAAACGCGTGCATGAGCTCGGTCTGGTACTCCTTGATGCGCTGCTGCCTGGCGAGCGCCGGGTCGTCGGAGGCCGCGATCTCCCGGCGGAACACGACGTTCGCCGCGCCCTCGGCGCCCATGACCGCGATCTCGTTGGTGGGCCACGCGAACGACAGGTCCGAGCCGATCGACCGCGAGTCCATCACGATGTACGCGCCGCCGTAAGCCTTCCTGACGATCAGCTGGATCCTCGGCACGGTCGCGTTGCAGTAGGCGTAAAGCAGTTTCGCGCCGTGGCGGATGATCCCACCGTGCTCCTGGTCCTTGCCCGGCAGGAAGCCCGGCACGTCGACCATGGTGACCAGCGGGATGCTGAAGGAGTCGCACATCTGCACGAACCGCGCGGCCTTCTCCGAGGCGTGGATGTCGAGCACCCCGGCGAAGGACGCGGGCTGGTTCGCGACGATCCCGATCACGTGGCCGTCGAGGCGCGCGAGTCCGCAGATGATGTTCTGTGCCCAGGAAGCGTGCACTTCGAACAGGTCGCCGTCGTCGATGATCTCCTCGATCACCGCACGCATGTCATAGGCGCGGTTCGGGTCGGCGGGGACCAGGTCGAGCAGGACGTCGCTGCGGCGATCCGCCGGGTCGTCGGCCAGCACGGACGGCGGGAGTTCGCGGTTGTTCGACGGCAGCAGGGAAAGCAGGTGCCGGACCTCTTCGAGGCACTCCTCCTCGCTGTCGTACATGAACCCCGCGGCCCCCGAGATCCCCGCGTGCACCTCGGCGCCGCCGAGCTGCTCGTGGGTGATGTCCTCACCGGTGACCGACCGGACGACGTCGGGTCCGGTGATGTACATCTGGGAGGTGCCGCGGACCATGAACACGAAGTCCGTCAGCGCCGGTGAGTAGGTCGCGCCGCCCGCGCACGGGCCGAGCATCACGCTGATCTGGGGGATCACGCCGGACGCCTTGACGTTGCGGCGGAAGATGCCGCCGTACCCGGCCAGCGCCGTGACACCTTCCTGGATCCGCGCCCCGGCGCCGTCCGACAGCGAAACCAGCGGCGCGCCCGCCGACTCCGCGAGGTCCATCAGCTTGTGGATCTTCTCCGCGTGCGCCTCGCCGAGGGAGCCGCCGAAGATGCGGAAGTCGTGGGCGTAAACGAAGACCGTGCGCCCGTTGACCAGGCCCCAGCCGGTGACCACGCCGTCGGAGTGCGGGCGACGGTCTTCGAGCCCGAAGCCCGTCGCCCGGTGACGCCGGAAGGTCTCGATCTCGCGAAACGTGCCGGGGTCGAACAACAGGTCCAAGCGCTCGTGGACGGTCAGCTTCCCCTTGGCGTGCTGGGCCTCGGTCGCTTTCGCCGACGGACCGGCCTTCGCCGCCGCGCGCGTCGCGTCCAGTTCGGCCACCTTCGCGCGCAGATCCGGGGGGACGACCCTCTGAGCGTCATCGAGCACGGACATGAACTCACACTCCAACCAAGTCGGCGTCTCACTTCAGTGAACCCGGGGCCGCCGGTCCACACCAGACCGGCGACCCCCTATGTTGGCTCGCCGAACCCCTGACACAGTGGGGAAAGCGGCCGGTGAACCCGTCAGCCGAACGACTCCAGCTCGCCGTCGAGGATGCTGAACAGCTCGTCGGCGCTGGCCGAGCTCAGCTCCTGACTTTCCGCGCTCTCAAGGCTTTCCGCCCACTTCGCGGTCATCGCCCGCAGGCGCGCGCCGATGCGCGCGTGCTCGCTTTCGTCCGGCTTCGCTTGTGCCAGCGCGGTTTCCAGCTTGGTCAGCTCCGACTCCAGCGGGTCGGCCGCTTCGTCACCACCGAGTTCGGCCCGCAGGTAACCGGCGACCGCGGCGACGCTGGGGTAGTCGAAGATCAGCGTCGCGGAGATCCGCTTGCCCAGCAGGGTGCCGAGCCGGTTGCGCAGTTCGAGCGCGGTCAGCGAGTCGAAGCCGAGGTCGAGGAAGCCGCGTTCGGTGTCGATCGCCTCCGGGCGGTCGTGCGCGAGCACGGCCGCGACCTGCACCCTGACCAGGTCGAGCAACGCCTCACCACGCTCGTCGGCGGACAGTCCGGCAAGCCGCTCCTTGAGCGCCTCCGGTCCGGAAAGCCCCGCCGGACCCGCCGGCCGCGCGGCCGGGCGGACCAGGCCGCGGAAGGCCGGGGCGAGGTTCTCCTGGGTCCGCAGTGTCTTGAAGTCCAGCCGGACCGGCACCAGGGTCGCGCGGTCCACCGCGAGCGCGGTGTCGAACAGCGCGAGCCCTTCCTCCGAGCTGAGCCCGGCGACACCCGACCGCGAGAGGTCGGCGTCGGCCAGGTGGCCGGTCATCTCGCTCTTCCGCGCCCACAGGCCCCAGGCCAGCGAGTGCGCCGCGAGGCCCTTCGACCGCCGGAGACCGGCCAGCGCGTCGACGAAGGTGTTCGCGGCCGCGTAGTTGGCCTGACCGGCCGTCCCGGTCACGCCGGAGATCGACGAGAACAGGACAAACGCCTTGAGCGGCAGCCCGGCGGTGAGTTCGTGGAGATGCCACGCCGCGTCCGCCTTGGGCCGGAGCACCTTGTCGAGACGCTCCGGGGTCAACGCCGTCACGACGCCGTCGTCCAGGACCCCGGCGGTGTGGACGACCCCGGTCAGCGGATGGCCGGCGGACAGCGAGGCGAGCAGCTGGGCGACTTCCGACCGCACGGAGACGTCGCAGGCCGGGATGGTCACCTCGGCACCGAGCGCGGTCAGTTCGGCCTGAAGCTCGGCCGCGCCGGGCGCGGCACTCCCCCGCCTGCTGGTCAGCACGAGATGCCGGACGCCCCGCTCCGCGACGAGGTGGCGGGCCACCAGCGCACCCAGGCCACCGGTGCCGCCGGTGATCAGCACGGTCTCGTCCGGCGACCACGGACTCGCCGGAGTCGCCGCGACATCCGAAGCATCCGTGGCGACTCGCGCGAACCGGGGCACGAACACCGACCCGCCGCGGACGGCCAGCTCCGGCTCACCCGAGCCGAGCGCGACCCGTACTCCGGCGATGTCGTCGGAGTCGACCAGCACGAACCGGCCGGGGTTCTCCTCCTGAGCCGCCCGCACCAGTCCCCACACCGGCGACTGCGCGAGGTCGATCGGATCCCCGGGGCCGACCGCGACGGCTCCGGTGGTCACCACGACCAGCCGCGAGTCGCCGAACCGCTCGTCGGCGAGCCAGGCTTGGACGGTCTCCAGCATCTGGTTCGCGACCGACCGCACGGAGTCGGGGACGTCTCCGCCGGGCGTGACGACCTGCGCGAGCACGTAGGCGGGCACCGGGTCGTCCGAGCCGAGCGCGTCCCAGCGCACCAGTGCGTCGACCGGCGTGCCGAGCGGCGCCGGGGTCCAGTCCAGCTGGAACAGCGACTCCGTCCGGCCACCGCGTGCCGCGCTCAGCTGGTCGGCCGAGACAGCGCGCGACGCCAGCGAGTCGACCGACAGCACCGGGTTGCCCGCGAGGTCGGTCACGGCGAAGGCGACGTCCTGCGCCCCGGCCGCACCGGGTCCGGCCGGTGACATCCGCACGCGCAGTGCCGTGGCGCCGGTCGCGTGCAGGGTGACCCCGTTCCAGGCGAACGGCATCAGGGTGTCGTCGCCGTCGTCCTTGAGCAGGTCGGCGTGCATCGCGGCGTCGAGCAGCGCGGGGTGCAGGCCGAACGAACCGGCGTCGGCCCCATCGGGCAGGACGACCTCCGCGAACACCGTGCCGTCGAGCTGCCAGGCCGACTTCAGGCCTTGGAAGGTCGGGCCGTAGCCGTAGCCGCGGTCGACCAGCCGCTCGTAGGCGCCCTGGGTGTCGATCGCGGTCGCCCCGGCGGGGGGCCACTCGCTCAGGTCGAACGTCGGCGCCGGACCGGCCGCGGTCAGCGTCCCGGCGGCGTGGCGGGTCCACGAACCGCTGCCCGCCGCGCTGTCGGTGCGCTCGGCGCGGGAGTAGACCGCGACGGACCGGGCGCCCGACTCGCCGGAGTCGCCTACGACGACCTGCAGCGCGACCCCGCCGTGCTCCGGCAGGATCAGCGGGGCTTCGAGCGTGAGCTCTTCGACTCGGCCGAGTCCGACCTGGTCGGCGGCCCGTACGGCCAGCTCCACGAACGCCGTGCCGGGCAGCAGGACACTGCCCATCACCGCGTGGTCGGCCAGCCACGGCTGCTTGTCGGCCGACAGGAGTCCGGTCAGGACCACCCCGCCCGACTCCGGGGAGTCGACGACCGCGCTCAGCAGCGGGTGTTCCGCCGCGAGCTGCCCGAGGCCCGAAGGCCCGGCTCCCACCGAAGCGGGCGCCCCGGCGTAGAAGCGCTGGTGCTGGAACGCGTACGTCGGCAGGTCGACGCGCCGGGCGCCGCGGCCGTCGAAGAACTTCGGCCAGCTGACGCGGACACCGCGGGCGTGCGCGAGTCCGGCCGCGGCGACGATCTCGCGTTCTTCCGAGCGGTCCCGTCGCAGCACGGCCGCGAAGGCGATGTCGGCGGAGGTCTCGAGGCAGTCGTCACCCATCGCGGTCAACGCCGCGTCGGGGCCGAGTTCGAGGAACGTCGTGACGCGCTTCGCCTCAAGCGTCCGCACGGCATCGCAGAAGCGGACGGCCTCGCGGACGTGCCGCACCCAGTAGTCGGCGGAGGTGAGTTCCTCGGCCTTGGCGATCTTACCGGTCAGGGTCGAGACGATCGGGATCTTCGGCGCGCTGAAGGTCAGGCTGCCGGCGATCGCGCGGAACCCGGCGAGCATCGGCTCCATCATCGGCGAGTGGAAGGCGTGGGAGACCTTGAGCCGCTTGGTCTTGCGGCCCTCCGACTCGAAACGGCCGGCGATCTCCAGCGCGACGGTCTCGTCGCCCGAGAGCACGACCGAACGCGGTCCGTTGACCGCGGCGATGCCGACCCGCTCGGTCAGGTGCGGCCGGACTTCGTCCTCGGTGGCCTGCACCGCGATCATCGCGCCGCCGGCGGGCAGGGACTGCATCATCCGGCCGCGGTACGCGACCAGCTTCGCCGCGTCGGCCAGGGACAGCACCCCCGAGACATGCGCGGCCGCGAGTTCGCCGATCGAGTGCCCGGCGAGGTAGTCGGGGCGCATCCCCCAGGATTCGAGGAGCCGGAACAGCGCGACCTCGACCGCGAAAAGCCCGGTCTGGGTGAACGCCGTCTGGTTCAGCGCTTCGGTGTCCGACCCCTCGGGGTCGGCCCAGATGACGTCGAGCAGCGGCCGTCCGAGGTGCTTGTCGAGTTCGGCGACCACCTCGGTGAACGCCTCGGCGAAGGCGGGGAAGGCGGTGACGAGCTCCTTGCCCATCCCGAGCCGCTGCGAGCCCTGGCCGGTGAACAGGAACGCTGTCAACCCGCCGGACCGGACGTGCCCTTCGACGACCTCGGCGGACGGCTCGCCCGCCGCCAACGCGGCCAGCCCACGCAAGGCGCTTTCGCGGTCCGCGGCCACGATCGACGCGCGGCGGTCGAGCGCGGACCGCGTGGTCGCGAGCGAAAAACCGATATCGGTCAGGTCCTGGTTACCGGCGAAGGCCAGCAGCTTGGCCGCCTGCGCGCGGAGCGCCTCGGGGCTCTTGCCGGAAAGCACCCACGGGACGACGGTCGCGGCGGACGTCCCGCTCGCGGCCTCGACCTCGACCGGCGGGGCTTCCTCGATGATCACGTGCGCGTTGGTGCCGCTGATGCCGAACGACGACACCCCGGCCCGGCGCGGCCGGTCCTTGCGCGGCCAGGGCACGGCCTCGGTCAGCAGCCTGACGTTGCCCGCCGACCAGTCGACCTGCGGCGTCGGCTCGTCGACGTGCAGGGTCTTCGGCAGCACGCCGTGGCGCATCGCCTCGATCACCTTGATGATGCCGCTGACCCCGGCCGCGGCCTGCGTGTGTCCGAGGTTCGACTTCACCGAGCCGAGCCACAGCGGCTCGTCGTCCGGCCGGTTCCGGCCGTAGGTCGCGAGCAGGGCCTGCGCCTCGATCGGGTCGCCGAGCCGGGTGCCGGTGCCGTGCGCCTCGACGGCGTCGACGTCGGCCGTCGAAAGACCGGCGCTGGCGAGAGCCTGCTTGATGACCCGCTGCTGCGACGGCCCGTTCGGCGTCGTGATGCCGCTCGACGCGCCGTCCTGGTTGGTCGCCGACGCCCGCACGATCGCGAGCACGGGATGCCCGTTCTTGCGCGCGTCGGAGAGCTTCTCCACCAGCAGCATGCCGGCGCCCTCACCCCAGCCGGTGCCGTCGGCCGCCGCGGCGAACGACTTGCAGCGGCCGTCGAGAGCCAGGCCGCGCTGCTTCGAGAAGTACACGAAAGTGTCTGGTGTGGACATCACGGTGACACCGCCGACCAATGCCATCGGGCACTCACCCCGGCGCAGGGCCTGGATGGCCCAGTGCAGCGCGATCAGCGACGACGAGCAGGCGGTGTCCACCGAAACCGCCGGGCCTTCGAGCCCGAGGGTGAACGAAACCCGGCCGGTGACCAGGCTGCCACCGGCGGCGGCGCCCTCGTAGTCGTGGTACATCACCCCGGCGAAGACCCCGGTCTTGCTGCCTTCCAGCGACAACGGGTCGATCCCGGCGCTTTCCAGTGTCTCCCAAGCGGTTTCGAGCAGCAGCCGCTGCTGGGGGTCCATCTCGCCGGCTTCCCGCGGGGAGATGCCGAAGAGGTCGTTGTCGAAGTCCCCGGCCTCGTGCAGGAAAGCCCCGTCACGCGAAACCGTCTTGCCCTCTTTGCCGGGTTCGGGGTCGTACAGCCCGTCGACGTCCCAACCGCGGTCGGTCGGGAACTGCGTAACACCGTCGCGGCCTTCATCGAGCAGCCGCCACAGGTCCTCCGGCGAGTTGATCCCGCCCGGGAACCGGCAGCCCATGCCGACGATCGCGATCGGATCGGCGGCATCGGCCGCGGCGGTGTTCCCGGCGTCGGCGAGCTCCCGGTTCTGCTGCTTGAGCCGTTCGTTTTCGGTCAGTGACTTGCGCAGCGCTGCGACGATCTGCTCGACAGATGCATCCACGGTGAATCCTCGGCTTTCCGGCTTGGGGGTTTTACTCGCTGCCCGCGAGGGCGGCCCGGACGAGATCGTCGATCCCCATCTCCTGGATGGTTTCGCTCACTTCGGGCTCGGCCGGCTTGTGCCCGGCGAGTTGCAGCAGCGAGTCCAGCAGCCCCGACTCGCGGAGCTTCGCGACCGGAATCGCCTGCAGGGTCTTGCGGATCGTGTCTTCTTCGGAGTCCACCGGCACGACCTCGGCCACCGGGATGCCCGGGGTCAGCTCCTCCAAGAGGAACTTCGCCAGGCTGACCGGCTTCGGGAAGTCGAACATCAGCGTCGCCGGCAGCCGCAGCTTCGTGGCCGTCTGGAGCTTGTTGCGTAGTTCGATCGCGGCCAGCGAGTCCAGACCGAGTTCGGTGAAGCCCTTGGCAATGTCGACGTTTTCCGGGTCGTCGTGCCGGACCGCGGCGACATGCGTGCGGACCAGGTCGAGTACCGCCCGCTCCCGCTCGTCCTCGGAGAGTCCGGCGAGTCGCTGCACCAGCGTTCCCGTGGCCGCAACGGGAGCCGCGGCCTTGACCGGGCCAGCCTTGACCGGAGCGGCCTTGACCACGACCGGGGTGCTCGCCGCGATGCCCGGGGTCAGCTCCTCCAAGAGGAACTTCGCCAGGCTGACCGGCTTCGGGTAGTCGAACATCAGCGTCGCCGGCAGGCGGAGACCGATCGCGGTCTGGAGCTTGTTCCGCAGTTCGATCGCGGCCAGCGAGTCCAGACCGAGTTCGGTGAAGCCCTTGGCGATGTCGATGTTGTCGGGCTCGTCGTGCCGGACGGCGGCGACGTGTGTGCGGACCAGGTCGAGCACCGCCCGCTCCCGCTCGTCCTCGGTGAGCGCGGCGAGTCGCTGCTCCAGCGAACCCGCGGCCGCCGGGGCGGCCTCCGCCACCTTGGCCGGTTCCGTCTTGGCCCGCTGGGACGGTGCCTTCGCGACCGTCCGGAACAGGGCCGAGACCTCGTCGATCGACTCCGCGAGGGCGGGAGTCTCGATCCGCAGCGGCACCAGCACGGCGTCCGCGAGGCTGACGGCCTCGTCGAACAGCACCAGCCCCTCCGCCGAAGACAGCGCGGGGAAACCGAGCCGGGTCAGGCGGTCCAGCACGGCGTCGTTCAGCTTGCCCGCCATGCCGCCCGCCGACGCCCAAAGGTTCCACACCAGCGAGGTCGCCGGGAGCCCGGACGCCTTGCGGTGCTGGGCGAGCCCGTCGAGGAAGGCGTTGGCCGCCGCGTAGTTGCCTTGGCCGGCGGGGTCGAGCAAGCCGGCCGTCGAGGAGAACAGGACAAACGCCTTGAGGTCGAGCCCCTTGGTCAGCTCGTGCAGGTGCCAGGCCGCGTCCACCTTGGGGCGCAACACCTTCTCGACCTGCCCGGGCTTCAGAGACGTGACCACCGAGTCGTCGAGCACACCGGCGGCGTGCACGACGGCGTTGAGCGGGTGGCCCGCCGGGACCTGCCCAAGAAGCTTGGACACCGAGTCGCGATCCGACACGTCGGCCGCGGCGATGACCACCTCGGCGCCCAGCGCGGAGAGTTCGGACTTGAGCTCGGCCGCGCCCGGGGTGTCGATCCCGCGACGGCTGGTGAGCAGCAGGTTCCGCGCGCCGTGCCTGGTGACGAGGTGCTTGGCGAGCAGCGCGCCGAGACCGCTGGTGCCGCCGGTGATGAGCACCGTGCCGCCCGCGGTCCACGGCGGGCCGGACTCGGCCTCCGTCGCGGAGACGTTGCCCAGTCGCGGGATCTTCACCTCGCTGCCCTTGGCGGAGATGCTTTCGCGCACCGCCGACTCGGGCTCGGTCAGCGCCGCGATGGCCGGAAGCGTCCGTGCCGAGCTTTCCGCGCCGTCGAAGTCGACGAGCAGGAAGCGGTCCGGGTTCTCCGCCTGCGCGGCCCGCACCAAGCCCCAGACCGGCGACTGCGTCAGGTCGATTTCCACGCTGTCGATGCCGTCGACGGTCACCGCGCCTCTGGTGAGCACGACCAGTTTCGACGCCGCGAACTTCGGCTCCGCGAGGAAGTCCTGCACCACGCCGAGCATCCCGTGCACGCTCGCCCGGACCTCGTCGGGAACCGCGTCGCCGAGCGAACCGGGCACCGGGTAGACGACCACCGGCGGGATGACGTCCGCCTCGACCAGCGCGGACAACTCGTCGTACGCCGTGGCGCCTTCGCCGAGTCCGGCCGGGATGGACCCGAGCACCGCCCAGCCTTGCGCGGTGTTCTCGACCAGCGCGCCACCGAGTGGCAGCTGGCTCCAGCCGACGCGATACATCGATTCGCGCACCCGGCTGCCCGTCGAAGCGGCGGCCGCGGCGGCGACCCGATCGGGCGTGACCGCGCGGACCACCAGCGACTCGACCCGCAGAACCGGGTTGCCGTAGACGTCGGCGAGTTCGAGCTTGACCGCGTCCGAACCGACCGCGGAGTCGGAGCCGACCCAGTTGATCCGGACCCGCAGCTTGGCCTTCCCGCCGGAGTGCAGGGAAACCCCGGACCACGAGAACGGCAGCTGCGAAGCGCCGATGTCCTGCGGCTTACGACCGCCGAGGAAGTCGGTCGCGCTCAGCGCCGCGTCCAACATGGACGGGTGGACACGGAACTGCGAAGCGTGTTCCCGGGCGTCGTCCGGCAGGGCGACTTCGGCGAAGATCTCCTTGTCCCGGCGCCAGATCGCTTTGAGCCCGCGGAACATCGGGCCGTAGTGATAACCCTGGCTCGTCAGGTACTCGTAGACGTCGCTGATGTCGACGGCTTCCGCACCGGCGGGCGGCCATTCCCCGTAACCGACGTCGAACGACTCCGGCGTGAGGTCGGGCTTTCCGTGCTCCAGCAGGTTCCCGGAGACATGGCGGGTCCACTCGACGTGCGAAGGCGCGTCCTCGACCCGGGAGTAGATCGCCAGCGGACGGCGGCCGTCCGCGTCGAGCGCGCCGACGACGACCTGGATCGCCACACCGCCGGTCTGCGGCAGCGGCATGAGCGCCTCGATGATCAGCTCTTCGACGACCTCACAGCCGACTTCCTCGGCCGCGCGGAGCGCCAGTTCGACGTAACCGGTGCCCGGCAGGAGAACCGTGCCCAGCACGTCGTGGTCGGCGATCCACGAGTGCGTCTCGATGGAGAGCCGTCCGGTCAGGACCACACCGTCCGCCTCCGGCGAGACGACCACCGCGCTGAGCAGCGGATGCTGCGCCGACCGCTGACCGATCCCGGCGACATCGCCGCTCGGCGCGGCTGGGATGTCCAGCCAGAAGTGCCGCTTCTCGAACGCGTAAGTCGGCAGCTCGACCCGCTGGGCGCCGGAACCGGCGAAGAACTTCGCCCAGTCCGGGCTGAAGCCGGAGACGTGCAGGCGACCCAGCGCGGTCAGCAGGGCGACCGCTTCCGGTCGGTCCTTGCGCAGCACCGGCACGACAACGAGTTCGCTGTTATCGAGGCAGCCCTGGGTCATCGCCGCGAGCACACCGTCCGGGCCGAGCTCGACGAACCTGGTGACGCCGTCGGCTTCGAGGGTCTTGATGCCGTCGGCGAACCGCACCGCTTCCCGGACGTGCCGCACCCAGTACTCCGCGGAGTCGAGGTGTTCGGCCGTCTTGCCGGTGACGTTGGAGACGACGCGGATGGCCGGACTCCGGTAGGTCAGCGACTCGGCGACCTTCCGGAACTCGTCGAGCATCGGCTCCATCAGCGGCGAGTGGAACGCGTGGGACACCTTGAGCCTGCTGGTCTTGCGGCCGTCGGCGTCGAACTTCGCCTTGATGGCGAGGACTTCTTCTTCGTTGCCGGAGACGACGACCGAAACGGGTCCGTTGATCGCGGCGATGCTGACCCCGGCACCGAGCAGCGGGAGCACCTGCTCCTCGGTGGCCTGCAGCGCGACCATCGCGCCACCGGCAGGCAAAGCCTGCATCAACCGGCCGCGGGCGGCGACCAGCTTCGCGGCGTCTTCGAGCGACAGGACACCGGAGACGTGCGCGGCGGCCAGTTCGCCGATCGAGTGACCGACCAGGACGTCCGGGGTCAGGCCCCATGACTCGACGAGCCGGTACAGCGCGACCTCGATGGCGAACAGCGCGCTCTGCGTGTACACCGTCTGGTTGAGCAGCTCGCCTTCCTCGAAGATCACCTCGCTGAGCGGCAGGCCCAGTTCCGGGTCCAGGTGCGCCAGCACGGCGTCGAGCGCTTCGGCGAACTTCGGGTAGGCGGCGTAGAGCTCGCCTCCCATGCCGACTCGCTGCGAACCCTGCCCGGAGAACAGGAACGCGGTGAGGCCGCCGGTGTCGGCGATGCCCCTGATCTCGTCGAAGGAGCCGAGCCCCTTCAAGGCGCTTTCGGTGTTCTCGGCCAGGACGACCGCGCGGTGTTCCAGCGCGGCCCGGGAAGTCGCCAGCGAGAACGCCGTGTCGGTGAGGTCGAGCGACAGGTCCTCCTGAAGCCTGGCCGCCAACTCGACGGCCTGCTCCTGAAGGGACTTCGCGCTCTTCGCGGACAACACCAGCGGAACCAGGCTTGCCGGTGCCTTTTCGACCACAACGGGTTCGACGGCCGGTGCCTGCTCCAAAATGATGTGCGCGTTGGTGCCACTCAGCCCGAACGAGGACACCGCGCCGCGCCGCGGCCGGCCGTTTTCGGTCCAC
>Ga0247768_1000293_pt1 | contig 18363 bp, 30 predicted proteins | sample UWRJL016104C6_FD_179944 | JGI IMG/M metagenome (GOLD analysis project Ga0247768, IMG submission 179944) | Plant litter microbial communities from Arlington Agricultural Research Station in Wisconsin, United States - UWRJ-L016-104C-6 | ecosystem: Environmental > Terrestrial > Plant litter >... | reverse complement strand
CGTCACCGGCGTCGTGCACCTGCCCGAAGGCACCGAAATGGTGATGCCGGGCGACAACACCGAGATGCGGGTCGAAATGATCCAGGGCATCGCGATGGAGGAAGGCCTGCTCTTCGCCATCCGCGAGGGCGGCAAGACCGTCGGATCCGGTCGCGTCACCAAGATCCTCAAGTAGTACAGCTCAACGGCGGCGGCCTCCGGGTCGCCGCCGTTGGCATGTGCTCCCCCTTTCGCCGTGATCATGCACGAATCCCCGGGATACGTGCCTGATCACGGCGGGGGAGGGCGCGCGGGCCAGGCGGCGACGCGCGGGCCGATTGGTCAATGACCGCCCTGTTCTGGCACACTAGACAGGTTGCTTGGTGAGCTGTCACGCCCGAACGGGTGGTCGACGACCGGGGCCCAGTCAACAAAGAATTACGCTGTAGAAAGCGCACCACCTGGATCGCCGCAGCACGATCCGAGAACGCAGCAGGTACGCCGCACGCAGAACTCAAGAAGCCGGGCGCAGCGAAAGTTGCAGGCTCGGTACTGCGCCAGTTTCGCGACACGCCCGACCTCGGGGGTCGGCGGAACGGGCCGCACCCAAGAACAGTACGAGCACCAAGAAGCGTACGAACACCAGCCAGACCCGGACGAGTACGAAGATCAGTACCCGTCCGACATCGCGAAGGTTCGAGCCGTTGTGACGGCCCGAGCGGACCACAGACAGTGCCCCTCCGGCAGATCGGTGCCCAGCGCCCGGTCCAGGCCGGCGACAGGCCCCTGTCGACCAACCGAAAGAGAGCGCAACGACGCCATGGCGGGACAGAAGATCCGCATCCGGCTGAAGGCCTACGATCACGAGGTCATCGACAGCTCGGCGCGCAAGATTGTCGACACGGTGGTCCGGACGGGCGCAACGGTCGCCGGTCCGGTGCCGTTGCCCACCGAGAAGAACGTGTTCTGCGTGATCCGCTCGCCGCACAAGTACAAGGACAGCCGCGAGCACTTTGAGATGCGCACCCACAAGCGGTTGATCGACATCATCAACCCGACGCCGAAGACGGTGGACTCGCTGATGCGGCTGGACTTGCCCGCAGGCGTGGACATCGAGATCAAGCTGTAGAGGGACCTCCACGATGACTCAGCAGACCATCAGCAAGCCGACCACCAAGGTGGTCAAGGGCTTGCTCGGCGAGAAGCTCGGGATGACCCAGGTCTGGGACGCGAACAACCGGCTCGTGCCGGTGACCGTGATCCAGGCCGGGCCGTGCGTCGTCACCCAGGTTCGCAACGCGGACCTCGACGGCTACCCGGGCGTCCAGATCGCCTTCGGCGCAATCGACCCCCGCAAGGTGACAAAGCCTCTGGCCGGTCACTTCGCCGAGGCCGGCGTCACCCCCCGCCGCCACCTGATCGAGCTGCGCACCGCCGATGCGGCGGAGTACAGCCTGGGCCAGGAGCTCACGGTCGAGACCTTCGACGCCGGCCAGAAGGTCGACGTCACGGGGACGACCAAGGGCAAGGGCTTCGCCGGTGGCATGAAGCGTCACGGCTTCAAGGGCCTCGGCGCGGGCCACGGCGTCCAGCGCAAGCACCGCGCGCCGGGCTCGATCGGTGGCTGCGCCACCCCGGGCCGGGTCTTCAAGGGCCAGCGCATGGCGGGCCGGATGGGCGGCGAGCGTCAGACGACGCAGAGCCTGACCATCCACGGCATCGACGTCGAGCGCGGCCTGATCCTGATCAAGGGCGCTATCCCCGGCCCGCGCGGCAGCGTCGTTCTCGTCCGCACCGCGGCGAAGGAAGGCTGACCCCGATGACCGAGACCAGCACCGAGACGGCCGACACGGCCAACCTCACCCTGGACGTGCTCGACGCGGCCGGCGAGAAGGTCGACACCGTCGACCTGCCGGCCGAGATCTTCGCCGTCCAGACCAACGTCCCGCTGATCCACCAGGTCGTCGTCGCCCAGCTGGCGGCGGCCCGGCAGGGCACGCACTCGACCAAGCGTCGGGGCGAGGTCCGCGGTGGCGGTCGCAAGCCGTACCGCCAGAAGGGCACCGGCCGCGCCCGTCAGGGCTCGACCCGGGCGCCGCAGTTCGTCGGCGGTGGCGTGGTGCACGGCCCCAAGCCGCGTGACTACTCGCAGCGCACCCCGAAGAAGATGATCGCCGCCGCCCTGCGCGGAGCGCTCTCGGACCGCGCCCGGCACGCCCGGATCCACGTCCTCACCGGCGTGGTCAACGGTGAGACGCCGTCGACCAAGGCGGCTTACGCGGCCCTGGCCGGGATCAGCGACCGCAAGAACCTGCTGATCGTCGTCGACCGGGACGACACGCTGAGCCAGAAGAGCCTCGGAAACCTCGACCACGTCCACGTTCTGGTCTCCGACCAGCTGAACGCGTACGACGTGCTCCGGGCCGACGACGTGGTCTTCCTGCGCAGTGCCCTGGAGACGTTCCTGGAGAGCCCCGTCGTCACCAAGGTGACGCTCAAGGCCAAGGAGGCCTCGAAGTGAGCACCCTCGGCGCCGTCCACAAGGACCCGCGCGACATCCTCCTGGCGCCCGTCGTCTCGGAGAAGAGCTACAGCCTGCTCGACGAGGGGAAGTACACCTTCCTCGTCGACCCGAGGGCCAACAAGACCGAGATCAAGATCGCCATTGAGACGGTCTTCGGGGTCAAGGTCTCCTCGGTCAACACCCTCAACCGGCAGGGCAAGACCCGTCGCACCCGGACGGGGACCGGCAAGCGTAAGGACACGAAGCGCGCCATCGTGACACTGCGTGAGGGCACCATCGACATCTTCGGCGGGCCGGTCGCGTAAGCGACAAGGCCGCGTAGAGAACAAGGACTGACTCACATGGGAATCCGCAAGTACAAGCCGACGACGCCGGGCCGCCGTGGCTCCTCCGTCGCCGACTTCGTGGAGATCACCCGGACGACGCCGGAGAAGTCGCTGGTCCGTCCGCTTTCCAAGAGCGGCGGCCGGAACAACACCGGGCGCATCACCACCCGTCACATCGGTGGTGGCCACAAGCGTGCGTACCGGGTGATCGACTTCCGTCGCCACGACAAGGACGGCGTGCCGGCCAAGGTCGCGCACATCGAGTACGACCCGAACCGCACCGCTCGGATCGCACTGCTGCACTACGCGGACGGCGAGAAGCGCTACATCATCGCGCCGAACAAGCTCAAGCAGGGCGACCTGATCGAGAACGGCCCGGGCGCCGACATCAAGCCCGGAAACAGCCTGGCGCTGCGAAACATCCCGGTGGGTACGGTCGTTCACGCGATCGAGCTTCGCCCGGGTGGCGGCGCCAAGATCGCCCGCTCGGCCGGCACCTCGGTGCAGCTGGTGGCGCGTGAAGGCCAGTACGCCCAGTTGCGTATGCCGTCCGGTGAAATTCGCCTGGTCGACGTCCGCTGCCGGGCCACGGTCGGCGAGGTCGGCAACGCCGAACAGTCGAACATCAACTGGGGCAAGGCCGGCCGGATGCGCTGGAAGGGCAAGCGCCCCACGGTTCGTGGTGTGGCGATGAACCCGATCGACCACCCGCACGGTGGTGGTGAGGGCAAGACCTCTGGTGGACGGCACCCGGTCAGCCCCTGGGGACAGGCCGAAGGCCGTACCCGTCGCCCGAACAAGTCGAGCGACAAGATGATCGTCCGCCGCCGCCGTACCGGCAAGAAGCGCTGATAGGAGCCCGTTCCGATGCCTCGTAGTCTGAAGAAGGGTCCCTTCGTCGACGACCACCTGATCAAGAAGGTGGACGTGCAGAACGAGAAGGGGACCAAGAACGTCATCAAGACCTGGTCCCGGCGCTCGATGATCGTGCCCGACATGCTCGGTCACACGATCGCCGTGCACGACGGCCGCAAGCACGTCCCGGTGTTCGTCACCGAGGCGATGGTCGGCCACAAGCTCGGTGAGTTCGCTCCGACCCGCACGTTCCGCGGGCACGAGAAGGACGACCGCAAGGGCCGTCGCCGCTAAAAAGGCAATGGCAGTAGAGCATTTCGGCAACATCAACCGGCGAACAGCCGGCACAGCGAGCAGACAGCAAGCGATCAGAAGGTAGGAAGCAGCGATGGAAGCCAAGGCGAAGGCGCGGTTCGTCCGCGTCACGCCCCAGAAGGCCCGCCGCGTCGTCGACCTCATCCGCGGGCGGCAGGCCCCGCAGGCCATTGCCGTGCTGGAGTTCGCTCCGCAGTCCGCGAGCGAGCCGGTACTCAAGGTCGTGCAGAGTGCGATCGCGAACGCCAGGGTGAAGGCCGAGAAGGCGTCGGAGCCGTTCGACGAGCGCTTGCTCGTCGTCCAGGAGGCGTACGTCGACGAGGGTCCGACACTGAAGCGGTTCCGCCCCCGGGCTCAGGGACGCGCTTATCGGATCCGCAAGCGGACCAGCCACATCACCGTTGTGGTCGGTCCCGCACCGAAGTCCAAGGGGGATCTCCGCCAGGAGGCCGCCGCTGAGAAGGGGAGGACCCGCTAGTGGGCCAGAAGGTCAACCCGCACGGGTTCCGCCTGGGCATCACCACCGAGCACAAGAGCCGGTGGTTCGCCGACAGCACCAAGGACGGTCAGCGGTACCGCGACTACGTGAAAGAAGACGTCGCGATTCGCAAGCTGATGTCCAAGGGCATGGAGCGTGCCGGAATCAGCAAGGTGGAGATCGAGCGCACCCGTGACCGGGTTCGCGTCGACATCCACACCGCCCGTCCGGGCATCGTGATCGGCCGCCGCGGTGCGGAGGCCGACCGGATCCGGGGCGAGCTGGAGAAGCTCACCGGCAAGCAGGTGCAGCTGAACATCCTCGAGGTGAAGAACCCGGAGATGGACGCGCAGCTGGTCGCCCAGGGCATCGCCGAGCAGCTGGCCAGCCGGGTCTCGTTCCGGCGGGCGATGCGCAAGGGGATGCAGTCCACCCTGCGCGCCGGCGCCAAGGGCATCCGGGTGCAGTGCTCCGGTCGTCTCGGCGGCGCCGAGATGAGCCGGTCCGAGTTCTACCGCGAGGGTCGGGTTCCGCTGCACACGCTGCGCGCGAACATCGACTACGGCCTGTACGAGGCCCGCACCACCTTCGGCCGCATCGGCGTGAAGGTGTGGATCTACAAGGGCGACATCACCAGCCGCGAGCTCGCTCGTGAGCAGGCGGCCGCTCCGGCTCGTGGCCCCCGCCGCGACGGTCCCGGCGGTGCCGGTGGCCGCGCCCCGCGTCCCGTCCGTCGTCGTCCCGAGGGTGACGCCGCTCCGGCCGCCGCGAGTGCTGCACCGGCCGAGGCCGCTGCTCCCGCCGCTGCTGCTGCGCCGGCCGCCACCGGATCGGAGTCCTGAGCCATGCTGATCCCGCGTCGGGTCCGCTTCCGCAAGCAGCACCACCCGAGTCGTTCCGGCATGTCGAAGGGCGGGAACACCGTGACCTTCGGCGAATGGGGCATCCAGGCCCTGGAGCCGGCGTACGTCACGAACCGGCAGATCGAGTCCGCTCGTATCGCCATCACCCGGCACATCCGTCGTGGCGGAAAGGTCTGGATCAACATCTACCCGGACCGTCCGCTGACGAAGAAGCCCGCCGAGACCCGGATGGGTTCCGGTAAGGGTTCGCCCGAGTGGTGGGTCGCGAACGTCAAGCCCGGTCGCGTCATGTTCGAACTGTCGTTCCCCACTGAGAAGGTGGCCAAGGAAGCCCTCACCCGGGCGATCCACAAGCTGCCGATGAAGTGCCGGATCATCCGGCGCGAAGGCGGTGAAAACTGATGGCCGTCGGTTCCAAGGACCTGAACGCGCCCAACCTTCGCGGCTTCGACGAGGACCGTCTGGTCGAGGAGCTGCGCAAGGCCAAGGAGGAGCTGTTCAACCTCCGCTTCCAGTCGGCCACCGGCCAGCTGGAGAGCCACGGTCGGTTGCGCGCTGTTCGCAGCGACATCGCCCGCATCTACACGATCATGCGCGAGCGCGAGCTCGGCATCACCGCCCGGCCGGAGGCCTGACATGAGCGAAAGCACTGCTGCAGAGCAGAAGGCTGACGCGCCCGTTCGGGGCTACCGCAAGGGCCGCCGCGGGTACGTCGTCAGCGACAAGATGGACAAGACCGTGGTGGTCGAGGTCGAGGACCGCGTGAAGCACCCGCTTTACGGCAAGGTCATCCGCCGCACCACCAAGGTGAAGGTCCACGACGAGGCCAACACGGCCGGCGTCGGCGACCTGGTGTCCATCTCCGAGACCCGTCCGCTGTCCGCCACCAAGCGGTGGCGCCTGGTCGAGATTCTGGAGAAGGCCAAGTGATCCAGCAGGAATCAAGGCTGCGCGTCGCCGACAACACCGGCGCCAAGGAGATCCTTTGCATCCGCGTGCTCGGCGGCTCCGGCCGTCGTTACGCGGGCATCGGTGACGTCATCGTCGCCACCGTCAAGGACGCGATCCCCGGCGGAAACGTGAAGAAGGGTGACGTCGTCAAGGCGGTCATCGTGCGCACCGTCAAGGAGCGCCGGCGTCCGGACGGCTCGTACATCCGCTTCGACGAGAACGCCGCGGTCATCCTCCGGAACGACGGAGACCCGCGCGGCACCCGCATCTTCGGCCCGGTGGGCCGCGAGCTGCGCGACAAGAAGTTCATGAAGATCATTTCTCTGGCGCCGGAGGTGCTCTGAGATGCCCAAGATCAGGATCAAGAAGGGCGACACCGTCCAGCTGATCTCCGGACGTTCGCAGGCCAACGGCGGCGACCGGAACAAGACCGGCAAGGTGATCGCCGTGTACCCGGAGACCCAGCGGGTACTGGTAGAGGGAATCAACCGGATCAAGCGCCACACCAAAGAGGGCGCCAGTGGTCGGGGCACGAAGACCGGCGGCATCATCACTCAGGAAGCCGCCGTGCACCTGAGCAACGTGCAGCTGGTGGACCCGGAAACGAAGAAGCCGACCCGGGTCGGTGTTCGGGTCGAGACCGTCGAGCGGGACGGGCGGACCAAGAACGTTCGGGTCCGGTTCGCCAAGCGCTCGGGTAAGGACATCTGACCATGACCACCACGGACGAGACCACCGCCACCGCGAAGGTGCCGGCCCGGTTGAAGACGCGCTACGCCGAGGAAATCGCTCCGGCGCTGCGCGAGCAGTTCGGCTACGCCAACACGATGCAGACGCCGCGCCTGGTCAAGGTCGTCGTCAACATGGGTGTCGGCGAGGCCGCTCGTGACTCGAAGCTGATCGACGGCGCGGTCAAGGACCTCGCCGCCATCACCGGCCAGAAGCCGCAGGTGACGAAGGCCCGCAAGTCGATCGCCCAGTTCAAGCTGCGCGAGGGAATGCCGATCGGCGCCCACGTGACGCTGCGCGGCGAGCGGATGTGGGAGTTCCTGGACCGTCTGGTCAGCGTGGCGCTGCCGCGTATCCGTGACTTCCGCGGACTCTCGGGCAAGCAGTTCGACGGTCGGGGCAACTACACCTTCGGTCTGAACGAGCAGTCGATGTTCCACGAGATCGACCAGGACCGGATCGACCGGGTGCGCGGCATGGACATCACCGTCGTCACCACGGCCACCAATGACGACGAGGGGCGCGCTTTCCTGAAGCTCCTCGGTTTCCCGTTCAAGGAGAACTGACGTGGCGAAGACGGCGCTGGTAAACAAGGCGGCGAAGAAGCCGAAGTTCGCGGTCCGGGGTTACACCCGCTGCCAGCGGTGCGGTCGGCCGCACTCGGTCTACAAGAAGTTCGGCCTCTGCCGGATCTGCCTGCGCGAAATGGCCCACCGGGGCGAACTTCCCGGTGTGACCAAGAGCAGCTGGTAGGCCCGTGATGAGCCAGCTGACGATCCAGACGCAGACGTCGGGAAGCGTTACCGTTCCGGGAGCTCGCCGCCGTCGGCCGATGCGCAGTGAGCGCATGGTCGGTCTGCGGTCGGCGATGCCCCTCGGGCTGGTCACCCTGCGACACGACATTCCCGAGCTCAAGACAACTACGCCGAAGGTCGACTCTCCGGTTCGCACTGAGCGTGCCGATGCCGAAACCCCGGCGAGAAAGGGCGGAGAAGCCCAATGGTGATGACCGATCCGATCGCCGACATGCTGACGCGAGTGCGTAACGCCAACTCGGCGTACCACGACGCGACCCAGATGCCGTACAGCAAGCTCAAGGTGCACGTCGCCGAGATCCTGCAGCAGGAGGGCTACATCTCCTCCTGGGAGGTGGCCGACGCGGAGGTGGGCAAGACGCTCACCGTCACGCTGAAGTACGGCCCCAACCGGGAGCGCTCGATCGCCGGCCTGCGCCGGATCAGCAAGCCCGGCCTGCGGGTTTACGCCAAGTCGACCAACCTGCCCAAGGTGCTCGGTGGCCTCGGCGTCGCGATTCTGTCGACGTCGTCCGGTCTGCTGACCGACCGTCAGGCCTCCAAGAAGGGCGTGGGTGGGGAAGTCCTCGCCTACGTCTGGTAAGGGGAACTAGAGATGTCTCGGATCGGAAGACTGCCGATCACCGTTCCCGGCGGCGTCGACATTGCGCTCGACGGCAACGACGTGACGGTCAAGGGCCCGAAGGGTCAGCTGTCCCACAAGATCGCCAACCCCATCAAGGTGGAGCGCGGCGACGACGGGGTGCTGACCGTGACCCGGCCGGACGACGAGCGCGCCTCGCGTTCGCTGCACGGCCTGACCCGCACCCTGATCGCCAACATGGTGATCGGCGTGACCCAGGGCTACGAGAAGAAGCTTGAGATCGTCGGCACCGGTTACCGGGTCGCTGCGAAGGGCGCGAACCTCGAGTTCGCCCTCGGTTACAGCCACTCGATCACGATCGAGCCGCCGGCCGGAATCAGTTTCACGGTCGAGGCACCGACGCGGTTCTCCGTGTCGGGCATCGACAAGCAGGCGGTCGGCGAGGTTGCGGCCAACCTGCGCAAGCTGCGCAAGCCCGACCCGTACAAGGGCAAGGGCGTCCGCTACGCGGGCGAGGTTGTCAAGCGCAAGGTCGGAAAGGCGGGCAAGAAGTAATGGCGATCGGTGTGAAGCGCAGCGGCGGTGGCTCGGTCCGCAACAAGCAGGCCAGCCGTACCCGTCGTCACCTGCGCGTGCGCAAGCAGATCCAGGGTTCGGCGGCTCGTCCGCGCCTGGTGGTGAACCGGTCGGCCCGTCACATCTTCGTTCAGGTTGTGGACGACTCGATCGGCCAGACGGTCGCATCGGCCTCCACCATGGAGGCGGACCTGCGCGCCCTCGACGGCGACAAGACGGCCAAGGCCAAGCGCGTCGGCGAACTTGTCGCCGAGCGGGCCAAGGCGGCCGGGATCGAAGCGGTCGTCTTCGACCGGGGCGGCAACCGCTACCACGGCCGGGTGGCCGCGATCGCCGACGGCGCCCGCGAGGGTGGTCTGCTCCTGTGATGACTTACAAGCTAGAGAGAAGGAACTTCTGATGGCTGGACCTCAGCGCCGCGGCCCCGGCGGCGGAACCGGTGGTGCAGCCGGTGCAGCGGGTGGAGCTGCCGGCGGTGCCGGTGGCGGAGACAACCGTGGCGGTGGCCGCGGCGGACGTGACGGTGGCGGTCGTGGCGGCCGTGACGGCGGGCAGGACAAGAGCCAGTTCGTCGAGCGCGTAGTCGCGATCAACCGGGTGGCCAAGGTCGTCAAGGGTGGTCGTCGCTTCAGCTTCACCGCCCTGGTCGTCGTCGGTGACGGTGACGGCACCGTCGGCGTCGGCTACGGCAAGGCCAAGGAGGTGCCCGCGGCGATCGCCAAGGGTGTCGAAGAGGCGAAGAAGGCGTTCTTCAAGGTGCCGCGCATCCAGGGGACCATTCCTCACCCGATCCAGGGTGAAGAGGCCGCCGGCGTGGTGCTGCTGCGCCCGGCGTCCCCGGGAACCGGCGTTATCGCCGGTGGTCCGGTGCGCGCCGTGCTGGAGTGCGCCGGTATCCATGACGTGCTCAGCAAGTCGCTCGGCTCGGACAACGCAATCAACGTCGTTCACGCGACGGTTGCGGCGCTCCGTGGTCTCGAGCGGCCCGAGGAGGTCGCCGCCCGTCGTGGGCTGCCGATCGAGGACGTCGCGCCCGCCGCTCTGCTGCGGGCCCGTGCGGCGGGAGCGACAGCCTGATGGGTCATCTCAAGGTCACGCAGATCAGGTCGAAGATCGGCGGCAAGCAGAATCAGCGCGACACCCTGCGTTCCCTGGGGCTGAAGCGGATTCGCCACGTCGTCATCAAGGAGGATCGTCCCGAGATTCGCGGGATGATCAACACGGTGCGGCACCTCGTCACCGTTGAAGAGGTGGACTGAAATGGCTGAACAGCGCGAGCACGCTCTGAAGGTGCACCACCTTCGTCCCGCCCCGGGCGCCAAGACGGCGAAGACCCGGGTCGGCCGGGGTGAGGGCAGCAAGGGCAAGACCGCCGGTCGTGGCACCAAGGGCACCAGTGCCCGGTACCAGGTCCCGGCCGGCTTCGAGGGTGGGCAGATGCCGCTGCACATGCGGCTGCCCAAGCTTCGGGGCTTCAAGAACCCGTTCCGGACCGAGTACCAGGTGGTCAACCTGAACCGCCTCGGTGAGCTCTTCCCGGACGGCGGTGACGTCACCGTCGAGGACCTGGTGGCCAAGGGCGCGGTCCGTGACGGACATGTGGTCAAGGTTCTGGGCACTGGAGACATCGCTGTTGCGTTGAACATCACGGCGCACCGTTTCTCGGCCAGTGCGGCTGAGAAGATTGCCGCCGCTGGTGGGAGTACCACCCAGCTCTGAACCGTTGCACAATCAGACCAAAACACCCCGGAGGGGGCCCGTTCCGGGAACTCTCCGGGGTGTTATGGTCACCGGACCGGCTCGGACGGGCGCCAACCGGCGTTCCGCTGACGGCTACGACGACGAGCCGCCTTCACGGGCGGCGCGCAGGAGGTTTGCGTGCTCACCGCGTTCGCCCGGGCGTTTCGCACTCCCGACCTCCGACGCAAGATCCTGTTCACGCTCGCAGTCATGGCGCTGTTCCGGCTCGGGTCTTTCATCCCGACCCCCGGCGTCGACTTCCAGGCGGTTCAGCGTTGCGTCAACCTCGCCAAGAGTGACCAGGGCACCGATCTTTACGCCCTGGTGAACCTGTTCAGCGGTGGCGCACTTCTCCAGCTGTCGATCTTCGCGCTGGGGATCATGCCCTACATCACCGCGAGCATCATCATTCAGCTGCTGACGGTGGTCATTCCGCGGTTCGAGGCCCTGAAGGAAGAGGGCCAGGCCGGGACCACCAAGCTCACGCAGTACACCCGGTACCTGACGATCGGTCTCGCGGTCCTGCAGTCCACCACCTTCGTCGCGATCTCGCGGCAGACCGGTGGCCTGTTCCAGAACTGCAACGAGAACCTGATCCCGAACGACACCTGGTTCACCGTCGCCACCATGGTGCTGACGATGACCGCCGGTACCGGCTTCATCATGTGGCTGGGCGAGGTCGTCACCGAGAAGGGCATCGGCAACGGTATGTCGTTGCTGATCTTCACCTCGATCGCGGCCGGCTTCCCGGGCTCGCTGTGGACGATCCGCACGCAGAAGGGGTTCCCGACCTTCGTGCTGGTGATCGCCATCGGCATCGTGATCATGGCCCTGGTGGTCTTCGTCGAGCAGAGCCAGCGCCGGATTCCGGTGCAGTACGCCAAGCGCCAGGTCGGGCGGAAGGCGTTCGGCGGTACCAGCACGTACATCCCGATCAAGGTCAACATGGCCGGTGTCATCCCGGTGATCTTCGCGTCGTCGCTGCTGTACCTGCCGGCTCTGCTGGCGCAGTTCCAGCGCGACAGCAAGGCCGCCTGGGTGACGTGGATCAGCACGAACTTCGTGCGGGGCGACCACCCGATCTACATCGCCAGCTATTTCCTGCTCATTCTGTTCTTCACGTACTTCTACGTCGCGATCACGTTCAACCCGGACGAGGTCTCCGAGAACATGAAGAAGTACGGCGGATTCATCCCCGGAATCCGTGCCGGACGTCCCACTGCGGACTACCTCGAGTATGTTCTGAGCCGGGTCACCCTGGCCGGCGCGCTCTATCTCGGCCTGGTCGCGTTGATCCCGTTGATCGCCCTGGTCGCGATCGGTGCCAATCAGAACTTCCCGTTCGGTGGTACCTCGATCCTCATCGTCGTCGGCGTCGGCCTGGAGACGGTGAAACAGATCGAGTCGCAGTTGCAGCAGCGGCACTACGAAGGATTCCTGCGATGAAGACGGTGTCGCGATGAGGCTGCTCATCCTTGGGCCCCCCGGGGCCGGCAAGGGAACTCAGGCGAAGCGCATCGCGGCCAAGTTCGACATCCCGGCGATCTCGACCGGAGACATCTTCCGGGCGAACATCGCCGAACGAACCGAACTCGGTCTGCTGGTGGACGAGATCGTCAAGGCCGGCAAGTACGTGCCGGACGAGGTGACGAACGACCTGGTGCGCAACCGCCTGGTCGAGGCCGACTGCGAGCGGGGCTTCCTGCTCGACGGTTACCCGCGGACCTCGGCCCAGGTGGACGAGCTCGACAGCATGCTGTCGAGCGGGGGTCATGCCCTGGACGTCGTCCTGGAGCTGACCGTCGACGTGGACGAGGTCGTCAACCGGCTGATGAAGCGAGCCGAGACCGAGGGCCGGGCCGACGACACCGAGGACGTCATCCGGCACCGGCAGGACGTCTACGTCGAGCAGACCGCTCCGCTGGTGCACGTGTACTCCGACCGAGGCCTGCTGCTGCGCGTGGACGGCATGGGCGAGGTGGACGACGTCACCGAGCGCGTGCTGACGGCGCTTGCCCCACTTGACCGTTAGGGAATCTGCAGAACCATGCGTGGACGAGACCGGATCCAGTACAAGACGCTCGATCAGGTGAAGCTGATGCGAGGGGCCGGGCTGATCGTCGCGGACGCCCTGGACGCCGTCCGGGCCGCCCTCGCGCCCGGTCTGACCACGGCGTCCCTGGACAAGATCGCCAACGAGGTGATCGTCGGCGCGAACGCGATCCCGTCGTTCCTGAACTACGGGCACCCGCCGTACCCGGCGACCCTGTGCATCTCGGTGAACGACGAGGTGGTTCACGGCATCCCCGGTTCCCGGGTGCTGGAGGCCGGCGACGTGGTGAGCGTGGACTGCGGCGCCGTCCTCAAGGGCTGGCACGGTGACTCCGCCTTCACCGCCGTCGTCCCGGCGGCCCCCGGGTTCGACGACCCGCGTTCTCCGGCCCAGGTGGCCGAGGACGCCGCCCTGGTCGACGTCACCGAGCAGGCGCTGTGGCACGGGATCGCCGCGATCGTGGCGGGGGACCGGCTGAACGCGGTCGGGGCGGCGGTCGAGGACCTGGTCGGCGACCGGTTCGGGCTGGTCGAGGAGTACGGCGGCCACGGCATCGGCACCGAAATGCACCAGGAGCCACACGTTCTCAACTACCGGACCCGTGATCGGGGTCCCCGGCTGCGGCCCGGGATCTGCCTCGCGGTCGAGCCGATGCTGACCCTCGGCGACCCGGCCACCAAGACCCTGGCCGACGACTGGACGGTGGCCACCAACGACGGCCGGCGGGCGGCGCACTGGGAGCACTCGGTCGCCCTGCTGGACGACGGGCTGTGGGTTCTCACCGCTCGGGACGGTGGCGCCGCCGCGCTCAACGCCCTCGGGGCGAAGGTCTCCGCCCTCGCCGGCTGAGCCACTCCTTCACCCCCGATTTCGTCGGTGGGCTGCTATCACGTAGGATCGTGTGTCGGCTCACGTGTACTTTGCGCCGCTGGACGCTTTCTGCGTCTTCAGTGGATCCTGGGCCCGTGCAGCCAAGCGGCTTCGACTCCACAGAGTCGGATTCGATCCAGCGTTATCGATAGGAAAAGCGGAGGACATGCCGAAGAAAGACGGCGTCATCGAAATCGAGGGCACCGTGGTGGAGGCGTTGCCGAATGCCATGTTCCGCGTGGAGCTCTCCAACGGACACAAGGTTCTCGCGCACATCTCCGGCAAGATGCGCCAGCACTACATCCGGATCCTTCCGGAAGACCGGGTCGTGGTCGAACTGAGCCCGTACGACCTGTCCCGTGGGCGCATCGTCTACCGCTACAAGTGAGCACTCTCTTGCCGTACACCCACCGGTTCCCTCAACGGAAGACACGATGAAGGTCAATCCGAGCGTCAAGAAGATCTGCGACAAGTGCAAGGTGATCCGGCGTCACGGCCGGGTCATGGTGATCTGCGACAACGCACGCCACAAGCAGCGCCAGGGCTGATTCCTCAGCCACCGCACGGACTCGCTCCACCGCAGTACCCGCCCCCTCGTCGTCCCCGGGACTGATCTCCTGGGACCCCGAGGACGTCACCTCCGGACCATCGGGCCGGGGACTTGGACTCGATCCAAGACCGGTACTGCTCCACACCCGGTGTCAGCACAGAGAAGAGAACCGCTGGAATGGCACGTCTAGTCGGTGTCGACCTACCCCGCGAGAAGCGGCTCGAGGTCGCCCTCACTTACATCTTCGGCGTGGGTCGTACCCGCTCCAAGGAGACCCTCGCCGCCACCGGGCTGAGCCCGGACCTGCGCGTGCGTGAACTCAGCGACGAGGACCTGGTGGCCCTGCGCGACCACCTCGACGGCAACTACAAGCTCGAAGGTGACCTCCGCCGTGAGGTTGCTTCCGACATCCGGCGCAAGGTCGAGATCGGCTGCTACGAGGGCCTGCGGCACCGCCGTGGTCTTCCGGTGCGTGGTCAGCGGACGAAGACCAACGCGCGTACCCGCAAGGGTCCCAAGCGCACCGTGGCCGGCAAGAAGAAGGCCGGCAAGAAGTAGTCCGTTCCCCGATGACCCGTTCGCTCCGGTGGCCGCAGTGCAGTCACCGGAGTCGGGAACGGATCGACGACCTCCGAGTAGCCAGGAAGTAGCTCAATGCCTCCCAAGACACGCCAGTCCGCTGCGTCGCGCAAGCCGCGCCGCAAGGAGAAGAAGAACGTCGCTCACGGGCACGCCCACATCAAGAGCACGTTCAACAACACCATCGTCTCGATCACCGACCCGGTCGGCAACGTGATCAGCTGGGCCTCGGCCGGGCAGGTCGGCTTCAAGGGTTCGCGTAAGTCGACCCCGTTCGCCGCGCAGATGGCGGCCGAGGCCGCTGCCCGTCGCGCGCAGGAGCACGGCATGCGCAAGGTCGACGTCTTCGTCAAGGGCCCGGGTTCGGGTCGCGAGACGGCGATCCGGTCGCTGCAGGCCACCGGCCTCGAGGTCGGCTCGATCCAGGACGTCACGCCCACGCCGCACAACGGCTGCCGCCCGCCCAAGCGTCGCCGGGTGTAATTGCTCTTCCGCCGTGATCATGCACGAATCCCCGCGGGGATTCGTGCATGATCACGGCGAAGTAGGACCCGCTTCGGCAGACGTAGTCCGGGCGGCAGAACTGTCAGGCGTCATATAGCGGTCGCCTGTTAGAGAGGGATTTCCGTGCTCATTGCTCAGCGCCCCATCCTCACCGAGGAAGCAGTCTCGGAGTACCGCTCCCGGTTCGTCATCGAACCGCTGGAGCCGGGCTTCGGCTACACCCTCGGTAACTCGCTTCGCCGGACCCTGCTGTCCTCGATCCCCGGCGCGGCCGTCACCAGCATCCGCATCGACGGCGTGCTGCACGAGTTCACCACCGTGCCCGGGGTCAAGGAAGACGTCACCGAGCTGATCCTCAACGTCAAGCGGCTGGTCGTCTCCAGCGAGCACGACGAGCCGATCGTGATGTACCTGCGCAAGCAGGGCCCCGGCATCGTCACCGCGGCCGACATCGCGCCGCCGGCCGGTGTCGAGGTGCACAACACCGATCTGCAGATCGCCACGCTCAACGGCAAGGGCAAGCTGGAGCTGGAGCTGACGGTCGAGCGCGGCCGCGGTTACGTCTCCGCGAACCAGAACAAGACCGGCGAGCAGGAGATCGGTCGCATTCCGATCGACTCGATCTACTCGCCGGTGCTCAAGGTGACCTACAAGGTCGAGGCCACCCGGGTCGAGCAGCGCACCGACTTCGACCGTCTGATCGTGGACGTCGAGACCAAGCAGTCGATGCAGCCGCGCGACGCCATGGCCAGCGCCGGCAAGACGCTGGTGGAGCTGTTCGGGCTGGCCCGGGAGCTCAACCTCGAGGCCGAGGGCATCGACATGGGGCCGTCTCCGTCGGACGCCGCGCTGGCGGCCGACCTGGCCCTGCCGATCGAGGAACTCGACCTCACCGTCCGGTCCTACAACTGCCTCAAGCGCGAGGGCATCCACACCGTGGGTGAGCTCGTCGGTCGCAGTGAGGCCGATCTGCTGGACATTCGTAACTTCGGCGCCAAGTCCATCGACGAGGTCAAGGCCAAGCTGCACGGCATGAGCCTGGCCCTCAAGGACAGCCCGCCCGGGTTCGACCCCAGCTTGGTCGTCGACAGCTTCGGCGCCGACGACGACATGTCCTTCGCCGAGGACGAGCAGCTCTAGCCCACCCCTTCCGAGGAGAACTAAGTCATGCCCACGCCCACGAAGGGTCCCCGCCTCGGTGGTGGTCCGGCACACGAGCGGCTCATGCTGGCCAATCTCGCGACCCAGCTGTTCACGCACCGCTCGATCACGACCACCCAGACCAAGGCCAAGCGGATGGCTCCGCTGGCCGAGCGCATGATCACCTTCGCCAAGCGCGGGGATCTGGCTGCGCGTCGTCGGGTGCTCACCACCATCACGGACAAGAGCGTCGTGCACGAGCTCTTCACCGAGATCGCGCCGGCCATGGCCGAGCGTGAGGGTGGCTACACCCGGATCACCAAGGTCGGGAACCGCAAGGGTGACAACGCGCCGATGGCCGTCATCGAGCTCGTGCTCGAGCCGGTGCAGGCTGCGGTCCGCGAGGCCGAGGCCGCCACCAAGCGGACGGCCACCAAGGCTCCGGCCAAGAAGGCCACCAGCGCCAAGGCCAAGGAGGCCGAGGCGGAAGCCGCGGCCACCGAGGCGGAGGCGGCCCTCGAGGCCGGCGACGCCGACGCTGCGGTCGAGGCGGCCGGCAAGGCCGACCACGCCGCGGCCGAGGCCGAGGAAGCGGCTCCGGGCAGCTCCGACGCCAAGGACGCCGCTGCGGCGGCCGACCTGGCCGAGGAGGCCGCCACCGCGGCCGCCAAGAAGACCGCCAAGAAGAAGGCCTGAGCCTTCGCTCTTTCCGGTCCGGCAGTGACACCACTCGAGTCCGTCGTCTCCCTTTCGGGGGACGGCGGACTCGTGCGTTTGCGGCTGGATCTCGGCTACGACGGCACCGATTTCGCCGGCTGGGCGATGCAGCCCGGCCAGCGCACGGTCGAGGAGACCCTGGCCGAGGCCCTCGGCCGGGTGCTGCGGCTGGACCCGGCCCCTCGGCTGGTGGTGGCGGGCCGGACGGACGCCGGCGTGCACGCGTCCGGTCAGGTCGTGCACCTGGACCTGCCGATCGAGTCCTGGCAGGCGTTCCCCGGCCGTTCGCGACGCCCCCGGGAGCAGGAACTGCTGGTCCGGCTGGCCGGGGTGCTGCCGCCGGATCTGCGGGTGCACCGGGCCACCCTGGCCCCGCCCGGGTTCGAGGCCCGGTTCTCGGCGATCCGCCGTCGGTACGCCTACCGGATCTGCGACGACCCGGCCGGCGTGCCCCCACTGCGTCGCCACGACGTCCTCTGGCACCGGCGTCCGCTCGACGTCGGACTCATGACGTCGGCCGCCGCCACGCTGATGGGCCTCAACGACTTCGCCGCCTTCTGCAAGCGCCGGGACGGCGCGACCACCATCCGGACCCTGCTGACGTACCGATGGGAACGGGACGACGCCGGGTTCGTGGTCGCCACCGTGGTCGCGGACGCGTTCTGCCACTCGATGGTCCGGGCCCTGGTCGGGGTGGTGCTGCCGGTCGGTGACGGTCGGCGTCCGGTCGACTGGCCGGCCCAGGTGCTGCTCGGGGCGGTACGGCACCCGGCGGTGTCGGTGGCTCCGGCGCGGGGGCTGGTGCTGGAGGAGGTCGTGTACCCGGACGACGACCAGCTCGCGGTGCGGGCGGCCGAGTCGCGGACGGTGCGCACGCTGCCGTCGTCCTGAGGTCGACACCGGAAGAATGGTGTCAATCGTTCACACGGGTGTCTCCCGTAAGCCGGGTGTAGCCGCTTAGGCTCTCGGCGTGACGACCTCGAGGACGTACCGTCGAACCCTCACCGGCCTGACCGCGATCGGTGCGCTGGCCCTGGGGGCCACACTGACCGCGGTGGGCCCGGCCTCAGCGGCCGGTTCGGCCCTGGTGGCCGGTTCGGTCGTGGCCGACCCGGAACCTCCGGTGAAGCTGCCCGAAGGTCCGCCCGAGATCGCGGAGCCGGCTCATCCCTACGTCCCGGTGACTCCTCCGGAGACCAACCCACCCATGGTCCCG
>Ga0247768_1000287_pt1 | contig 18468 bp, 16 predicted proteins | sample UWRJL016104C6_FD_179944 | JGI IMG/M metagenome (GOLD analysis project Ga0247768, IMG submission 179944) | Plant litter microbial communities from Arlington Agricultural Research Station in Wisconsin, United States - UWRJ-L016-104C-6 | ecosystem: Environmental > Terrestrial > Plant litter >... | reverse complement strand
TCAGGGAGCCGTAGCTGGCGTTCCAAGCCGTTGTCCTGCGTCCAGGTTCAGCCGAACGGTGAGAAGCCGAACAAGCCGAGGTGCACCTTGAGCAGCACCGCCGTGAGGAGCGTGGCGATCACGAGGGGCACCCAGAGCTCGGACAGGGCGAGTCGGTTTTTGCCTTGGATGATGGCGGCGAAGGGGAGGTTCGAGGTGACCTCCGCGTAGCGCGCGAACTCGGCCTTGTTGGTGCGGCGGCGCTTCTCGTCGATGCTGCCCGTGCCGCGCAGCGCGGTGAGCAGCAGCGTGCCGAAAAATAGGATCGCCGCGACGTGGCCCGTGACCAGCAGGTGAGCGCCGCTCCAGAGTGCGGTCGCCCACAGGAACGGGTGGCGCGTGATGCGCAGCACGCCGCGCGCCGCGTCCGTGCGTTCGAGCACCTTTTCGGCGCCCACCACGGTCGGATTCGGGACGCTGAACGCTCCCACCAGTAGCACCAGCGCGAACGGCATCACGGCTAGGGGCAGCCAATGAATGATGCGCGGAGAGAACCACAGTGGATAGAAGGCAGCCGCGCGATAGGCCTGGATCAGGAACGCCAACGAGGCGAGCGAAAGCAACGAGAAGAAAGCGGCGAATCCCCGCTGTCCGAGGCGTTGCGCTAGCCACCAGCGCAGCTCCGAGCCGGCCACGAAGGCGTGAATTGCAAACCACGCGAAGCTAGCCAGCGCCAGTCGCTCGAACATGGCTAGAGCCAGCCGGCGTTGCGGTACCAGTCGACCGTCTGTTTGACGCCCTGGGAAAAGCTCACGCTGGGCGACAAGTTCAGGCTCTGTCGCGCGCTGTTGCCGTCACAAACCCATTGATCGAAGAGCTCATTGCACTTGTCGCGCGTGAGCATCATCGCGCGGTTGGTGAGCTTGCCGTAGCTCTCGCTCATGAAGGCGGCGCCTTCGACCACGCGCCGGGGCAGTGGAATGCGCAAAAATGCTCGCTTGCCGAGGCTAACTCGGCTTCCGAGATCAGCTCGGCCATGGTGTGAACCGCGCCGTCGTCGATCGCGAAAATGCTGCCGCTCGGGACGTCCGCATCGATCGCGGCGATGCAAGCGCGCGCGCAATCCGGACCGTAGATCATGCTCAGCTTGCTTTGCGGTGAGCCGAGCAGCGGCAAGACGCCCATCTTGATCGACTTGAAGAACGCCAAGATCTCGCGGTCACGCGGGCCGTAGATCGCGGGCGGGCGGATCACGGTGATCTGGAGTTGGTCTTTCTTGGCCAGCGCGGCGCGCTCGGCGGCAAGCTTACTGCGGCCGTAATCGGTGACGGGACGCGGTGTGGCATCGACCGCGACGGGATTGCCGTAGCGGTCGCTCGGCCCGCCGACGGCAATGCTCGAGACCTGCACGAAGCGCTTCAACGAGCTCGAAAACGGCACACATGCCTCGAGCAAGTTCTCGGTGCCGCGCGCGTTCACGCGCATGAACTCCTCCAGATTGCGAGCTTTGACCAGGCCTGCTGAGTGCACGACTGCCTGCACGCCAGAAACCGCGCGCTCCAAGCTCTTGCGGTCGTCGATGGCGCCGTCGCATAGCTCGACGTTGCTCAGCGTGCGCAAGAACGAGGTGTCGCTGGAGCGTCGTACCAGAGCGCGTACCGGCCGCCCCGCTCGTGACAGCTGTTCGATGATGTGCGAGCCGAGGAAACCCGAGCCGCCGGTAACGAGGATGGTCATGTGTTTTTCTCGAACAAGCGGTACTTTTTGTACACCTTACCGCCCATGAATTTGATGCCGACGTTCACCGGGCCGTTGTCCTCGAGCGTCCAGGACAGCTCGCCCCACTCGATACCGAGCTTCTTGCCGGACTCATTCAGCTTGGAATAGAGGAAGATGCTCAGACCTGCGTATTTGCGTTGGCCGCGAAACTTCTTGGAGATGCCGAGTAGCGCCAAACGAGCAGTCTTGGGCCCCTTGACCTTGAGCCGCCAGAGCAGCTTGCCTAGCTCGAGCGGGCCGAGCTTGCCTTTGAACTCACGGATCAGCTCGTTGATGTTGGGCAGCGCGACCGCGAACGCCGCAGGTTCCCCGTTGATTTCGGCGATATACGTGAGCTCGGGGATGGCGATCAGCTTCAGATCGGCGGCCATCTTGGACAGCTCTTTTTCGGTGTACGGGACGAAACCCCAATTGTCCATCCATGCGTCGTTGAAGATGTTCATCACTACGCGCACCTCGCTGTCGAGGTTTCGCATATCGATGTGACGCGTCGTCACCTCGGGCAAGGCCGCGAGCTCGTCATGAGCTTTGCGCGCGCGCTGGGGGATGTCCCCAACGGTGTAGCGCCAGGCATACACGTCCTTCAGCTTCTCGAAGCCACACTTTTCGATCAAGCCGGCTTGGTAGGGCAAGTGATGGGGCATCATCACCATGGGTGGCGTATCGAAGCCTTCGATCAGGCAGCCCGTCTCTTCGTTGATCGAGAGCGAGAACGGTCCGCGAATCTTCTTCATGCCGCGCTCGCGCAGCCATTCGGTGGCTGCGTCGAGCAAGAGCTTTGCGACCTCTTGGTCGTCGATCGTATCGAAAAAGCCGAAGAAGCCGACGTCGTCTTTGTAGCGAGCCAAGTGCTCACGGTCGATTTGTGCGGTGCAGCGACCGACGCAGAAGCCGTTGCGGAAGGCCGTGAAAATCACGCCGTCGCCGTGCTCGAAGAAAGGATTCTTGAAGCTCAAGCGATCCTTCATATCCATGTCCAGGGGACGGATATAATTCGGATCACGCTTGTAGATGTAATCGACGACGTTGATGAAGTCGTTGATCTTGCCGCCGACGATCGTACGCTTGAGCTCCAGAGTCATTTGAACGGGCAGCTAACTTTGGGCCGCTTAGCGAGTCAAGAAAGGTTAGCGGGGAGCCTGCGCCCTTGCCCCGTGCGGGGGCCCAACGGGGAGCTACAGCCAGTGCAGCCTGCCGGAGCTCTGCCCGAACGGCGATGCATGCCGCGCTTTCGAGCGCGGGTGCGCGGAAGAGCAAGTGTGAACGGCCGCCCGCAGTGCAGGCGGCCCCGGCTTCACTTGCCGATCACGGCTTTGCTTTGCCGATCACGCCGTACTTCTTGCCGACCTTCTCGAACGCCTCCAACGCGCGGTCCAAGTGATGACGGTCGTGCGTGGCCATGTAGCTCGTGCGCAGCATGGCGCTCTTCGGCGGCACACCGGGGGAGATGAACGGATTCGTGTAGATGCCGTGCTCTTCCAAGAGATCGCGCCACATCATGATCGTGCGCAGATCTTGGCGGATGTAGATCGGGATCACCGCAGTCTGCGTGTGGCCGAGCTCGAAGCCGAGGCTCTTCAGCCCTTCGCGCATGTAAGTGAAGTTCTCGCGCAGCTTTTCGATGCGCCAGGGCTCTTCCTGCATCACGTCGAAAGCGGCCATGGCGGCGGCGACCGAGGGCGGCGCAGCGGCGGCGGCGAACATGAACGAGGGTGCGAAGTGACGAATGTAGTCCAGCACCTTGCGTTCGCCGACCAACCAACCACCGATGCTGGCCATCGACTTGGAGAAGGTGCCACCGATCAGGTCGACTTGGTCGAGCAGCCCGAAGTGAGCCGCAGTGCCCATGCCGCCTGGTCCGATCACGCCCAAGGCGTGGGCGTCGTCCACGAACAGGCGAGCCTTGTGCTTCTTTACGACTGGCACAATCTCGTCGAGCTTCGCGATCTCGCCCTCGGCGCTGAACACGCCGTCGGTGATCACGAACGCGCCTTCCTCGGCTTCCAGCTTTTCGAGGGCTTTATCCAGCGATTCAGCGTCGTTGTGGCGGTAGCGCACGAGCCGCGCGCCGGCGGCCTGGCCGAGCCGCACGCCGTCGTACAAGGAAGCGTGCACGTTGCGATCGATGAAGGCCACCGATTGCTTGTTGGACAGCAGCGCGGCCAAGGTCGCGATGTTGACCTGGTAGCCCGTGGTGAAAACCAGCGCGGATTCCTTGTTGAACCACTTGGCCAGCTTCTCCTCGAACTCCTCGTGCAGGCGCATCGAGCCGTTGACCAGGCGTGAGCCGGTCATGCTCGTGCCGTACTTGTCGATCGCGGCCTTGGCGGCTTCACGCACCTTGGGGTGCGTGGTCAAGCCGAGGTAGTTGTTCGAGCCGAACATCACCACGCGCTTGCCGTTGATCTGTGCTTCGGGGCCGTCCGCGAAATCCAGCGGACGGAAGAAGGGGTAGATCCCCATCTTGCGCGCGTTGTCCGCGGCCATGAACTTGAAGGCCTTCTCGAACACGTCCTTGCCGCCGACGCTGGCCAGGCTGGTCCGCTCCTTCATCGACTCGGCCATGTCCGACGAGCCTGCGCGGTCGTTCATGTCGATGCGGGCGCCGTTGGTATTGCCGTTGGCTGCGTCCAGGGCAGTGGCTTTGGCCACACCGTTGGCGTGTCCGTTCGTGTGACCGTTGCTCTTGACGATCTCCGGTTCGGTCTGGCCGATGTTCTCGTCCAGGGCCGGGTCGATGTTGGGCAGCTCGTTGCCGTTCAACAACACCTTCCAGGCGTCCTTGACGCGCGTGCGCGCGTCCATCAGACCCTCCGTCGCCTTCATGACGCGATCGTCGGTTACCCAGCGCAGCACGCTCGGTTGGAGGAGTGCTTGCTTACCGCGGTCGACGATTCTTTGCTTGAGGCCCATCGTTTCAAAGCTCCTAGAGTGCTCGCTCGATAAGTCGCTGTCGCGGGGAACGCGACGCGCGGACTGAGCGTAGCTCGACGAACGGGTTCGAGCCCGCGTTGTCGCCGGCGGAAGCTACGCGACGGATCGCCCTTCGTCAATGCGCCGGGGGCCAGGAAGCGAGCTGATGAAAGCTAGTTCCGTCCGCCAGAGCGCCGTGGTCGACGATGACGCGTTCCAGACATAGACCGTCCGGTGGCGCGGTCATGCCGAGGTCCGTACGCGCATGGCTCGCAAGTGCCCGCGTCAATGCGTCTTTCGGACGGCGCTCGCGACCGATGTCGATCAGCGTTCCGACGATGATTCGCACCATATTATAAAGAAATTTGTCGCCTTCGACTTCAACCAGCGTGATGCGTTCATCGCTATGCGCCGGACGTACCTCGATGCGAAAGATCTGTCGCACCGTCTCGGTGCGCGTATCTGCCGCGCCACGGAAGGCAGCGAAGTCGTGTTTTCCGACCAGGGACTGAGCGATGGCATTCAGGTCCGAGTGGTTGAACCTCTCCATCACGCGCCAGGCGCGGCCCTCGAGGAATGGATCGCGAACGAGGCTGTGCAGGACGGTGTAGCGATACACCTTGCGCGTGGCTAGGCGCCGCGCGTCGAATCCTGGAGTGACGCGCGTTGCTCGCACGACGGCAATTTCGTCGGGCAGGTGCTGTGACAAGGCCAGCACCCAACCGCGCAGTCCAATGTCCTTATCGGTGTCGAACGCGACGAGCTGTTCGCGCGCGTGCACGCCCGCGTCGGTGCGACTCAAGCCTCGGGTCTGACTCGCTTTCGGATCGATGGCAGCGATCGCGCCGTCCAGCTCACCGGCCACACTGCGCGCGTTCGTCTGCCGTGCCCAACCCGAGAAGCGACGACCATCGTAGGCGACCGTGAGCAACACGCCGAAGCGATGTTCGACGCTACGAATGCGCGGGCTGGGAGAGGCTGTCTCGTCCGCGGTCTCGCCCGCGGCTCGATCAGTGGTCAGCGGCGGCACCGGCATGACTGCCCGCGCTCCCGCTCCCGCCTGCAGCCGAGCCCGCCCGCGAGCTCGCGCCGCCGTCTCCCGCTTCTCCGCCCGCGCCCGCCTCGTACGGGAAGTCCGTCGGGCGCGTCGCGCAGCCCGCGTCGTAAGCGGCCTCGAGCGCCAGTTGTACTTCCGCCGAATCGGCGCTCGCTGCATCAGCGGGTGAAGCGTCGCCCAGCGGGTAGGTTTGGTACAGGGGCAGCGGCGGGCAAGTCGACGTGACGCCTCGCCCATCACACGATGCTGCTAGGCACGCGCCGACGGCGAATGCCCAAAGTATCGGGGATTTAAGCGAGAACGCACGCGGCATCAGGTCTTTGGTTTGAAGTACAACGGGACCGACGCATCCACACAACCGCCCTTCGGGGCGGGGAACGTCGCGGCGCGGAAGTTTTGCAGCACGCAGTTCTCGACTAGCGGGTTGTTCATGTCGCTCTTGACTTGCGCGCTGCACACGCCGCCCTGCTGATTGATTTTGATCGACACCGTCATCCGTCCCGACAAGGTCGAGTTGGAGCTCAGTGCTTTTTCGTAACAGGCTCGGCTTTGCCCAGCCTTTCCGCCCAACGCTCCTTGGAGCGCGGGGTTCGGTTCGCCCGAGCAGACGCCGCACGCGGCACCAGCGACGGTGCTGCCGACCTTCTTCGGGCCCTTGTTGTCGTCGGGCTTTGCCGAACTGTCCGTGGATGCCACCGGTGGCGGCGGCGGCGGGGGTGGCGGCTCGTCCAGAACTGGCTGCTCGGGAGCAGCTGTGGGCTTGGGAGCTTCGACCTTGGCGGTCTCGCTGCCACCGCTCTTCACTTTCCAAAAAATGAGCCCGCCCATGAGAAGCAGCATCACGATTGCAGCGAGAATGAACGGACCGTTGCCGCCGGACTTCGGGACAGGCGGGGTGCTTTCAGACATCAGGGAACTCCACTTTCGTCATCAACAGTTCGAAAAACCGCCGCCTTTCCTGCGACGGACTATAGCCACCCCTCCGACCGAGCGCGAGCGTTCTTAAGAGGAGGAGGGATCGGGAACCGACCCCTGCGCTTCCATAAGCTCGAAGATCGTGACTGCGGTATCTCCCCAACGGCGCGTGTCGACGGCGCACAAGGGCGCCCCTGCATTCGGAGTCGGAGGCGTGCGAGCCGCGTGTTCCAGCACAAGCCGCGCGGCCGGTGCGAGCAACGAGGTGCTGGCCAGCTTCTCTAAAATGACCATGGCAGCCTGCGCATCCGCCCAGGGCGGATCCGCGAATACCAACGAGAACGGGCCCAGCCGCTCCAGCGCTTTGAACGCCGCCTCGGCCCGCAAAGGCAGCAGGGTCGCTCGCGCTCCTACACCGAGATTCTGCAGATTGCTGCGAATGGCTTGCTGTGCGGCCTTGCTCGACTCGACCAAGACCAGCTGTTCGGCGCCGCGTGACAGGGCTTCGAGTCCCAGCGCTCCGCTGCCCGCATACAAGTCCAATACGCGCTCGCCGTTCACGTCCGCGAGGATCGCAAACAGCGCTTCGCGCGCGCGCGCTGCCGTGGGACGCGTCGTATCGCCTGCTGGAGTCGACAATTGCCGACCTCGAAATTCCCCGGCTACGATGCGCATTACGTGGTTTCGATCTTGCTCCACATTTGACGGCGCATTTTCTGTCGCGCGCCATCTTTGCGGGTAATGAGCTTGGCCGCGCCGAACGCCGCCATCAGCTCGCCTTCTTGCCCGAGGCCCGGGAGCACGGTCTTTCCAACCAAATACGTATTCGGGATCGGTCCGCGAATAGGCTCGCCGGCGATCTCGAGGTAGCCCGCGGGCTCGACCTTCCACAAGCGTTCCATGGCTTCTGCGGCGGTGCTGGCGCCATGCAGATGCACGCGATCGACTTCGCGCCGGGCCCCGCTGCGGTAATCGTACAGCGGCAAGCCGTCGTGCGCACTGTCCACGATCAGCAGGTGCTCGTCCAAGAAAGGCAAAGCGTCGCGTAAGGTGCCGAGCACTGCCTCGCGCGCCTCGAGCAAGGTCAGCGAGCCGCGCGTGGGCAAGATCGCTTCCGCCACCAGCAAAGTCTCGTCTTTGGCTTGCTGCCGCTCGGAAAACGCCGCCGCTTCGCAGCGTTGCAAATGCACGGTCGGGTGACGAGGGTCTTTCCGCTTGCGCTCGGTGGGCACCACGAACGCTTCCTTGGACAACGGCCCCGGCAGGCCGCGGGTATTGACGACCAAGCTGACCACGAAGCGTCCTGCCTCGGCATTCATCCGCGGCCAATCATCTCGCGCAGACTTGGTGACGCCCTCACCGCCCGATAGCGCGGCTAGTATTTCGCCCGATTGATCGGACAGCACGGCGCCCGCGCCCGTGGCTGCTTCTTCGCCGTCTTCGATCACTCCGATGGCGACGCCGCGTCGAGTGACCAACGACGTGGCGCGGCGATTGAGCTCGACCACCCCGCCGTGCGCGGCGATCCGCTCACACAAAAATTCCGCGAGCTCGTCTTCGGCGCGAGCGAGCGCTTGCACACCGCGTGTCCAAGCGCCGTGCAGGCGCGAAAGCGCGAAAGACGGAAAATCACCGCCCAGGATCGCCGAGTTCGAGGCGAAGCTGGCAGGAATGGTGGTGATCTCACGGTACGCGTGGCCGCTCGGGAATTTACCCAACAGATCGATGGCCAGCGGCAGGCTGCTGGCGATGCGACCGGTTTCGAAGCGCTCCCAGAGGTTGCCTGGTGGCCACAGCGCGTCGCGTTCGAAGGCCGCGTCTGCGGCGGCGTTGACCATCGCGATCGAGCCGTACAGCTCATCGACCAATTGCCGCACTTCGGGGAATTCACGCTCGATTTCGCGGCCGAACAGCTCCATGTCCGGCGGTACTTCGATGCGCCGACCCTCGCTCAAGACCACGAACATCGGGTCGAGCGGCGTCGCGCGTCGACGAAACTGCGGGCTCTGCGCGAGCTCGTGCAGGATGCGCCGCCAGGTCGGCGAGGAGCCGGCCAAAAGCGTGAAGGAGCGCCGGCACAGCACGTGCTCTTCGAAGCGATAGGTTTGCCCGTGCTGACCTTGGCCGAGCAAGAGCACTCTGAAGTCGCGCCGCGCAAGCAGGGCGGCGGACGCGAGCGCGCCCAAAGAGCGACCGAGCACGATGACGTCGTAGTGCCGTGACGTCACTCAGCCCTCGAACGGCAGCACGCGGCCCGCCGCGATCGCACGCAGGACATTGACGAACAGCTCGTGCTCGACGCCATGAATGCGCGCGGCGAGCGACGACAAGTCGTCCGCAGGCTCGATCGGAACCGCGCGCTGGGCGATGATCCTACCCGAATCCACGCCGTGATCCACGAAGTGCACCGTGCAGCCGGTGAGCTTGACGCCGTAGTCGAGCGCCTGCTTGGCGGCGTCCACACCTGGGAACGCCGGCAACAACGAGGGGTGAATGTTGATCACCCGTCCCGGGTAGGCATCCAAAAATTGCGGCGTCAACACGCGCATGAAACCGGCGAGTACGATCCAATTCACGTCCGCCTCGCGCAGCGCGCTCACCAACGCGGCATCGAACGCCTCGCGGCTCGCAAAATCCTTGTGCGGGACGGTCAAGGCACTGACGCCTGCGGCGCGCGCGCGCTCCAAGGCTTTCGCTCCCGGGCGATTGGAGATCACCACCTTGACCCGAGCGTTCAACGTGCCCGCGCTGACAGCGTCCAAGATCGCCTGCAGGTTGGAGCCCTCGCCGGACACCAAGACGCCGAGATTGAGTGGGCTTTGGGCGGTCATCGCGCGGCTGTCCATAGCACAGCTCGGTCGGCTCGTTTGCTCGTTTCGAACCAGCTTTAACCAAGCACTCAGGGGCGAGCGACGACGCGGTGGGAGCGGGATTTGTCGCACAAGCACTCCGGCGAGGGCTGCACAGCGCTCAGCCCTCGCGTAGGACCGCGAGCTCGAATCAGCGCACAGCCAGTCGGGAGAGGACGTTTTTGGCGCGGGTGCCGAGCGCAACGATCGCCGCGACATCCGCCGCCGAGCACGCGCCCAGGGCACCAGCGATCTCGAGCGCAGCGCAAGCCTCACAACACTCGCAGAGCGCGATGGCGTACGCGCGACTCTTGTCGGCACGTGTTTGACGAGCCGCGCCTTCTGCGCAATTGAGCGCAGCCGACGCAGCCGACTTACGAGCCTGTGCCCGCAAGTGCGCATCGGCGACGCGAGTCTTGGCGATGAGCTTCACGAGCGACAGACACAGCTCGAAAGCGACTAGCTTGTGATGAGGCAACTGAGTGGCGGGAGGTGGGGTTTGAGTCATGCCCGCCCAAGGCGCAGGCTGCGTGCCAGCGCCCCGCTGTATCGCGACGCCCCCGCCGGCGCTGGCACGCAGCGTGCGCCCTCCCGCATGACTCAAACCCCACCTCCCGCCACGATCCAAAATCAGCCCGCTCCCGCTCTCACTCAATAAAAAACGAGTTCGAATTCGAACACCATCTTTCGTCCGCGAAGGGTCTCCCTCCCGCTCCCGCTCCCGCTCTCACTCAATAAAAACGAGTTCGAATTCGAACACCATCTTTCGTCCGCGAAGGGTCTCCCTCCCGCTCCCGCTCCCGCTCCCGCTCTCACTCACTCAATGAAAAACGAGTTCGAATTCGAACACCATCTTTTTCGTCTCGACCCCACCGCGCTCTAGCGCTCCCCGTTATTCCGACGGGCATGCGCGGCTGCTACGAACCGCCGCGCCCGAACCGCACTGCCCAACGCCGCCCCCCACCGCAAAAGCGCGCCCGTTCATTCGTGGGCCCCCCCCAACCCCCGCTCAGGCTTGAACGCTTCGAGTGCCAGCGGCGCGCGCTGTCCGAGCACCGCGGCGCGCACGATTTCCGCGCTGATCGGTGCGAGTAGGATGCCGTTTCGGTAGTGGCCCGTGCTCAACAACAGGCCAGGGATTGCGGTGCGGCCGAGCAGCGGCAATTCGTCCTTGGTGTAGGGACGAAAGTTCGACCAAGTGCCGCGCAATGCCGCGCGCTCCAGCGCGGGCACGAGCGCCGTTGCGTGCAGCAATAGATCGCGCACGGCGCCGGCGGTCACTTCACGTTCGTAGCCGACGAACTCGAGCGTCGAGCCGATCAAGACCCGACCGTCGTCGCGTGGCACCAAATAGGCGCCGGGACCGAACACCACGTGCGACAGCGGCGGAGCCGGCAATTCGAGCTCGACGATTTGCCCGCGTGCGGGGATCACGCGGCCCGGAGGTAGCCCGAGTCCGTCGATCAATGACGTCCAGCTGCCCGCGGCGACCAGCACGTTCTTGGCACGCAGCTCACTGCCGTCGTCCAGCACGACGCCCACGGCGCGTCCGCCTTCCAGCGCGATGCGTCGCACGAATGCGCCGCTCTGGAAGCGTACGCCGCGCGCGAGCGCCGCGATGTGCAGCGCGCGCAGCAAAGCTTTGGGGTCCACGCGCGAGTCGCCCGCGAAGCGCACGCCGCCCGAAAGCTTGGGCGACAGCGCCGGTTCGAGGGCCGCTAGCTCGCGTGCCTTCAGCCGTTCTACCGAGAGTCGGCGTTTGCTCTGCCATGCGGCGGCTTTCGCGAGCTTGCTGACCGCCGCTGGCTCGAAGCCGACACGCAGCACTCCGCAGCGTCGGAAGCCAACGTCGATGCGCGTCTCTTTGCTGAGCGTGGCCGCGAATTTCGCGTAGCGCGCGCTGCTGGCCAAGCACAGTTCGGTCATGGGACCGGGCGCGTGCGCCTCGGCCTGGGCCCCCAAGATCCCCGCGGCAGCGCTGGATGCTTCCGCGCCCGGCACGCTGCGTTCCAGCACCAGGCATTGCGCGCCATGGCGTGCAAGCTCCCAGGCCGCGCTCGTGCCCATGATTCCGGCACCGATGATCAGGACGTCGGGCGGCGGCGGGTGATGGCGAGATTTTTCGTGGCGCATGGCAGCGGAACGCGGCCGTCCTTGCTCAGCTCACCTTCTGCGTCAACTTGGCCAGACCGATCAGACTGAACGCGGCAAAGCCGAGGAACAAGCCGCACAAGCCGAGCGCCCAGCGTGTGGTTTTCGGCGCCTCGCCGTCGACCAGAAGCCAAGCGTCGTCGGTCACTTTGCCTTGCCAAGCTTCGCTGACGGCCGCACGTACTACTCCGTGGCGAATGCCCGCGCGGCTGACGGGGATCAGCCGCCCGACGAAAGAGGAGGGCGCAACGAAATGCGCGCCATCTGGATCGGCGGGATCATTCGGCACGCTGACTTGAACCCACAGCTTGTCGTTGCCCATGACCGCCGCCAGGCGATAGGTGTCCTCTTCGAGGGGCCGCGCATAGCTTACCGCGCCGTCAGCGCGCAGCGCGCCCGTGCCGTGCACCCAGGTGTTGGCGTGCGCGCTCGAGGCGCGAAATTGACTCAACTCACCGAGGTCGACGGGTGGACCGCTCTCGAGCGCGAACACCGCTTCGCCGCGCAGCGCGAAGGCGAGCGCGAGTGAACCGAGCGCCGACAGCGTGAGCGCTGCCAGGGTGGCGCGCCGCCAGGGCCGCCGCGGGGCCGGCAGCGCCTCGAGGTCGAGGTCGTGATCCGATGCGGCGCGGGTGCCGAGCAGGTCTGGGGTGGACGGGTAGCGGGGCATCGAGTGCGGCTTGGGTAATTGTCCGACATCCGAGCGCCCGATTTGTTCCGCGGCGCGGATGCGTGGCCGACAATGGGCGTAAAACGGGGCGAGCCTAGCAGAATCCGGGGCGTCGATTGCCGGCCAGCTGGCCATACGGCCGCCGCGCCCGGCCGCGCCCGGCCGCGCCCGATGTAGGTGTTCTCGAATGCCGCCCCAGCCGACAGACATTTCGACGACAACCGTGTACTTTTCCGGGAGTACCATTAGGGGTCCCAATGGCCGTCGCTAGCAAGATCATCTGCTCGTCGTGTGGTTTTTCCAACACGCCTCCGCTCGCCAACAATCGCTGTGTGTCGTGCGGCGCCAAGATCGAAGATCTGAAGCGTTTGCTCACGCGCCAGGAAGAGCTCGAACGCCGCTACCAGCAAGAGGGCTTCAGCTTGCTCTGGTTCGGCGTCTCGATTGCGATCATGTCCGTGATGACGGCAGCGCTGGTGATGGGCTTGCCGATGGTCGTGCCCGCGTTCGATTTCGAGGGCTCGGCCGGCATGCGTATCTCGATCCCGGTGTGGTTCCTGGGCGGCATGCTGATCGGCCTGATCTCGCCCGGCAAGACCTTCATCGAACCAATGGTCGCCGTGTTCTTGGTCGCGATTCCGACTGCGTTCTTGCTGTACGTGAACCAGACGGTCAAGACCATGCCCGCGTTCATGTACGTGCTGCTCTCGGCCCTCGGTGTGCTCTTCACCTTGATCGGGGCTTACCTCGGTGAACGCATCCAAATGGGTCCGCCGCCGAAAGTCGCGGACTGACTCGCTCGTTCGCTCGTCTCTCGCTGCTGCCGCTGTTCGTGCTGCTCTGCCAGTGTTCGCTCGGCGCCTCGGCTAGTGAAAAGGCCGCGGCTGGTCGCATCAGCCACGCCATCGACCAGTTGCGTGCCGCGCCCAACGCCCAAAAAGGCGAGCTCTTGGCTGGGCTCAAGGGCGTCACCTGCGAAACCCCCGAACTGTGCGAGCTGCAGCGCGTTTGCGCAGACGGCTACGCCCAGCACGTCTTTGCGCTTGCCGAAACCGCGCGCGCCAAATCGCTGGTCGGCACGCCCAATGGCGCCGCCGAAGCGGCTCGAATCCTCGATTTTGCGCAAAGCGAGCTGACCCTGGCCGCCCCCAAAATCAGCCACTGTGCCGACGCTCAAGGCGTAACGCAGCGCAAATACAAATTGTAGCGCTCCTACGAACGTGCCCGCTCCCGCTCCGATTCCCGCTCCTGCTCCCACGTCCTCAGTGAAAAACCGAGTTCGAATTCGAACCCCATTTTTCGTCACGCGACGGGGCTCCTGCGCACTCCCGCTCCCGCTCCCACGTCCTCAGTGAAAAACCGAGTTCGAATTCGAACCCCATTTTTCGTCACGCGACGGGGCTCCTGCGCACCCGCACCCGCACCCGCTCCTGCTCCCACGTCCTCAGTGGAAAGCCGAGTTCGAATTCGAACTCCATCTTTCGTGCGCGCGGGGTCTCCCCGCTCCCGCTCCCTCTCTCGATAAAAACCGGAGTTCGAATTCGAACTCCATCTTTCGTGCGCGCGGGGTCTCCCGGCCGCTCCCGCTCCCGCTCGTCTTCGCGCGCGACGCGGGAGTTCGAATTCGAACTCCCTTTCCTGTCCCTGAAGGTCAGGGATTTTTTTGATGGTCGCCGAGCCCGTCGCGCGCCGGCAAAGCCTTCGGCGTCAGAGTGCGACGCGCTGCGCGATCCAGGAAGGGCGGGAACAGTGCGGGATGAGAGCTGCGATGCGGGACAGCGAGCGCCCTTGTCACGGACAATTCGGCATCAGCCGAGGCTCAGTTCGATGGCGCGGGATTGGTCGGGGCGAGTCGCACGGGTGCTTTGATGGTGCCGAGCTTCGGCCGTGCGGAGGCGGCAGGAGCGGAGGCGGAGGCAGGGGAGGCAGGGGCGGAGGCAGCGGAGGCGCTCGCTACTGGCTCGGCCACGCCCTTTTTCGACCACACCACGCGCCCGAAGCGGGAGGCTTTGTGGAAGTTGCCTTGGCCCAAGATCGGCGACCAGGCTACGCCGCCGTTGTTTTTCATGGCGTAGAAGTTGATGCGCCACGAGGAGCCGATTTCGGGCGGCAGCTTTGCGGCCTTGCTGAATGACTTCCAGGGGATGAAAGCCTCGACGGTGTAGCCGCGATCTTGGTCCGCGCTGTTGTCGATCGTGCCGTCGATGCTGACAGCGCTGTTCGCGTTCGCCGACCACTCTTGGTGGCCGAAGGGGCCGTCCGGCGCGACCTTGGGCTCGTTGTATGCGTCGAACTGCGAGTCGAAGATCAGGTTCTGCGGATTGATCTGGATCTCGTAGTAGTCCTTGTTGTCGCCGTCGCCGTCGGGGTCGACCATCATTTCGACCGTGTCTTTGGTCCACAGGTGCGGGTCTCGCTCACCCTTCTTGAAGCCTCCGATGATGTCGGAGTCGGTGACCGAGAACGCGACGTACATCCCGGTATCGCGCCACAGCAGCTTGACTTCGCCATTGACCGGGAAGCTTTGGTTGGGCTCTCCCGTGCGCACGTCCACGAGCGGGCCGGTGCTGGCAGCGGTCTTCCATGCTGGTTCGTCGAGCTTGCCGTCGAGTTTGATCGTGACCGTGGGCTCTAGCTGTTCCGCGTGCAGTACCGGGATGCGCGTGTTTTTTGCCGGGGCGCGTAGGCCGCTGACGGCCAGCGTGGCCACGATTGCGCGGCGCGTGGTGTCGTGCGGGCCAGCCGTAATTTCGAGCCGTCCGTGTTTGCTGAACGCGCCCGTCAGGATCTGGATTTTGTCGGTCTTTACGCTGCCCGGGATGGTGAAGCTTTGCTCGTCGACGTACACCTTGCCGGGCTGCCAATCACTGGGCGGCAAGGCCTGCGAGCCCGAGCGTTGCTCACGCAGTGGCCCCACGTTGTCGATGTTGAGCACGCGCTCGCCCGAGGCATCGACGATGTGTGTGAACAATTTGAAGCCCGCGTCGAGCTTCTGCTGCGCGCGCCAATAGAGCGTGAACTTTACTTTCGTGCCCGGCTTGAGCCCACTCGTTGGTTCGACGCGCGCGCCCAGCAACATGAGCTTGCCGCTGAAGTCGGCGTCCAGGTGCGTGCCGATGTCCGCTGGCGGCGCATCCAAGATGAATTCCTTCAGCCGCTCTGCTTCCGCCTTTTCGTCGTGCTTTTCGCTGCTGGTTGGGCTCGGCGACACACAAGCCGTCAGAACGCCCGCGAGCAGCAGTGCCGAGCAACGCATGGCGCTCACTACTTCTTGCCTTTGCTCTTCTTGCGCGCGTCGCGTTCACGCTTGCGCTGGTTCTTCTTCTGATTCTTTTCGCCCTTGGACAGGACGCGCATCTTCGCGCTACCGGCGTCGCCCATGCCGGGCATGCCGGGGAAGCCCATGCCCGGCATGCCACCGAGACCGGGGAAGCCCGGCATGCCACCGAGACCGGGCATGCCGCCCATGCCGCCCATGCCGCCCATGTTCTGCATCATGTCCTGCATTTTCCCGCTCTTCATCGCGCGCCGCATGTTGCGCGCCATATTCAGCCCGCCCATGCCCGGGATCTTGCTGAGCAGGCCTCCAGGATCGCCTCCGCCCATGCCGCCCATCATTTGGCGCATGAACAGGAAGCGTTGCACGAGCTCACTGACGCCTTCAGCGGGCTGTGCCGAGCCTTTCGCGATGCGCGTCACGCGCGACGGCTCGCGCACGAGCACGTTCGGATCTTCGCGCTCCGCACGGGTCATGGATTGGATCATGGCCTCGATTCGGCCAAGCTCGCTGTCATCCAGGTTTGCAGCCGCGCCGGGCGGCATCATGCCGCCGAGGCCCGGGATTTTTTCCATCAGGTCCTTGAGCGAGCCCATCTTTTGGATGGTGCGGACCTGGTTCAAAAAATCATCCAGCGTGAACTGGCCCTGCATCATGCGGGCCGCGTCGGCTTCGGCTTTCTTCTGATCGACGACTTCTTCGAAGTCTTGCATCAGGCCGACCACGTCGCCCATGCCGAGCACCCGACTGGCCATGCCCTCGGCGCGGAAGGGCTCGAGCTTGTCTGTGGTCTCGCCCATGCCGACGAACACGAGCGGCGCGCCGGTGACCTCTTTCACGGACAGCGCGGCGCCACCGCGCGCGTCGCCGTCCAGCTTGGTCAGGATCACGCCCGTGACGCTCAGCCGATCATTGAAGCCGCGCGCCGTTTTTACGGAGTCTTGGCCGATCATCGCGTCGATCACGAGAAAGATGTTTTGCGGCGAGACAGCCGCCTTGATCGACTTGAGCTCTTCCATCAACGCTTCGTCGATCGCGAGCCGACCGGCGGTATCGTAGATGATGACGTCCTTGTTCTGCTTCCTCGCCTCTTCACGGGCGGCGCTGCAGATCTCGAGCGGTGTGCCGCCCTCGATGTTGAACACCGGGATGGACAGCTGCTGCCCCAGCACCTTGAGCTGCTCGACGGCAGCCGGACGCTGCATGTCGGCGGCGACCAGCAGCGGCGATTTGCCCTGCTTCTCGAACCAGCGGGCGAGCTTGGCCGTGGTGGTGGTCTTACCGGAGCCCTGCAAGCCGACCATCATCACGCCCGTCGGACCCGAGTCCGCGAACGTCACTGGCTCACCCTCGTAATCCATCATGGCCACGAGCTCGTCGTGGCAGATGCGTACGAACTGGTCGCCAGCCGACACCCGGTGGGTTTCGCCCCCGTGGCGCACGCGCGTTTGCACGGTCTGGCCGAGCGCCTTCTCTTCGACCGTGGCCAGGAAGCGCTTGACCACGCCGAGCTCGACGTCCGCCTCGAGCAGCGAGAGCCGCACCTCTTTCAGGGCGGCCTGGACGTTTTTGGGGTTTAGCTCGGTGAGACCGGCGAGGCGGTTTTGAGCTTCACGAAAGCCTTTGCTGAGCGCTTCGAACACGGCCGGGGTCTTAGCATAGTCGGGGCGAGGTGGGAGCCTCCTCGGGCCCTCGCTTCAGCTGCGGTGCAAGCGAAAAAGTGCCGGTGGGGCTCCCACGAACCGGCGCTCGAAAACCCAGAAAAAGGCGTATGAAACCAGCAGGGACGCAGGCAGGCTGAGCAGGGTCAGGCTCAGCATCTCGGCGTTCGGGGACAGATCGAGCCGGTGCAGAGCGAAGTAGCACAACGCCACGATCGGCAAATGGGTCAGGTACAGGCTGTACGAGAACCTGCCCAAAGCTACCAGCGGTCCGGACTCCAAGATTCGCAATAACAGCGGCTTGCGCTGGGCGGGGCGCAACGCATGCGGGGTCAAGTAGAGCAGCGCGCTGGCGGTGGCCGCGCCCACCAGCGCGTCGCTGTAGGGCATGAACCGGAACCAGTATTTGATCAGCACCGTCACTCCGCAACCGACTGCGGCCAGCATGGAAAGGGCGACGTAGCGCCACGGCACCCGCTCGCGTAGCCAACGTTCGGCGGGCCGCGCCGCGAATTCGATCCCCGCTGCACACATGCCCAGCCCGAACAATCCAAGGTACCAGGATGCCGCACTCGCGGCGGCGGCCGGTGCGATGAAAGTCAGCCCGCCGCCGAGCGCGAAGGCCGCGAGCACGGTCGCCCCTGCACCCCACCTCCGCCAAATGGGGAGCAGGAAGAACGGAAAGAAGAAGTAGATCTGCCACTCGGTCGCCACGCTCCACAACGGTCCGTTGATGGTGTGGATCCAGGCCGGAAACAAATTGTGCACGAGCAGCAAGTGGCTGGCGATCGCGCCGAGCTCGAACGCCGGAAAGCTGTCGGCCCAAATGGTCTTCGTCGGTGTTTGGAGCACCGGCAAGAGCGCGATCAGCAGCAGCGAGCCGAACAGCGCGGCAAAGTAGGGTGGGAGAATGCGCCACGCGCGACGGGCAATGTAGTCCGGCACGCCGCGCACCAGCCGCCCTTCGCTCTCGCCCGCGCGCGCGACAGGCAGCATCAAGCAATATCCGGAGAGAACGATGAATACGGCCACCGCGTCGTGTCCGAAGCTCAAGCCGCGCTGCACGTTCCGAGCAAAACCGTAAAGCTGCCGCTCGGCGTCGAGAAAGCAGTCTCCAGCGTGGAAAAGTACGACGTAGAGCGCGGCGACCGCCCGAAGGCCGTCCAAGTACTCGAGCCGCAAAGCCGTTGTTCTCGTCATTTACGTGTGCGATCTCG
>Ga0247768_1000285_pt1 | contig 18540 bp, 13 predicted proteins | sample UWRJL016104C6_FD_179944 | JGI IMG/M metagenome (GOLD analysis project Ga0247768, IMG submission 179944) | Plant litter microbial communities from Arlington Agricultural Research Station in Wisconsin, United States - UWRJ-L016-104C-6 | ecosystem: Environmental > Terrestrial > Plant litter >... | reverse complement strand
CTGCAGGAAGCCGCGGACGCGACGGCATTCAGCGCCGCGGCCTTGAGCGCGCGCGGCATGAACTTGATCGTGCTCTTGAACCTGATCATGGCCTGCGTCTTGGCGGTGCGTGTGGTGATGAAGGGCCTCCAGGCAGGCTTGGTCCTAGCGGGGGTGATCTTCGCCATTATCCCCGGGGCAGAGGAGTTTGCCCCGCCTTGCTTCACGGGGGCAGCGCGCATGCAGCAGCTCATCAACGCCACACGCAATCCGATCAACTACACGTTGAAAGGGCTGAGCCGCGCGCAGAAGGGAATGGCGCTCGTCATTCCGGGTGCGGCCGTGGCCGGTTCGGTTCAGGTGGGCCTCAAGTACAAGCCAATGGTGAGTCAGGCCGCCGCGGCGAGCCCTCACATCCTCAAGGGATTACCGGTGGAGGAGGGCAGCACCGAGCGGCTATGCGAGGAAGCCGCACATTCGGTTTCCCAGCTGATCCTCTTGTTCGCCCCCCCGAGCGTACAGGGCGTGTTCAAGAGCAGCTTCGCGAGCAAGGCCGAGGGCCTAGTGGACAAGGCCATTGCCAAAGGGCAGATCTACTTCTGTGAAATGGGCCTCGGCAGCCCTCCGGATTTCGGTCCCGAAATCGAGACGAACGCCAAAGAAGCCTGCGACAAGAAGAAGACAGAGGCGGAGTCCGCCGCGAATCAAGCTGGCGCGAACTACACGACCCGCTGTCGCGGGCTCGGGATCCCATGCGATGGCACGGAAGCATCGAGCAACACTCTCACCCCGACTCAGAAGGCCGAGCTCGCCAATTTGCGAGCCAAGCGTGATGCGGCCACACAGCAGGTGAGCGGCTTCGATCAAGACAAGTGCGTCAAGGACAAGAAGGCCGAAGCCCAGAAGAACCTCGACGCCAACGACCCCGACAACAACACGGGCACCAGCCAGACGAAGGATCCCGGAGGCGGCGCGAACGGCAACAACGCTCCGAGCCCCTCCAAAGATGCCAAGAACCCTGGCAAAAGTCCCGGGAAGACTCCGGGCAAGAGCGGGGTCAGCAACGCAGACATGACCCCCAAGAAGGTCACACCGGACTTCACGAACGGCGGCAACCGCGGTCAGCTCGTGGCGGTGGCGCGCGGGGATGAGGCCTCGCTGCGGCGAGCTCCCGTCGTGGTTCGGCTGGCATCGTTCCGCAAGAGCAACAACAACGGCGGCATCGATCCGCGCGCGAACATGGCCTTCGCACAGGCGGAGTTCTTCTTCGACTGCGCCGGCACGTGGCAGAGCGACGACTGCAACGGCAAGAGCAAGGACGGAGACGCGATGTGGCACTTCCGCTGGCGGCCCCGGTTGCGCCTGTTCAATGCGCCGTTCGGCGGCAACGGCTCGACGGGCGCAGAGAAGATGTTCGACGCCGCTGCTCACGCCCAATACGTGGCCGAGGCGCTGCAGAGCACTCCGTCCCTCGCTTCCGCGAACGCCTACAAGCTCTTGGCGGAAGCGCTCAAAGACACGGTGATTTTACACTGAGGTGCAGCATGTACGAGACTCGCGGTATTCGGGCGCGCCTGGGGCGGAGCCAGCGCGGCGCAGCGATCATCGAAGCGCTCTTCGTGTGCTCGATATTCATCTTGGGTTTGCTCGGCATGGTCTACTTCCGCGGCCTCTATCTGAAGAAGCTCGGCGCGCAGCGCATGGCGCGCGCGGCGGTGATGGCGCACTCGATGGTTGGCTGCAAAGACAATCCACCGCCGGCCTGGTTGGGGCGGGATGGAACCGGCTATCGCGTGGTCGGCGCGCCGCCAACCCGCACACCGGCCATCAACGCAAAGACGAACGAATCCTACGCAAACAGTGACACCAGCAGCAACTCACTCGCGCCGGGCCTGCTTGGCAAGCTGGGCAAGAGCAGCGGTACGACCAGCGACGGGAAGGGCATGCTGAACCTCATTACTGATGCTCGCCTCACCGGGGACGTGGAAGTGTCCAACCGCTCTGGTGTGCTCAGCAAGGACGGCACGAGCTTTCGGGCTGAGGTTGGCTCTCAGTCGTTCGTGAGCTGCGGCGACGAGGTGAAGAGGGGCGACTACGGCAGCATCATCGAGATGATCAAAGACGAGCTGCAAAGCCTGAACAACGCGAAGTGAGGCATCATGCTGCAGGTTGAATGGTTGACGAGGTTGGTTGCGCCGGCGCGCGTGTGGCGGCTCACGCTATATCTTGCGGGCGTTTTTTTCGTGCTCTCGCTGGTCACTGCGCGCCTGCTCCGCGCTCAAACGCGCGAAGCGCTGCTCGGCTTGGGCCATCAGATTTCGGGCCTCACGGAGCTGACGAGCGGCGCCGAGACGCTGCTGGTCAACGGCCAGCGCTTTCATCACGCGGTCGTGACGCTCGAGGAGCCGCTCACTACGGTTTTGGATCGCGTCGAGCACCGCTGCGTGCAAAGTCCAGGGCTGCTTGCTCGGGCTCTGGCGCCGATGCCGCTTTCGGGGCACACCAGCCTGCCAGAGTGGGCCCGCAAAGCCAGCGTGCTGCGCGAGGAAGCTGGCCAGAAGGGCATGCTGGTTTGCTTCGTGAAAAGCCAGAGTGAAGACAGCAGAAGCATCGGAGTCGCGCTGGAACGACTGACGTCCCAGTCGGACGCCTCCGAGCTCGGTGCCGTCATCTATACGTTCGCAGAGCACGCGGACGGCCGTACGCGCGTCTCCACCATTTGGACCGACTCGGGCTTGAACTTCTTCGACCTGTTCGGGGCGGAGGGCGACGCGCACGGAACCGACTCCAGCGTTCTGCCGCGACCCCCGCACGCCCGGCGCACCCTCGTGGTGGCCGCAGATGGCGCCCCCTTCGGCGTGCGCGTGTATGAATCTTCCGAATCGGTGGACGCCATCCGCTCGTACTATGCGCAGCGGATGCAGAAGACGGGCTCACGCGCCGTCGCCGAGAATAGAGAATACGAAACCACCGCATTCCTGCGTAACACTGGCGAGCTAGCGTTGGTCTCACTATCGGTCTTCGGCGACAGAACCTACGTTACTCTCACCGAAGCTGGACGAATGGACGCAACGGTGACCGCCCTTGCAGCGCCGTGAGCGTTGATTCGCGGGCAATGAACAGGAGTATCGTATGACGCAAGTAAAGTTCGTCCTCGAGCTCGGGCGCACGGGCTTCGTAGCTCTGCTCGGCTGGTGCATGGTTTCGTGCGCTGCCCTGCGGCCGCAGGCCGAGCCGGAGCCAAACCCGCGCTTTCCGCTGATCGTGCAGGCGCGCGACGAAGCAGGGCAGTTGCTCGCCAACGTGGAGCTCCAGGACGGCAAGAAGGTGGTGGGGCGCACCGCGGCGAGCGGACGAGCGGAGCTCAGTCTTTCAGGGCTCGAGGGACAGATCGTCGACTTGACGGTGGCTTGCCCGCAGGGCTACTCGGCGCCCGGCAAACCGATCAGCGTAGGACTTCGTCGCCTCTCCGAGCATTCGCCTGCGCCGGTGTTCGAGACTCTGTGTGTGGCGCAGCTTCACTCCGTGCTGGTGGGCGTGCGCGCCGAGCGCGGCGCCAAGCTAGCGATTTTGTACTTGAAGCGGCGCGTGGCTGAAACGGACTCCGAGGGCGTAGCGCACTTCGTGCTCCGCGTGCCGCCCGCGCAAACGATCACACTGACGCTCGACACGGCAGAGAATCCGAGTCTCAGACCGCGCAGTCCGACACTGACATTCGTTGCTCCGGAGCGCGACGAAATCGTGCTCTTCGAACAACAGTTCAGCCTGCAGGTGCAGCGCACCAAGGTCACGCGCAAAGCAAGAGGCCCGATCCGAATCTAGAGCGTTCGATTCAAGAACGTCTTAGCCCCAGAGGGACACCGAGATGGATGAATCCGCATTTTCTATGGAAGTACGGCCGAGAGCCGCAAAGGCCGGCCTTTTTCGACGCTTACTGAGCAGCGTCGCGGGAGCTGGCAGCACGGAGTACGTGCTGATTATCGGAGCCTGCTCCCTGGGCGGACTGATCGGATTCAAAAATTTCGGCAAGGCGCTACGCAGCGACCTCGGTAAAGAGGCGCAGCTGATCTTGGGCAAGGAAACGCCGAGCGTCGCCCCGCCCGACCTGATCAAGACACCCGGCGGATTGAAGCCATTGTTGGACGGCTTCGTCCCGCCTGGCGGCTTCTTCCCGGCGTGCGGAGTCACGGGTTGCACCCAATGCAGCCTGCCGAAGCCCTCCGATGTGGCCAGCCGCTCTTCGGCGCTCACGCTATCGGGCACCACCTCGAGCTCGAATGGCGCGGTGGATCCGCGGAGCTCGGGGTGTTCGGGGCAGCCGGCACCGAGCGGCCCCTACCAAGAAGGCGACGCATGCGTCAATCAAGAGAGTGCAAAGGGCTACAATGGTCACGCGCTCAGCGGAACGATTGAGATTGGAGACGAAACGCTCACCTTGCCGAAGATCGCGCCGAACTTCAAAGAGCTCTGCGCAACGAGCTGTTCGAGCAGCGGCGAAGTCAACGACATCACCGTAGAAATCGTCGACAATCTGAAGCTGAAACAGAAGACCGCTTGGTGTCCCAAAGAGAAAGCTGCGGAGGCAGAGAGCTCACAAGTGTCGAAGCATGGCTCACAACCATCAATCCACGAATTTTTCTCGGCATTGGAGGCTTGGTGCGCAGCGCTCCAGAGTACGCCCGGTGACGACGACTACGCGAAATTCCTCGATCCCGACGTGAAGCGGGTCGAGCAAGAAATGACGAACAAATTGAAAGCAATGCCCGCGTCCATTCGGAACAGCATCAATGCCAGCTTGATGGCAAAAACAGGCTCGAATCACACGGAAGCGAAGGTCATCGAGTTCCTGGAGGGTTTGGCACACGCCAATGGGACCAACCTCAGCAACGAAAACCTCCGTTTGGACCTGGAAGGAGATTGGTCACCGTGCCAGCTCTGCAGCGATCGCCTCAAGCAGTTCGTGAACAAATACGGTGGGTCGGTCAATTATTGTTGGACGAAGGGCATCTACAGCACGGGCATTGCTCGTGAGAACCCCGACCTGGTTAAAGGAGGTGGGCAATTGATGGGCGGCGTTATCAGGCACCAGGGATGCGTTGCCATCAGCCAGGAGGGTGTCAGTTACAGCGGCGAAGAACTCTGCGCAAAGGGCGAAAGCGGTGGCCAAGCCTCGGGATCGACCATCAATGATAGCGGGACTTCGCCCTCGCCGCACTAGACGTCCAGCTACCCCAGCCCGTGCTTCCGAATCAACTTCTGAATCATCTGCCGCGAAACCTCGGACATCGCAGAGGCCGTCTTCATGTTGCCGCTCGTACGGGTCAGGAGCGCCTCGACGTAGGCGCGCTCGAAAATGTCGCTCGCGTCGCGGCGGGCTTCGCGCAGAGGCGGCAGTGGTCCTGCGGGAGGGAGTGGGGCGGCCGCGGGCAAGGAGCCGGTAGCGTGAGTCGGGTCGGCCGCGAACACGCGCTCCGGCGTGATCAGGAAGCGTTGCACGGCGTTCCACAGCTCGCGCACGTTGCCGGGCCAGCGGTGCGTCTTGAACATGTTCCAGACCGGTGGCGGAATGTCGGAAACGCGCAGCGAGGACTGTGCGCGCACCAGAAAGTGCTCGACGAGCAGCGGCAGATCTTCCATGCGGTCGCGCAGCGGCGGAACACGGACGTGGGCGGTCGCCAGACGAAAGTAGAGATCTTCGCGAAAGTTTCGCTGCCGCACCTCCGCCTCCAGGTTGCGGTTCGTCGCCGCAATCACCCGCACGTCGATCGGGATTGTGCGCTGTCCGCCCAAGCGGCGCACCTCACGGCGCTCGAGAATGCGCAGAAGCTTCGGTTGCAGGTCTTTCGGCAGCTCGCCTAGCTCGTCCAAAAACACGCTGCCGCCGTCCGCTTGCTCGAAGAGGCCTGGTCGAGCCACGGCGCCCGTATACGCACCACGCTCTTGCCCGAAGAGCTCACTCTCGATCAAGGTGGGCGCCACCGCGCTGCAGTCGAATACCACGAGCGGGCCTTCGCCGCGCTTGCTCGCCCCGTGCACGGACTCCGCGACGAGCTCTTTACCGCAGCCCGTTTCTCCCTCGATCAAGAGCGTGACGTCGGTCGGAGCAATGCGCGCCAGGTCGGCGAAGAGCTCGCGCATGCGCGGCGACTTGCCCAGCAAATCCCCGAAGCGTTCGGCCGTCATCTGCTCGCGAGAGACGATCTCGGAGAGCGGCTCGACCACGATGCACGTGTTGCCCAGCTGAACCTGCGTCGAGCTGCTCATGGTGGCATCGACCACCCGCATGTTGCCGATGAAGATGCCGTTCGTGGACCCTTCGTCTCGGATCCGAAAACCGTTCGTGACCGGCTCGAGCGCGCAGTGGTGCCGCGAGACGGTATTGTCCGAGAGCACTAGGTCGTTGTCGGAGGCGCTCCCGATGCGCAGCGTGCTGCTCACGATCTCGCGCGTCGTTCCCGCGTCCGGCCCCTCCGTGACGGATACCCGAATTTTCGAGTAGTCGACGAGGATTGGGACGGCCTTGGCCAGGGTAGTATCTGCCATGTGTGTTTCGCCCGCGCGCCGGCGGGCCGCTCAGTCGGCCCTATCGTAGCGCCCAGGTCGCGCGCAACGCACGCGGTACACGAAATGGCGGAAATTTTGCCCCAAATGGCCGCGTGTCTTCGGCGTGCAGGCGAGACAATCGCGGTGGTCGACACGCCCGCAAGTGCCGGACCGCATCTCGCCGAGGTGGAACGCAGTCGTCGAAGGAATCAGGGTCAGTGGCCGCCGACGTCGATATTTGCGAGCGTCTTCATGCGCGCGGCGTCGACCTGCCGTCAAGCGTGAGCCGAGCGACGAAGCCCTCGGCGGTTTGGTAGAGTTCGCCGCGTGCGTGGTCAGGCATTGGCTACCGAAGCACCGTGAACCCGGCCGCGATCCGAAAGCATGACCGACGCCGGCCGCCTCGGTAATCCACCCGCAAACGCAAACGCGCGTGTTTTCGTTGACCAAGCTCTGCGGGTCGGCGAGGCTCATGGATCAACGTCGACGGATTCTCGAGCGGATTGCCAATGAGCCAGAAAGAGAATGAGTTATTGAGCTCGGCCGAGGTCGACGAGTTGGCGACGCTCGTCGAGGAAGCAACGCGCGCGGCCGTCGACGTGCCGAAGGCGGCCGAGGGTATGGCCAAGGCCGCCGCGGTTGCGCTTCTTGCGGCTTCTTTGCTGGGGCTGCAGCGCGTCGAAGGCGAGTGACGCCGGGAGCGTCGACGCCTCGGGCGGTCGCCGCGCCTCGGCTGGCACCAGTTCGAGCGCCTCTGGTAGCGGCAGTGGCGGTGCCGGCGTGGGCCCCTCAGGTGGCACCGGTGGAGTCGGGCGCGTGGTGCCTTCGTTCCTGATTGAAAGTGCCGCTTACCAGAGCGCCGTCAGTTGTAGTTTCGATGCCAATGCGGGAACCGGCAGCGTGCCGCATGAGCTGCTCGAACTGCTGGAACCAGGCGCAGTTGCGGACGTGAAAGGCACTTTCAGGATCGCCGCTTACAATACCGAGTCATTCATGGCGGGCAACCTGCGCATGACGTTCGTAGCTCAAACGGCTATCTCCCTAGCCCTCACCTTCTCGAAATAGTTGGCGCGTCCATCCGCCGGCTAAGTGAGCTATGCGCTCATCCGTCGGAGTCGCCCAGAGCTCAAGGCTTTGCGCCGTCGCTGATCCACGAACGGATGGTCGCCATTTGCTCGGCGGTCAGCGGCGGGACCGTGCCGATCTCGTACGCGCGTGGCATTCGGCCGCCTTCACAGGGCGTTGCATCGCTGAGTTTGTGGATCAGGTAGCTCTGATCCGGATTGCCCGGGACGACCAGGGTTCCGCCGCAGACCTCGTGCGCCTGCTGGCTCACCAAGGCGGCGTTCGCATTGCCTGCGGTCAACGACAGCTGCGGATAGGCGGGGATCCCGAATTTCGTCGAGTCGTGACAGAGCACGCAGCGGCCCTCGAAGATGGCTTGCACTTCCGTCATGGTCCCCGGCGCGCCGACGGCGCTCGAGCCGCTACTGCCAGCTGAGGGCGAGCCCGCGGAACCGGCGCTTCCCGCTCCACTCGCACCCGCTCCACTCGTGCCGCTCACTCCGCCAGCGCTCGCACTCGCTCCGCTCGCACCCGCTCCGCCCGCGCCTGCTCCCGGGCGGCCAGCGCTGGCCGTGCCCCCCGAATTCGCGAGGCCAGCGGTATTACCGGTGCCGCCCGCGCCGGCGGGTGAGTCGCTGGAGCCGCCGCACGCTGCCAAGACGCAGCCAAACCCAAGTGCCAGTGCCTGCTTCAACATCAGAAGCAGCGCGGAGCAAGCTCTGTTCCAATCCCCTCGACCTCGAAAATGCCGACAATGCGCCCAGAAATTAACGCGAAGAACGGCACAACTCGTGCCACGTCCGGTCACGAATAGCAGTCGTCGACGCGGCCAGCGCGCTGTGAGGCAGTTCGCCGACTGCGAGTTGCGTTGGGAAACCTGAGATCGCCCCTGCTACCCAACGGACGCGTTTCAGTTTGTCGACCTGAAAAGCCCAGCGGTTCATCAGCCGGCGAGCAGCCTAGGACAAGCAGCGCGGCAAGCGCGAGACTTCTCATGATTGCGGGAGTAGCAGTGTAGCTGCTCGTGCCAGTCACGCCCGAAATCGTCGATTAGGCTATGGATGCAGCGTCCGCACGAGACGAAAGCCGAGCCCTGGGCTCCTAAAGCTTGCTGATAACCCAACGCGGGCAGCTGCTCGACACGCACCAGGCCAGCCGAAATAGCCGCCGCCGCGCGTGTCACGGCCTTGCCCGGCCCCATACGTCTGCTCAGGGTCGGTCAGAGCTTCCGCCGTGGGTACCCAGCCGCTTTGATCATTTACCCACTCGAGCGCGTTACCGATCATGTCGAACAGGCCCCAAGCGTTCGGCTTCAGCTTTCCAACTGTGCGCGTGCTAGTTCCGGCGTTCGAGCAGTACCAAGCGATCGCACCGAGCGCTGGCTCTTCGACGCAGACACCCACTTCGCGACGCGTCGTGATGTCACCAGCATAGAAGGCTGTGCGGCTACCGGAGCGCGCCGCATATTCCCACTCGGGGTCGGTCGGCAAACGATACCCGTTGCAGTCGTAAATGGTCTTGGTCGTGATAGTGAAGTCTTCGCAAACCAGGCCGCTGGGATCTTGCCCGATGTTGCCGACGCAGTGCTTGAAATCGTAGCAGGGCTCCAATCCTTCCTTGTCAGACATCAGGTTTGCGTACGATGCCGCTTCGAACCAGTTGACATTGCCAATCGGGCAATCCGTATCCGCGCAGTCGCCTTGGTCGGCAACGAGCTTGCTCGGATTGGGCAGCTTCTCTGCAAGCCATTCCGCTTGTGTGACTTCACGTTCGGCCATGATGAAGCCGCGGGTGAGCGTGACCTTCACCCGTTTCTCTTGAGGGGCATGGCTCCACTCAGTTTCGGGCGAGCCCATGATGAAGCAGCCGGGAGGGAGCTTGCACCAACCGTTTGAACAGTTGGCAATCACCCTTGGATGCTCGCAGCCACTATCGTCGAATAGATCGGGCCGTGCTTCCCCTCCGCCTGCTTCGGCAGGGCCGCCTTGACTGACTTCATCGCCGGCGCTTCCGCCGCCGGACAGTGCGTTACCCGCGCCAGCGCGCGCACCGTTGTCGCCGGCCGTCGTAGCGGCCGGAGTGGGCTGGACGGTCTTCTGCGCGCAACTGGCGAGTAGGAGCGCGAAGACGATACCGTGCTTCATCGTGCGGCGTGCCGTAATCGCCGGCCTTGCCCGACGACCCAGCTACGATACTGCACTCTTGCTTGTTGCGCCAACGTGCCGCCTGGTTTGCGATCGACGCGGAGGCGCGCAACTACTTGGCGTTCATCGGCGAGCGGGGCGCACACTATGTGCTCAATCCCGCGCTCTCGGCGGCGATCAGCTTTTAGAGATTTCGATTGGGGGATCAGGCATCCAAAGCACGTCGGGGTCGAAGTCACGCGCTTGTTTCTGAACGGCCGTGTCCAGCTCCTCCCCCGTCGGCGAGCGTGATGCTCGCCTCGTTCAGGGTGGTACACGATGTCGTCCGCATGGAAAGCGGGCATTCACCGAGCCGCGCGGCCATAGGCTGTAGTCTTCTGTGACAGACTCGCCCACATCTGGGCTCCCGCCCTTTTCTCGAAGAACGGCCCAAAGGAAGCCCCCACAGGTACATTGCCCGCTGGAACTCTCCCCTGTTGGGTTATGTTCGAGGCTTCTTGAATGAGCATGGCGGCGAAGCAGATCTTGGGTCGTTGGTGGATAGCGCTCGCAGGGGTTTCGATCGCTTTGGGTAGCACAGCGGTGGCGGGGTGTTCGGGACCTACGAGCTCGAGCACCGCAGAATCCAGCGCTGGCGCCAACGGCGCGCGCGCGGGTAGCGGCTCGGCGGGTGAGCCATCGCCTTTTGGCGGCAGCGGTGGAGCGCACGCTTCCGGCGGAGGACAGGCGGGAAGCGCAGCGGGTGCACTCGCCGGCGCCGAGGCTGGCTCTGCGGGCGCCAGCGGAACCAGCGGATCGAGCGGAGGGGTCGGCGGGAGCGCCGTTGCGCTCCCCGAGTGCAGCGGTGCAGACGACTGCGCGGCGAAGCCAAAGGATCTGTGCCGCGGTGAATGGCAATGTCAGTCCGGTTCCTGCGTCCAAGACAACGCGCCCGCCGTCGATTGCTCGTCCGTAGCTGCCGAGTCTTGTCACGACGTGAAGTGTGATCCGCCCACGGGCACTTGCGTCCAGGTCGCCACACAGAGCGCGGCTGCCTGCGGGGACGATTTCTGTACCGCGGGCAATTGCGTGCCGGGCACAGGGACGTGTAAGCCGAAACTCAGTTGCAAGAGCTGCGAGAGCTGCGATGCCAGCGCGGGAGCGTGCGTGCCGAACGCTGGCTCGTGCTCGATTGGCGGCCAGTGTCTCGCGGCGGGCGCGCTCAAGGCCAGTGGCGGCTGCTGGCAATGCGATCCCGCTTCGCCAACGGCATGGTCTCCAGTCGCCGCTGGTAGCGACTGTCAATTGCAGGACACGTGCTTCGTCGGTTTTCAATGTAGCGCGGCTGGGGTGTGCGAGGGCGCGGTGCCCGTCGCACCAGCGATACCGATGCCAGCAAGGCCGATCAGCGGCACGAAAACGGGCAGCATGCGCGCGCCAGCCGCGCGCGGCACGCTCCGACCAAAGTTCGTGTGGAATGCATCGGTCGCAGACGGCTGCGCGCTGCCGAGCTACGAGCTCGAAGTCGACGATTCGTGCGCAACGGTCAAGGATTGCAGCTTCCCAACACCTGCCATCCACATCACGACGAGCAGCACCAGTTATCGCGCGGAAGTCGATCTCGAAGTATCTTCCGTCGCGCCCGTGGGTCGACGCTACTACTGGCGCGTGCGCGCTTGCCGCGCACCCACTTGTTCCGCGTGGAGTAGCACGCGCTACCTCGATGTCGGACGCGCCGACCATGACTACAACGGGGACGGCTATACGGATCTCAACTTTTCTTCCAGCATCGCGGGCCCCGCGGGCATCTTCTATGGCTCAGCCCTAGGCCCAGCCGATACGGTCACGCGCATCGCGACCGATCATGACGTGACCTATGGGGACACGGGCGACATCAATGGCGACGGCTTCGACGACTTGTTGCTCAGTACGGCCGGCCTGAGCGCCTACTTCGGCTCTGCCGATGGGCTGCCGGCCAAGCCGACATGGACGTTGAATGGCAATGGGTTCCCCTTCGTGCAAGCCGACTTCGACGGTGATGGCTACCCTGATGCGGTCGTGGTCGGCAGCAGCCCCGTGGTCATGGCCGACTACTTCGCGGGCAGTGCGAGCGGCTTACCGGCGAAGCGGACGTCTTACTTCATCAACCCGTTGCTTGGAGATTCACCTGGCCTTTACAACCTGCGAGCCGCTGACTTCAACGGCGACGGGATGGCCGATCTTGCCGGCAACTCGCTGCACACATCGTACGTGTACACATATCTGAGCGGGTCCTCCTTCCCGATGGCGGCTCCGAACAGCGCCATCAAGGGGCTCGCCGCGAACACCGACAGCATGCTACAGACCGCGATTTTCGATACGGACGGCGATCTACACGACGACATCACGATCGCAACGGTCAGCTCACCAGGCTACCCGTTCGGCGTGTTGTACCAGTACAAATCGCAAGGCAGCACATTTCCGGCCAAGGCGACGCTCACTCTTCCGGACAATATTCATCCAGCGACCGACGCCTACGGGGAGCAGGCAATCAGCGGAGATCTGCTGGGCCGTGATGGTCTACCGGACTTGGTGGTGACCGCGCCACAGGGCTTTTACGGCGCGAAGTTCTACGTTTATGCCGGCACCGCCTTGCAAAGCACGCAGCCGCTCGAGATCTACAACCCGAGCACCAAACAAGGCTGGTGGTTTGGGCACGTGCTGAAGGTCGGTGACTTCAATGGCGACGGGGACGCTGACCTCGTGGTGTGCGACTCGGAATATTCCCCGAAGGGCAGGGCGTTGGTCTACTACGGGCCGCTCGACAAGAACACGGTGAGCCCGAACAAGCTCATCGACGCGCCCGCTGGCTTCAACACGTTCTGCACGGTCATCAACTGACGCCCGAGCGTCAATTGATGACCGGATCGAGGAAGACGTTGGACGTCTCCGAGAGTCCCTGGGCGCTGCCCAAGAACACCCACAGACCGGACTTCTGAACCTGATTTTCGACGTAGCCGTGACTCACGAGCAGGTCGTCGAAGCCGTCCGCGTTGGTGTCAGCGACGTAGCGGAGCTCATTTGGAACAGAATACTTGTCGAACATCGAGAAGGTGCTCGTCGGTTCAAGCCCGGCCAGCGTTCCATAGTGAACGCTCATCTTGTGGTTGTGATCGTCGAGCAACACGAGATCGCTGATCCCGTCGCCGTTTAGGTCCCCGTCGATCGCGAGTGGCGACGCAAAAAGGGGATCTTGGTCGGCGTAAGTGATGCGACGATTGGGACAGCGCCCGGGGCCGTTGAAGGCCTGATCGCTCTTGCCATCGCCGTTGAAATCACACGAATAGGAGGTTGAAAAGTAGCTACCGAACGGCCAAGAGAAGATCATCAGGTTGGTGTCCCAGTGACCGGGTGGCCGCGCGCGGATCACGAGATCCGAACGGCCGTCACCGTTGATGTCGCCGCCACTAGCCAAGAATCGCTCGATGCGATCGTCGCTGGAGAGCAGCAGGTTGACCGAGCCAGGGCCAGAGGTGCCTCCGAGCGCGAACGAGGCGGGGCGTTCCTCCATCGCCATGTCTTCGTAGCAGTCGCCGTTGATGTCTCCGCGGGCGCCGAGAAGCAGCGCCGCGCCGTCGCCACCGGCCTCCAGATAGCTATTGGCGGCGGGCTGCGCGGCGATCCCCGCGGCGCTCCCAGGATAGAAGTACATGACGCCGGATAGCCCCGGCAAACCAGTGGGCGTGACGACATCGGCGAAGCCGTCCGCGTTTACATCGGCCACGGTAAAACCGTACGGAAAGTCTTCGATGGTCTTGGCGTGGTTGTACACGATCGAGTCGGGAGTCGCGTTCGGCCCCGTTTTGCTGCCGTAGTAAATGTAAAACCGTCCTTCGTCCGGGCGCCCAGTTTCGCCGGGATGAGCATCACCTTCGGCGACCAGGTCGTCGAAACCGTCACCATTCAAGTCACCCATGCTGAAGCGGCGGGCGAACGGCGTGTCTGAATTCAGGTCGCCCGGGTACGGCGTCTGCATCTTGACCGCGGGGGACTTCGCTGGCCCCTTCGGTCCCCCGGGGTAGTAATACATGGAGTACAGGTGCTCCTTCCAACGAGTTGCGATGACGTCCGAATAGCCGTCGCCGTTCAAATCATTGCGTGCGCGGCCCACTGTCACCCAGCGCGGCGCGCTCCACGGCGAGCTCACCGCGTTGCGTACAGCACGAATGCGCCAGGCATAGCGCGTCGCCACCGGGGCGCCCGCGTGCAGCGGCATATCCGCTGCCGGAGACCAGCTGCTACCAGAGATTGAACCGACATCGAGCTCGGGGGACGGAAACGTGCAGCTCGCGAGCTCTGCGCAGCTGTCGTCGAGCATGATTTCGAACGAGGCGGCGCCACACGAATCATCGACATGACTCCAGGTCAAGACTGGACGGCGCGGGTGCGGGCGCGCTCGACCCGGCAGGCGCCCGTCCGGGGTGTTTTCGCATTCGACGCGCGTTTGCGGCGTTGCGGGCGGCTTCCCGCTGCCGCCGCATTTGCCCGCCGTGCAAGCGTCTTCCACCGTACAGCCTTTGCCGTCGTTGCAGCTCGTGCCATCCGTGGCCGCGGACCAAAGCGAGGGGTGCGCCGGGTCGCAGACGTCGCACGACTCCGTCGACCGACGAGCACCGTCCGAAAAACAGCTGCCACCGATGAAGCACGCACCCGGATTGATGTCGCAGCTCTGCGTTGCTTCATTGCAACTCAGACAAGCGGAGCTGCACGGGCTGTTGCCGCCCACGCACGTGCCCGCGTTACAGCGGTCCGTCAGCGTGCAGTACAAGCCGTCATTGCAGGCAGAGCCATCAACGACTGCCTGCGGCTCGCATTGTCCGTTCGTCGGATTGCACGCGATCATCTGACAAGGAGCGGGCGCAGAGTTGTCGCACACCACAGCGCTCGCGGTGTCTCGCACGCAATTTCCGTCATCACAGACCAGCCGCCCGAGGCAGCGGTTCTGGTTTTGCGCGGCGCAATCATCATCGACCCCGCAAGCGGGCTCGCGGCTGAGCGAGCCGCCAATGCCAGCGCTCTCTGCCGCGCCGGCGCTCCCCGCACTGGCCCCACCGGACGAAGGCGAAGCTCCGCCGTGGGCAGTACCGGCTGCGCCAGAAGCGCCACCTGCGGCGGTACCGCTGCCGCCACTCCGGCCAGCTGTCGCGGCACCCGCTGAGCCAACCGGGTTGGGGTTGGGACCCGAGCCAGCGGTCTCACCCGACCCACACGCGCACAGCCAAAGCGCGACCAACGCAAACCGCAAATCTTTCAATTGGATCCACGCCTCTTTTGCCAACGACGTTGAAAGAAGGAAAGAGCGAAGAGCCACGCGAGCGACCCGTGATTGGAACTCTTGGGACTCACGCCGCACGAGCACCCCGATGAGCCCGGACTCGGGTCGCGCGAGGCGGAAACGGTGTTGGCGGGGGCCGTTGCGCCCGCCGCGGCGTGCTCGGTTCGAGCGCCGGCCGTAGCCACCGTGCCGCCCATCTCGAACGCGCCGCCGTTCGACAGCGCACCACCGTCGCCAGCCACTGTCGGCGCGCCCCCGCGGCCCGCGCTGCTCGCACCACTCGAACCCGCGGAGACGCTACCGCCAGAATCAGCACCGCCCGCGCCGCCGCTTGCCGTCATGGGCGGCGGAGTGTCGCTACCATCGCAATTCTGGTCGATGCCATCACCCGGGAGGTCGATGGCTCCGGGATGAATGTTCGAGTCGGAATCGTCGCAGTCGCCGGTCAAAGTGCTCGCGTGAGCGCTCTTACAGTCGCCGCTAGCGGACAGGACCGGAAGCGCGCTGCCCCAGCGGTCGGCATCCTGATCCTCGAAACAAGTCAGGGTCTCGGCGCCGCTGCAGTCTTGATCGATGCCATCGTCTGGCACGTCGACGGCGCCATGGTGAACGAGCGCGTTCAGCGGCGCGCAATCTACGTTGTCCGGATCGCCATCGTTGTCGTCGTCGGGATCGGCGCTATCGCAGAGCTTGTCGCCATCGGCGTCAGTCGAGCTCGCGTCACAGCCCGTGCTCACGCTCGGTCCAGCAACCCACACACTGTGGCTCGTGCCGACCAGGGAGCCCGGTCGATAGACCAAGCGCAAGCGTGAGTGATAAGCGCTGTCCGGGCCGAGGGCGCGGGCTTGCAATGTCAGATTGGCACCGGCCGTGCCGGTCCAGACCCAGTCAGCGCTCCGGACCAAACCTTGACCGTTGAATGCCAGCGACGCTGGCTTGATTTCGAGCTCGAGCTTCGCGAACACCCCGCCGAACACCCCGCGACCGGTCGCGCGAATGTCGAACCCGTTGCTCGCCGTGCTGTGTCCTTGGTCCGCGATCGGCAGCTGAGAGTCGGGCTGCAGCGCGCTCATGTTCCAAAGCACACCCGTGCCCGACGACGCCGTGCCGAGTCCCGAATAAACGTACGCGATGCCGAGTGGTGGATTGTCTTTCGCGGAGGCTCCCGCAAAGGGGTCACCCACGCCGAAATCCGCAAAGCCATCGCCGTTCATGTCGCCCGCGATCGAGACCACTTCGGCAAATCTACCCGCACGAGGCGCGATTTCATAACCCTGCCAAGTCGGATAAGGCGTCGGCTTCAGGGCACCGGAGAAGACGAACGCCCTGCCCGTGAAGAACTGGTTGTTCGCGAATTCACCGCTGAAATTTCTGGCGCCAATCAGGATGTCTGCGTAGCCATCTCCCTGAAGGTCACCAGGACCGGCGACCTGATCGCCGAACCCATCCTGAATCGAGCTGTCCGGAGACGAGACCGTGAAGGCGGGCGTCGAAGCGGGCTGCGCACCGCCGAAATACACCGCGACTTGGTTGCCCTTCACATAGCTGTCCTTCGCCATCTCGACGGCGAGGTCGCTGTAGCCATCACCATTGACATCGCCCAGCGCCGAAACGCCGATGAACTTCAAGTCACCGCACGCTTGGTTGACGACGAAGCTCGGCTTCACCTCGGGCAGCGAAGCCGTCCCATACAGCACTCCGAGCTGCATCGGACATCCAAGCGAGGCAAATCCAATGTCCACGAAGCCATCGCCATTGAAGTCACCGATACCGGCTGCGCTTCCCGTGAAGGGCATGTCATCGTTGGGGGTCAGTGTCGTCCAGACCGGAGCGGCGCCGAGGCCGTCGCTCGTCCCGGCGTAGATCCACCAGCTCCGCTTGGCTTTTCCGTTCGAATAATCGTCGTTGAAGCACAGCACGTCACTGCGGCCGTCCCCCGTGACGTCCCCGATATTACCGGCACAGGTCGGCACGATGCCCGGAAAGTCCAGATGCCAAACCGGCGTGGTCGAGATGCCGCTTTTCGAGCCGAGTAGCAGCCACTCGCGATGCGTGACATGCGATCTGTCGATTGAATCGAGCAACAGGTCGGCGAAACCATCACCGTTGACGTCTCCAGCGGCGTAGGGACGCAAATATTGCCACTCGTTGTACGAGCCGTCGATGAATTGGATACGAGCCCCCGGCCCAGTCGTCGATCCGTAGATGAGGTGAACGCGACCGGGAAACGGCTCGTAGATCGTGGGCTCCCAGTCCGGGGCGCCCACCGCGAGGTCGTCGAAACCGTCTCCATTGACGTCCCCAAGTCCAACGACGGCGTTGCCGAGATGTCCGCCCCCGTCGACCGTCGAAGGGCCGTACTTCCAGGCGGCCGAAACACCACTGCCGGTACTGGCCGCTGCTTGCCTATCGTCGACGCGCTCCGACGCTGGCTGCGCACCGCAGGCGCAAACGCAGAGCAGTAAACCGATGCTCGCTCCTGCAACCCTCTGCCTCGAGAAGTCCCCACACCGAATTGGTTCCACCGAGTCCTGTTGCTCCTGAGCCGAAAGGTATCACGAAAGCGCTTCGGCCAGCCTCATTCGGACGTGCACTCGAGCCGCCAATTGCGACGCTGCTAGCCCTTCGGGGTGAGACTCGGCGCAGGCGCCCAGCCTTGACGCTCTAGTCGACAGCGGGTCCGCTGCTCGGACTACACACGCCTACTCTCGAACCAATGAGTAGAAGTGCGTATGAGTGAGTAAGAGTGTGGCAAAGGCCGCTGAACCTGCAGCCAAACGTCTGTCTTCGTGTGCCATTTCGACGTGCGTTGCCCTATTCTGAACCGCTCCGTCGGCCGTAGGGGATCTGTCTACGTCACGGCAGACACTGTGCATGCGCGCGAGCGCGCGCCTCCGAAACCACCGAGAAAGTATCGCCAGCAACATGAGCCAAGCGACTGGGCATTCTCAATCGGGCTATTCGATTCTCGAAACGCTGGCGGTTTCCTCGCGCAGCGTCGTTCAGCGCGCGCGTCGGACGCTCGATGGCACGACCGTCGTCCTCAAGTCCTTCAACCAGAACGAGGCCGTGCCTCAGCAACGCAAGGCGCTCGAATTCGAGCTGCAAACGCTGCTCGAGCTGTCTTCCCCCCTGATCCTGCGCGCCCACGAGCTGTGTGAGGTCGATGGTCGGCTGGCCCTGGTGCTGGAAGACTTCGGCGGTCAAACCCTCGAGATCCCGCCGGGGGGCTTGGAGCTATCGGCATGTCTGCGGCTGGCAGTGCAAGCGGCTAGCGCGCTGTCTCACGTTCATGCACGGGGTCTCGTGCACAACGACGTGAAGCCCAGCAATCTGCTGGTCAATCGCCAGACCCTCGAGCTCAAGCTGATCGACTTTCATCTCGCCAGCTCCAGCCTGCGGCCCCGCGACATCGAAGGCAGCGAGCTTCAGGGGTCGCTACCGTACTTGTCGCCCGAGCGCAGCGGGCGCATGAACCGCAAGGCCGATTTTCGCGCGGATTACTACTCTCTCGGT
>Ga0247768_1000284_pt1 | contig 18596 bp, 13 predicted proteins | sample UWRJL016104C6_FD_179944 | JGI IMG/M metagenome (GOLD analysis project Ga0247768, IMG submission 179944) | Plant litter microbial communities from Arlington Agricultural Research Station in Wisconsin, United States - UWRJ-L016-104C-6 | ecosystem: Environmental > Terrestrial > Plant litter >... | reverse complement strand
GTTCTCCGTAGTGGACGGTGAGCTGATGCGGCCGATCACTCGCCGGAATGCCGGAGATCAAGAAAGTCGCCGGTCCCGCTCGGTCGTGTTGCTGCTCGACACAGGCGGTGCATCAGGACGGTTCTAGCGCGCGGCGGGCGGACCGCAGGTGCATGAACCTCTCCTGACGCTATAAAACGTTTTAATCATCGGCAGCACGGCCTGGGCCCGCCCGTTCGAACGCGATCGTGACCTCTTCCGGATCGTGCTCGTTGTCGCCGGTGAACTCCGATGTCGCGGACACCCGGTACTGGGCGCCGGGGAGCAAGCTGTAGAAGCGATGCACGTGTCATGTCAGGAGGGCGTTCTGTCCCGCGAAGGAGCGAGACAGTTTCGGCTCGAGCTCTGGACGCTTGCACTCGTGACGCATATTCTCTCATCGCCGCGTAGATATGAAACGATTCAAATACTGCTCAAGGGCTACGCAGTCCCAAGAGTCGGCGTGTCGGCACCCCGGATCCCGGAGGTGCGTCGCGGCGCAGCCTGCCACCGTGGAAGAACATCACACCGAGGTGATGAGCAAGCGTGAAAAGCGACCTGACGAACAGATCCAACGTTCGTCCCCGGCAGGGCACCCCGGCGATCCGGCGCTGTCCACGCTGTGCGCGACGGGTCGTTCAGCAGCCTCCGACCGCCCGAGGCGATTCCGCCTCGGGCGCCATCGAAGATCACCGTGCCTGGGCACAGTGATCACCGGGCCCAGACCTGATATCGACAGGAGCCGTCATGGACCGTCCGACCCGCACACCAGCCGAGCCGGTATCGATCGACCGCCGGACCGCCTTGAAGTCCCTCGGCGTCGCGGGGTTCGCCGCCGCCGGACTGCCGCTGCTGCGCGCCACACCCGCGAACGCGGCGGGTACCGGCGCTTCGATGCCGATCGACTGGAACGGCCCGGGCAGGGTGTCCAGATCGACGCCCACGCTCCAGGTCGTGGTAAACCCCAAGATCCGGCGGGAGTCGCCGATCCATGACCGCGTCTACAGCGCGCTGCGGAGCCTGGACACCGACTACGTGCGCTTCGTGCCCTGGTATCCCTACCCGAAGCTCGGGGTCGCCGAGCTGGAGCCACCGGCCGGCGGCCGTACGAGCTGGGACTTCTCGCTCCTCGACCCGCTCGTCGAGGACTTCGAGAACGCCACCAAGGGCCGGTCCCCGATGCTCAACTTCAGCACGATCCCGGAATGGATGTGGCTACCCACCGCCTGGGCGCTCCAGGGCGGCGCGTTACGCGTGATCGGCGGCGACAACGGCCTCGCCGCGAGCGGGACGGACTGGACCGACTACACCTTCGCCGTCGACGTCACCCCCCTGGGCACGGGCTCGCAGAACGGGCTGTCCTACGCGCAGGCGGGGTGGCTCATCCGGATGCAGGACACCGGCAACGGCTACGGCTTCCTCCTGTCGGACTACCCTTACGGCTCACCGGCGGCCGCGGGGTACATCGTCTTCGTCCTGTTCAAGGGCGGCCAGGTGGCCAGTGTCCAGCCCACGGCGCTGCCCTTCGCGGTCGAGGCCGGCCGGACCTACCAGGTGCGGACGACAGCGGCCGGTGCCGACCTCGCCGTCACGGTGAACGGCACCGAGGTCCTGACCGTGCACGACGACACCTTCGCCTCGGGGACGGTCGGCTTCCGCGAGTACGGCACGGAGTCGGCCACCTTCGACAACGTCGTCGTGACGGCGGCCACCGGCGCGACGCTGCTCACCGACGACTTCTCGCGCGATCTGTCTCGCTGGGCCGCCCCCACCGCCTATCCGGCCGATCCGGACGAGGCGGCATTCGGCTACTCGCAAGGCAATCGGCTCGCGGTCTCCCCCAGCGTCGTGGCCGACTACTACAAGCGCCTGGTCTCCTGGTACACCGCCGGCGGATTCACCGACGAGTACGGCGTCTTCCACGCCTCACACCACCACTACCCGCTGCCGTACTGGGAAGTGCTCAACGAGATCGACTTCGAGCACGCCATCAGCCCGCAGGACTACACGACGCTGTACGACGCGATCGTCACCGCGATCCGCGAAGTGTCACCGCGCACGAAGTTCGTCGGGCTGGCGCTCGGCAACGCCGCGAGCCTGGATTACTACCGGCACTTCCTCGACCCGAAGAACCACCGGCCGGGCGTTCCGCTGGACGTGATCAGCTACCACTTCTACGCGCAGCCGAACACCGCCGACACCGCAGACCAGTACGGACCCGACGGATTCGCGCAGGCGGACGGATTCGTCGCGACCGTCGGACAGATCGAGGAGATCCGTAAGGCACTCGCACCCACGGTCCGCACGACCGTCAACGAGCTCGGCACGATCCTCCCGGCGTCGTCCACCCAGACTGATCCGGCGCCCATCCCGGACGCGTACTGGAACTTCTCCGGCGGCATCTACGCCTACGTGTTCGCCCGGCTCGCGCTCATGGGCATCGACATCATCGGCGAGAGCCAGCTGGTGGGCCATCCCGGCCAGTTCCCGTCGGTCTCGATGCTGGACTGGACGACCGGCACGCCCAACGCCCGGTACCGCGTGCTGGAACTGATCCTCGACGAGGTCAAGCCTGGCTGCCGCCTCGTCGAGATCCCGGGCCAGTCATCCTCCGGCAGCCTCTACGCACTCGCACTGAGGGATCACGGGCGCCGCAAGGTGCTGGTGATCAACAAGACCAACTCGCCGGTCGAGGTCAGCCTCGACGGACTGCGCGGGGGACGGGTCAGGATCGTGGACCAGCGGTCCGCCGGGGGGCCGATCCGCGACGAGCGGAACTCGGACGGTGTGATCACCCTCGGCGGATACGCGGTCGCAGTCGCCGTACTCGCCGTTTGAGGCCATCCCGGGTCACCCAGCCGGCCAAGCCTCTATGAGGTGCTCAACTCGACGACTTTGTCGAGGCCGCGCTTACGGGCGTACGCGGTGGCGACGCGCGCGACCATGACCCTCGGTAGCACCCGCGACGGCCAGGTCAGGACGCGGTTCATGACGCTGCCTGGGTAGGACGCCGCACGTCCGCGGGCGAAGTCGTCGAGGGCGCGGGTGGCGACCTCGGAGGGCTGATCGGCCTTCGGGGCCACCGGGGCCGTCGCGCCCTCGCCGAATGTGGTGTCCATGTTGCCCACGTGCGCGCCCATGACCCGGACCCCGGTGCCGCGCAACTCCTCGGCCAGTGCCTCGGTGAAGTAGAGCTGGAACGCCTTGGTAGCGCCGTAACTCGCCAGGTAACCCATGGGCGAGAAGGCCACGCCGGACGTGACGACGATGATGCCACCGGAGCCACGTGCGACCATGTCGGCCGCCACGGGGTGGGTCAATGCGAGCAGGCTGCGCGCGTTGACCGCGACCGAACGCAGCTGAGGCTCCAATTCCCGGGCCAGGAACGATCCCTGGGTGCCGATGGCAGCGTTGTTGATCAGCAGGTCGACTGTGCGCCCGAGGTCCCAGAGCCGCCGCACGACCTGCTCCGCGCCGTTCGGCGCGGCGAGGTCCGCCGCGACCACCTCAGGGGCCGGCCCGCCGTGCCGCTCCTGGATTTCCTTGGCGACCTCCACGAGCGCGCCTGCCGAGCGAGCCAGCAAGATCGGCCGTGCTCCCCGCTTGGCCAACTCGAAGGCGAACGCTCGGCCCAGTCCTCGGGACGCACCGGTGACCAGCGCGCTTTTTCTTTCGTACATGTCAGCTCTCCAGAAGTTTGAGTGTCGAGCTTTCCGAACCGGGGAAAATCCTTCGACTCTCGAAAGTATTGGCAGGGTGGATCACCTGACCGCCTCGAAACGCACCGGCGTCTAAATCGCAAGCTGAACACAAGCGGGACAGGCGTACGCCGTCCGCGCGGCCGGGGGCCAGGGAAGTCAGCGGTCCGTTGGGTGTTTGTTCACGTGGCTGGGCCGAACTCGCGCCAGGACCAGGCGGTGTACTCGGGTTCGGAGGTGCTCCACTTCATCCGCATCCGCTCGTTCTGGTCCTCGCCGACCACCCAGCGCAGTCGGCGGGCGTCGTCGTTCACCGATGCCAGGATGGTCTGCGCGACGTCCTCCGCGGTGGGCAGGGGGACCGGCGGTTCGGCGGCGAGCTGCGCGAAGAAGCCCATCCGCTGCTGCACGTACGCGGCGTAAGCCGCAGGGATGTCCAGCGTCGGCGCGGAGGCATACAACTTCGGGACCAAGGCCGTGGTCGGCACAAAACCAGGCTCGATGATTTTGACTTCGATGTTCTGCGGCGCCAACTCCAGGCGTACGGTCTCGGAGAAGTTATCCAACGCGGCCTTGCTCGCGTTGTAGGCGGCCATCAGCGGTTCGGGCACGATCGACGACGCCGAGGTCAGGTTCACGATGTGCCCGCCACCGTGCTCCCGCAGGTGCGGGATCGCCACCCGCATCAACTCCAGCGGGCCGAACAGATTCGTCTCGAACAGCAGACGGACAGCCTTGTCCGGCGTCGTCTCGAAGACCGAGAACGCGGCGATACCAGCAATGTTGACAACGGCGTCCACTCGACCAAAAGCGGCGACCCCGGCCTCAAAGGCCGACCGGATCGACATCGGCTCGGTCACGTCGAGGGCGATCGGCAACAGCCTGTCCGAGGGCTCACGATCCCAGTCCCGCGGGTTGCGCATGGTAGCGACGACATTCCAGCCGGCGTCGCCGAAAGCGACCGCCGTGGCCTTGCCGAAGCCGGTAGAGCTGCCGGTGATGAACGCGGTCCTTGCCATGAAGGCCTCCTCTAAAGATCGACTGTTGAGGAGTCTAGAAACCACAGATCAGACGATCTATAGTTGGAAGTCCGTAATTCATTACAGATCGTCCAGCCCGAGGGGATGCCAGGTGGATCCGCTGGATCAGCTCGTCGACATGCTTCGGCCACGCGCCCTGGTGTGGAAGCGGGTCACCGGACGCGGTGACTGGGCGTGGCGATTCCCGGCCACCGAGGGCGTGGTCTTCGGCCGCCTCGTCAGCGGACGCTGCCGCTTCAACCTGCCCGGCACCCAGGAGAGAAACCTGGAGGCCGGCGACTACCTATTGCTGACCAGGCCTTCTACCTGGCTGCTGCGCGGCGGGAACGAGGCGGCCGCGATCGTCGACTTCGACGAAATCTTCGCGGAGATGAACCCGGAGCCCCCGGACGAGAGCGACCCTGAGCTGGTCCGGATGGTCGCCGGGCACTTCCAGTTCAATACGACAAACATCGAGATGCTCACTGCCTTCCTGTCCCCGGTCGTGCACCTGCGCGCGAACGAGTCCAGCACTCGGCTGAACGGTGTCTTCGCGCTGATCGACGCGGAAGCCCTCGACGCCCCGCCCGGCCAGGAAGCTGTGTTGACCCGACTGCTGGAGATCGTGCTGATTGAACTGATGCGGTCGCCGGAACTGCTTCTGGAGCAGCAGCACGGCATGCTCGCCGGGCTGATGGACCCACAGATCGCTCCAGCGCTGCGCGCCTTTCACACCGACATCGGTCAAGGCTGGTCGGTGTCCTCATTAGCCGCCGAAGCACACATGTCCCGCTCCGCTTTCTCGGAACGGTTCAACACCCTGGTCGGTCAACCACCCATGATGTACGTGCTCCAGTGGCGGATGGCCATCGCCCGCGATGCGCTCCGCGCCGGTCGGCAATCGATCAGTGACATCGCGCTCGCCACCGGATACGGCTCGGCCAGCGCATTCAGCACCGCCTTCACCAGAACTGTAGGCCGCTCACCCGCCCGATTCACCCGCGAAACCGGCTGAACGGCCGCGAATCACCACTCGGCGACATAGTGAGGGGAAGGGCCACCGTCGCGGAAGCCCGATAGGCGGTGATGGGTCGGTAGGTGGGTCTTGTGAGCGGTGCGGCCGGTTAGAACCGGCCGCACCGCTCACAAGTCCTCTCGCCGGACGCGCGGCCCGCACGAGCACCGTGTTCCCCGATCTTCACTGGCCTTCGTCGATGATCGGCAATTGCACGTAACCCAGGCGCGACCGACCCGTGTGGATCGTGTTGACGGCTCCGTCGTGATAAGTCGGGTCGTAGGCGTGGTGCATGCCGTGCGCGACCCCGTCGTAGGGCTGCACGTCGACGCGGATCCGTTGTCCTTTCCGCAGCAGGCCGGTGCTCGGGATCAGCTCGATCTCGACCTCGACCTCCTCGCCCGGGACGAGCGGCGCGTAGTCGGCCTTGCGATGGGTGTGCTTGACCGTGTAATTCGTGCTGCGTTCTTCATCGACCCGGCGGTGTGACGCCTTGAGCCAGCCCTTCATCAGCGGGATGGGGCGATCACCGAAGCCGCTCGTGGCGAAACCGGTGAAGTCGACTTCGTGGCCGTCCTCGCCGATGACCCGTACCGACACGTAGATGTCCATGTCGTGGCTGGTGGACGAGACCACCATGCCGACCTTGCCGTAACCGGCGAGGACCGCGTCGGCCGGAAGCGGCGCGCTGAGGAACGAGATCCCGGTGACGCGTGGATCGGACCGGGCCGACGCGGGATCGACGCGCAGGGCCGCTCCGGCTGCGGGCGGAACGAGCGCGATCTCCGCGGAGTACGACGCCTCGGCCGAGGCCGTCGGCTCGGTCGTCGAGAGCCGGAAGAACCGTCGTTCGCCAGCCACCCAGGAAGAGGTGTCGAAGTACCATCGGCGGTAGTGGGTGCGCGCGACGGGCCACTCGTTTTCGTGCAGGACAACGGCAGCGCCGTTACCGGACCGGATTTCGAGGCGTACGGGCGGGGCGTCCATGATCCCGTTGTCGATCCCTTTGAGCCAATGGTCGAAGAACGCTTTGTGCGCGGCGACGGTCTCGTCAGCGTAGGCCTTCTGGAACCAGTCGTCCCAGAGGTCGAGCTTCTTGTCCGTGGTGGGCGTGGCGAGATAGGCGTTGCTGCCGCCGAGCTGATGGAAATGCGCGGAGTGGGTCGTCGCGGCGACCGCCCAGAGCGGGACTGTGACGCCGGTCAGGTCGGGACTCATGAAGACGTTCGCGCGCGGTCCGAAGACGACGTCCGGATCGGTGTCGCGGAAAGTACTTTCCTTCAGGGTCCGGATGAAGTCGGCGATGTCGGGCTCCCCCACGATCGCCGGGTCGATCCCGGCGGCCTTCCAGACGGACCAGAACTGCTCGTTGAAGATCCCGCCGTTGTAGGCGACCTCCTCGTAGAGGTCGACATCCGTGCCGATGGCGATCATCGCCTTGAGGTGCTTCGGGTGCAAGCTCGCGGCCTGGTGCTGGCTCATCGCAAGGTAGGACATGCCCCAGGTGCCGACATTTCCGTTGGACCACGGTTGCCCGCCCGCCCACTCGATGCAGTCGCGCAGAGCCTCGGCCCCGGCGATCCCCCACGGGGCGAGCTGTCCGGGATTGTTGCCGCCGCCCGGCATGTCGGTTCGCACGACCACGTATCCGTCGGGGACCCAGGACGCGGTGTCGACCGTTTCGTGGTTCTCGAACGGCTGCCCGCCGGGATTGCCTGAAAAGTAGTCGTCCTCCATGAGCTCGTGCGCTTCGAGGTCGGCACCGGTCGCGATGGAGTGGTGGTTGAACGCCTTGCCGTAGGGCCCTGAGCTGATGACAACCGGGTAGTTCCCCGGTTCGGCGGGCCGGAAGACGTCCGCGAGAACGTATTCGCCGTTCCGCAAGGGGATTTCGACGTCGCGGAACCGCAGGATGCCCAAGGCGTTGCGGCGGACTTCGTTGCGGGCGTTCGCCGGCGTGCACAGGGTCCGCGGATCGGTGTCCTCGAAGACCCCCGCTTCGTTGAGGTCGCGAAGAAGTCGAACGACAACCGGGTCGTCGGCGAACGCTTGGACCTTGTCGGCGACGGCGGTGCCCGTGAAGTCGGCGTCATGCCTGAAGTCGATCCGCCGGTGGCCGACGATGTCGTGGACCTCCGGCGCGATGTCCGTGCCGTTGTCCCGGAAAGCTTTCCGGCCGAGGGTGAACACGAACCGGGCGACGTTCGTCAGCCCGGGATCGCGCAGCTTGGCGACGTCGCCGTCCACCCGGGCGACGATCTGCGCCAGATTCACACGAGGGCCCGCGGAGACGTTGCCGATAGGCGTCGCTCCCACGAGGAAGGCGACTCGCTCCCCCTCCTCGTACTGGAACTCGCCCTGCTTGCCCGTGAACCCTTGGTGCGTCGGGGTTTCGTACTTCAGCCCGCTGATCGGACCGGCCAGAACTCCTGTATGCGTCATCGGTTCCTCTTAATGGTTTTCGCGCGTCTCGGCCGCGGAAAGCGGCCCGCACTTGCCGCCCGGTACCAGCGGCTGAGAGGGATGAAGAACTCGTTCATCCAGAGCTCCTTTCACCACCGGCGAGTATATCAACATTCGTTGATATCTGGCGATCGTAGACTGCCGACGTGGAAGAGCAACCCGAAGGGCCGATATCGCACGCCCGGCGCGGCCGCAGGCCCGGGCAGAACACGACCCGCCAGGCGGTGCTCGACGCCGCCCGTCGGCGGTTCGCGGCAGACGGCTTCAAAGCTACGACGATCCGTGCGATCGCCGCGGACGCCGGCGTCGACGCCGCGCTCGTCATGCAGTTCTTCCGGTCGAAGGACGAGCTGTTCGGCGCCGTGATGTCGATCTCGCCCGAAGTGCTCTCCCGCATCGCGAGCGCGTACAGCGGTCCCGCCGAGTCCGTCGGCGAGCGGGTGGCACGTGCACACCTCGCCGTCTGGGAGAGTGATCAGCCTGACGCCGACGCGCTGCGCGCGATGCTTCGTGGAGCCATAGCCAACGAGAAGGCGAACACGCTGCTCCGGGAGTTCATCGAAGCGCGCCTGTCCGAAGGTGCCCGGCAGTCCGCTTCGGACAGTCACGACACCGAGGTCCGCGTCGCTCTCGCGGCCTCGATGCTCGTCGGCATCGTCGTCGGCCGGCAGATCGTGCGAGTGGCCGTACTCGCGAAAGAAGAGACCGAGGCGATCATCGGGCATATCGGTCCGGCACTGCAGACGATCCTCGCACCTCCGCCCGAGGCGCGTCACGACGACAGGAACTGACCGCCTCATCTGTCACGCCGGGCGACCCGGGATGTTTCGACGTGCGCAGCGACGTCGCGCTCGTAGGCCTCCGCGTGTCCGGTGATGCCGTGCAGCATCAGCAGCAGCGGCTTGTCCTCACCACCGGCGTGCGGGGAGCGAGTCCGGTATGGGCCCGGGTCGGGAGCCGACGCTTACGACGAGGTGCGCCGGCTCCGGTAGGCCGCGACGCTGGCCCGGTGCGCGCAGGCTCGGGTGCAGTACTGTTTCGAGCCGTTACGCGAGAGGTCCACGAACGTGGCCCGGCAGGTCGGCCCGGCACATACACCGAGGCGATCCGGACCGAGCGTGGCGATCACGGAGGCCAGCGCGCTGAGCGTGGCCGCGGCCAGGTGCGCCGAGCAGCGGTCGGTGTCGGAAGTCACCTCGGTCCACCAGCGGTCGTGTTCATGGCGCAGCGCCGGGGTGGCGCGGCCGCGCCGCAGACCGTCATTGATCATGGCCGCGGCCCCCACCGGGTCGGTGCCCGCTCGTTCGAGCACGGAACGCACCATCTCGCGCACCTCGCGGACCTCCGCCAGGTCGGCAGAGGTGAGACGCCGCCGCGACCGGGCCGTTCCGGCCGGAGAATGGCCGTCGAGGAAGTTGCCGAGCTGCTTCACGGTCTTGAGCTCGTCCTCTCCCTTGATCGGCTTCAAGGTGTTGGCAAGGTCGACGGCAGTCTGGACCGCCAACGTGTTGTTACACGCATCCAGCATTTGACGTGTCTCCTCGCGTTCCTTAATGTGACACTCATACTAACTGTCACATGTCACCTCCATACGTGAGAGGAGACGACCATGCCGCAGACGATCCCGTCTGAAAAGGCTCCCGGCCGGGGAGCGAACCCAGCACAGGCTGGCCGTCCTGGTGGGTCTCGCGACGGACCTGGATCGCCACGGGCGACCGCGACACCGCCCAGAGCCTGCTCAACTTCATGAACGCCTTGGGCGGCGGGATCGGCCCGGACTCATCGTCAGCCTGACCCGCATCCGAAAAGGAGCCCCGCTGTGACCGCCGAACCGTTCGAAGTCAGCGTCACCGAAGCCGAGATCGCGGATCTGCGCGAACGGTTGCGCCGGACCCGATGGCCCGAGGCCGAACCGGTGGACGACTGGTCGCAGGGCATCCCGCTGGCTTACACGCAGGAACTGTGCCGCAGCTGGGCAGAAGACTACGACTTCGGGTTCGCCCAGCGGCTCAACGCCTTCCCGCAGTACCGCGACACCATCGACGGGCTGGGCATCCACTTCCTGCACGTCCGCTCACCCGAGCCGGACGCGTTCCCGCTGGTGCTCACCCACGGCTGGCCGGGTTCGGTGCTCGAATTCCTCGACGTCCTCGGCCCGCTCACCGACCCGCGTGCGCACGGCGGAGACCCGGCGGACGCCTTCCACGTGGTCGCGCCGTCGCTGCCCGGCTACGGCTGGAGCGACAAGCCGTCGACGACCGGCTGGGGCGTCACCCGCATCGCGCGCGCCTGGGACACGCTCATGGGCTCCCTCGGGTACGAGCGGTACGGCGCGCAGGGCGGCGACTGGGGTTCGGCAGTGTCCGGCGCGCTGGGCGAGGTGGCGCCCGAGCGGGTCGCGGCCGTGCACCTGAACCTGGGGTCCGTGGCGGCGGGCACGTTCGACGACCCGACGCCCGCGGAGCAGGCGAACCTCAAGGCAGAGAAGGAGTTCCAGCGCACCGGCTGGGGATACTCGGCGCTGCAGGCGACCCGGCCGCAGACGCTCGGCTACGGCCTCACCGACTCCCCGGCGGGCCAGGCCGCCTGGATCGCCGAGAAGTTCTGGGCCTGGACGGACCACGACGGCCACCCCGAGGACGCGGTGTCGCGGCAAGCGATCCTCGACGAGATCTCGGTCTACTGGTTCACCGCCTCGGCCACCTCCTCGGCGCGGCTGTACTGGGAGAGCTTCGCCCACTTCCGGGACAAGGTCACCGCGCCGTCCGGGCTGTCGGTCTACCCACGCGACATCACCCGTCCGTCGCGGCGGGAGGCCGAGTCGCGGTTCACCGACCTGCGCTGGTTCGAGGAACTGCCGCGAGGAGGCCACTTCGCCGCGCTGGAGCAGCCGGAATCGCTGGTCGCGCAGGTGCGCGGGTTCTTCCGCCTCTTCCGCTGACCGTCCGTGCCGCGCCGAGCGGCCGCGGAGCCGGGAGATGGTCCTGCCGACGGCGATCCGTTCGTTGTCAGGGGGCTTGTCGGTAATGCAGACATCACCGTCGACGGCTTTCGCCCCGTGCACAAGCCTTGACCCACCCGGGCGACCGACACTCACGGAATGACACGGGAGCGGGTAATCATCGTCGGTGGTGGCATCGCAGGTGTTTCTCTTGGCAGTGAACTCGCCCTTGACCACGACGTGACCTTGCTCGAGGCGGAGTCCTCGCTCGGCGTGCACAGCACGGGGCGATCGGCCGCCTTGTTCATGACCGGCTACGGTCCGGCTCCCGTGCGGGAGCTGACGCGGCGCAGCGAGGCGGAGTTCGCCCGGCTGTCGGCGCTCCCGGACATGCCCGCCTTGCTGGCCCCGCGCGGCGGCTTGCTGACCGCGTGGGACGAGCCGGGCGTCGCCGCGCTGGAGGCCATGATCGCGGCTCAACCGACGATGACGGCCCTGACCGCCGAGCAAGCCTCGGCGCTGTGTCCCGCGCTGCGAACCGACGACGTGCTGCTGTGCGGGTACGACCCCAGCATCCGCGACATCGACGTGCACGCGCTCCACATCTATTACGCGGCAACCCTTCGCCACCGCGGCGGCGAGATCGTCACCGGCGCCCGCCTCGCCGCCGCCACCCGGCTCGCCTCCGGGTGGGACGTCGAAACCACGGACGGCAGGCGATGGCAGGGCGACGTGCTCGTCAACGCGGCCGGTGCCTGGGGGGACGAGGTCGCCGGGCTCTGCGGCGACGCCGGGCACGGCTTGTCCCCGCGGCGGCGCACGGTGGTGATCTCGCGCCCGGGACGCCCGTTCGCCGGTGCCTGGCCGGTGGTCGCCGACATCGCGGAGACCTGGTACTTCAAGCCGGAGGGCGGCGCGATGCTGATGTCGCCGGGCGACGAAAGCGAAATGCCCCCCGGGGACGTCAAACCGGACCCGCTCGACGTGGCGCTGGTGCTCGAACGGGTCAACGCGGTGACGACGTTGCAGCTGCGCAGCGTCCGGACGAGCTGGGCCGGGCTACGCACGTTCGCGCCGGACCGGGCGCCCGTGGTCGGACGGCACACCGGCGAACCCGCGTTGTTCAGCTTCGTCGGCCAGGGCGGTTACGGCGTCCAGATGGCACCGGCGCTGGCTAAGGCCGGAGCCGAGCTGTTCCGCACCGGCACGCTGGCCGACCGCGAGCTGGCGGCCGCCATCGCCGCGGACCGGCTGCCAGCCAAGCTCGATCACTGACCAGTCGTTGGCACTTCCAGACCGAGGAGTTTCTCGTGACCATCCCACTGTCACCGTCCTTTCGCGCCGGTGACCTCCTGTTCGTCTCGGGCCAGCTCGGCCTCGGCGACGCCGGACTGGTACCGGGCGGAGTCGTCCAGGAGACCCGTCAGGCGATTCGCAACGTCGCCAAGGTTCTCGCCGCCCACGACGCACACTTGAGCGATGTCGTGAAGACCACGGTGTTCCTGACCTCGATGGCGGACTGGCCCGCCATGAACGAGGTCTACACCGAGCTGTTCGCCGCCCCGTACCCGGCGCGCTCCGTCGTCGAAGTGACCCTGATCGGTGGCGCGCTGGTCGAAATCGAGGTGATCGCCCACGTCCCGGTCAAGCCGGCGCCCTGAGGCGGATGTCCACCATGAGCTCGAACCGGGTGTCCGCGTCGTCCAGATCGACGGCGAAGAGCTCGTGCAGCCGGCGCACGCGGTAGCGCAAGGTGTTCGTGTGCACCCCGAGGGACTTGGACACCACGGCCGGATCGCCGAACGAGCCCAGGTAGACCCGCATGGTCGGGCCGTAGCTCGTTCCATGGGCCGCGTCGTAGTCGTCGATGTCGTCCAGCACGCTGCGTCGCCCGGCCCGGCGGGCCGATTCCAGCTCCGCGAGGCGAAGCATGCTCACCGCGAGGCCGACCTCGCCGACCTCGGCGCACCCGTCATGGCTACGCGCACCGGCGAGCACCCGCAGGACACGATCGGCCTCCTCGCGAGCTTCGTCGAGATCGTCGAGGCCGGCCACCGGTCCGCTCAACCCGATGACAACCTGCTCGGGCGAGTCGAGCCGGGCCGCGGCGCGGGCCGCGAGCACGATCTTGCGCACCGCCGCCAGGCTCTCGCCGGGATCGGCGGAGCCGGGGATCACGGCGTAGACGACGTCGTCGATCCGCGCGATCGCGCTTGCTTCGCATGTCACGGAAAGGTGTTGCTTGAGGGCCGTCGCGCAGCGGTCGAGCAGTGCTTCGTTCCCGTCCTCCGCCCGGGTGGTGGCGATGGCGGCCAGCCGGTACGCGGCCCCGGCCAGCCCCAGCCGGCGGCCGGCCCCGGCCGCACCCGACCCGCCACGCAGCAGCAGCGTCATCGACGCCAGGTCGTGCCGCCGCCGCAGGTCGGTGATGAGCCGGTGGTGGGCCAGCCGGACCGCGATGCTCCGGGCGGCTTCCGCCAGCGCCGCGGTGCGCGTGGCATCGAGCGGCGTGTCGGTGACCGCCCAGATCGAGCCGAGCACCTCGCCGTGCTCGCGCAACGTCACCACGGTGCGCGAGTGGATGTCCGGCTCGGTCGACTTCAGGAAGAAGGGTTCCGTCTCCCGCAACAGTCTCTTGGTGACACCGAGCCGCCGCACCTGGTGGCGGAACGAGGTGGGGACGCGGTGCCCGAGGATCGTGGCGGCGCGGGCCACGTCCACTTCCCCCTGCAGCGCGGAGTAGGCCAACAGGCGTGACTGGTTGTCCTCGATGGTGATGGGGGCGTCGAGCGTACCGGCGAGCGCGTTGGCGACCGCGAACAGGTCGCTGATCACCTCGGACCCGGAGTCGGCGTGGACCGGGGGCACCTGCCCCGGCAGGGACGAGGCGATCGCGAACACACTCGACCACGGGCAGCTGGACGGCACCACGAGGAGCGCGACCCCGGCGTCGAGGGCCTCGGCCAGCAGCGGCTGCCCTACCGGTCCGTCGTGCCGTACCACGAGCGCCGCCGGCCGCGCGGCGGCCAGCCGCAGCGCCAGCGCGGACTCGGCGCTCACGCCCACCGCGAGCACCAGCGCCCCCGCTTCGAAAGCCGGAGCCTCCAGCGGGTCGTAGACGACCACGTCGGTGAAGTCACCGGTGAGGTCGGCCGGGGCGGCGGCCAAGGTGGCCAGCTCGTGGCCGAGCCGGTTCAGCAGGTCGTGAATAGCGGGCACCGCTCCAGCATGGCCGGTCAAGCGGCCCGCGCCTAGTGTCGAGGCAACAACGGGGAACGGCGGTTTTGCGCCTCGCCACCAACACCGGATGCCCGAGCCGCCCTAGCGTGAGGATATGAACAGGTGCTCGGCAGGCAGGGCCTTCTGATGGCCGACATCGACGCGATCCGTGCCTTCATCTCGGCCGAACAGGCCCGGTTCACCGTCCCGGGCCTGGCCGTCGCGATCGTGTCCGACGGCGAAGTGGTGGTGTGCGACGGGTTCGGCCACGCCGACTTGGAGACCGGGCGGCCGGTCGACGCCGGCACGCCGTTCCCCCTCGCCTCCGACACCAAGGCCTTCACCGCCGCGACCCTCTGCCTGCTCGCGGACGCCGGGCTCGTCGACCTCGACGCCCCGGTCCGCGACGTGCTGCCGTGGTTCGCGATGCACGATCCGCACGCGACCGAGCTGGTCACCCCGCGCGATCTGCTCAGCCACCGCACCGGCCTGCCCCGGCACGACTTCCTATGGTTCGGCGACGCCGAGATGTCGCTGGAGGAGACCACCCGGCGGTTGCGCCACCTGCCGGTGTCCCGTCCGCTGCGCACGATGTGGGACTACAACAACCTGTGCTACCTCGCGGCCGGGCACCTCACCGAGGTGTTGACGGGCCAGCCGTGGGCGGAGGCCGTCCGCACCCGCCTGCTGGCGCCGCTCGGGATGGCCGGAACCGTGTTCTCCGTGCAGGACGTGCCGGACGGTGAGCCGGCGCAGCCCTACAAAGCCACGTCCACGGGCTTCGTCCGGCAGGCACTGCCTGCGCGGGCCACCGCGGTCAAGGCCGGCCCTGCGGGCGGGATCGTCTCGACCATCGCCGATCTCGCCCGGTGGCTGTCGGCCCGCCTCGGCGAGCGGACCGACGTGCTCTCCACCGCGGCGCTGGAGCAGTTGCACCGGCCCGCGATGCTCGGCGGCACCAGCATCGACCGCTTCACCGAGATCGTCTCGCTGGGATACGGCCTCGGCTGCCAGGTCGAGAGCTACCGCGGCCGGCGCCTCGTGCACCACGGCGGTAACACCCTCGGGTTCTCCTCGGACGTCTGCGTGGTCCCGGACGCCGGTCTCGGCATCGCCGTGCTCACCAACCTCGACAGCAGCTTCCTGCGCCTGCCGCTGATCTACGGGATCGTCGACCGGCTGACCGGCGATCCCGACGTGAGCTGGGGCGCCCGGTTCCACGACCTGCAGACCGCGCTCGACACCGGCTACACCGACGCCCGCGAGCAGCGCCGGGCGCGAGCGTCCGGGGCGCCGCCGTCGCGCGAACTCGCCAGCTTCACCGGCACCTACACGCATCCCGCCTACGGCGACCTGACCATCCGGCTCACCGACGGCGAACTCGTGCCCGGCTTCCACGACGCCACGAGCCGGATCCGGCTCGAGCACCGGGGGCACGACGCCTGGGACCTGGTGTTCGTCGACGAAGAGATCGACTGCCCGCTCGTGTTCACCCAGGCCGTCGACGGTTCGGTCGACGGCCTCCGCGTGACGCTCGAGCCCGAGGTGGCCCCCGCTGTGTTCACCCGGCGGCCCGAACCCGCGTCGGACGCGCTGCTCGCCGCGATGGCCGGCAGCTACCGGATGGGCCCGGTCGCCCTGACCATCCGCCCGCGCGGCCCGGAACTCGTCGCCGTCTCCGACGTCCTCGGCGACATCGTCCTCACGAGCGCGGGCGGTACCGCGTTCCGCTGCCCTGCCAAGCCCGGCATCGGCGTCACCGCCGAGCTGGACCCCGACGGCGCCGTGCGGCGGATCGTCGTCGACCAGGTCGGCATCTTCCTCCCGGAGGCATGATGGACCCCGCCACCCTCGAAGCCCGGCTCGCCGAACTCGCCGGGAAGCACCAGGTCCCCGGCGCGAGCGTCGCCCTCGCCGTCGGCGACGAAACGGTGCTCGCCGCGACCGGGGTGCTCAACACCCGCACCGGTGCCCCCGTCACCGCCGACAGCGTGTTCCAGATCGGCAGCATCACGAAGGTCTGGACCGCGACGCTGGTCATGCAGCTCGTCGACGACGGGCTGCTCGACCTCGACGTCCCGCTCGGCACCTACCTGCCCGGCTTCCGGGTCCTCGACGAGCGGATCACCGCCGGGGTGACCGCCCGCCACCTGCTGACCCACACCAGCGGCATCGGAGGCGACTTCTTCGCCGACACCGGCCGCGGCGACGACTGCCTCGCCCGCTACGTCGGCGAAATGGCCCAGCTCGCCGCCACGCACCCCCTCGGCGCGACGATGAGCTACTGCAACTCCGGGTTCGCGCTGCTCGGCAGGCTTGTCGAGGTGCTGCGAGAGCAGACGTGGGACGCGGTGCTGCGCGAACGGCTGCTCACGCCGCTCGGGCTCGACGCCGCCGGCACCCTCCCCGAGGAGGCCCTGCTGTGGGGCGCGGCCGTCGGTCACTTCGGCTCCGAGGTCACGGCGCAGTGGGGCCTGCCACGCGCGACAGGCCCGCAAGGACTGATCCACGCCCGTGCCGTGGACCTGCTCACCTTCGCCCGGCTGCACCTCGCCGACGGCGTCACGACCGCGGGCGAGCGGCTGCTGTCGGCCGAGGCGGCCCGGTCGATGCGCGCACCCCAGGTGGCCATCCCCGGGACGGCCGCGGAGGGGACGCACGTCGGGCTCGGCTGGATGCTCGGCGACTGGGGCAGGCCGGTCTTCGGGCACGACGGGCAGACCCTCGGGCAGACCGCGTACCTGCAGGTCATCACCGGCCCGGTACCGGTGGCGATCGCGCTGCTGGTCAACTCCGCCGACTCGGCCGAGCTCTACCGGGAACTGGTCACGGAGCTGGCCGCCGAACACGCGGGCGTCACCGTGCCGCCCCGGCCGGAGCCGCCGGTCACGCCGGTGGCGGGTGGTCCGGCGGAGGTCACCGGCACCTACGAGCGCGTGCTGATGAGCTACGAAGTGGCCGACCACGGCGACGGGCTGGTGCTCGTCGCGCGCCCCAGCGGTGTGCTCGCGGCCTCGCTCGGCACCGACCGGATCGAGACCGCGCTGGTCCCGATCGCCCCGGACACCTACGTCCTGCGGATCCCGGGCCGGACCGATTGGCTGCCCGTCGTCTTCTACGACCTCGACGACGGGACTCGGTACCTGCACCTCGGTGGGCAAGCGGCCCCGCGCACCGGACGGCCGGCGGCATGACCACGCCTGCCTCGCTCTCCCACCGGTACCTGGCCGACGAAGGGGTCGTCCACCTGACCGGCATCCAGGCACTGGTGCGCCTCGCCCTGGACGTCCGGCGCGCCGACGCGGCGGCGGGCCACGACTCCGCGCTCTACGTCTCGGGCTACGAGGGTTCACCCCTGGGCGGCTACGACCTCGAGCTGGCCAAGCACGCCGCGCTCCTCGACCAGCACGACATCGTCTTCCGCCCGGCCGTCAACGAGGAGCTCGCGGCGACCGCGGTGCAGGGCACCCAGCTCGCCTCGACGATGCCGGACAAGCGCGTCGAGGGCGTCACGGGCTTCTGGTACGGCAAGTCACCCGGCCTGGACCGCGCGGCCGACGCCCTGCGCCACGCCAATTTGTGCGGCACCCACCACGCCGGGGGTGCCGTCGCGCTGGTCGGTGACGACCCGACCGCGAAGTCGTCCACCGTCCCCGGCGCATCGGAGCTGCTGCTCGCCGACCTCGGCCTGCCGACGCTCTACCCCGGGAACCCGCAAGAGGTCCTGGACTTCGGCCTGCACGCGGTCGCCCTGTCCCGGGCGAGCGGCCTGTGGACCGCGCTGAAGATCGTCACCAACGTCGCCGACGGGTCGGGCACCGTCCGCGTCGATCCGGACCGCCTGACCCGCGTGCCGCCCGGCCGCGAAATCGACGGAAAGCCGTTCACGCACACGGTCACCGCCAAGCTGGTCGGGCCGACCCTGATCGAGCTTGAACGCGGCCGCAACGGCCCCCGCCTCGAACTCGCCCTGCGCTACGCCCGGCTGAACAACCTGAACACCATCAGCGGCGCCACGTCCGGCGCGCGCGTCGGCATCATCGCCGCGGGCAAGTCCTACGCGGACGTGCGCCAGGCGCTGACCCAGCTCGGGCTCGGCGAGGCCGACCTCGCCGGGGCCGGGATCCGGCTGCTGAAGCTGGGCCTGATCCACCCGCTCGACCCGGAGATCGTCACCGAGTTCGTCTCGGGGCTCGACGAAGTCGTTGTCGTGGAAGAGAAAC
>Ga0247768_1000283_pt1 | contig 18617 bp, 14 predicted proteins | sample UWRJL016104C6_FD_179944 | JGI IMG/M metagenome (GOLD analysis project Ga0247768, IMG submission 179944) | Plant litter microbial communities from Arlington Agricultural Research Station in Wisconsin, United States - UWRJ-L016-104C-6 | ecosystem: Environmental > Terrestrial > Plant litter >... | reverse complement strand
GGCGCCCACCCGGCCCGGCTCGGTCACCCTGCTCGACGGCTACTGGATGAAACACGCGGCCAGCGAAATCGTCTACGGCCTCGACCGCGGCTGGGTGGAGTCCGTCGTCGCCGGGCTGCCGCATTCGGCGGCCGTGCTCTACCTGCGCGCGGACCCCGCCGTCACCTGGGAGCGCAAGCGCGGCCGGGACGTCGTCCCGTACGAGTGCGGCATGGACCCCGACTGCGGTGAACTCACCTTTCTCCGGCACCAGCACCGGATCCGCGCGGTCCTCGACTCCTGGGCGGAACGCGACGGCTGGACCGTCGTCGACGCGCACGCCCCGGTGACCGACGTGATCAAACAGGTCATCGAGGGCGTCGACGAGGCACTGGGCTTGTGAGCGTTGCGGCCGGTTAGAACCGGCCGCAACGCTCACAAGCCGGGGGGCAACGTCAAGGGAGGAGACGGAAATGGGTGGTCAGCCGGTTTTCGTCGTCGAGCTGGTGGTAGGCGAACCCCGGCGGGGCGTCCAGGTCGAGCACGGGGTGCGTGCCCGGGTTCGGCTCCCACGGCAGCAGCATGGTGGACGACACCCCCGGCGCCACCAGCAGCGGCACGCCCGCGAACGTGGCCGCCGCGGCGGTGTGCGCGTGCCCGGCGAGCAACGCGACGATCTCGGGGTGCGCCCGCACCGTCGCGGCCAGGCCGTCGGAGTCCGCCAGGCGGATCGAGTCCACGAACGGATGGCCGAGAACCACCGGAGGGTGATGCATCACCAGCAGGACCGGTGTGCCGGGAGCCGCGTCGGCGAGCGTGCCCTCCAGCCAGGCGATGCCGTCGGCGTCCAGCCTGCCGCCGTCCTCGCCCGGGACCGTGGTGTCCAGCAGCACGAACAGCACACCGCGTACGGTTTCCGCCCAGTGCAGCGGTTTCCCCGGGACGGTGCCGCGGCCTTCCAGCATCGACGCCGACAGCGGTCCGCGCAGGTCGTGGTTTCCAGGCAGGGCGAGCACCGGCGCCGGTCCGTCGAACAGCTCCGCCACCGCGGCGTAGCCCGCTTCCGTGCCGTCGTCGACGATGTCGCCGCTGAGCAGGATCACGTCCACCGGACGGGTCAGCTTGTCCAGGTATTCCTTGACCCGCACGGCTTTGCGCCTGCGGGTTTCGGTACCGTCCAGGTGAAGATCGCTGAGGTGGGCGATGACCAGCACTGGGCCTCCTATTTCCTTTTCGGGACACCGACTCTAGTAGGCTCGCCGCGACGAGGGCCTGCTTTTTCCCAGCAGACGGGGGCGATCGGATGACACAGACGGTTCAGGGCGGTCAGGCGGCCGGAGGCAAGCCCGCGAACACGCTCAGCGGTGACGAAAGCCTGGAGCTGCCGGAGTTCGACAACCCGCCGGAGGACCCGGCAGTGGTGCTTCACCGCTGGCTGGCCATCGCGGCCGAGCGGAACGTGCGCGAAGCGCTCGTGGTCTCCCTCGCCACGGTGAACCGGCACGGCAGGCCCGCCTCCAGGATGGTGCTGCTCAAGGAGATCGCCGACGACGGTTCGCTGGTCTTCACCACCCACACCGGCGGCCGCAAGGGACAGGATCTCGCGGGCACGCCCTGGGCGTCGGTGAACTTCTACTGGCGCGAGACGATGCAGCAGATCATCGTCTCCGGCCCCGCCGAGCAGCTCAGTGAAGAGCGCGCCGCGGAGTTGTTCGCGGAACGCCCGGTCGCCGCGCAGGCCACCACCGCGGTCTCCCGCCAGAGCACACCGCTGGCCGACGAGCGGGAGTTGCACACGCGCGCCCAGCAGCTCATCGACGCGGGCGAAGCGCTCCCGAAGCCGGACGGCTGGGGCGGTTACCGGATCGTCCCCGAAACCATCGAGTTCTGGCAGGGCCGGTCGAGCCGCCTGCACCGGCGGCTCGAATACGTCCGCACCGGACCGGGCTGGACGGCCACCCGCCTGCAGCCCTGAGCCTGGAAAACAGCCTAGAAAACCCGGAAGTACTCGGCGTGCTCCCATTCGGTGACCTCGGTGACCTCCACGGGATCGGCCTTCGCCAGCCATTCCTCGTACCGGCGCACTTCACTGTGCTTGAGTGCCAGCAGGCACGACGTCAGCGGGGCGCCGAGGATCTTCGGGTAGAGCTCGCTGCCTTCGAAAGCCGTCAACGCCGCGCGCAGATCGCCCGGCAGCGCGGGGATGCTCGTATCGTGCGGGTTTCCCGCCGCGCCGCCGGGAAGCCGGGACCGTTCGATCCCGTCGAGCCCCGCGCCCAGCTGGGACGCCAGGTAGAGATAGGGATTCGCGGCGGGCTCGCCGATCCGGTTCTCGACGTGCGTGGACTGTTCCCCCTGGGCGCCGAGCACCCGGATGAACGCGCCGCGATGCTCCTCGGCCCAGGCCACCCGGTCAGGCGAAAGGGAGAACTGCTCGTTCGTCCGGCGGTAGCCGTTGACCGTGGGCACGCAGAGCAGGCTCGCCTCGGCGGCGTTGTCGAGCAGGCCGCCGATGAAGTGCTTGCCCAGCAACGAAATCGTGTCGTCCGCGGCGGTGAACAGGTTCTCGCCCGTGGTGCGGTCCGCGAGCGATTGGTGCAGGTGCCAGCCGCTGGGATCGAAACCCGCGATCCCCGGCAGGGCCATGAACGAGGCGTGGTAGCCGAGCCGGGCGCACAGCTGCTTGACGACCATGCGGAACAACATCATCGCATCGGCGGCGGCCAGTCCCTCCAACGGGTCGAAGGTGAATTCCAGCTGGCCGGGTCCCGATTCGTGCTCGAAGGTCCGCAGCGGCAACCCGAGTTCGACCAGGGTGCGAGACAACGGCGCCAGCACCGGTTCGAGTGCGTCGAGCAGCCAATCCGCGTTGAACTGGTAGCCCGCGTTGACCGGTTCCACCCGGGGTGCGCGGCCTTGCACCCCGAACCCGCCGATATCGGAGACGCTTGTGCCCGGTTCGGCGAACTTCGTCAGGTACCACTCGACCTCCAGGCCGACGACGTAGTCGAAGTTCCGTTCGTGCGCTTGGGAGAGCAGCCGCCGCAGCGCGCCGCGGGCGGACAGCGGATACGGCGTCCCGTCGCGCAGGTACTCATCGCCGATGACCCAGCCGACCCGGCCGTCGGTGTAGGGCAGTTCGGTGAACGTCACCGGGTCCGGCACGACGATGAAGTCACCGGCCCCGGTCAGCTCCGGGACGCCGATTCCGCCGCCCGCCGCGAAGAAGTCGACCGCGACGGCGTGCGCGGTGTCGAAGACGAACGGGCCGGGGCTGAAGTCGAGACCGTTGCGCAGCACGGTACGGAAGGTCTCGGCGGAGACCGTCTTGGACCGCGGCAGGCCGTGCGGATCGCCGAACGCCACCCTGACCAGGTCGACGGAGTCCAGCCGCCGCAGGACCGACTCCGCCGCCGCCTGCTGCCGCTCGTCCCACAGCGCGTGCTCGGCGACAAAACCCATGCGCCCGGTGCTCATCTTGCGATACCTGAACTTGTCCACGCTGCGTGTTCCCTTCACGAAATGGTGTCCGCGAGCAGGCCGTAGGAGCTGCGCCATGGCCTGACCCGCTCCAACTCCCGTCCCGCGTGCAGGACGACCTGATCGGCCCGCCAGCCGCCGACGAACTGGATTCCCACCGGGACACCGGCGGCGGTGGATCCGGCCGGGACCGACAGGGCGGGCTGCCCGGTCAGGTTGAAGGTGTAGGCGGTCGGGGCCCACGCGAGCCAGGAGGGCGCACCTTTGTCCACAACGGACTCGGGCTGATGGCGCCCGGCCGCGAACGGCGGGACCGGCACGGTGGGCATCGCGAGCACGTCGAACCCGTCGAACCAGCCACGCACCCGCTGCCAGAGCCGATCCTTGGCCTGGTAGGCGCACATCAGCTCTTTGGCGGTCAGCCCCAGCCCGTGTTCGACGACGACCAGCCTGTCCTGGTCCAGCTGTTCGCGCAGTCGTTCGTGCTCGGCGGTGTGCCCGGCGGCTTCGGCACTGGCCAGAATCGTCACGAGGTCGGCGTAAGGATCGTCGAACCGGGCGGTGACCTCCTCGACGGCGTGCCCGGCGCCGGTCAGGGCCGCGACCGCCGACCTGGCGATTTCGAGGATCTCCGGCTCGGCCTCCGGCAGGCCGAGCCCTGGCAGCCAGCCGATGCGCAGCCGTCCGGTTGCGGGCGCGTCCGGCTCCGGCGGCAGGGAGAGCGGGTCCGCGGGATCGGGACCGGCCAAGATCCGGTAGAGCAGGGCGGCGTCGTCGACGGTCCGGGTCAGCGGCCCCAGATGGGACAGGTTCTCGACGCTGACCGGGGCGTACGGCACCCGGCCGAACGACGGCTTGAAGCCGACGACCCCGCAGAACGCGGCCGGGATGCGGATCGAGCCCGCGCCGTCGGTGCCGGTCGCCGCCACCCCCATCCCGCTCGCGACCGCCACCGCGGCTCCCCCGCTCGACCCGCCCGGGGTCAGCTCGGGGCACCAGGGATTGCGGGTCGTGCCCGCCACCCGGTTCGTGGTCGCCGCGCTCCAGCCGAATTCGGAGGTGTTGGTCTTGCCGATGATGACCGCGCCCGCTTCCCGCAGCCTCGCCACGGCGGGCGCGTCGAAGCCGGGAACCCATTCCGCGTGGGCGAGCGAACCCCGGGTCGTGCGCAGGTCTTTGACCGGGGTGAGGTCTTTCACCGACACCGGGACGCCGAGCAGCGGGTAGCGGTCCCACGCCGCCGGGCCGATGGCGCCGACGAGTGCCTCCGCGTCGGTGGCCTGGGCGAGGGCGGATTCGTGCGCGACGGTGACGAAGGCGTTCAGCCGCTCGTCGGCCTTGTCGATGTGCCGCAACGTCTCGGAGGTGAACTCCACCGGCGAGAGCGTGCCGTCCGCGTAGAGCCCGCGCAGCTCCGCGATGCCCGCCGCCCGCAGCCGGTCATCCATGGAAGTTGCGGAACCATTCGTTCGTGAAATCGGTGATCACGTACTCGTGCTCACTCATCGCCTGATACAGCGCGGACAGCACCCGGCCGAGCGCGATCGCGGCCCGCAGGTCGCCGAGTTCGAACCGGGGCTCGGCGGTCCGCATGAACCGCAGGTCGTACAGCCCCACCCGGTAGGCGCCCTCGAAGTCGATCCCGAACGGCACCCGGATCGCGTACCGGACGCCGAAGGCGACATGACCGGTGTGGTGCTGGTCGGACCATTCCGCGACGTCCGGCATCATCGGCGCGAAGTACCAGTCGTCCCGGCCGGGCAGTTCGGCCGTCAAGCTGAGGCTGTGCGGCAGGTAGTGCCAGGTGTTGAACCGCATTCGCGCGCTGTAGGCGCACAACGCCTTCGCGAGCCCGGAGCGGTCGTCGCCGAATCTCCGGACAAAGGCCTCGCTCGCGGTCACGCAGCAGAAACAGTCCTTTGTGGCCAGTGTCAGCGGGCTTCGCGGTGCGGCGGCACGCAACTGCGCCAGGTCCCGCGGCCCGCGGCTCATCGAGACGTCGGCACGCAACGCTTCGGTGCCCGTCAACAGGAATTCGTGCAGAAAGCCCTCGAAGGGGCTGGAGAATCCCGCCGGAGCCGGTGAGGACACGACCTTCGTGATCAGCTCCCTGGCCGGGTCGCCAAGCCCGTCCAGCTCGGCGCCGCCGCCCCAGGCCGCACCGCCCTCGGCCGTGAGCAGGTCCCGGACCGGGGCCGGGACGTCGTCGTAGGTGATGGCGGGGCGAAGGGCCAGTTCACGCTTGTGCAGGGTGATCCCGTTGATGTCCCGGTAGAAGGTCACCCCGGACCGCAGCACCTTGCCCCGCGCGGTGACACAGACCTCGGCCAGCCGTTCCAGCCACGGGCCGAGCGCTTCGGCGGTCCTGACCGGGATTCCGGCGCCGTACTCGATGATCCGGTCGCGCAGAAACGGTTCGAGCTCGCCGGGCAGGAGTTGCGCGCCGTTGAACTCTTCGGCACGGACCGGCGGGCCGGACATGAGCAAGGCGTTGAGGCAGACGACGAATCCCGCGTCCTCTTCGGCCCAGTCCGCCACCGGGGTCCGCGCCAGCCTGCTCAGCAGGCAACCGGGCGAACCGTAGGAGAGTGCCTTTCCCGGCAGATTGCTGAAACGGTCGAGAGTGCTGTAAGCGTGGTCGCCGACGTAAATCAGCACCGGGGCCATATGCACCACGGAATAGCGGATGTTGTCCAGCCGGAGCATTATTTCGTCAACGGGCAACCCGGCCAGCCAAGAACGCAGCGCCCGCAATGTGTCACGGGTGTCATCGAGCGTATCGGTAAGCTCACGGAAAATACCCTCGGGCTTTTCCAGGCCCCAATCGATCGTCCCGAGCGGATGCCCGTCCGTCGGCGGGCCGTCCTTTTCCAGCACTATCCGCAGGCGCCCGGTTTCGGCCAGCACCAGTACGTCGCCGGGCTCCCCGGCGGGGACCAGTGGCAGCTCGGCGGCGGCGTCGAGCAGGTCCTTTTCCGCCGCCGTCAGCGCTTTCGCCCCGATGGCGTCGGGCACGTGGCCGTCCAGTGTCAGCGCGACCTTCACACACTCGCCGATGAAAGCGCAGGTCCTCGCCCGTGCCGCGGCGCCGGCCACCAGGCTGTCGAAGCCGTCGGTCTTGAGAACGCTCATGGTCTTCCGATCCCCCGTAGGGATGCACCGGCGGTCACGGGCACCCCGGTTCAGGCCAGCGGGTCCAGCACCCAGGCGGAGTTGTGTGCCTTGAAGCCGATGTGCGGGTAGTAGTCCACCGCCGCCGGAGCCGAAAGCAGGACGATCTTGGCCGCCGGAGCCGCTTCCTGGGTCGCCCTGATCAGCTCCTTGCCGACGCCCTGGCGCTGAAATTCTTTGTCCACGGCCAAATCGCACAGATAGGTCGCGTACGAACCGTCGGTGAGCGAGCGCGAGATACCGATCAACCGGTCGTCGAGCCTGGCCGTCACGAGCAGGTTGCAGCCGCGGATCATCGCGGTGAACCGCGCCAGGTCGTCGACGGGACGGCGCTCGGCGAGCCCGGAAGAGCGATAGACCGCGGCCGCCTCCGCGACGTCGGCCAGCGCGCTGTCCTCGACCTGCAACTTCCAGTTTCCCATGAAGCATCCCTCGGTATCGGGTACTCGTCGTTTCGTCCCGCCCGGTGTGAACACTTCCGGCGGCGGACCGGTTCCCTTTACCGTATTAGCGGATTTGTCCCGCAACAACGGGAATCCGCCCGCAGATCGATATTCCCGCCGACTGCGGTACTTCGCGCGGGAAATCGAATGACGGGCCACGGCCATTGCTCCGGAAAAATTCCCGGCGTAAACTCGGTGACGTTTCACCGCACGCGGTCCGCGGCGGTCACTCCACGAAACTCCGGCACTCCACCGAGGCGGTATCGCGTGATTCCCCGTTACTCCTTGCCCGTCATCGCGGATCTGTGGACCGACGAGGCGAAGTACGAGACCTGGACCAAAGTGGAGCTGCTCGCTTCGGCGGCCCAGGCGTCGATCGGGGTGGTCCCGGCCGACGATCTGGCGCTGATCCGCCATGGCCGGGCACCGCGGCCGGAGCGGGTGGCCGAATTCGAGCGCACCCGCGACCACGAGGTTCTCGCGTACCTGGCGGCTTTCACCGAAACGATCCCCGGTGACGCGGCCCGCTGGGTACACCACGGCATGACGAGCTACGACCTCGTCGACACCGCGCTGGGGTACACGCTGGCGACCTCGTGCGACCTCATCCTGCGGGCCACCACCCGGCTACGGGACACGCTGGCCCGCCGGGCGCTGGAGCACTGGGACACCCCCTGTGTCGCCCGCACCCACGGCATCCACGCCGAACCGACCTCCTTCGGGCAGAAACTGGCCGTGCACGCCTTCGCGGCCGACCGATCCGTGGGCAGGCTCACCGCCGCGCGCGAAGCCGTCGCCGTCGGCACCATCTCCGGCTCGGTCGGCACCTACTCCCGGATCGACCCCCGGGTCGAACAACAGGTCTGCGCGGAGCTCGGGCTCGGCGTCGAACCGGTCCCGACCCAGGTCGTCGCCAGGGACAGGCACGCCCAGCTGCTGAGCGCGATAGCCCTGCTGGGCGCGGTGGTCGAGCAGCTCGCGCTCGAACTCCGGCTCCTGCAACGCACCGAAGTCGCCGAAGTGGAAGAGCCACGCACGACCGCCTACCAGGGCTCGAGCGCGATGCCGCACAAGCGGAACCCGACGACGGCCGAGCGGCTGTGCGGGATCGCCAGGATCCTGCGGGCGAACGCCGGCGCCGCGTACGAGAACGTCGCGCTCTGGCACGAACGCGACCTCGCGCACTCCTCGGTCGAGCGGATCGTCTTCCCGGACAGCCTGATCGCCGCGCACTACCAGGTCAGCAGCGCGGCGGACCTCGTCGAGGGCCTGCGGGTGTTCCCCGACCGGATGCTGCGCAACCTCGGCCGGACCAACGGCCTGATCTACAGCTCCGCGGTGCTGCTGGACCTGGTGAGCGACGGCATGGACCGCGACAAGGCCTACCGCGAGATCCAGGCCGCCTCCGTCGAAGCCGCCGAAGGCCGCGGCGACCTGGCCACCGCGCTGCGCGCGCGAGGAGTGCCCGTCGACGACGAGCAGTTCACCCCGGCCAGCTTCCTCGGCTCCCGGGGCATCCTGCGGGAACGCCTGGAGACCCTGGCCGCCCGTTCTTGAGGCCCAAGCCCTTAAAGCCTTGTGAGCGTTGCGGCCGGTTCTAACCGGCCGCAACGCTCACAAGAGTGACCAGCCTGATCAGGTCGTGGCGGGGTCGGACAGGACCAGCACACCGAGTTCGATGGCCTCGCCGATGAGCTCACGCAGCGACTCCTGGTCGCTGCCCGCCGACGCCGAGATCTCGCCGAGAGTGCGGGAACCGTCCACAGCGCGCAGGAAACGCACCCAGGCCGCGTTCTCGGCGAGGTCGAGCACGTACTCCAGCTTTCCGTCCATCACGACGTACGACGTGTCGGCGTCCGCGGCGTCGTTGACGATCATGACGCTGTCGCGGAGGCCGGGCACCAGCCGGTCATCGAGGGAGAAGGGCTGCCCGAGCGCCCGTTGCGCGATTTCGTCCCGCTCGCCCGCCCAGTCGTCGATGGTCAGCGCTTCGATCGGCGCGCCACGGTGGCTCCAGGTCGCGGCCGGCTCCGGCAGGTCGGCGGCCATCAGTTCCAGCAGGCCCAGGTTGACCAGCCGCAGCGGCAGCTCGATCCGGCCCGCGGTCGGGTTGTCCGCGAGCCGCTTGATCGTCGCGCGCAGGTTGTCGCCGTCCAGGTACTCCTTGGCGCCGGGCGCTTCGAGTGCCTCTTCGAGCAACGCGTAGTTTTCGTTGCCGAGCATGCGCGTGAAGGTCGCGTGCGTGTGGTGTACGCCGTCGCCTTCGTAGAAACCGACCTTCGGCCGGTTGAGGACCTCGTCCGGGACGAGCCCCGCCATCGCGCGCCGCGAGATCTGCTTGTCCCACAACAGATCCCTCCGCATCTCCGTCGGGATCGACGCGAGCAGCTCGGCGATGCGGTGATCGAGGAAGGGCACCCGCGACTCGATCGCGTTGCCCGCCGAGGTCCGGTCTTCGTGCCAGAAGTTGTACTGCTGCATGTCGCGTGCCTTCCAAGCGAGGAAAGCGGCGTACGGGTCCTGACGCACCTTTTCGAGGTATGGGTCCAATGCGGCGTCGCGGAGCACGGGCAGCTCGAAATGGTCCCACCACGCGGCCAGGCTGGGGCGCGAACCGAGCACCCGCCGCCGGGCCATGCCCCGCACCGTGGTGAGGAAGTCGTCCCAGTCCCCGCCGAGCGAGAGCTCCGCGGTGTAGCCACCGTTCATCTCGTCGGCGCCGGACCCGAGCATCATCGCCTTCAACTCCGGCCGTTCGGCCTTCGCGAAGCGGTGCATCTCGTGCTTGTAGAACTGTTCCGGGCCGCACTGGGGTGTCTCGGTCAGCCAGAGCAGGTGCTTCCACTCGGTCGTGCCCGGTACCCGGTCCGCGGGCAGCAGCACCTGGTGGTGGGGCAGCCCGAGCTTCCGCGCGACGAGGTCGGCGCCCCGCGCGTCGCCGTTCGCCACCGTGCTCGCGGTCAGCGCGGTGAAGGTGTGCAGGCCCGTGTCGGCGGAAAGTGCTGCCACGGCAGCGGAATCGAGGCCGCCGGAGAGCAGCAGCCCGACTTCGGCGTCGGCGGTCAGGCACTCGCGCACCGACTCCGTGAGCAACTCCCGGTAGCGGCTCAGGTACTCGTCCTGCGACGCGTCGGAGGTTGCCCCGGGGCCCGGCATCGTCCAGTACTTGTGTTCCTTCGTCACGCCGGACCGAAGATCCACCCGCATGATCGTCGCGGCGGGCACGTGTTCCACGCCTTCGAACCAGGTGATCGGCGGCTCGTCGCTCAGCACCGGCGCGGCGCCGAGTGCCTGGTTCGCGAGCGCGCCCTGCCAGTCGAGCCTGCGCGGGCACTCGGGGTGCTGGAACAGGGCCTTGATCTCCGAGGCGAACAGCATCAGGCCGTTGTTCCTGGTGTAGAACAACGGTTTGATGCCGAGCCGGTCGCGCGCGAGGATCAGCTGTTCGCGGCGCCGGTCGTGGATCGCGATGCCGAACATGCCCCGCACCCGGTCGAGGAAGTCCAATCCCTCGGCCAGATAGAGCGGCAGGAGCACTTCACAGTCGGACCCGCTGCGCAGCTTCGTGCCGGCGGGCAGGGAAGCCGCGAGTTCGCGGTGGTTGTAGATCTCCCCGTTGCACACCAGGGCGACCGAGCCGTCGTCGGTGACGAACGGCTGCCGCCCGCCCTCCGGGTCGATCAGCGCCAGCCTGGTGAAGGCCAGGCCGACCCGGCCCTCGGCGCCGGCGTTGAGGATCTGTTCGTCGTCCGGGCCGCGGTGCGCCAGTGCCAGCGCCATCCGGCCGAGGATCTCGGCGGAACCCGGCGCCAACGGCCGATCGTCCACCCTCGCCATACCGGAGATTCCACACATTGCTTACCTGCCAATTGAGAGTGGGCTTGATCGCGCGGGAACCGGACGAGCTGCCACGCCCGCCGCCGGCGGGCGTGGCAGCCGATCACCTGCGGTAGGTCAGACGACCGACGAAAGGATGTTCTTCGCCTCGACCTTCTTGGCCTCCGGCTTGCTGTACTTCTTCATCTTCAGTCACCTCCTCCTGGGTCTTTGGTTCCCAACCCGCCCCGGGTACGATGGACAACCCGTGGCGTGGACCGGTGACGGGTGGTTTCGTCTCGGCGCACCGAGATCAGCCTCACCCAGCGAACGCTTATTTCATTTCTACAAGACGCGCCCTCGCGTGGCGATCGCAATCCGCGAACGTGTTGCTACTACGGTACTTTCTCGCTGTATTGACACTCGCCGAAGCCACCCGCTAGGCTCGAAATTGCGTGCAGAATCGGAAATCGGAAAAGCCGCGGGCGCGGTGGAATCCGTTCCGCGGCGAAGGGGGAATGCGCGGCGGTGTCACCTGTAATCACGGTCGCCGGGGCGATCTCTTGAACGCGCTGGTGGCCACTTTCCGCAGATCGTGGACCGTCACCTGGCGCGCGTACCCGTTCGTCTTCTTCCTCGCCACGCTGATGCTCGGCGGGCTGACCGTCGGCCTCGCCTACATCGCGCTGCACGTGATCGGCGGCGGGCAGGTCGGCCGCGACTTCGTCGACAAAGCCGGCACGGCCGACTATTTCAGTTATGTGGCCGTCGGCGCCGCGTCATTCATGTTCACCGTGCGGCTGTTCCTCGGCGCGAGCCGGGATCTGCTCGTCGAACAACGCGGGGGCACCCTCGGCGCATTGCTGGTGGCGCCGGGACGCCGAGTCTCCTACCTGCTCGGATTCGCCGCCTTCGGGCTTTTCCAAGCACTTCTCGAAGTAATCGTGCTGATCGTGTTCGCGATTCTGCTCGGCGCTTCGATGTCGCCGGTCCATCCGTTCACCCTGCTGGTCGGCGTGCTCGTCCTGACCGTGTCGGTGATCTGCGTCGCGGTGCCGTTCGCCTGCGTGATGGTCACCGCCGGCGAAGCGCACATCACCCAGAACACCTTCATCTACGCCGTCGCGGTGCTGTGCGGGTTCACCTTCCCCATCTCCTACCTGCCCGGCCCGGTCCGGCTCCTCGGCGAGCTGATCCCCATCACCCCCGCGCTGGAACTGCTGCGCGGCGGGATGTCCGGGCACGGCACCCTCGGTACGATGCTTCCCCAGCTGCTGATCGCGCTGGGGCTCGCCTTCTGCTACGCACTGGCCGGCCTGGCCTGGCTGCCCCACGCCCTGCGTCGCGCGATGGAAAGGACCTTCTGATCGTGGATGCCGGAATTCGGACGGCCGGGCTCGGCATGACCTTCCCCGGGCGCCGGGGCCTGCACCGCGGCGCGCCGAAGGTCGCGGTGGACGGGCTGGACCTGGCGATCCCGCCGGGCCGGGTGACGGGCCTGCTCGGGCTCAACGGCGCGGGGAAGACCACCACGATCAAGATCATGGCCACCCTGCTGCGCCCGACCAGCGGCACGATCCACGTCGACGGCATCGACGTCGTCGCGAAGCCGCGGGAGGTCCGGCGCCGGATCAACCTGATCGCGGGCGGTGAGCGCATGGTCTACATGCGGATGACCGGCCGGGAGAACCTCTGGTACTTCGGCCAGCTCTACGACGTCCCGAGAACCGTGCTGCGCAAGCGGATCGACGAACTGCTCGAACTCGTCGGGCTCACCAAGGACGGTGACACGGCGGTCGAAAAGTACTCCCGTGGCATGACCCAGCGGCTGTCGATCGCCCGGGGCCTGATCAACGATCCGGCGTACCTGCTGCTCGACGAGCCGACGCTCGGCCTGGACGCCCCCATCGCGCGTGATCTCCGCAAGGTGGTCGCCCGGCTCGCCGCCGAAGGCCGCGGTGTGCTGCTGACGTCGCATTATCTCGACGAAGTCGAAGAGCTCTGCGATCACGTCTACCTCATCAGCGACGGCAAGCACCTCGCGCAGGGCAGCCCTGAGGAGCTGATGGCCGCGGCGGGCTGCGACAGGTCCGTCCGGGTCGTGATCACCAACCCGTCGGCGCCGATCCGGGCGATAGCCACGGAATTCGCGGCGACCCTCGGGGTGACCCCGACGATCGTGGCCGGGGAGAACGGCGAGCTGGAGATCACCATCCGCCACGCGGAAGACGTCGCGGGGCCGCTGATGAGCGCCCTTGTCACGGGCGGCGCGGCGATCTCGCAACTCGAGGCGCTGCAACCGAATCTCGAAGACGCGGTGCTCACCCTCGCCGCCGGCGGCGCCGTGCCCGCCGAGGCCGAGGCCGTGCGCGCATGAGGCACGCGCTGAAGGTGCTCGCGGCGGAAGCGCTGAAGCAGCACCGCATGTACTTCGGCAGCCCGATGGTGCTGTTCTCGATGTTCGTCTGGCCGATCCTGCAGCTCGCCGCGACGTACTACACCGTGCGGCCGGTCGCCAGTTCTCCCGGCATCGCCCAGCGCTGGCCGCTGGCCGCCGACCCGCAGAGCCTGCTCGCCTTCCTCGTGACCGGCGCGCTCGGCTACGCGTTTTTCGTCTCCTTGGTCCAGTCTTCCTGGCAGTTCTCCATCGAGCGGCAGAGCGGCACCCTGGAGCTGCTGTTCCTGACCCCGATCAACCGGCTGGTGCTGGTGATCGCCAACGGCGCCGGCGCGTTGCTGCAGAACACCTGGCTGTTCGCCTGCTTCAGCACGGCCATGCTGGTCGTGCTCGGCAACACCGTCCACGTGGCACACCCGCTGATGTTCCTCGTGGTCTTCCTGGCACTGCTGGTCCCGGCCGTCGCCTGGGGCGCCTTCCTCAACAGCCTGCTCATGTTCGCCCGTGACGCCGCGCTGATGTTCACCATGCTCGAAGAGCCGATGTGGTTGTTCTGCGGTGTGCGGCTCCCGCTCTTCGCGCTGCCGGTCTGGATGCGCGCGATCGGCTCCGTCGTGCCGCTGACCGGCAGCATCCTGGTGGTGCGTGGCGCCCTGCTGGACGGCAAAGGGGTGTTCGACCTGCTGCCCGAGTTCGGCCTTCTCGCCGGTATTTCCGCGCTGCTGCTCGGCGCGGCCACCCTCACCCTCAAGCTCGGCGAAGCACGGGCGCAGCGGACGGGCCAGCTCAGCCTGTTCTGACGTGTGGTCACGTCCAGGTGCCGGTGGCCCGTAGGGCACAACCACCGGCCGCGATGCTCACCTGTGATTCATCCGCATGACACGGTGTGGTGCGACGGCCAGCATCGCCAGGGTCACGTGGCGATACCACGCCTTCCAGGTACGCACCTCATATTGGTCTATACCAGCTCGCTCGCGGGCGTCACGAAGGCAGTCCTCCAGGCCGTCCTTCGCCCCGGCGACCCGGATCAGTTCCGTGAGCGGGAAACCGGCGGGCGCGTGCGCGATCCGGTGGACATCACGCTGTTTCCCGTCATTGGCCCGCTCCACCAGCAATAAGTACTCGAAACCGTCGGCGGCCCTCGTCTCCCCCGCGCCGCACAGCACGACCGGGAAGGCGGCCCAGGTGGTCCGGCGGCCGTCCAGCCCCGTGACGATCGCGATCTCCCGCGCGGTCGTCGGCGGCCTGGACCCGAACGTGTCGGCCCGGACCGGCCCGGTCGCCGCGGTCTGCACCATCTCGCTAGCCGGTACGGTCAGCACGCAGCCGTGCCCGGCGGAGGCCAGCCAGGTGAGGAAAGCGCGGTCCCGGCCGTACTCGACGTCGCCGGTGACCCAGCGGAACGGTGCCGCGACGGAGAGGCGCTCGACCATGGACCGCGCGAGCTCGACCTTCGTGGCCGCGCCCGTGTCCGCCGGTATCCCGGCCCGGCGACGGCGTTCGGGCTCGCTCACCCACTGTCCCGGCAGGTAAAGCTCCCGGTCCACCAGCGCGCTTCCCGACGGCGAGACATACGCCGCGAACACCGCGACCTGGCAGTTCTCCAGCCGCCCGGTCTGCGCGCAGTAATGCGGGCTGACCCCCACCGACGAGGTGCCCTTCTTGATGGTGGCCATCTCGCCGAGCGACAGCACCCCGGCACGATGCCCGAGATGCTCGACGACGTAGTCGCGTACGACGTCACGCACCCCGTCGACATCCCAATGCGCGCGGTTGAGCAGCCGCTGCGTGCGCCATGGCGAGGAGTCGCCGATGTTCACGGCGATCTGCCAGCCGTTCTTCCGCTGCGTCTGCTTGAGCAGCGCGTCCGCGTACCGGATGGCCTGCTGCCGTGGCTCGATCCGTTCGAAATAGCGGGCGATGCGTTCCGGCAGCGCGGAGAGCCGCAATTCCTCGTCGACGTCGGTCTCCGGCGCCGGTGAGGTGACTCTTCGCTGACCGGGCGGGCAGGTGATCCGCTGGCCTACGAGTGAATCATCCGGCATCGTCAAGCTCATGGCTGTCTCCCCCATCTCCGGGCCCGGCGGCCCGGGCATCGCGAAAAAACGCAGACGAAATCGCGGCGAATTCAGGGCTCCCCCGAACCGTTCACCGTTGCTTCGGCGAGCAATTGATCCTGTTCCGCCAATTCGTTCGAATGGCGGAACGAAATACCGATCAACTCAATCCTGCGTGACGCCGACACGGGCGGTCAAGATGGCCCACCACTGCGAAGGACCAACAAAAGTGCTGCTCAGAACGGTGTCGGCGGCACGCACCACCGGTACGACACCGGAACGATGGTGGATCAAAACCGGCCCGGCCGCGGCCGGGGCACGCTTTATACGTCGACCTCCATCGAGATCCTCCGGCACAACAGGATGACCTCTTCGATCCACTTCACGGGTTCATCCGGATCGAACGTCCGCATCGTCTGCACCGCCCAGAACTCGTCGAAGGTGAGCACCGACTGGGTGGCGGCCCGGAAGCGGCGCGCCCGCCACTTGGGCCAGCGACTGCCGAACTGCCCGGCTCCGGCCAGCAGGCCGTCGACGGCGCAGTCGAACGCGAGCTTGGCGGTGAGCACGGCACTCTCCAGGTCCCCGGCCTCGATCTGCCCACCGGCGTCTTCGGTGTAGCTGCCCGCCTTGTCCAGGGACTGCGTGACCAGCACCGCGCGATGCGCCGAGGCGCGGAGCTCGGCCTTGCGGCGCTCCAGCCAGCTGTCGTCGCCTGAGGCGACGGCGTAAGGAAAGCGCTCCAGCATTGTCACCTCGTCGGTGCTGAGCGTCTGCCAGATGCCCTCCCCGCGTTCGAACCGGTCCATGGACATTTTGTCCAGCAACTGGTCGAACTGGGCATCGGTCCAGTACTCGACGTCCCACCGCCTGCCGTCGACGAAGGTGGACTCGTGCTGGAGCGTGGGCGGCTCGAGCGCGACATGGGTGACTTCCCCGTCCCGGTGCGGCCAGGCTTCCCTCGAAATCACGATGACGTCGACATCACTGGTGGAATTGCCCCAGCCACGCACCAGTGAACCACTCACGAATACCGATTCACACGTTTCGGGTAATAGACCCCTGTCCCGCAGATCGTCGATCACCTTCGCGAAATCATCAGCCATTCCAGCTTCACCTGTTCATTCCGGGCGCGAGCGGCGGCGAGCCGGGGGTACGCGCGCTCTCGACGGTCAACGTGAACCCTTGATGATCAGCACTTCACCCTGCTCCAGCTCGGCGAACAGGCTCACGACGTCGGCCTGCGCGACCTCGGCCGGGATGTCGTACTCCTGCGCGACGAGCGCGCTGATCTCACCGACGGTGCGCACACCGTCGACCTTCCGCCAGATAAAGGTCGCGGTGTCCGAGAGTTCGAGAACGTGCTCATAACCGCCGACGAACATCTTGCCCTGGAACTTTCGCATTCGAACATGCAAAGGCGCCGATGGCACAGAGTCGGCAGAGATCGTTTGTTCGGAACCGGTCCCGCGTTCACCCATTCCCAGCACTTCCGTTTCCCGGCGGCAGCAAATTTCAACCAATATAGCCCCCGGAGCAGCGAAGTCAACCATTCCGGGCGGCCGCTAGGTACCGTTGTAGTAGCCGATTTCCGGGCGGCCGGGCCGATCACCCCGATCCGCGATTCGTTAGCCGGACGCGACAAATTCACCCGGCCAAAGCACATTCCTCCCGAGTAGTGGGACGTACTACCGGGTAATACTCCGACCGGCTGACATCTCCACGCCATTGGGCCGTGCTTTCCGGCTTTCGGCTGCGGGTAGACTTACCGTGCTGACTCGGGTATCACTGGGGAGGGGTGCCGTGGCAGTGGAATTCGCTTTGCTGGGCCCGCTCGAGGTGCGCGCCGACGGCCGGTTGATCCCGATACCCGCCGCGAAGCATCGTGTGGTCTTGGCGACCCTGCTCATGCGGCCGAACGAAGTGGTCCACACCGGCGCCTTGGCGGACCGGCTCTGGGGCGACCTCCGTCCGCCCAGCGCCCACAAGACCATCCAGGGCTATGTGGCACGCCTGCGCCGCAGGCTCGGCGAAGGCCTGATCGAAACCCGCGCCCCCGGATACCTCGCCGTGGTCCCACCCGGAAGCCTTGACCTGCAACGATTCGACCAGCTGGTCGCCGAGGCGGACCGCGTCACCGACCCCGGGCTCCGGAGCGCGCTGCTGTCCTCGGCGCTGGCGCTGTGGCGCGGCGAGCCGTTGGCCGACATTCCTTCCGAACTGACACAGCGTATCGACGCCGCCAGGCTCGCCGAGGCGAGAATCCACGTCCTCGGCAAGCGCGTCGACGCCGACCTCCGGCTCGGCAAGCACACCGCGCTCATCCCCGAACTGCGGGAACTGGTCGGCGAACATCCTTACCACGAAGACTTCGCGAGGCAGTTGATCGTCGCGCTGCACCACTCCGGCCGCCGGGCCGACGCGCTGGCGGTGTACCGCACCACCCGCGAGAACCTGGTCGGCGACATCGGCGTGGAGCCGAGCCGCCGGCTGAACTCGATCCACGATCTCGTGCTCTCCAGTGACGCCGGCGCGCCACCCCGGGTCCCACCGGCACAGTTGCCGCCCGGGATCGCGGACTTCGTTGGCAGGAAACAGGAACTCGAAACACTGCGTTCCTTCCTCACGTCGTCCGGCGCCTCGCCGATCGCCTGCGTGTCCGGCCCCGGCGGGATCGGCAAGACCACGCTCGCCGTGCATACCGGGCAAGCACTGCGAGCGGACTACCCCGACGGCAGGCTCTACGCCGACCTCGCCACCGCCGGACCTTTCGACATCCTCGGCGGCTTCCTGGAAGCATTGGGCGTCGAAGGGTCCGCGCTACCGGCGACCCTCACCGGCCGCAATGGACTCTTCCGCACCATGGCCGCCGACCGGAAGCTGTTGCTCCTGCTGGACAACGCCTCCACCGAGGAACAGGTCCGGCCGCTGCTGCCCGGCGGGACGGGCTCGGCGACGATCATCACCTGCCGGGTGACCCTGGCCGGGCTCGCCGGTGCCCGGCATCTCCAGCTCGGCCCGCCGCCGATCCGGGACGCGGTGGAACTGCTCGCGCGGATCGCCGGACCCGACCGGGTCGACGCGGAACCCTCGCAGGCAGCGGAAATCGCGCGGCTCTGTGGCTGCCTGCCCCTTGCCATGCGCATCATCGGCGGGCGGTTGATCCTGCGTCCCCACCGAGGACTGTCCTGGCTGCTGGCCAGGCTCGCCGACGAACGCGAGCGGCTCGACGAACTCGCCGTCGGCGACCTCGCGGTGCGCGCGAACATCGAC
>Ga0247768_1000280_pt1 | contig 18697 bp, 13 predicted proteins | sample UWRJL016104C6_FD_179944 | JGI IMG/M metagenome (GOLD analysis project Ga0247768, IMG submission 179944) | Plant litter microbial communities from Arlington Agricultural Research Station in Wisconsin, United States - UWRJ-L016-104C-6 | ecosystem: Environmental > Terrestrial > Plant litter >... | reverse complement strand
TCGGCTTCGACGAAGTGGCCTACCGGGAAGCTCTGACCTAGCAGCTCAAGCCCACCGAGAAATACTGCAACTGGCGGGGCGCTTTCTAACGACTGAACCTTCGGTTGCGCGGCCGCCCTAAATTAGTGCAAAAGTCCACATGGTTTGCACCATCGCGGGCTGGTCGCGAGAAATTGCACAACTCGCCTCGGGCATGACCGATACAGACGGAACATGGCCATCTCTATCAAGGTTTCGAAACGGGGCGCGTCGTTGAAACGGGGCGTGTCACTATTTTTGGCGGCGCTATGCGTCTGTGGAGCACAGACTGTATCGTGCTCATCGCCATTCCATTCTTGCTATGAGACTAGAACATGCGCTCCAAAGCCCGAAAATGACGCCGGTGCGGCAGGTGAGAATTTCGGCGGCACCGGTAGTGAGGGAGAGCGACCGAATGCGCCCACGTCAGGAACGGGTGAGGGCGGAATGTCTGGATCGGGTGACGCCGGCGCGTCCGGCTCGGACGAAGCCGGAGCGTCCCAATCAGGCGCGGGCGGCGCACCAGCGGCGGGCGGAGGTGGGGCAACAGCAACGGGCGGAGGTGGGGCAACAGCGACGGGTGGAGGTGGGGCAACAGCGACGGGCGGAGGTGGGGCGGCGGGCAACGGCAACTGCAATACGCTCATGCAAGGCGGAAGTGTCGTTGCTATCGAGAGCAATCCCGGATCTTCTCTGCCAGCTGGAACGCAAGGGACGATCGCGAGCGGCAAATATTTCCTGACAAAGGCCGAGTGGTTCATCGAATCGTTCGGGGCCAATCTCACCTCTACGATATCAGTTGTAAATCAGGGCTCGCTCACCACAATTCAGGGCGTCCTGTCCGTGTCGGAGCTTGGTACCGTGCGGTACACGAGCACGCTAGTTACGAACACACCCGTGACGACCATTTACACCTGCCAAGATCCGGCAGGCGCACTCGGTTTTCTGCCTGCCTTGAACATGGCAGTTCCTTCGGACTACACCGCAACAGCAAGCACCCTGAGCTTGTCGTTTTCAAGTGGCTCACCCGGGCACGGATACCGACTTACATACACGAAGCAATAACGTGGACCTCGCAACAGTCAGGCCCCGACCGACTTGACGGGAGCCGAGCTTCGCGGTGTCCCCGCGAAGTCGAGTAGAGCGGCTCATGTCTGAGGCAGATCCGCCACATGGGACGAATCGCGTCGTCACCAGCGGCACCGTTTCAACGGAAGTCTTGCGGACTTTGCGCAGGGCACGCGCGGTACGTTTTCTGCACCGACCCGCGACATGGACATCGTACATGAAGTCAGTGTGGCAGCAGGGCACGCAATGCACGGTATTCGCGCGGGCCGCGAGAAGCTCGCCGTCCACAAGCTCACGCGCGACGTGCCGCCGGAAATTTCGGTCCATAGCGTGGCCTTCGAGCCAGGCTTGCCGCTGCCAATTTCCTGCACGGTCGACGGCGTCGGCGCCCCTCCGCCCATCAGTTTCGAGGGCATCCCCGAAGCAGCCAAGTCCGTGGTGGTGATTTGTGAAGATCCCGACGCGCCAAGCTCGGAACCGTTCGTTCATTGGTTGGTATACGGGATCCCTAGCAGCGCGGCCGCTGTCGATGCGCAGACGCAGCACGACTACGTAATGGGCAAGAACGATCGCTCCGAAGTCGGTTACACGCCGGCTGCTCCGCCGCCAGGTCACGGTTTGCACAACTATCACTTCCAGGTATTCGCGCTGAATGTGCCGCTCCAGCTCGCGGCAGGCGTCGAACGCGACGCACTCTTGGACGCGATGATGGGCCATGTGCTCTCGTGGGGCGAGATCGTGGGCACGTACGAGCGTGAGTAGGTACCGAACACGCTAGCTAGCCGCCGCTCAACCAAGTAAGCGCGTTGGGCAGATACTCGCCGAAGCTCGCGGTGAGGGCGTGGCCTACGGGGCCTAAATCCAAGAAGCGCGCATGCAGGCCAGCACCCTGCATGCGTGCGTTCTCGCGTTGCATGTGATCGTGCATCATGTCCCAAGCGCCGGCGCACAGCAGCAAGCGCTGCACGCCGTTTTGCTCGAGCTTCGCCCGATCGAGCGCGACCCGCGCGCCAATCAACATCACCCTCGGGTATGGGCTGGTGCCGCCCTGGGCGATGCGCAGCGCGCGAAATGCGCCTAAAGAATAGCCGATCAGCGTGCGACCGTGCGCTTCGTCCACGGCGTCACCGAGCGCAGCTTTGGCAAGCGTGACCGCGGATTCTACCTCCGCTTCCACGCCTTGCTCGGGCCAGCTCGCGCCGCCGCCCGCGCAACGCGCGCTCGCGCGTGGGCAAATCAAATTCGAATTGAGCGTGACTTCGTCGGCAAAGAAGCGGCACGCGCGTGCGGCGTCCCCGCACATGCCGTGCAAGAGCACCGTGATCGGGTGGGCACCCGGAGCGCGCGCAGGATAGATGACGACGCCCGCCGAGTCCTGGGCTGCCGCAAGCTCGAGCCTTGCCGTCGTCGAGGCGTCCGCCGCTGCTGTGCGCGAAACGCTAGCCAAACCAAGAGCACAAACCACTGCCCCCGCGCCCAAGCAGCGCGCACGCGATCGCCCCATGACGAGCCTCCTCGGCCGAAGCCGATATTCGAAGCGTCACGCCACGAAGCGACCGTTCACGCGAATCGTGAAACCGAGCTTCGAATGCGCCGCTTCAGAGACTCATCGCGTGAGCAACACAGATCGTGACAGCTCGCCGTTCGCTCTCGCGCGTGCGTTCATGCGCGAACTCACGAACTCACGAACTCACGAACTCACGAACTCGCGAACTCGCGAACTCGCGAACTCGCGAACTCGCGTGCCAACGCATGAGCACGCGCAGATCCCGCCTCCCGTGGGGCAGGGTTGGTTTTCATGGTCACGCAGCGCGCCGCGGCGCACCCAGCCTTCGGCGTCGAGTTGCGGGTTTCCGGCATGCGCTCGACGAGGTCGTAGCGCTATTTGCCGGGAGAGAGGCTGGTTTCGGAGCTGCGGGGAGGCTTCGGTGTCACGCGCGGAGGCAGCACGATCGGCCCCTCGCCGGTGTCGATCGTGCCTGGGATGTGACGACGCGGAGCGCTCGTGGGGATCGCGCTGGGGGTGGGCGGCGCGGGTGGAGGGGGTGTGAGGCGCGCTTCGGCGGCGCGGCGAGCGTCGATGACTTCAGGAGTAGCGTCGCCCGCGGGGTAGAGGCTGCGCGCGCGATCGAGGCCGGCGAGGCACTCCTTGGCATCCATTTGCGGGCACCGGTCGAGCGTTGCGCGCCGCAACTCGCGGCCTCGCGCTTCGCGTGATTGCGGCGGTTCCGGTTGCAATTCGGGCTGCTCGCCCAGTTCGACTGGGGGGAACCAATGGCGGTAGTAGTAGACGCCGAGCGGAGTGAGTAGCGCGAGAGTCAGCGTGCCGAGCATCAGCTCGGCCGCCCAGCGTTCGCGCAAGAAGCGCCGCAATCGAGAGACGCGTTGGCGCACGCGCGGCGCGGGCAACTTGGCTTCGCGCGCGATTTGTTCCAGCTTCTCGCCGTCGCCTTCGCGCAGCATCCATTGCAGGGTGTGCTCCGCATCCGCGTCGGGCAGCTTGCCTTCTGCCCAACGCAAGATATCGCGCGCCGAGAGCGGCTCTTCACTGGCCGCGGGCTCGTGCCCGGCTTCTTCAGGCACTTCGCGCATTCGGCGTCGGAAGTGATCGAACACTTTGTTGCGCGTGACGGCGAACACGAAGCGTCGGAACTCTTCGCTGTCTTCCGGAACGCGGGCGGCAGACAATACGTCGGCCAGGGCGGCTTGCACGACGTCGTGCGCTTCGTCGCCACGGACACGCCGCTTGACGACTGCCTCGACCTCGCGCCGGAGCCGCGGATCGGCGAGCCGCTTGCCTCGATCGTCGGGCGAAAGGCTTACAGGCATCACCATGGTTGTCTATTCACCATCGGACGAGCCCCAGAAAGTGTGACGGCGAGGGCGCGATCTCTGCGTGTTACGGGAAACGCGCGGCTTTCTCCCCTGGTTTTTCCTGGAGCAGGCCCGTTCCGCGAGAGCAATGACGGGGGGGATGTAGGCATCACGCGCGGGCGTCCAATCACGGAGCTCAGGGGCCCCACGAGGTGCGAAGCTGGATTGCGATCGCCCCCACTCTCCCCGCTCCGGAGTAGTAAGTTCAGGACATGAGCGCCGTTCGCCCACCGCCCGCCGCGCCCCCCTGGGCTAGCTCGCTATTTAGCGTGGGCGTGACGGGCACGAATGGCAAAACCACGACTACCGCCATGATCGCCGCGCTGCTTGGCGAGCTTGCGCGGCCGGTGGCGCGGGTCACCACGGTCGGTGCTTTTTTGGATGAGGAGCGGCAGGATGTGCCGGCTCACTACGCGGGCTTTTTGCAGACGCTCGATCGCTGCTTGAAGCGCGGGGGGCGCTATGCCGCGTTGGAGTTCACGAGCGAAGCGTTGGCGCTGGGCTTTGCCAAGGCTTGGCCGTGTCGCGTGGCGGCGTTTACCAATCTGAGTTTGGATCACTCGGATGCGCACGGTTCGCCGGAACATTATTTGGCGAGCAAGGCGCAGCTGTTCATGGCGCTTCAGCCCGGAGGGACCGCGGTGCTCAATGGTCGAGACTCGGCGGCGCAGCTGTTGTCGGAGGTGATCCCGCCCGGAGTGAGCGTGCTCAGTTACGGCGTGCCCTCGCGCGGAGAGGCCTGGACGCCGCTCGATTTCGCGGCACGCTCAGTCGAGTTGGACTTTGCCGGGACGCGCTTCGAGCTCGAGCCCTGCGCGCGTTTTCCGGACCTTCCGCTGAGTTTGCGCATTGCCGCGGTAGGCGAGATTTTCGTCGAGAATGCGTTGGCGGCGTTGGCGGCTGCGCTGGCCTCGGGGGTGCCCGCAGCCGCGGCGGCCGCCGCGTTGGCGCAAGTGCCGCCACCACCAGGGCGCTTCCAAATCGTCCGCGAATGCCCGCATGTGATCGTCGATTATGCGCACACGCCGGATGCATTGAGTCGCACGCTGGCGACCGCGCGCTCGCTGTGTCAGCGGCGAGTTAGCGTCGTGTTCGGCGCGGGCGGGCAGCGCGATCGCAGCAAGCGTCCGCTGTTGGGCGCGGCCGCGCGCGTTGCGGACCGCGTGATTCTCACTTCGGACAATCCGAGGCACGAAGATCCTCTCGCGATCATGGAGCAGATCGCGGAAGGGCTGGGCGATCACTCGGACGTGCTGCGCGAGGTCGATCGCGCGCGGGCCATCGAGCTTGCCGTGCGCGAAGCCGCGCCGGAGGATTTGGTGCTCATCGCGGGTAAGGGGCACGAGCTCGAGCAGGAATCCGCGGGGGTGCGCAGCGCCTTCTCGGATGAGGCAATCGTGCGGGGTGTGCGTCTCTGACACGGTACACGGCCTAGCGAATCAGCCGAAACAGCCAGTTTAGTCGGGTTAGCTCGATGGCATGGCGTGTGCTCCTACTGGAAGTGTGCGCGTCGTAGATGGCGCGTTTTACTGAGGGAGTTTCGTCCATGATCATCGAAAAATCCGGTTTCCTTCTCATGGCTGGAACGCTTGCCGCCGGTGGCGTAGGTGGCTGGCTCGCGCACGACGCCAAGTCGCACCGAGAGCGCGCGCAATTCGCGGAGCCGCCCACCACGGCCATGCCGGTGGTCGCTGCGTCGGCGAGTGCGCCGGCGGTGATTGTGGCGAGTGACCGCGTGCCCGCGCCACCTGCGTGCGACGACAACGTCGGCACGGCCGAGGATTGCCCCGCGATGGGCCCCGCCGATGAAGGGGTTTGCACCAACTTTGCCGCCAAGCGCTGTGCGGAGTTCAAATCTGCCTTCAAACCGAAGGTTGCTCAAGCGGCAGTGGCTTGTATCAAAACGCTGAAGGGCAATGCCGCGTGCGATCCGGCACGAGTGAATCTGTGCGGTCACAGCGCGTTGATGGCGGCCTGTCCGGCGCCCATCCCCGATCCCAAGTCGATTGATTCGACGGGTGCCGTGCTCAGCTCGCCGGTCGACAGCGCCTGCGAAAGCATCGTGAAGGGTTGTGCGGGTCAGCCGCTCTTGCCAAACCTGGCTGATTGTCGGCAAACGCTGTCCGGGATGTCGGACTTTGGCCGCGCAAACATGGTCGAATGCATGGCCACGCATTGCGGAGACAAAGGCCTGCTCGGCTGTGAGGCAGCGAAAAAGCCTTAGTCCGCTCGCGCCGAAGCGCCCTTCGAAGGGCACAAAAAGGAAAACGCCCCCGGCGACTCGCGGCGGGGGGGACGCGGCGGCACCGGGGGCGTTCGGGTCGTATCAGACCAACACCAGCTCAAGCTGGCGGCACTGGCAGGGGGCTCCAGTGACAAGCATCAGCATAAGCACGACTTCCGGTGGTGCAAGTGGGCGGGGCTGGTCCTGTTCGGGATGACCGGCAGGGCCTCTCTTCTCGTGGTTACAAATCGCTGGTTTCGTGCACGAGGGGGAAGGTATCCGCGCTGACTCTTTCGCCGGCCGCGTAGAAGCTGCGGCCCGAGGGCGAGCCGCTGTGAGCGCGGCACTCGCCGGACTGGATCAGGTAGATCGAGCCCGAATAGGCAGTCGCGACGTACGCCTGCGTGAAACGCGGGCTGTGGGCACGAACCGAGAACGGGCACGGGCCGACGACGCCTTCCAGCAGATAGGCGATGGGCGGCCGATCGCAGTATGCGTCGACTGCGTAGATTGGTTCGCTGCAGGTCGCATCCGCGAAGTAGCTGCTGGAGTCCATCGCGAAGGCATCGTGCACACAGCGCAATTCGCCCTTGGCGTCGATGAAGATCCGACAATGCGCGCCGTCGGCGAGCGCCCAGTCGCCGCTCGCCGCGAGCTCGCTCTCGAGCACGAGCGGTCGCCGCGCGCGATCCGTGAAGAAGCCGAGCGTGAGCGCGCCCTCACCGATCCGCGTTGTGTGCAGCTCTCGAAACCCGCTACCGGGTAGGCTTGCGCCCACGGCGTACAGTAGACGCTTGGCATCCGGAGGTGGAGTATTCACCGCGCACGAACCCGCTAAGTCCACAGAATTCAGGGGTCCGCCAAGCTCGAACACAGTGCCGCCCCGGCTGCAGCCGTCGCCCATGGCCTCGAACAGGTATCGAGTCCGCGCGCCGGCGCACTGATCGCGCCTCGTGAGCGCGCCGTCGGCGACGCCCATCACCCCCGAACAAGTCGAGTCCCCGGTCGTCTGCTGGAAGCGATTGGCGAACGGCCCGGGCACGCAGCGGGTCACGCCATCGATCACGATGGGCGAGCACGGCTCACCGTCAACGAGCAGCTCCTTCGTCACGAACGCGCCGTCCTCTGCGATGATGCGCCTGGCTTGCACTCCGCCCGCGGCGCCGACAACCGATGGCCGGGCCGCCACGAAGCGCGTGATCGATTCCGCCTTCGCGGTCCATTTCGGCCGTGATTTCGAGTCTGCAGATGCCGAATAGCAATCGCCAGTGCCGGACCCATTGAACTCCAGAACCTCAGTGCGCAATGCGTCGAGCGAATAGGGGCGAAGCAGGGCCGCGCAATCCGCGGACACCGCGGTAATCAAATCCGACGCGGCGAGCTCAGGCTCTTCGGGACAGGAGCCCAAGACCGGCAGGACCGGCGCGCTGCAAGCGGAGTCCGAGAACGAAGCCGTCACGCGAGCCGGTAAGCAATGATACTGACCAACCGCTGTCTCGGCGAAGTAGCAGTCGACATCGAGCAAGCGATCGTGAAACCCTAGTAGCTTGCGCGCGCCGTCATTCGCATCGAGGTACCGTGCTTTGAGGCGGGTGCCGCTCGAAAACAGGGCGCTAGGATCGCCGTCGCCAGCGGGACTCGGTGTGAACGAGCCGCCGCACGCAGTCAACAGCGGCGCCGCGACCGCGCACCACCAGGCCCTACCCAACGACCCGACACGCCCCATGACTGCCAATAGCAATAGGAATGCCACACCTTCCGCGCGCCCCGCAACGCGATTTACGACAGTAATAGCGCTCGCTTTGCCCCTGATCTCAGGAACGCGCGGGTGAACCTCAACCCGCCGCCATCGAGGATTGATGAAACCCGCCCGACGAATCGTTTGCGCCCTTGCCCTCGCCCTACCGGCTTGCTCGTCCGGCGGAGTTCCCGCCCTGGAGTCAGCTGGGGGCGGCGGCGGCGCGGTCGGTGCTGCGGGTGCCAATTCGGCAGGCCGCGCTGGCCTCAGCGGCGCAGCGGGCGCCAGCGCAAACAACGCAGGCGGCAGCGGGACGTCAGGCTCGGTCGGTGGTTCGGCTACCAGCTTTGGGGGCACGAGCGCAGGCGGCACGAGCGCGGGGGGCGCTTCTGCCGGCGGCATGGGCGGTTCGAGCTCAGGCGGTTCGAGCGCAGCGGGTGGCAGCGCGGGCGCCCCTCCGGCGTCGAGCGGCGCATTGATTCGCAACGACGTGTTCTGGAAAGACACCGCCGGGAACAACATCTATTCCCAAGGCGGCGGAGTGCTGACCGTCGGCAACACTTACTACTGGTACGGGGTCAACTACGCGGGCGCCGCGACCTACGCGGCCAACCCCACGAACCAGAACTCGAATACCAATTTCGTCGCCGTCACCACGTACTCTTCCACCGATCTCGCAACCTGGAAGTTCGAGGGCAACGCGCTCACGTACGCGAGCATGGCCGCCAAGCTGACGATGAGCTCGGACACTTGGATCGGCCGCGTGGGCGCGGCATACAACGCCACGACCAAGAAGTACGTGATCATTGGCCAGTACCAGGGCACCCCCGACACGCAGCAGTTCTTCGCCACCAGTGACACGCCGAATGGTCCGTTCACGGTCAATGGCACACAAGCCACGATCAGCAATGTGGCCAACAACAACTGCGGCGATCAAGCGATCTTCAACGATGACGACGGCCAAGCATACATCTTGTGCTCGAGCCTCAGCGGCCGCTCTAACATCTACGTAGTGCCGCTCCGCCCTGCGGATTTCCTCGCCGCGCAGCCTGCCACCCGCATCTACAACGGCTCAGGGCGCGAGGGCAACGCCATGTTCAAGTACAACGGGCGCTACTATGCGTGCTCGTCGGATCTGCACGGCTGGAATGCATCCCACAGCTATTGCATCTCTGCGACGACCGTTCTCGGGCCGTACTCGACAGAAACGGTGATGGGCAACACCGATCTGGATTTCAGCCATGTCACGCAAACCGGCCTGTTTCTCACGGTAAAGGGCAGCACTCAGAGCACCGTCGTGTTTGGCGGCGATCGCTGGAGTGATTTCGCGGGCAACGGCATCGGTTACAACCAATGGATGCCGCTCACGTTCGAGGGCAGCGCGCCCAGCATGCAATCACTCAGTGAGTGGTCGATCAACGCCAGCACCGGCACTTGGAGCGTTGGCCCCGGCAACAACTACGCCCTCAATCCGAGCTTCGAGGCAGATCGCGTGGCCACCAATCCGCCCGCCGGTTGGCAAACCAGCGCGGGCGCGGACGTGACCACGACCCACAGCGGCAACTTCGCGTGGCAGCTGACGAGCGCATCCTCCGTCACTCAAACCCTGGCCAGCCTGCCCAATGGCACGTACACCCTCTCGGTTTGGGCACGCGGCACGGGGACCGGCACCCTGCAAGCCAAAGGCTTCGGCGGATCCGATCTGAGCACCGCGCTCGCCGGCGGCGCGAGCGCCTGGACGCAAGTCAAGTTGAGCGGAATCGCCGTAAGCAACGGCAAATGCCAAATCAGCGCGGCGACCACGGCGGGCACCGTCAGCGTGGATGATTTTGCGTTGCTCAAGAACTGAATACCCATTTGAGTATGAAATCGTTTCACGCTCCTCGCCGCTTCGTGCTCGTTCGAAGCGGCGCGAAAATGCACTCGTCACGCAAAACCATACTGTGTTCACACAGTATCCCTGCGCGCTGAGGGCCCACGCACGCGAACTTAACTCTGTTCACTCAGCCGCACACTCCGCATGCGAACCGCCAGCAGCCGGCGGCATTGGCGGTGGGCGGCCAGATCGAGATGCCCTGGCCGGAAATTTGGGTCGTCCAATAAATGGCGGTCGTGTCTTGGGCGAAAGCTGCCGTGCCCGCTTGCCCACGGACGATCATGGTCGGCGCGGTGCAGCCACTGATCGGGCAGCTGAAGACCGCATCGACGGAACGAGCGTGGCAACATACACCGCACCGAAAAAGGTGGCTTGGGCGAGTACTCCTCCGGTCAGGCCGCCCGCGATGAAACGGGCGGAACGCCGGACAACCACCATTGGGTACTTCCGTCAGGCGAATCGCACGCGACCTCACGGGCGAGCAGTGCCATCGCCACGATCATCGTGGAGCCTCGTTCAATTGGCGGCGGGCATGACACGTAACAAAGGGCCCAGGTAAGCCGAGAGTGCCTCGGCGATACCCGGGAACAAGCCCAAGACTGCGGCGAGCAAAGGAAGCGCCACGTACAGCAGTAGCTGCTGGACGAACGAGGCATTCCACTCGATACGGTCCGGGCGAGTGCCACCGAGTCGACTCAAGATCTCGTTGCGCTCCAAAGCCAACATGCGCACCAGACCGATCACGACCACGACCACCACTGCGCTCCATACGCACATGGTCAGAAAGCGCGCCGGGACGAAGGGGTAGCAGCTACTGCTCGCGGCCAGCAATGCCGAGGCGGTGAGAGCGAAGATCAACGTATGCCGCAACTCGTGCAGCACCTGGTAGATGAACGTGCTCGTGCGGAGCGCGACGAAGTCTTCTGCAGTGCGCATCCAGAGGTAGCGTTCCGGAGGCACTGCCCCCATCAAGACCAGCGCGGTCGGGGAGCGCGCGTGCAACCCAAGAGGTAAAAGCTCCTTGCGCGTCACATCCAGCGTTTCGTCGAGCTGAGGAGCCCCCGCGCGCTCTTTCCAACAAAGTGAAAGGAGCCGATGAAGAACGCCCGCGATCTTGAACAAGTCCGCATGAACATCGCGCTGTAATTCGGGTTTCAAGGGATTTCGATTCAGCTTTTCCATGTTGGCCTCGAGCGCACGCGTATGAAGCTCCAACTCGGGCATCTTGAGAGGCGCGGCCCGCTCGCCGAGGTTACTCAGCGTGCGCGCGGTCAACACCGAGATTTGAAAGTCACCCGGTTCAGGAGCGCGAGCGCTCAGCTGCAGCCCGAAGCTACCCGCTACCTTGCCGGCGAGACGATCGTACGCGTCAATCATAGGCTCAGCCGCCAAGTCACGCAGGAACGCGAGCAGGCCGTGGGAGAGCGTCACGAAGCGCACCAGTTCGGCGCCGATGAACAGCAAGATCGTGCAGAAAGCCAGCTTGAAGCCGACATCGAAGCCTGTCCCCTCGAGAGTGCCGTTCAGGCGAGTCCAGAAGCGCCAGACAAAGAAGATCCACAGCATGATGAGGGGAATCCAGTAGCGCGTGGTCGACCATGGCGCACCGAGCTCTTCGCACAGCTTTTTCAGTGTGCGCGCAGGCACCGTAGCTAGCTTTCCGAGGTTCTCACTCAAGTCGGAGGGGAAGCAGTTGAGGCGCCGAAGCCGGTAGAGAGCGAACGTCGACCAGCCGTACATGGCCCACGCCATATACAGAAATGGCATAAAAGACGACATCGCGAACGGTTCGAGCGAGCGAAACCAGCGCATTTCAAGCTGCGCCTCGTGCCACTGCGAACCGGCAAAAAGCCAATGCCAGAGCTTCGCGCTGGGGCCCGCGAGAGGCTCATGTGCGCCGAACAGCAACGCCCACGCCATGCCACCGAAAGCAGTAAGCAGCGCCGTGCACAGCGAGAGTAGGCCGATCAACGCGATCACGCTCGCGCAGGCCCGAAGAAATGCCTCGTGTGTGGGATTCTCTTCGCGCCAATCGCGACCTTCTCCGCGCAGGCGACGCCGCACCTTGTACAGAATGCCTCGAAATACGTTTCTCAGCGCCGCGAAGCGTACCGGATCTTGAACGAATGTGACCACTGCGCTGCTGAGCAAAGCAACAACCAGTGCTGCGCTCGCGAGCACTATGACATCCACGGCGTTCGGCCATTCCAAGCTCCAAGGGCGTAGCCAGCGAAGCCACCAGAACGGAGCGGTACTGAGCAGTACAATCGCAGCCATGGAAAGGTCGGCGATGATCGCCCGCGCGACCCACACATCACTCCAGCCTTCTTCCACCTTGCGGAACGAACCGCGTCGGATCACGCGCATCCACACGTGCGCGAAAGCCGCGACCAGTGTGGGCCAAGCGAAAAAGCGCGCCGTGTTGTTGCGCGGCAGACGAGTCGTCGGATCATCATCTGCTTGCAGGCTGGATACGATGCTGCCCGCCTCCACACCGTTGATGCTCAGCGGCCAGTACCGTCCTCCGGCGATCTCGCTGATGAAGACCCGCGAAGGTTGGATCGGATCGCGGTCCAATGCGTTCGCTGGCTTTTCCTCCCAATGCTGCGCCAACGATAAGAAGGCGTTGAACACACCCTGGCTGCTCCAGCTCGGGAATGGGTACGGCGCGGACTCGCCCAACAGCTCCGCCGTGTCGGCCGACGGCGGGAATGCGGATACGTTCAAGACTCCGGCCATCGTCGGCGCCAGATCGGGGTGAACGAACAATGATTCGTAGCCCAGGGTCACGATCACGAGGTCGCGACAAAATTTGCGCGATTGCTGGACCAAGAAGATCGTGTCGGTGGCGTCCGTAGCGCTGACCACCACGTAGCGTGAGCGCGAGTCACAGATCCGGCGTAGCGTTTGGGAAAGCGACAGATCATCGACGAATGGCGTGAGCACAGACAAGGATGCTGGGATATCCGGGTTTGGCTTGCGCTCCGGGTCGAGTTTCAAGCCGAGCGTTCGACGCAGTGACGGAAAGAGGTTGGGCCGCGGCGCGCCAGCCGCCTCGCTCTGCGCGCGGACCTCGGAAATGTTGAGCGGAAAGAAGTACGGTGGCTTGATTGGCTTTGCGTCCGCGTCCGCCCGTCCCTGCCCATAGACCGTTCCGAGCTCTCTTAGTTCGACGATGCCGCGGTTGCGCTGCCCCAAGATGTCATCGCCAGTCCTGAGCCGCGCGTCCAGCTCTGCCAGTAGATCTTCGTCCAGCGGCACGGCCCGGTCGAAGCCAATGCCATGCTGTTCGAAGGCGCGATCGACGGAACTTGCGGTGGCGGTGCCCGTCACCACGTCGTATCGCTCGGCGTCGAGGCTCCACCACCGGGGCCTCGAATATTGGCGGCGCTCCAGGATCTCTGCCCAGGCTTCGGCGCTCCCCGAGAAATACGGACCGAGCAACGGAATATTCGCCCTAGGAGTGAAGTTCTCGACCAGCGTGAGAGCGAGCTCCAACTGCGCCCGAGACGCGCCCAGAACTGGCGATTCTGTAACGAACGCGACGAGCAACAAGGGCTCGTACTGACCACGAGCAAACAACATGAGCCCGGGTTGGTTGTTCGAGCGACAAGACGATGGCGGCGGGGCGTCGGGTGCCGAGCTGCCCTGCCATGGCAAATCGAAGTGCGATTGAACGTAGCCGAATTGAGCAGCCCCCTGGCGCACGGCGACCAGCGCTTGATCGTAGTAGACCGCCATATGGCTCTGAGCTGGGTCCGGAAGTCCGACGATCAACGGCTTCAGCACTCGACCCGGCGCCTGCCCGCGTTGTGACGTTGGCGGTTCATCGAGCGGCGACGGCCCGTAAAACTCACGAAGCAGCCGCTTTAGCCTGTTCTCGAGCGTGGCTTCATCCTTGAGTGGCCCGAGTGACTCTATCTTCGCCTCTTGCGGCTCGGGAGGCGCTGGCGCAACGGCAGGCTCACGCCGCTCCTGCGCAGGCACGGCGTCATGATGCGCCCCCGCCGCTGGCGGTGCGTCACTATTCTTGCCTTCATCCGGGGCAATTGCGGCGCCGCTCTGTGTAGTGACGTGCGGCGAGATCACCGCGCCAACGAATGCCAAGACGAAGAGGAGCCAGCTACGGTTTTGGAGTGCCTCGCGCGGCATTTCTCTGTACCCCGAAGTCGAACGGTGAACGACGCAGCCGAAAAAGAGCAAGGATATGGCTTCGAAGCAGACACGCAAAGGGCTGCTAGACACGCGACAAAAAATGACTACTCCCCAACAGGGTCAGCGGTTCGAGAGAGCTCACATCGTGCGCCCAGGTTTTGACCAGGTGAACGCATTAGTTGCCGCATGTATTGGCCTCGGGCTGCCCCACGACAGGTGTTGTTGAAGCACACGTATGGCCACCGGCACGGCGTCGACTGGTCAGTGCTGCACGGCTCGCCGAGACCGGGACCCGCGCGGCTCTTCGCCTATTCCGTCAAAACAATCGACGTACTCTTTGCGACTCGCCGCGTCGAGTCGAGACGAACAATGCATGACCGAGTCTGGGTTTACCCACGCACCTGGCAGTTTCGCTTCCAACAGAACACGTACCTGCCACGCGCGGACGCACGACTCCTTGTCGCCCACGCTCCGATGCGACCAGAAAGTGTCGCAGCTAAACCAATGATCACAATACTACTACTGAGCGTGGCTCAGCGCTGCACGCTCGAGCTCGGTCTTTGGGTCCGGCGCGGCAGCGGCCGTTGCCATCTCTGCACACGACTCACATTTGACGTTACAGGCCGCGCTGCCTTCGGCGGAGCCAGACCCGTTGTGCTTTGTCGTCCCCACTGCGCTGGTAAACTGACCAACACTGCCCCTGGTCGTGACACGCATTGATGGCATCCTCGAACGACGGACGAGCCTGAGTCGCCTCAGACGGGTTGTCCTTCTTGAGCCGGTGCAGAGATAGTTCGAGCACCCCAGCGAGGATCGCCCCCGCGATCCGCCTCCAGGACGCGCAAATCGCCCTACCCCCGATAGTGCCGCACGTCCGTCACCTTACGCAGATTCGCGGCGTGCTGCTCCAGCCCGCGCTGCCGCACGCCGATCCGATTCGCGAACCCGAATAGGCGCGGCAAGTGCTTCCAAAACGGGCCCTTCCAGCCCAGCGCCTTGAACGCGCCCTTCATCATGGTGTTCATCGCGGGGCTGACCACGGTCTCGGCGTTGGTCATCCAGTTCGGATGCACGGCGGCGGCGGCCATGAGCGTTGCGTAGAGCTCGTTGAGATCGAGCTCGGGCGATAGGAACCACGAGGGCAAAAAGAGCGGGTCGTCTTCGGCGAACCAGCCCATGTCTTTGCATTGACGCTCGAGCGGCGTACCGGAGTACACGCGGATGCCGGTGGAGAACAGCACCATGTCCGTGGGCGCGATGTGCTCTTCGCAGAAGGCGAGGGTTTCGCGCACGGTGTCCATGGTTTCACCGGGCGCGCCGAGCATGAAGAACCAATAGGTGGGCAGCCCGCCCTCGCGCAGGGCGTGGGCCGCGCGGATCACGGCGTGCTTTTGGAAGCCTTTGCGTAGCGTTTTGAGCGTGACCTCCGAGGCGCTCTCAGGGGTGCACATCACGCTCTTGAAGCCCGCGCGCTTCATGGACAGGACCAATTCGGGCGTCACGCCGGCTGGATTCAGGCCCATCGTCGAGAGCTCGACGCCGTGCAGAGGGCGGCGTTCCAGCTCTTCACAGATCGCGCGGGCATGCGCGAGCGGTAGGTTGAAGGTCGAATCCACGAAGTCGACCGCGCGCACGCCGTGCTTGTTCACGGCTTCGTGGAGCTCGTTGACGACTTCTACGGGGTCGCGCAGGCGGTAGGCGTGGCCTTCGATGTTGTTGTAGACGCAGTACGAGCATTTGAGCGCGCAGCCGCGCTTGGTTTGAATCGAGTACGGGCTACCGTGGGCTGCGTATTGCTTGAGGTCGATCCAGCGCCACGCCTCGCTGCGGGGCGAGTCGGCAAAATCATGCACCAGCGCGCGGCCCGCGGGGGGTTCGCCGCGCGCGAGTCGACCGGTGTCCAAGATCGGGAGAGCTTTTGCGCTGCCCTTGCCGGGTTCCAGCAAGCCGCGCACACGGTTGAGCGGTGTGCCTTCGCTGAGCGCGCGCAAGAAGTCGGGCAGCGCCTCTTCGCCTTCGCCGACCAGCGCGTAGTCTGCCTCCAAAAACGCGAAGGTGTCGGCGGGCGACACGTTCACCGCGCTGCCACCAACTACGATCTTGGCGCGCGCGGAGCCAGCGCGCACCGATCGCACGACTTGATCGCGAATGTCGGTCAGATAGAAGTGCGGGACCTCGAAGTTGCAATTGTCGATATTGCGAATGCTGAGGCCAACGATGTCTGGGTCGCACTTGCGCACGCGGTTCAATGTCTCGCGCGCCGGGTCCGCGGCGAACATCAGATCGAGCACCTCGACCTCGTGACCGGCTGCAGCAAGGCCGCTCGCGACCGTGCATAACCCGAGCGGCAACGCCGGCCATGGCATACGCTCTCGATTGGGGTTGACGAGGAGGACCTTCACCGCGCCCGAATACTAGCTCCTGGGCCCCCAGACCGCCGAAAAAGGAACGCATTTCGCCAGTTTTCGAGACCCGGTACGCCAGAATCGCGGCCGCATTCGGCGAGGGCCTGCACCGGGCTTGCCTTTACGCCACACTGCTTGACAAGCTGCGCCGCGATCGAAAGGATACGGGCCCTTAAAACAGTCGGTTGTCATAGTTTCCGGAGTACGCGCTCGTAGCTCAGCCGGATAGAGCAGCGGGTTTCTAACCCGCCGGTCAGGGGTTCGAGTCCCTTCGGGCGTGCCAAGTCAGCTCAGTGATGTAACCGAGCATCACTGCCGCGTTTCGTCAGTGTCGAGAACGGGGAGAAGGAAGCAATGCTCGTGATGAAGGCGTCCCGGGGTTTCGCGTTCGCGTCGCTGATTGCGGCGGGCATGATGGGCTGGGCGTGCGGGTCTTCATCGCCGGACGATGAAGGCGAGGACGCGGGCACAGGTGGGCTAGGCGCAAGCGGAAGCTCAGGCGCCGCCAGTGGACGCGGTGGGCGAGAATCGGTTGGAGGCGCGGGCATGGACTCAGCAGGTGCTTCCGCCGTGGACGCAGGCGAGCCCGGTTACGGAGGAGCCCCAGTCGGAGGGAGCGCTGCTTTGGGGGGAGAGGGCGGCCTAGTTGCTGGCTTCGGTGGAGCAACGGCAGGTGCTGGCTTCGGTGGAGCAACGGCAGGTGCTGGCTTCGGTGGAGCAACGGCAGGTGCTGGCGGTTCAATTGCAGGGAGCGGCGGAGCGGCGGCAGGGAGCGGCGGAACAAGTGCTGGAACCGGCGGCTCAGTTGCAGGCTCAGGCGGAGCAGCGTCTGGAGCGGGAGGCGCAGCAGCAGGCTCAGGCGGATCGGCGGGAAGTGGCGGCGCGGGCGCGGCAGGGGCGGCGCTAGCGTTGTCGACGCCGTCTCTCACGTTCGCGCCCGTCAACTGCGGCGGCGGGGTGAATCCACCGCAATCCTTCACGATCACGAACACGACCAACGGTGCATTGGCTTGGACCGGCAGCGTGAGTTCGTCGCCGGCATTTTTCTCGATCGCGCCAACGGGTGGCACGCTTGCATCAGGCGCGACGGTGACGGTGACGGTGACGCCAACAACCGTAGCCGCGAACTCAGTCGCATGGATCGACGTTCCGACCCTGAACAGAATCATCTCGATTTTCGGAGATCCTGCGGGAGCTCGAACCATCGCCGTAAAGGAGCAATTGTTCGGTGCCGCCTTCGACTGGTCACCGGCATCGCTCGACTTCGGCCCGGTTGCGATCGGAACGTCGAAGACCCTGCTGCTCACGGCAAACTATGGGATATCCACCAACCTACCCGTGCTGGGCTCGAGCAGCGTGAACACCTTCACGCCGAGCTCGTTCGATGGCCTGCATCCCTATTCATGGTCGGTCAAGTTCGCACCCACTGCCGTGGGACTTCAAGGCGCGACCCTGACGCTGGGTACACAGCAAAATATTGTCTCTTGCACGCCGCAGACCATTACGACGCGGGGAATTGGCAGCGTGGTTGGTGCGCAGGGCTGCATGATCAGCGGCGCACCAATGGGGACACCATGCGGTGTGGGTACGGTCTGCGGCTTGCCCGGGAAGTGTGTGACCGAGCTGACACTCACCGGCAACGCAATCACGTTCACGACCGGCGCTGTGTTCTCCGGCACCGTGGCTACCGGCACCGATGTACTGCAAAACGCGAGCGCAATGCAGGCCAGCATCGACTGGGGTGACTCGACGGTGAGTCCCGGGATGATCAACTCCACTTGGCAGTTGGTCGGAGATCCATCGACGGGCGGCTCGTACGTCCCGCTCACCGTAACCGGCAGCCACAGCTACGCGATTGCCGGCACGTACAACGGGACTGCGACCATCACGGACACGCAGACGGGCTTCAGCGCGAGCTCCGCGTTCACCGCCAGCAATTGAAGCCTGTCTTCCCAGGTGTATCAGCGGCGCGCGCGGACAGCGTGATTCAGTCGGTCGAGGCGGTGATACAGCCTTCCGTTCGGCCGCGTTGAGCTCTCGGCTAAAGCCCGTAAAAACGCCAGTTTTGACGCGGCTTTTGGTGCGCGCGCGCTTGGCAGGCTTGTTGCTGAAGCGCGGTGTGCCTGCGGTAGTGCGGGCCTCAAGGAGAGATCAGCTATGAATTGGGTCGCATCGAACCGGATCACGAAGCACGCAACACGAGTTCGCATGGCGCGGGGCATCGGCAGCCTGGCGAGCGTGCGTTGCCTCTTGGCCGGTGCCGCTCTGCTGCCACTCGCGGCCTGCTCGGCTTCGGTCGGAAGCGCCGACGAAGAGGGACCGGAAGTGACCGCTGACCA